>TARA_R110001592_G_scaffold65634_3_pt1 | contig 12054 bp, 16 predicted proteins | sample TARA_R110001592 | Tara Oceans TARA_R110001592 (sample SAMEA4398387) | marine metagenome | biome: Polar Biome; feature: [SRF] surface water layer (ENVO:00010504); material: water (ENVO:00002006), including particulate matter (ENVO:01000060) such as... | depth 5 m
GCAAAATGGGCGTGAAAAATGGGAGGGGGGGTATGAATAATGGGGGTTTTCACGATGGCAGGCAACAGTAATTCAGGCCGCCCGGGGATGCCGGCCGCCCTGCAGTTGATCCACGGAAACGCTGGCAAGAAATCGCTTGGCGCTCTGATGGACGAGATCAAGAACCCGCCGGTTCCGGTGGCTGCGCCGCCCATGCCTGATTGGCTGAGCGACGGCGCGGTCGCGGAGTGGGAGCGGATCATCGGCATCCTGCTGACGCTGGGCCTGGTCAGTAAGCTGGACATGATGGCGCTGGCCACCTACTGCGAAGCGGTGGCCGACTGGCAGCGGTTTCGCCGCAAGATCGCGGAGCACAACGCCCACGCGGATGACCGCGGTGACGTTCAGACATTCGCAACTGGAGCCAAACAGATCAGCGTGTGGCGGCAGCTGGCCAATGACGCAGAGAAGCGAGCCAACGCCGCCGGCGCCCAGTTCGGCTTCTCACCCATGGCGCGACGGAATCTGAAAACGAACCCGGTGCCGCAAGGCGAGCTATTCCCCAATGAGCCAAGAGAAGCAGCCAGCGAGTACTTCACCTGAGCCGGTAGATCGGGTGACCCTGTTCGCGCACCAAGCGCTGGACGGCACGCTGGTGGTAGGTCCTGACGTGCGCAATGCAGCCAGCAGGCACCTGCGTGATCTGGAAGCAGGCGCTGCGCGCGGACTGCTGTGGAGCGTTGAAGCGGCCAACCGGGCAATCGGTTTCTTTGAGGATGTGCTTTTCCTCAACGGCGGCGAGTATGAGGGCAAGCACTTCCTGCTTGCGCCCTGGCAGGCGTTCGTGGTCGGTAGCCTGTTTGGCTGGCTCACGGTGGACGGGTATCGCCGCTTCCGTATGGCCTTCATCGAGACCGGCAAGGGCTCCGGCAAGTCGCCGCTGGTGGCTGGCATAGGGCTGTACGGGCTGGTGGCCGATGGTGAGCAGCGGGCGGAGATCTACGCCGCCGCGACCAAGAAAGACCAGGCGATGATCCTGTTCCGCGATGCGGTGGCCATGGTCAACCTGTCGCCGCATCTGGCGTCTCGCGTGGTCCAGTCAGGGCGTGATGAGAAGGTCTGGAACCTTTACTACCCGAACAGCTTCAGCTTCTTCAAGGCGATCAGCTCGGATGAGGGGCAGTCAGGGCCGCGCCCGCACATCGGGCTGATCGATGAGGTGCACGAACACAAGACATCCAGCGCGGTAGACATGCTGCGGGCCGGTACCAAGAACCGCCGCCGCGCCATGATCGTGATGATCACCAACAGCGGATCGGACAAGAAGTCCACGGCTGGCCAGTACCACGACCTGGGCGTCAAGGTCTGCCGGGGTGACACGGACTCGGACAGCTTCTTCGCTTTCATCTGCTCGCTGGACAAGGGTGATGATCCGTTCAAGGACGAAAGCTGCTGGCCGAAGGTGAACCCCTCGCTGGACTTCATTGCCGAGGATCAGACAGACGGGATCCCTGGCCGGAACTACTTGCGAGAGCAAGTGCAGGAGGCCCGGGGCATGCCGAGCAAGGAAGCGGTGGTGCGCCGGCTCAGCTTCTGTGAGTGGACACAAGCCACCTCGCCGTGGATTGGCTACGACGTGTGGATGCAGGCCGAAGAGCGCGTGCCGATGAGCATGCTGCGCGACCGGCCGTGCGTGGCGGGGCTGGACCTGGCGAGCACCACGGACCTGACCGCCTTTGTGCTGCTGTTCTACCCGACGGTGGCGGATCCGCACTGGCGGCTGCTGCCTTACTTCTGGATCCCCGACCATGACCTGGAGGAGCGTGAGCGCCGCGACCAGGTGCCGTACCGGCTATGGATCAAGGATGGCGAATTGGAGACCACACCGGGGAGGGCGATCAGCAAGCTGTTTGTGCTGCGTCGCCTGCAGACCATCTGCAGCTACTTCGACGTGCGCCGCGTCGGCTACGACCGCTGGCGGATCGAGGATCTGCTGCAGCTGATGAGCGAGCACGACATCAGCCTGCCAGAGCTGCTGCCCTTCGGGCAGGGCTACAAGGACATGGGGCCCGCGGTGGATGAGTTTGAGCGCCGCTTGCTTGGCGTAGCGCGCAACCCGGAGCTGATCAATCTGGATCCCGAAGACTGGGAGCAGGTAACAGACCAGGCGCTGGAGGAGGTAGAGACCTTGCGCCACGACGGCAACCCAGTGCTGACCTGGTGCGCCGGTAACGCCGTCACCAGTGAAGACCCGGCCGGCAACCGCAAGCCTGACAAGGGCAAGGCCACTGCCCGGATTGACGGCATTGTTGCCTCGGTGATGGCCACCGGAATTAGCGCCTCAACCGATATCGGCGGAGGCAAATCCATCTACGACGAAGGTGTCGGAATATGAAACTGCTGCTTGCGATCTGCGCGTGGCTTGCCGGCCTGCTGGGCTTTGGCTTGCTGGTAGGCGGGGTGGCTCTTATCAACGTGCCAGCGGCGATGATCGTTGCTGGCCTCGGCCTGTTGGGCTGGGCCCGGCTGGCTGACCAAGCCTCCGCCCGCCTGGCTCCGCCGCACGACGCGGGGGGCTAGCCTATATGTTCTTCAGTCAACTGCTTGGATCCGGTACCGGCAAGGTGTCGGATAGCAGCGGCTCACTCTGGCAGGGCTTGATGGGATCCGTGCGCGCTAACAGCAGCGGCGTGGTGGTCACACCTGAAAGCGCCCTGGCGGTACCGGTGCTGCAGAACTGCGTCACGCTGCTGGCCGAGAGCATCGCCCAGTTGCCGCTTGAGCTTTACGAGCGCAAGGGCGAAGGCCAGCGCGAGATCGCCATCAACCACCCGCTGTACGACGTGCTGCGCTATCAGCCAAACGGCTTTCAGACGCCGTATGAATTCACTGAATGCAAGCAGCTCGCGGTAGGGCTGCGCGGTAACAGCTATTCGTACATCGAGCGCCGCGACGACGGCAACGTGACGGCTCTCTGGCCGCTCGACAACGACAAGGTAATCGTCCGCAAGGGCGCGGACATGCTGCCCTACTACCAGGTGGGCACCGTCACTCAGCCTTTGCCAGCTCGCCAGATCCACCATGTGCGGTGGATCAGCCGCAATCACTACGTTGGCCTGTCGCCGATCGAGCTGCACGCTGAGTCGGTGGGGCTGGCTCAGGCGGTGAGGCAGTACACCGGCAAGTCGTTTGCCAACGGTGTGGCTGTGTCCGGTGTGATCGAGCGCCCGAAAGAGTCATCGCCTATCAAGGATCAGGGCAGCATCGATCGCATTCTGGATCAGTGGGGCAGCAAGTTCGGCGGCATGGATAACGCCAAGAAGGTGGCGATGCTGCAGGAGGGCATGACCTTCAAGCCGGTCAGCATGAACAACGTGGACGCCGAGATCCTTGGCATCCTCAAGGCTACAGCGGCAGACGTAGCGCGGATGTACAAGATCCCGCTGCCGATGGTCAACGATCTGGAGAAGGCCAACTACAACACCATCGAGCAGCTGCTGATCCAGTTCGTGGTGTTCGCGCTGCTGCCCCACGTCAAGCGGCACGAACAGTCGATGATGCGGGACTTCCTGCTGCCGAAGGATCGCAAGACGTACTTCATCGAGTTCAACCTCTCGGGGCTGATGCGCGGTGACCAGAAGAGCCGGTATGAGGCCTACGCAATCGGCCGGCAGTGGGGCTGGCTTTCGGTGAATGACATTCGCCGGCTGGAGAACATGCCACCGGTACCGGGCGGCGATGTGTACCTGCAGCCGCTCAACATGATTGACGCTGGCAAATCCATGCCAGACGGCAACGACCCCAAGGTGCGAGCGCAGCTGGAGCTGCAACGCGCCGAAATCGACAGGATCCTGACCTGATGAAAAGTTACCTGAGAGCGTCCAGCCTGCTGTTCAACCAGCCGCTGCTGGTGTTGCCCGACATGCTCGACCTGGGTGTGCGCTGGGCCAACCAGACCATGAACCTGAACATCATCAACCTGAACACCGGGCCGGTGAACGCGCAGCCTGAACTGCGCAGCCATGAAGCGGTAGCGCTGGAAGTGGAGCAGGAGCAAGAGCAGCGCCGTGCTGGCATATCCAATACCGGGGTTGAAGTGATCCCGGTGCATGGCGTGCTGGTGAGCCGCGGCGCACACCTGGATCCCTGCGAGACCATGACCAGCTATGAGGGCCTCCGGGCTCAGCTGCGCCAAGCGGTGGCCGATCCGATGGTTGAACACATCGTGCTGGACATCGACAGCCCTGGCGGATCCGCTACCGGTGCATTCGAGCTGGCGGCGGACATTCGCGCCTTTGCCCAGCAGAAGCCGATCACCGGCCTGGTTAACTTCATGGCCTACAGCGGCGGGTACCTGATCGCCTCGGCCTGCACCGAGATGGTGGTGAGCCTCACCTCCGGTGTGGGGTCGATCGGCGTCATCGCCAGCCACATGGACCGCTCCAAGATGGAAGAGAACATGGGCATCAAGGTGACCACCGTGTTTGCCGGTGCGCACAAGAATGACCTCAGCCCCCACGAGCCGATCACCGAGCAGTCACTCAAGTTTCTGAATGAGCTGGTGCAGGAGAGCTACCAGCTCTTCGTGGGCGCTGTCGCTGAATACCGGGGGCTCAGCCCAGAGGTGATCAAGGCCACCGAGGCGGGGCTGTATCGCGGCCAGAACGCGATCACCGCCGGCCTGGCTGACCGGCTTTCAACGCCGCAGGATGCGGTGGACAACATCTCCCGCGCGGTGGCACAGAGCCGGGCCAACCGGCAGGCAGGGCGTGTGAGCGTCAGAGCCGCGGCAATGAACATTCAAGCACGAATCTGACCGCGTTCGCGGCAGTTAACCCTAGCCCGCGTATGCGGGTTTTTTTATGCCCAGGAGGCACTATGTCCCTTGTACTGAAATTGCGTAGCGAACGCGCGGAGCTGAATACCCAGCTGCAGGCGCTTGCAAAAATCGAGGCTGATGGCGCGGCACTGAGCGCCGAGCAGCTGACCCAGTTCACCGATCTGGAAGCACAGATCAATGCTCTGACTGACAAGCTCAGCCGTGCCGAAGCTGCGGAGCGCTCTGCGGCCGCCAGTGCGGTGCCGGTGAGCGAATCCGCCCAGGGCATCACTGGGCCGCCTGAGTCACGGGTTGAAGGCCCCTATACACCCAAGGCCAAGCCGGGTGCCAAGATGGCGCAGATGGTCCGCCTGTTGGCAGCTGCCCAGGGCAACCAGCAGGACGCCGCACGGATGGCAAAGGAAGGTGGCTTTCCGGCTGATGTACACATGGCGCTGTCTACCGTTACCGCCGGCGCCGGTGGCGTGCTGGTACCGGAGAACATGTCGTCTGAAGTGATCGAATCGCTGCGGCCCCGTTCGGTCGTGCGTGGGCTGGGTGCTGTCAGCCTGCCGCTGAACAACGGCAACATGACGATCCCGCGCATCAACGGCAACACCAGCGTGACCTACCTCGGCACCGAGACCGATATCAGCATCACCGATATGAGCTTCGAGGATCTCAAGCTGAGCGCGAAGAAAGCGGCCGCGATCGTCCCGATCTCCAATGACCTGTTGGCTTTCTCGGGTGCCAGCCCGCGGGTTGATCAGATGGTCGCCAATGACCTGACCGTCAGCATGGGGCTGTCGGAGGATCTGCACTTCCTGCGCGCCGACGGCACCGGCAACCTGCCCAAGGGTCTGCGCCACTGGGCGCTGCCTGGCAACGTGGTCACTGCTCCAGCCGGCGTAACGCTTGAGGCTCTGGATCTGTACCTGGGTGGCCTGATGCTGCGCCTGGAAGCAGCCAACGCCAGCATGGAAAGCTGCGGCTGGGTGATGGCGCCGCGCACCATCCGCTGGCTGGGTTCACTGCGTGACGGCAACGGCAACAAGGCGTACCCCGAGATTGAAATGGGCATGCTCAAGGGCTATCCGTTCCGCCTCACTACGCAGATCCCGGTCAACCTGGGTGCGGGCTCCAATGAGTCGGAGATCTACTTCGCCGACTTTGCCGACTGCTACATCGGTGAGGAGCAAGGCTTGATCATCAGCTTCAGCAATGAAGCCTCCTACAAGGACGGCGGCGGTGAATGGGTGAGCGCCTTCCAGCGTGACCAGACCCTGGTGCGCGTGATCGCCAAGCATGACTTCGGCCCGCGTCACGTCGAGTCGGTTGCTGTAGGTGTCGGTATCACTTGGGGCGCCGGCATGTAATCCGCTCGCCCCGCCTGAGTGCGGGGCGTGTTCCTGTTTAACTGGAGAATGACCATGAGCAAACTCGTTTCCGTAACCTTCGTCAAAGCCTGGCGCGGTTACAGCAAGAAAGAAGTCGCGGGCTTCGACCCGAAAGTCGCGCAGGGTCTTGTGGATGGTGGCTTTGCTACCAGCAAGGATCTGACCGGCAAGGGTAAGGCCGCTGGCAAGACCGGCACCACTGAGCCTACTGCTGAGGAGAAAGCCGCAGCAGAAAAAGCAGCAGCCGAAAAGGCCGCAGCAGGCAAGGGCGCCGGTAACGAAGGCAAGCCCTAATCATGGCCCGCCGACTCGCTTACACCGGCTTAGCAGTGCTCACGCTGGATGATGTGGCGCACCAGTGCCGGGTGGATGCAGAAGACGTGCAGCCCGAACTGATCGAGCAGATCATCATCCCGGGCGTCACCGTCCAGGCCGAGCAGCGCACTGGTGCAGCGATTCGCGAAGCCACCTACGAAGAGGACTGGCCAGAGTCTTACGCATCGGGCAGCCCGCTCGATGTGGGCCAGGCCAGCGAAGTGGTCAAGGTGGAACGGATCCTGCCTGACGGCTCGCTCGAAGAGCTGCTGCCGGCTGATGTGCCGCGTCACCTGCGCCGTGGCCAGCGTGAGAGCTACCTGCACTTTTCAGCAGGCCGGCCAGCCGGCCCGCTGCGCATCACCTACAAGGCCGGACTCGACGTCGAAGCCAACCCTGGTGTGCGTAGCTGGATGCTGATGCACGCTGGTAGCGCCTATGCGCAGCGGGAGACCTGGGTGGTGGGCACTATTCTTGCCAACATTCCGGCGAGCTACATGGACAGCTTGCTCTCCGATATCACCGTACCTCCGAGGTTCTGATGGATAACGACATGAACAACCTGCTCGCCACCGTGCGCGAGCAAACCCAAGCCATGGATCGGCTCACGGGTGCCATACAGGGGCTGGTTGATACCAACCGCGAGCTGGTCGATATCGTCACCGGTGAGGGTGTTGAAGATCGCGATGTGCCTGACGAGCCCGCTTGCTATATGGACGGCACGCCGATAACAGGAGGCTGACATGCAGGCCGGAAAACTGAACAAGCGTGTGAGTGTGCAGAAGCCGGCCCGTGTGCAGGATCCGGAATCCGGCGCGATGACCGCCGGCTGGGTTGAAGTGCGCAAGCAGTTCGCGTCTATTGAGCCGCTCAGCGTGAATGCGTTTGTGGCTGCTCAAGCGGCGCAGTCGAAAGTCAGCGTGCGCATCGTGCTCCGGTACCGGGATGACATCACCTCGGCCTGGCGTATTGTGCACAAAGGCCAGATCTACAACATCGAAGGCGCTTTGCCGGACGACAAGAGCGGCAGGGAATATCTGACCCTGCCGTGCAGTCAGGGGGTGAACAGTGGCTGATGGTGTTGAGTTCTCCCTTCTTGGCATGGATGAGTTGGTAGGCAAGCTGGATGCCGTTGCGCATGAAACCAAGTACAAGGGCGGGCGCTTCGCATTACGCAAGGCAGCCCAACTGATAAGGGACAAAGCCAAAGAAAACGCTGCGCGCCTGAATGATCCGAAAAGCGCGGAGAACATTGCTGCGAATATTAAAGAGCGCTGGAACGGCCGGCTCTACAAGAGGACCGGCGATCTGGGGTTCCGTGTCGGAGTCATGGGTGGTGCAGGCGGTACCGATGAAACAGAGAAGTTTGCTGGCCTGCCTGGTGGTGACACTCGGCACTGGCGGCTTGTTGAATTCGGAACCAGCAAGACTCGCGCGCAGCCGCACATGCGCCCAGCGCTCACGGATAACCTGGGTGCGGCCACCGATGAGTTTCTGCGGCATTACGAAAAGGCGCTCGACCGGGCCATCAAAAAGGCCAATAAGGCCAAGCAAGCCAGGAGCTGACCATGTACCCGCCGATCTTTACTGTGGTGTCCCAAGCTCCTGCGGCCGCGGCGCTGCTGGGTAATGACCCGGTGCGCTTCTGGCCTTTTGGTGAGGCCGAAGAGGACGCTGCCTTGCCGTACGCCGTCTGGCAAGCGGTAGGTGGCCAGCCTCAGAACTACCTGTCCGGCGCGCCCAGCATGGATGACCACACCCTGCAGGTGGATGTATATGCCGAAAGCGTCCCTAGTGCCCGCGCTGTTGCGCTGGCCCTGCGCGATGCCATCGAGCCGCACGCATACATCGCCGCGTGGCGAGGTGAGAGTAAAGAGCGTGAGACCGGCCTGTACCGTTTCTCGTTCGATGTGGACTGGCTAGTAGAAAGATAACCGAGCAACCCCAACAACCCGCCCAGGCGGGTTTTTTATTGCACCGAAAAAACCCGCGAGGAAATACATACCATGGCGATGAAAACTCAAGGCTCCCAGCTCTATGGACTGGTGCCATCAGTAGCAGACCCGGCCGTTCTCGAAGTGCTGGAAATCAAAGAGATGAGCAACTTCAACGGCGGCGGCAACCCGGCTGACCAGATCGTACTCGAGCACCTCGACAAGGAAACGCGTGAGTACCTCAAAGGTATGCGCAGCCCCGGCCAGGCCACTTTCACCATTGACTGTGATCCGCGCATCCCTTCCCACGTGCGGTTGCATGAGCTGGCTGAGTCAGACGATGAGGCCTTCGCAAATATCAAGTGGGCGCTTGGATGGAGCGACGGCCAGAATATTCCGCCAACCGTTAACGTGGCGGGTGATGACTTCGAGTTTCCAACCACTCGTACCTACTTCGCGTTTAAGGGTTACGTGCAGGACTTCCCCTTCGACTTTGCCAGCAACACCACTACCAAAACCGCGGTTGCTATCCAGCGCTCCGGTCCCGGCCAGTGGCATCGCAAGGCGCCGGTGGCTCCATGAACCTGAGCATTGATTCCCTGGAAGAGATGGGCGCCTTTACTGGCGCCCCGGTCAAAAAGGAAATTGAGTGGGAGCAGGGTGGCAAGCAGCTGAAGGCTGATGTGTTCGTGCGGCCACTCTCCTACCTCTCGGCCGTATCGGACATCCATGCGGTGCGCGGCAAGTCCGATGTAACGGCGGGCCGGATCGCCTCATGCATCTGCGATGAAGACGGCAAGCCAGTGTTCACGGCAGACGTGATCACGGGTGCCGCCGATCCGCAGCGCGGCCCGCTCAACAACAACCTGACCATGGCTCTGCTGAATGCGATCAATGAAGTAAATAGCCTGGGAAAGACTGGGAGCTTACCGACGACGACGAGCTCTGGCACGAGCTCGTCCTCAACGGAATTGGAGGCCGCACCATCGCCGAGGCCCGACAGCGGTTAAGCTTCCCGGAATACCTCCAGTGGCGGGCCTTCCGCCACAAGCGGGGTAGTCTGCACCAGGGCATGCGGATAGAGCGCGCCACTGCCACGCTGGCAGCGATCTACGCCAACGCGCACAGCAAGGCCGGCGGGTACACCTATTACGACTTCATGCCGCACGAGAATGAGCCGGAGATAGATCTGGAAGATGCGATGGCGAGTTGGTAGGCCAGCACCGCGCCCGCTTCGGCGGGTTTCGGTGTTGGTGTTTTGCTGCTAGCTTTACCTGAGCACCCTCATGTGGAGGTGGCGCACAGGGAGGTATGGTTATGGTGGCGGCTTTTCTGATTGCATTGCTGTCAGGCTTAGTGTGGAAAGAGACTGAGGGAACCTTCAGTTGGGCGGCGGCTGCAGTGTGTTTGTTCTTTGGCGCTGTCTTCATGAACGGCCTGCTGACTAAAAAGGCGCCGAAGCTCGATGAGACGGGCAGGCAGATTATCAATGGCGGTTCTGGCAATACTGCTGGTTCGCAACGTGCCGCCGAATCTGTACCGAAGCTACCTGGCAACGGTCAGTTCAGTTGTGAGGTGGTGGGAGAGTCCAACTATCAGGATGCCCTTGAGAGTATCGCAGGGCCGAAGTGCGAGGACGGAGCGGAACATACATGCGAGGCCATCATTCAGCACGAGCCAAATAACGCCTATGACGAAAACGCGTGTGCTGTGAAGGTCGGCTCGGCTTTGGTGGGCTACCTACCGCGGGCCACGGCTGCTAAGTTGGTGAAGGTCGCCGAGAAGCAGGGCTACAGTGACGGATTCAGTTACGGCGCTGATGCGGTAATAAGAGGAGGCTGGCTGAGGGAAGACAGTGAGGGTAGTTACGGTATCTCGCTGGATGTGAGCCCTAAAGCATTTAAGGTCAGCAAATAGCGGCGCAGTCATTCTCAAAAAGAAGCGTCGATCACAGAGCCCGCTCTCCAGCGGGTTTTTTTATGCCCGGAGAAAAGCATGGGATCCAAAAGCCTCGGCACCTTGACGCTCGATCTGGTGGCCCGCACTGGTGGGTTCGTGCAGGGCATGGACAAGGCCAGCCGCGAGTCGGAGAAATGGCGGAAGTCGGTACAGAAAGACCTCAAGACCATTAACACCACCATCGCTGCGGGCGTGCAAGCGGCTGCGGCCGGAGCCGTGGTGGCAACGGGTGCGATGGTCGCGCTGACTACCAAGGGCATGACGGCAGTGACGGCACAGAACGCCGTGGCTAAATCGTTGAATACCACCTACGACTCCATCACTGCCCTGAATCTGGCAGCGGGTGACGTAGGCCTGGAAGGACTAGAAGGTTCGCTCACGCGGCTGAACCGCAGGCTGGGTGCGGCAGAAGATGGAAGCGGTGCTGCGGCCAAGGCAGTCAAGGCGTTGAATCTTGACCTGGCTGCACTCTCCGGAATGAATGTGGACGAGCGCGTGGCGACCATCGCCGATGCGATCCGTGATAGCGGCGTGTCTTCACAGCGCGCTGCTCGCTTTGCACAGGACCTCGGTTTTGAGCAGCAGCAGGCCGCGCAGTTCTTCCTGCAGGGTGGCGATGCTATCCGGGCTTACTCGAAGGAAGTGGACGAACTGGGCCTTAGCCTCTCTGACCTTGACGCTCAGAAGGTGCAGGAAGCCAGCAATGCCATGGGCATCTTCGGCGATCTGACCGGGGCAGCGGCGCAGCGCTTGGCTGTGGAGTTCTCGCCAATCCTGTTTCAGGTATCTGAGGATCTGAAGACAGCGGCCATCGAGACAGGTGGCTTTAGTGATGAGATCGGCACGCTGGTTGATCGCACTGTAACCGGCGTCGCGTTTGTGGCCAGCTCGGTTGATGCCACCGGCCGCGTCTTCAGCACGCTGGGCAAGACCATCGCCCTGGTGGTGCTGCACGGCAACCGGGAGGTCTATGAGTTTGCCGACAGTATTTACAACGGCCCGGTGGCGGCTGCCAACGATCTGATCAACACGCTGAACCTGGTGCCGGGAATCGACCTTCCCGCACTCGCCTTGACTGGTACCGGGCAGCACATAAAAGAACAGCTGGCCATCATCAACGGCGCCATAGTCGAAGGCCAGGCGGATGTGCAGGCGGGCCTGATGGAACCGCTGGCTGGCGACAAGATCATCGAGTATTACGAGAAAGCCAAGGTGGCTGCGGAAGGCGCCGCGAGAGCTGCTCGTGAGGTAGTTGATGCGCAGCAGCCAACCGATGGTGGCACGCTCGACGATCCAGAAGATACCAAGCGGCGGGAGGAGGCTGCAAAGAAAGCAGCCGCCGCCGAGAAAGCCCGGCTCGACGGTATCGCCAAAGAGATCACCGCGCTGGAGCGTGCTGCCGAAACCTGGGGCATGTCCGCTGACGAGATCAAGATCTACACGCTGGAGCAACAAGGTGCCACCCAGGCCCAGTTGGAACACGCTGAGGCAGTGCTTGCCGACGTGGCTGCGTTTGAGTCGTACGCGGAGCTGCAGAACGATTACCTCTCCCTGGTCAGCGACCTGCGCACGGAAGAGGAGAAGCTCACCGATCAGATGCATGAGCGGCTCGCGGTGCTGGATGCGATCGCGGCGGCGGGCGGCATCGGTT
>TARA_R110001592_G_scaffold31886_2_pt1 | contig 12048 bp, 13 predicted proteins | sample TARA_R110001592 | Tara Oceans TARA_R110001592 (sample SAMEA4398387) | marine metagenome | biome: Polar Biome; feature: [SRF] surface water layer (ENVO:00010504); material: water (ENVO:00002006), including particulate matter (ENVO:01000060) such as... | depth 5 m
TGTCTTGCGTTGGAAAGGTGAGAATTTGATTGAATGCGCAGGAAAACAGGGAGAACGAAAGTCGCTCTCCCTGTTTCTTCAGATCGATCTAACCGAAGCTCTGAATTCAGTCTCCGAAAGCGCCGTCGAAGGCGATGTCGGAGGGGGCGAAGTCGACGTTCTTAGTGAACTGGCAGGCTTCGCGGGCACCCTGGTCGCGATTCATGCCCATGTCTTCCCATTCGATGGAAAGGGGGCCGCCGTAACCGATGTCGTTCAAGGCGCGGATGATTTCTTCAAAACGGACGCCGCCACGTCCGACGCTGCGGAAGTCCCAGCCACGACGCTGATCGCCGAAGGGCAGATGACTGGTGAGAATTCCGGTGCGACCGTTGAGGGTGACGGAGGCGTCTTTCATGTGCGCGTGATAAATACGATCGGGGAAGTACCGAATGAACTCGACGGGATCAACGCCCTGCCAGATGAGGTGGCTGGGGTCAAAGTTGAAGCCGAACTCTTCGCGATTGTCGAGGGCCTTGAGCGACATTTCCGCGGAGTAGATATCGAATGCGATTTCAGTGGGATGGACTTCGAGGGCGAACTTGATGCCGCATTCCTGGAAGACGTCGAGAATCGGATTCCAGCGGTCGGCGAGCAGCTGGTAACCGGCGTCGTACATTTCCCGTGGTGTGGGTGGGAAGTCGTAGAGCAGATGCCAGATGCTGGAACCGGTGAAACCGTTGACCACGCTGACGCCGAGTTTCTGTGCGGCGCGGGCGGTGTTCTTCATTTCTTCGATGGCCCGTTCGTTGACACCGGCGGGATCGCCGTCACCCCAGACGTATTCGGGGAGGATGGCTTTGTGGCGGGCATCGATGTTATCGAGGACGGCCTGGCCGACGAGGTGATTGGAGATTGCGAAGAGCTGCAGGTCGTATTTTTCCAGGAGTTCCCGTTTGCGGTTGCAGTAGGTGTCGTCGGACAGTGCTTTGTCGACTTCGAAATGGTCTCCCCAGCAGGCAAGTTCCAGGCCGTCATAGCCGAAATCCTGTGCTTTTTTGCACATCTCTTCCAGGGGGAGGTCGGCCCATTGTCCGGTGAATAATGTTACAGGGCGTGCCATAAGAAGATCCTTTCAAATTGTCACATCTGGGAATGAAGAAATCGTCTCTAACACTAGACCAGCGGGCTCAGAATGTCAAACGAACGTGCACTTGTCGGCAGGAGCCTGCAAAAAAAGGGGATGGCAGACTCCTATCAGGTAAGGAAATTGAGTATTATCAGTGCCACAGCCATTCGAAATAACACAATCTTGCTTAAAAATTAACCCGTTTGCGGGCCGAGCGTTGTCTCAACAGGAAAGTCGATCATGTCAGAAAACAGTTCCCCGCTGGTGGGGGTCATCATGGGCAGTCAATCGGACTGGGAAACGATGAAAGAAGCGTCGACGATCCTGAAAGAGTTCGGGGTCGAGCATGAGTGCCGGGTGGTCTCGGCGCATCGTACTCCCGACTGGATGAACGAATACGCAAAGGATGCCGAACAACGGGGTCTGGAAGTAATTATCGCGGGCGCGGGAGGCGCGGCGCATCTGCCGGGCATGGTGGCTGCCCAGACGGTACTGCCGGTTCTGGGTGTTCCTGTGAAGAGCCGGGCACTGCAGGGGCTGGATTCGCTGCTGTCGATCGTACAGATGCCGGGCGGCGTGCCTGTGGGCACACTGGCAATTGGGGAATCGGGAGCGAAGAACGCGGCACTGCTGGCGATTCGGATTCTGGGGAATTCCCGACCTGAGCTGCGCACGAAGATGCATGAATTCTGCAAGAAGCAAACTGACATCGTACTGGAAAATTCGGAACTATGAGTGAGTTGATCGCCCCCGGCGCGACGCTGGGAATGCTGGGTAGTGGCCAGCTGGGACGCATGTTTGCCATCGAAGCCCGCCGGCTGGGTTACCACGTGCATGTCTTTTCGCCGGAAAGTCAGACGCCTACCGGACAGGTGGCCGACCTGGAAGTTGTGGGCGAGTATGATGACCTTGACGCAGTCGCGAATTTCGCGAAAAAGGTGGATGTGATCTCGTTCGAGTTTGAGAACGTGCTGTCGGTGACAACCGATGCCGCCTCTCAATTCGCGCCGGTTCGTCCGGGAGCCAATGTGCTGCATGTCGCGCAGAACCGGATTCGTGAGAAATCAGAACTGCGGGACGCGGGAATTCCGGTGACGCCGTTCGCGGTGGTCAGGTCGGTGGAGGAACTGAAAACGGCATTGTCGGAACTGGGATGTCCGGCGGTGTTAAAGTCGGCAACTTCGGGTTATGACGGCAAGGGGCAGGTTAAGATTGATTCGCCCGAAGAAGCGGAAGCCGCCTGGAAGGAAGTCGGAGCGGACGAAACCGTACTGGAAGCGTTTATCGATTACATCTGCGAATTGTCGGTCGTGGGTGTGCGGGGGCTGGATGGGGAGTTTGCGTTTTACGGGCCGATGAAGAATGACCATGCGAATCATATTCTGGATATTTCGGTGTTTCCCTCGGGCATGGGTGACGAAGTGAACCGGAACGCCGTCGAAGTGACGCGAGCGGTCTTTGAGCATCTGAATGTGGTCGGCGTGTTGTGTGTTGAGTTCTTTTTGACGGGCGATCAGCGACTGATGATTAACGAAATCGCGCCGCGGCCTCACAATTCGGGACACCTGACCATCGACGGGCATGTAACGTGTCAGTTCGAACAACAGGTGCGGGCGATCTGCGGGCTGCCTCTGGGTTCAACGAAATCTCTGGGTCCAACCGCGATGGCGAATCTGCTGGGGGATCATTGGGAACCGGGTCCGCCTGACTGGACGGCGCTGCAGCAGTTTCCTGACGTGAAAGTGCACCTGTATGGTAAACAGGAGTCGCGAATTGGTCGCAAGATGGGGCATTTGACGGCGCTGGCGGAGACTTCGGAAGCAGCAGTCCAACGGGTCAAAGATGCACGGGCCGCGATTTTTCACGGCTGAGTTCTCAGCATTATTTGCCGCGGACGTTGCCCCAGAGTTCGATATGCATCCGCCGGGTAACCTGACAGCCGAGCCGCGCGGCGACCTCTTCAATCCAGGGCAAACGTTCGGCCAGCATCTCCGCCGTGATGCCTTGCGGCATGAGGTAGACGTTCGCGCGATCGATTTCTGGATAACGGATCAGGTAGTCTTCGATTTCGGCGATGTCTTCGCGACGGTCGACGACGAACTTGATCTGGTAAGGATGTCGTTTAATCAGCTCATGGATGACCGTCGGCTGATCGCGGCGGGCATCGTGACGGTGCGCCCACTCGGGATCTTTGACGGGGATGGAGTTCGAAAGTTTGGGACTGATCGACATCAGGTCGGCATGGACGTCGCTGAGAATGGTGCCTGCGGTCTCGATGGTAATGGTCTTGCCGTCGGCGTGCAGGCGCTGTGTGAGGGATTCGATCTCGTGGCTGAGCATGGGTTCGCCGCCAGTGACGACGACGTGTTCACAGTCGTATTGAGTGATGTGTTCCAGAATCTGATCGACGGACATTTTCTCACCTTCCGGATTCCAGGAGGTGTATGGCGTATCGCAGAACCAGCAGCGCAGATTGCAGCCACTGGTGCGAATGAAAATCGAGGGAACCCCGATCCATTTGCCTTCGCCTTGAGGCGAGTGAAAGATTTCCGAGATCAACACGAATTCAATATCCTGAAATAAAGGGAGCAGTCAATGAGTCTATCTTAATAGAAAGCGACGGTTCTTGCATTGAAATGCACGGTCAAAGCGTGGTAACTTTAGCGAAAAATCAACTGAACACAGATTTCGATTGCTTTCTCCAGTAGAACAGGACACTCCTATGCGCCACGATTCCCGCCAGCCCGAACAACTGCGTCCCATCAAAGTCGAACGTGGATACACCAAAGCAACGCCGGGAAGCATCCTGATTTCTGCAGGTGACACGGTCGTGCTTTGCACGGCGAGTCTGGATAACAGCGTCCCCCCCTGGAAGAAGAACGAAGAAAACCCGAGCGGCTGGGTGACAGCGGAATACAACATGTTGCCCGGCAGTACATCGCCTCGAAAGCAGCGTCGAGCCGACGGACGCTCGAGCGAGATTCAGCGACTGATTGGTCGCAGCTTACGGGCGGTGATTGATTTCGGAGCTTTGGGACCACGCACGATTACAGTGGACTGTGATGTACTTCAGGCCGACGGGGGAACCCGGACGCTGAGTATCACGGGGGGCTTCATGGCGCTGCTGGATACGGTGCTGGCGATTCCCGAAAGCTGCGAACTGGCTCCCGGGGAAGTCTTCGACCCGAAACGGATTTTCTCGGACAGTGTCGCTGCGGTGAGTGTCGGCGTGGTGAATGGCGAGCCGGTGCTCGACCTGGATTACATCGAAGACAGCACCGCGGGCGTGGATATGAACGTGGTGATGACCGGGGGCGGTGACTTCATCGAAGTCCAGGGAACTGCGGAAGGTCAGACCTTCAACCGGGGCATGCTGGACGCACAACTGGAACTGGCGACTGCAGGAATCCAGCAGCTGACGGAGATTCAACGCGGGTGCTTCGGAGCCGACTGGCCTTTGTGATTTTTTGCTACTATGAAAAGTACGAAACTACGCGAACAGAGATTGAGATTTCCCGTTTGAACCTGATTTTGTTAGCCGGTGTCATTCCATCCTGTCGGTCTCGATGCGAGAGCTCCAAAACTCATAGACCCTCATTTAGTGGAGTCTTTTGCTGGTTTTAAACTAGAACGTCTGAAATCTCTGGGAGAACATAATGCGTGCTTATGTGCAACAGGGACAAAAAGGGGATCCGAATTATCTGAACCTTGAACAGATTGCGTATAGATTCTGGGAGCGGGGTTATGAGGTGATGCGGTTTGATGCGCCGACATTGTTTGACGGAGCATTGGACAGGGGGCTGCTGTCATTTCCCGATGAAACTATCGTAGCGGGTGGCGTAGGAACAGTGCGCTCAGCGATCAAGCGGGCTCAGCGTCCGTTACCTGACCTGCAGGATCTGCCTGAGTGTCTGAAAAAGTGGATTGGCCGCGATTTCTGGATTTCTACGTTGGAACAGGTACGACAGCCATTTGAGAATGAAGAGGAGACGCGCGCCGTTCACGTCAAGCCCTTACACGAACACAAAAAGTTTAAAGGGACAGTCTTTCACAAATTCAGCGACCTGATCCCCTCTGCTGTCGTTGCTGGCGAGACTGAAGTTCTGGTGCAGGAAGTCGTTGAATTCGTCTCTGAATGGCGTGCGTATATATTTCGCGGTCGCATCAAATTTGTTGCGAATTATCGGGGGGATCCGCTGGTATTCCCAGATCCGTCTCGCATGCAGGCGGCATTGGACGCATTCGAAAATCGACCTGTGGGTTGTAGCATGGATTGGGGAATCACTTCGACCGGCGACACGCTACTAGTCGAAGTGAACGATGGTTATGCGCTGGGTAATTATGGTCTTGACGGCTATGTTTACACAGCGATAATCGAAGCCCGTTGGCGAGAAATCATGGGATTGGAAGATAACGGAATCGGAATTAACCTTTAATCTGGAATCGTCTACTTGTCAGCTGATGGTTCTGGCTTTTCTCTGTTCAATTACTTCTTCGCGGCAACGAGGAAGAGTAATTGCAGGAGTAAGACGAAACCGGCAGTAACGAGAAAAGAGACGCCTACATACTGGAACAGATCCATAAATCGAGCTTGTGTATAGCACAGATCGAGGACCACCACCAGCGACCAGAAACAGATCAGAACGATGTGCGGCACCAATCGGTTATTGTGCCTCAGAGCCATCAAGAACATTAGCAGAAATGAGAATAATGTCAGAAGCGTGGTTGGCATGATGCGGCCCATTCCCCAATCATGCATACCAAAGGCCATGAAACAGTAAATTGCACTGAATGCGAGAAAGAAGCAAAGTCCCCGCCATACTTCACGGGCATTCCAAGGGAACAGGCTTTGATTCGCAGCGGGTTTCATCGATCAGATCTTTCTGCGAAAAGTATGAACCGGGTAACTCATTCCGTTTCCTCATAAGTACCTGCGACCTCTCTGCCCCAGATGGGAAAACTGGTGTGATAGCCGGGGCACCAGAAGAAGTATTGTCGAATGGGGCCTCCCCACAAGCCGGATACTCCTGAGTCGATTTCCAGACTGACAATAAACGGTAAGGGAGCGTTGGGATAAGCAATCAAATCCCAGACACTGTTGGGATCAGCGGGACGGTGGTCGGTATAAATGGGAGTTCGAGCCGGAATGCCGGCCCGGCTGAGCTTCACATAAGACTGCTGCACTTCAACAGTGCCATAGACTGCGGTCATGGTCCAGAAGAACGCCAGAATGGAAAGTGTCGCGATCAGTGAGATTCGCTTTCTGAGCCAGTTTCCCATACTGCTCCCCCTGTGAATTCAGTGTTTACCGACTACTTACAATATGAAAGATCGTTCGATTCTCATCCGAATTTGACCACTGTGGATTCCGTGCCTATGATTCCCGCGTGCTCCCTGATTATACCAGCTACCCCATGGAATTCGCGTGTTTTCTGAATCGACATTCGAATTCCACTGGAATTCCTCACGTGTTTCACAAGTAACAGGAGACTTGATATGGATTTACAACTCACGGGAAAAACGGCGGTGGTCACGGGCTCGACTTCGGGCATTGGACAGGCGATTGCCCAGACGCTGGTGAATGAAGGAGCGACGGTCGTCATCAACGGTCGCGATGCTGACCGGACGAAAGAGGCGGCGAATGCGATTCAGGGACCAGGGAAAGCGGTTCCCGTACACGGCGATGTGGGTTCTGCAGACGGAGTGGCGGAATTCCTGGAACGACTGAATGCCGTGAGTGACGTGGATATTCTCGTGAACAATGCAGGTATCTTTCAGCCGATGCCCTTCTTCGAAATTCCCGATGCAGAGTGGTCGCGGTTTTTCGAAATCAATGTGATGAGTGGCATCCGCCTGAGCCGTGCGCTGGCACCGGGGATGCAAGAGCGTGGCTGGGGGCGGATCATTTTCATCAGCAGTGAGTCAGGGATCAGCATCCCCGATGAAATGGTGCACTACGGAATGACAAAAACCGCGCAACTGTCTGTGATGCGGGGACTGGCGAAGACGCTGCGAGGCACAGGAGTGAATGTCAACGCGGTACTGCCGGGGCCGACGTGGACGGAGGGAGTTGCCGAATTCGTGGCACAGCTCGCGGAAGATGAAGGGATGTCAGCAGAAGAGATGCGGAAGCAGTTCATTCGCCGCTTCCGTCCTGATTCCCTGATCGAGCGGTTTATTGAACCGACTGAGATCGCTGCGATGGTGGCTTATGCTGTCTCGCCTGTTTCATCAGCAACGACGGGGGCCGCATTGCGAGTGGAAGGAGGACTGGTGGACGATCTGGGCTAAGCTTTTCCTGTACGTTGAAAATGCTTCGCGCCGGGGACTTACTTGATTTCCCCCGACATTCCTAAGAACATGAACAGTCTGCAAACACTTAGAAATTCAACCATGCAGAAGGAATACTGATATGAAAGCTGTTGGCCTGACCCGTTATCTGCCCATTGATGCCCCTGAATCGTTAATGGATGTGGAACTGGAAAAACCGCAACCGAGCGGACGGGACCTGCTGGTGGCTGTGAAAGCGATCGCCGTCAATCCGGTGGATACCAAAGTCCGGGCTCCGAAAGATCAGGTTGAGACCGAACCCAAAGTGCTGGGCTGGGATGCCGCGGGCATTGTGGCAGCCGTCGGTCCGGACGTAGAACTCTTCCAGCCGGGAGATGAAGTCTTTTATGCCGGCGATATCACGCGGCCCGGTTGTAATTCTGAGTTTCAACTGATCGACGAACGAATTGTCGGCGCGAAACCCAGGTCGCTCGATTTCGCGAAGGCAGCAGCAATTCCTTTAACTTCGATTACCGCTTTTGAAGCGTTTTTTGAGCGACTGGAACTGGATGTGGACGGTGCCAATTCCGGTGAGACGCTGTTGATTATCGGAGGGGCCGGGGGAGTGGGTTCGATTGGAATTCAACTGGCGAAGCTGGCCGGGCTGACAGTCATCGCGACCGCATCGCGGCCAGAATCAACAGAGTGGGTACAGCAGTTGGGGGCCGATCATGTCATCAATCACTATGAACCTCTACGACCGCAGATCGAAGCCCTGGGTCTGAAATACATCGATTCGATTGCGCTGTTTAATAATACGGATCAGCACTGGGAGGGGGTGGTTGATCTGATTCGACCTCAAGGCAGGATTGTCTCGATCGTGGAAAATAAAGAACCGCTGGCGCAGTCGATGATGAAGACCAAATCAGCGACATTTGTCTGGGAATTCATGTATACGCGATCCATGTTTGAAACCCCCGACATGATTGAGCAGCATCACCTGTTGAACCGGGTCGCGGAATGGATTGACGCTGGTAAAATTTCCTGTACCGCCAACCAGGTTCTCTCTCCCATCAATGCAGCGAATCTCCGCGAAGCCCATAAGACCCTGGAAGCAGGGCGTACCATCGGCAAGATTGTACTGGAAGGTTGGGAGTGATTTATCACCATAAAGGGGAATCAACTGATTTCTCTATCGAATTCCGGTTATCACTGAAACATTCCGCCTCATATTCGAGGTTGTTGATGAATCACTTTGCTCTCGCTGATTTCTGTTAAGAGTTGGCTGCTTTTACAGAACCGTTGTGTAGTGAATTGCAGTTCGCTGGTGTCGTTGTCAGAATGGGACCCGGTTTTATTGCATTTGGTCCTGAGGAGTGGTTGTGGCGAATTCTGAATATGTAGATGTGTTTCGAACCGGTGCCGTTTCCATTGACCGCTGGCGGACTGAGAATCCGGACATCAGACCCGATTTGAGTGGTGCCGACCTCAGCGGTGCCGACCTGACGGAAACAAATCTGGTGGGTGCCGATCTCAGCGGTGCGATTCTGATCGGAGCGGATCTGAGTGGTGCGGACCTGGTAGGAGCGAACCTGGCTGGAGCCAACCTGGAAAAAGCCGACCTGTGCTTTGCGGATTTGTGTAATGCGGATTTGAGCTGGGTTAATTTTCACGGTTCCAATCTACGCGAAGTCGATTTTAACGGGGCACGCTCTCAAAATACCCTGTGGGTCAACGTTGATCTCTCCCGCGCGGTGAACCTGGAAATGGTTATCCACTCAGGACCGAGCACACTGGGTATGGATACGCTGATGAGTTCCAAAGGACATATACCGGCAGAGTTCCTGCAAGGCTGCGGACTCTCGAACGAGTTGATTGAGTATATCGCCGGACACTTCGAACAGACGGCTCTGGATTTCTTTTCGTGTTTTATCTGTTACAGCCCGGAAGATGCTGCCTTCGCGGAACGGCTCTACTCTGCACTGCAAGCGCGGGGCATACGCTGCTGGCTGGATGAAAAACAGACTCTGCACGCTACGGGAACATCCATCCAACGGGGAATGAAGATCCTGGATAAAGTCCTGCTGTGTACTTCCCGGTATTCCCTGCAGAGCGACTGGGTGAACCTGGAAATTGAACGCGCGTTTGATAACGAAGACCGCGAATTTAAACGGGATACCAACGTGATTCATTCGCTACTGCCTTTGAATCTGGATCAGCATCTGTTTGAAGGCTGGGAACATCAGCAGAAAGAGACGCTGTGTAATCGAGTCGCCGGTGATTTTCAGGGAAACGACAGTGATCCTGCCGTATTTGACCGGGAAGTCGAGCGCTTGGTTAGCATATTACAGTCCAACCCGTAACACAGAGCCGGGACAGAACTGAATTCGCAGTTTCAGATTTTACATGAGAATTTCACATGTCTGATCGGGGGAAATGGCTATGATAATAGTAGAGCCTCTCACCATGGCTGCAGATCACCCTGTCATAAAATGTCTCTCTGTCCCTTTTTCTTCAGGAGCCGATCAGTATGTACTCACTTGAACTTGCCCGCTCGCTTACCGTTAGCATCTTGACGCTGTTTTTGGTCCAGGGTGGCAATCTGTGTGCCGCTGATCCTGCGACAAAGGAAACTGATCTGCCTGCAGTCGGGGATACGGCGAAGGATTTTCAGCTGGCGACTCCCAAAGGAGAGAAGGTTTCTTTGTCCGAACAACTGAAAAAAGGGCCGGTTGTGCTACTGGTGCTGCGGGGTTACCCGGAATACCAGTGTCCAGTCTGCACACGTCAGGTAGGTCAGTTTATTGCAAACGCTGCTAATTTTAAGAAAGCGAAAGCCAGTGTGGTGATGTTGTACCCTGGTGCGGCGAAAGATCTGGAAAAACGGGCTGACGAATTCATTCGCGATCAAAGTCTGCCTGAAAACTTTTATTTCCTGGTCGATCCGGATTACAAATTTACGAATGCCTATCATCTGCGCTGGGATGCCAAACGGGAAACCGCGTACCCCTCGACTTTCGTGATTGGCACGGATGACAAAATCAAGTATGCCAAGATCAGCATGACGCATAGAGGCCGGGCCGATGCAAAAGAAGTTTTGAAAGCGCTGGATGAGTAACTGGCCTGGTTATTCAAACAGTTCCGGTCGGGCGTAGCGTTGCATGAGCATGCCGCCGGTGAGGTTGCGGACATCTTTGAAACCCGACTGTTTGAGGATGCGGGTCGCAATGTATGCCCGGAGGGCGGTGTGGCAAACGGTGACGATCGGTTTTTGGGGATCGAGTTCTGAGAGTCGCTGGCGAAGTTCATCGACGGGGATATGAATGATATTGGGGAACGAGAAGTTTTCCACTTCCTTATCTGTTCTGACATCGAGAATCTGATACTCATCGAGCTCAGCGTCGACTTCCACGATGGAGGCAAATCCGTCCAGATCGTTGCCGGCTACGAAGGCGGCGATGTGTACGGGATCTTTGGCAGAACCGAACGGAGGTGCATACGCGAGATCGAGTCCCGCCAGATCGCGGATCGACGCCCGAAATTTCAAAGCGGTCGCGATGACATCGATGCGTTTATCGACGCCGGCTTTTCCGACGGCCTGGGCGCCCAGAACCCGTTCGGTTTCCGGATCATAAGTCAGTTTGAGGAACAGTGATTCTGCGCCGGGATAATAGCCCGCGTGATGTTTGGGAACAACGATCACGGAGCGATTCGCGCGAGCAGCTTTTTCTGCGAACTTCTTGTTCAATCCGGTCATGGCGGCAGTTAATCCGAATACGCGGACAATCGCGGTGCCAACAGGAGACATCATGGGGTCGGCAGAGCCGGTCGCTGCGTGCTGACCTGCGATCCGACCGGCGCGGTTCGCGGGTCCGGCCAGGGGAATGCGGAGAGGTTGCATCAGTACCCCATGCATGTACTCAACTGCGTCACCGACAGCATAGACCTCAGGTTGAGAGGTTTGCATAAATTCATTGACGGAAATGCCGCCGAACTTACCGATTTCGAGTCCGGCCTCTTTTGCCAGACCCGTTGCCGGGGCCACACCGATTCCAAGGATAATCAGATCGGTCTCAATCGTCGTCCCATTCCCCAATTCGACGCCAACAGCGGTTTCATTTTCGACGTTCACTTTTTCCAGCGCCGTCCCCAGATGCATTTTGACGTCATGCGCTGTGAGTTCGTTCTGAATCAGCTGTGCCATCTCGGGATCGAGGGGCGGAAGTACCTGGGCTTGCAGTTCGACCAGATCCGTTTGCATTTTGAGGTGATGCAGCTGCTCGACCATTTCCAGGCCAATAAATCCGGCGCCCACCACAACGGCTCGTTGACAATGATGCTGTTCGATATATTCTTTGATCGCATCCGTATCGTTTAGATTTCGAAGTGTGAAGACATTCTGTGCGTCAATGCCCGGTAGTGGGGGGACGATGGGAGCAGCACCCGGAGAGAGAATCAGTCGATCCCAGGTTTCCGTAAACGCTTCGCCCGTCTCCTGATTCAATACGGATACGGTTTTTTTTCCACATCAATCGACTGCACCAGATGTTTCGCGCGGACGTCTATATTGAAACGGTTTTTGAATAGTTCCGGAGTGGCTACGAGCAGTTTACTGCGTTCGGTAATTTCCCCGCCAATGTAATAAGGCAGTCCACAATTGGCGAAGGAGA
>TARA_R110001592_G_scaffold327122_1_pt1 | contig 12039 bp, 14 predicted proteins | sample TARA_R110001592 | Tara Oceans TARA_R110001592 (sample SAMEA4398387) | marine metagenome | biome: Polar Biome; feature: [SRF] surface water layer (ENVO:00010504); material: water (ENVO:00002006), including particulate matter (ENVO:01000060) such as... | depth 5 m
TGCTGCCTTACAGAAAAATAAACCATTATTACTTTTTCAACCATTTGGAGGCCCGGGTAAAGAGCATCAACCGCATCCATACTCATGGGTTCGTGATATACCACCACCTGTAGCACAAGAGATTGTAACTAAACTAAAAGAGAAGTATATGATCTTGCATGTTTGTTATGACTTCCATCCAAAGTTAGAGGGAGCCATTAGATTTGAAAAACAAGTCTCTAAAAAGGAACTCTTCAACCTTATTAATTTTTCAGATAAGAGATTACTTATTGATTCGTCTTTACAACATGCAGCTGCCGCGCTCAATAAACCATCAACGGTAGTTTGGGTAGGTACATCCCCTAAAATCTTTGGTTATGAAATGCATAAAAACGTTTTACCTAAGACAGAGTTTCCTAAAGGTCATATAGACAGTTATCTGTATGATTATAACTTTACTGGCGCAGTTCATGAATGTCCTTATGATGAATTTAATGAAATTCATACTGCACAGAGCATTATTAAGAATATCTAAATTCTAATAATTGATGACTGGGCTTGATATGTTGTAGCCCAGCCTGCTTCGTTTGCTGTTATAATAGTAAAGTCACCTGAGGTTGATAGCGACGAGGCAGGGAAAAATAGGTTAACAATATTATCGTTACCTGTCGTGTAATACGAATTATCTAATTTATAACCTGATATTGTAGGTGATTTAGCAGATGTAATTTCCTGATAATTGGTATGGAAGTTATCTACATTAGAAGAAAGATAATAGCTGTTACTTGTGTCAAACCGTTTTCCATACAGGGTAAGGTTATTATCATAGCTACTTAATAAAGTAGTTAAACCACGCGCAGCGTTAAAGGTCCCCGTAGTAGCATAGAAGATATTAGTGAACTCTGGGATAGCAGATATTGTGACAGTTTCAGTGTATGTTTTTGGTACTGTATCGCTATATGCAGATAAAGCGCCATAGCCTTGTTGCTCATATGTAAGGAAGTCTAATTCTTTACCTTCAGGATCATATATTCTGTTTGCAAGATCAACATTAACAAAGTTATTATCTATTTTATAGATTATCTTCTGCGTATCTTTCTGCTCCGGAAATAACCAACCTTTAATTGTAAAAGATGTATCAATAACTACTCTAAATTTATCTGAATATGTTACATCAGTAGGGGTATTATAATTTAAATCTCCAGACCATAATACTTCGGATCTTATTTCCTGCTCGTAATCAGCACCGAATTCAGCAGGCACTTTCCAAGATAAAATAATGTATGGGTTGTTATAGGGTATAAAGTTTGATATAATTTGATCAGCATCAGCCATATAACGTGTCATTATTGACATACTAACTGAAAGATCTACCGGTACCGGCATTAAAAACTTAGACCCCTTATCCGGGTGATCTGTTAGTTGACCTGGTATAAAAGAAGGGGCCAGTTTATTAAAAACTCTAGATTCATCTCTTGTAACACTAGTTAAGTTTACCGCTACTACAGGTAATGTAAGATTTTGAGCCTTATTAACTATATCGTACATTATTCTTTGCTTTGGAGCAAAGACGTACCTTACATCAATATTTTGTTTAGCATTACGATTTTTATCGAAACGCGAAATAACCGTATCATCAAACGCAGCTACAAACTGTGTGAGAAGATCTTTAATTTCAAAATGGTATGCTCTGTTACGCACTATATATATTTATTACGCGAATCGGTCTAGATAGTATTTAGGAAGTTTATGCCTGTTTTTTACTATACTTTCCACGATTGCAGCATCAAGGATATATGTTATACAATGATCTTTATGTGATCGTATTCCTCTACCACAAGCTTGAATTAATGAACATAACATTTTATTTTGATACCAGTCAAAGTCCTCTTTCATTAAGTTTTCAATACGCTTATCTTTTGTAGGTAGATATGGCGCCTTAATAATAATTTGAAATCTAGCTAGATCATCCTTAAGATCAACCCCATAAGACATAGATGGTGATATTAAAACAGTCGGATCATCGGTTTCCATATGCTGCTCTAAAATAACTTCATTTCGGACGCCTGGTTCACGTATTAAAAATCTACGGTCAGTAAGATTTTCTGATAAAAAGTTAGTAATACTCTTATTCTGTGAATGTATAATACCCTTATCGTTTTTATGAAACTCGCAAATTTGAGCTATCTGCTTACATATCTTTGGTAAGTTCTTTTGCATGTTATAGTAGTTCAACTTTACTTTTGTATTGCAATATATAGGTGCATTCTTAGCGTCGAACGTTGACTCAGCCTCAATATACTTAAAGTTATCAATTCCCAACGACTTACAAAAATTCTTAGAATCGATAATAGTAGCTGACATAAGAATTACTTTATCAGCATACTTAAACAAATAATTTGATAGCTTGTCTACCTTAAGAGGCATAAAGGTAATAGCCTTACTATCCCTCTCAAAAATATACTCACTATCATACCAAGTTTCTAGTATAAGTGATAGCTTACTATGTAAATTACCGAGAGCAACTAACTCGTTCTTCTTTTGAATAAGATAGTTAGTTTTAACCTTACTTGTACTACCGATTGCCTCTTTTAGCCAATCAATACGCTCTTTGAGTGATAATACTAATTGATTTATCCATTTTTCGACGTTAGTACTCTTAGTTAGAAATGGCTTAACCTCAACTTCGTTTTTGTAAAGGAACTCAAAGTTAATAGTACAACTAAACTCTTTAACTAATTGATCTTCTAATTCCGATGCCTCATCACAAATTAAATATTCACGCTTTTTAAGATGTTCAGGTAACGCAAAGAACATATTATAGTTGAGAGTATTGAATCGTGAAGTTAGAGCTTTATTACGTTGCTCATAATACGAGCAGCACTTTTTACTCCAACACTCTTCGCGAAGCTTCGGTAAATGTAAACATGGTGCAACTTCCACCGAATAATCCTCATCTACTACACAACTATAGTTTGACTTCCCCTTTAATACCTCAACATCGTCAAATAACTCCTTATACTGATCTTGTAGAGCTTTAGTAATTGTTAATGCTGTACAGCCAAACGACTTCTCCTCATTACACTCATCCTCATACGCATAATTACCTCCCTGCGTTCTCTTATACGCTAGATAACTCGTCACTATCTCGCGATACTCTTTTGTGCATTGCTCGGCGACATTGCCCATAGTTTTTGATACCATAGACTTACCTGATCCTGTAGGAGCATTACAAATGACGAACTTATATCCATCAGTGAACGCTTGTTCAATATTCTTTAGAAGCTTTACTTGTGTTGGATTGGGATCATATCCAGATGGAAAGCTATTAATTAGTCCGGTTAGCACACCTAATTATACCATTGTTCCTTTATTAGGCAATATGTAAAGCAAGTTGTCGTAAAATTTTGATTTAGAGCTGCAATCTAATAATTTTATGAACAGAGAGTATTGTTCCGGTATAAAGGAACTTATACGGTAGTTAAATATCAACTTATCTAACGAACCTTCTATTTTAAATGGGTAGGGTATTTCGTATATTTTAATTTTACCGTCAATTTCTAAAGAAAGAGATATGTTATACTGCTTAATTTTAAAAAGCTTAAGTTTACCCTTTTTAATAATCTTCTTATCGGTTTTAATTATTATATTTTGCAGTAAAAAAGGCTTTAAGCTTTGATTTACCCTTTCTAAATTTATATTCATGAGTTCATAAAAGCTAGTTTTTGTTTTGCTGACATAGGATATACACTTTCATTAAAATACGTCCAAAATGAATCATCAGCCGGGTATTGAGTAATTAGATTAGCTTGATTCATATTAATATTTCTATATCCTTGCATTAGAATATCCCACACAACTAGTAAATTATCAGCTGCTTCATTTACTTTATGCGGACCTCTTGGTGCCCTGTAGTTTAGGGTAATTCTACCATTTGTAGAATTTAATAAGTTATATGACTTTGTACAGAGTATACGACGGGTAGCAGGAAAACCTGCCTTAGGTATTCTACGCGCAAATCTTAAGTCTACAACATTTGTTAAAAGAATAGAATCAAGTGCTGACCTCTGTATTATCATTTTTAGGTTTGCATATACCAAACATTCTTTCTTCGTTTAGAAAAATTCCCTTAGTAATTTTACCTTTACCTGTAATCTCTACATTAGAAATAGTAACTCCGAGATTGTTCGGAAATATAACTATATCACCTTCTTTTGTATACTTCGCATCAGGACCCGCGAGAATCACTCTGCCCTTACGCCACGCTTTAGTCATTGTATTTGTGGGTACAACTATACCATTACGTAAAACCTCGTCTCCATGAGCTGACTCATCAGCATATTCTACAAGAAGTATATCATCAAAAACAAAACTAAGCTGGTAGTCGTCTAAACCAAAATCACCCCTCCCTCCTTGTGTTAAGTCAATTAGACCTCTTGTAGGAGCTAGATTATCAATAGATGCCGTTGCCATATAATCTATTTACTAAGGTTTTTATGTAAATCAATATATGACCTCAACTCTCTTACAGAGATATTTTTATTGCGCGCAATAAGATCTAGATTCTCTTCCTCAATATCCTCCTTTTTAATTTTTTTATTATATGCTATACGCTTAAACTTCAATCTTGGAATAAAATAATAGTACAGTCTATATTGCTGTTGCTTATCTTGAAAAATACTACCAAATCTATTTAACGTCTCATTAGTAATAGAAGCCATGCCCTTACTATAGAACGATAACCACCTATTAAACATAAACGGAGTAAAGGATTGCTCACCTTCCGAATCTAAAAACTCAGCATTAGTCTTTTTAGAGTAAAATAGCTTATTTTGTAGCTGAAAAAAATTCATTAAGTAATTATTTTAGTTGTAGCAATCCACTGATCTTTAACTTCTAATTCAAACGCTTTAATTACAGCATCCATAAATGCCTCTATCTGTGCATCATTAAGATTACTCGAATAAGCAAATCCTGGAGCTTTCTTACCAGCTTGTACATTAATACCAGTATGACCAAGAGCAATATCTTCTTTACTATAGGTAATTGATACACTGACTTTACCTTCTGAGCGCTTCTTACTATCACTACCGATAAACTCATCAGCTACCATAATATCGTCACCATCCATGTTAATAGGCTTTTGTATGAGCTGACCTAACATACCAGCGATGGTGGTATTAAAGAGACGTTGAAAAGCAACTGCACCTAAAGGACATAAATTAGGTATCTCCCAGCAGAAGTTAATTGCATCTTCTGAAAAGATATAGTCATTAGCTAGTGTATCTTCTAGGTCAATTAAATTATCACTCACATACATAGGAGCCCTAAAAGCTACAATATTACCATACGGTGAGACTTCTTTCCGAAAAAACTTATACGCGAAGCGATCGTGAATAAGATCGCCATTATATACTTGCTGATCAATAATCATATCCTTATATTATAATATAAAGCTGTTAAATCAACTCTATTTACCCCGCTTTTGCTCTAACGTACTATAATGACCGCTATAGTAGATTTTTTAAATTAATTTCTTCAAAGTAATCTTCGAGATAGAAATCTAAAACTTTAAACTCTTTTGTAGGTATAGAAATATCTTCCGCGGTCCTAAATGTATGACCGTACTTGAGTTCTGAATAATTTAAAAGTATATCATCGGTTACCTGTTGAATTGGTATACAGCCTACCTTTAAAGCTTCATAGTATCGTAAATTTATAAATTCACCGGTACCTAACGGATTTAAAATATATTTATAACTTGCAAGCTTCGTAAGGTATTCTTTATATGTATATTGCCTACCGGTAATATCGATATCTAGGGGAAAGTCTGTAATATTACTTATATTATTTAATAATAAATATCGGTCGTAATAAGCGTAAGATGAATTTTGTATTTTTTCGGATTGACCTATAAATAAAACTCTATCTTGTTTTTCTTGTACGTCGTATTCAAGTTTTGTATCTCTAGAGAGGTATTGTTTATTTATAATTTCAGTACCTAGGATTTTAGCATCTGATATATCCGAAACTATTTGAACTAAATTAGAGATAGTATTTAGTACCTTTTGATGGTCTTCATTCCAAGGAAATTTACTATTAAATATTTTTTCAAAGTTAAACACTAACACCTTTATATTATCTCTATTTAACTTATCTATAAATTTAGAATCTTTCCATATATTTACGTTAGGAGAGAAGTGTTCATCAACAATGACTAACAAATTGACATCCTCCAAATCACTAACCCCACCCACATCCTTAAAAGTCACACTTAGGTAGTTTTGAAGACCTAGACGAAAGTTCCTAAATAAACTATGACCTACAACTTCCAAGCTATCGTTACATACTATACCGGTCATATTTTATAGTTTAATACGGTTATTCCAGTAATCAACTGTTAACTCAGGTATATCCCAGTCAATATCTTTATGCTCTTGTAAGAATATTTCTAATAGTTCGCATGTTACCTCTTCCCAGGAATTAATAAACAGTATTGGTAAATGTTTAAACTGTCTCAATGCTTCATGATTCAGTATAATAGGTATACATCTTAAAGTCAAACTTTCCCATATACGATGACAGTCAATTCCGTTACCTGGTGGTGATACTACAAAATTACTCTGGCTTAAATACCGCCAGTACTGCTCATTTGTAGTAGATGGTGCCATTTTAAAGTTATTTTTTTCTGTAGTAATATGGCAGTTATGTCTTTCAGAATAATTAGTACCTATATCAAAGTTTTTATAACATAACAAAGATTTATCATTACATTCTTCTCTAATTTCTAGCAGCTGCTCTGTGTTACCGTGAGGGTATCTACTATTAGCAATACCTATAGGTAGTGAATATATTTTTTTATGAGGTATAATCCTATTTTGACAGTACCAACTTTTTATTTTAGGACTCTCTAATATATTTAGAAATTTAGTATCTACACAATGATCTGAATTATGTGATAAAAGGGTTATAGGTTTAGTTAAATATTTAAAAATTCGACTAAAAAATAGTTCTAATGCGTGGGTGTATACAAAAATTACATCTGCTTCAAGTATTTGGGTTGGTATATTACTACCTGCTCCCTCTAAAATAACATAATTAGATATATTAGGTAGTTGATGTAGCCATAAATCTTCATGACGTTGATCCTTAAATATTATTGTAATATCAGCTAACTCTTGTAGCTTTTCTCCTGAAATTAAATTCATATTTACATCCATGAAGAAGACCATAAGTGTAGAGCTACAGTCTCCGGTTTTACATAAGCATGCGGATTATTACCAAGCGTCCTATGCCTGTCAAAATTAGGATATGGATAAAAAAAGGAGTTAGGTAACGCAATTACATTTTCACTGGCAGTCTCCATTACCTTTCTTGTAGTATGATATGGACCGGTGGTACTAATTATCGCCATACCGTCATCCCACTTAATTGGTAAGTCGTACGTTCGCATTAACGTTACTGTATCACCGTTCGGTATACTACCCATCGCGCCATTGGCCATGGAAGGCCAATCGTCGTAACATATCCCACAGAAAAAATCTAAATCTAACAGCTCATTAAATGCACCTTGTATAAGAAAATCTGTGTCTAGGTATACTCCACCGTATTCGTAAAGAATTTCATTTCTAAGTATATCGGATTTTTGTCCGAAATTGGGGGTTAGATTCCATAAATCTAAATTTATAAAATTTGTTATTTTATTAATGTCTCTCTCTGTCCATAAAACATATTTCCATTGATTTAATTCACACCACTCCCTTACCTGTGTACATGCATCTACTTCTGGCTTAGGCATGTCACCACCGATCCATATTTGATGTATTACTCTTGGAATTCTAGCTTTTCCAACAGGCTTGTTTTTAACAGCCTCGTAATTTTTCTTAAGAATATACCAATCATCTAGCTCTCGTGGTTGTTTAATATAATCTAGCGAATATTCCATAGACTTATTAAATATTGGCCAATTTTTTCTCATCTAATGTATTTACAACAAGTATTATCAAAGTCAAAATATAGATCAATATCATCTTTACCTGGATCAACTGGCCACCAATCTAACCCTGTATTATATGGAAATATTATTTTTTTATGATTGCCTAAAAAAGCAGCCCACCAGGAAAAGCTAGATTGTGAAATAGCTATATTTTCACTATACATAAGTGTCTTAAAATCATCCATAGCCCTGGAATCACTGTGAACTGCAAAAGTATCAACTACACCTTCCGTACTTAGAGTACAACCATCTTCTTTTATAAGTTTTTGTACAGTCTCACTTTTTGAATTATCAGTTACTATAATAAATTCCTTAAAATCACTATCACTAATTAATTTTTTATAAAAATCATAACCTAAAAATGCATTTATTGTAACGTAATCCGTCTCTCTTACATGTAAAACAAGTTTATTTTTATTAATTGTTGTATCTCTTATCTTAAAAAGATTTCTTAATTCCTCTCTATACTCTATATAGAATCTACTTTGTTGGACATAAGAATCTACGATAACATCACCTTTATGGTTGACGAGCATATCAATATCTGCATACTGATCTCCGTATCTTCTGGTATTAATAATGTTGGTCAAATTACCCACATCATTTAAATTACTTGAAATTCCGAAATTAGGTAAACTATCATAATAAAAACTACAATTTTTAAGTTTACTAAGAATATAACCAAAGGTATATTGGAATATTCTATTACCCATTCTACCAGCCGGGTCATACTTTACGACTACTTTCATATATTATTTAAAATGTACTCTCTGAAATTTTGCTTTTTAAATTTTTCGTATGCTTTAAGACACTGCGTTTTCATGCTTTTTGCGTCATAGGAATTTAACAGCTTTTTAAGCTTAATAATATCTAACGTCGCGACGTCTTGTTCTGCTATTCGAACTATAGTACTATCCCAATCCCACTCAGGTAAATCCCAATTATCACTAATTAAGATAGGTATGGTACCAGCAGAGAGACACTCCCAAAATCGTACAGCGGAGGGTGAGGAGCCACGTGGACATAAACTAAAGATAGACCGTTCTAACATCTCTTTATACTCTCTTTCCTCCTTTTCTTTATCTTGATTTAAATCTTCTACATGGTAAGTATCGCGATATACAAACGTATCACCTATAATATTATTTTTTAAAACTTCTCTTATTGGGTGCGTCGTATAAGCACCCATAAAGGATACAAAAAGATCCTTTTCGACGTTACTTGAAAATATATCATTAAATGCAAAAGGTATAGGTAATAAATCAATACCTTTCATATTATCATCTACGCTATGTAGGGTGCAGAATACCTTTGTAATATCTAAATGTTTAAAGTATAATTCAAGTTGCTTAAAACTATCATGCTGACATACCGTAAAATTTTTTTTTGATTTAACGGTATATTTACTTAACTCCTTTAGATAAAAATCCCGACCTCTATTACCAGGAAATCTTAACCAATGACTATTTAAAATCTGCGTCCAAGGTATAGCTATATAATTTGCGCAATCTTTAAGCTGTTTGAAACATTCATACTCGGTAGGAAATTTTTCATACTTAAATATATCTTCAAAAAAACTTTTCATATTAATCTTTTATCCAGTACCAGGCTTGTGTAGAGCTCTTTAAAGCTTTAACGGGTTTACTGTGTATAGCCGAAAACTCATTAACGGCTCGTGTAACAGCGCTTATAATATTATAGTCATGTCCGCATATAATACCACCGGATTTAACTTTAGGTAGGTAATTAATACAGTCTTGTAAGGTTTGTTCATATGTATGAAGTCCGTCAACAAACACAAAGTCAACACTTTCATCTTCAAATTCCACTACTGCATCATCTGACGTTCGCTCGACAATATTAAATCTTGTAAATCTTTGGTTTACCTTTTCTATACTTTCCCTAACTAATTTATATTCGCCTTGACTATAATCAACATCTAATCCATTCCAATCAATATAGGCATCATATGGATCAACACCAGTAAGGTGTAGGTCAGGTAAAGTTTCAAGTAAAAAGGTAGCATTAACTCCTTCATAACATCCTATCTCTATACCTTTAATTGGACCTTTATCTTTTAATAAGCTATATAGTCCCATACCTGATGACCTAATATAAGTTTTAAATGTGTTATGTTTAGAAATATATTTTGCAAATCCAGACGGGGTTAAATATTGCTCATAAATAAATCTACTATATTCCTGAGCCTCTGCATATTTTTTATCGTCCATATTATCCCACCACTTTTTAATATCCTTATTAATATTGGATGGGGTTGTTATAATAAATTTTTCCCAATCGATTACATTATAGCACGGAAGTGATATATCTGTATCTATTATAATTGGAATTTTACCACAAGATAGCGCTTCATATAATCTATAAGAAAAGTTACCTGCTCCTCTACTACATAGAACCATATCACTCTCCTTTATATTGTCTACATACTCTTCGCGTATAATTGAGTTGTGAGGTGATCCGCCCCAAAATGAATCCCTAATAATAAAATTCGTATAAACATAGTTATTATCTTTTAGATTTTTAATACATTCATATCTCGCTGGATGTGTAAGAGCTCCGCAAAAACTAACAACAGGCTTTGGTGTATGTGGGCGGATTGTTGATGCGCCAAAATCTTGACTCCAAGCTGGCATAGGAAATTCATTAAGTGACTGTTTAGACTTATTAATAGAGGTTCTAAAGACATATATATTATCTGCTAATGTCTTACTAATAGGTCTGTCATCATCATCATTAAAGAAAGCTAAAATAGGTTTATGATTATAATCGTGTACTTCTTTTGAAAAGGAGTTAATACCCGTATCGTATTTATCATGATATAAGATGTAGTCAGCGTCTTCTATAGAAGTATATTCAATGTTTAATTGAATTTCTTCTGACCATTTATTATTTTTAAAATCATTATCTCTATTAATAACTTCATTACTATATTGCGGTAATAGTAAAAACTTTTCCGATTTAAAGTTATTAATATCTAGTTTCGTTTTATCGTACCAAATTTTCATAATTAGTTTTAATTAAGTTTATCAATTTAACCTTACCCTCAACTCCGACAACATAATTAGCGTGGTGCATTTTTATACTCTTAGGAGGTATAATATTTGTACTGTTATCCCATACATGTGTACCATCCGGGTTATTAAAAAAATTACCAATTGTAAAATATTTATTTTTATCTAAGAGCTTATAGTTAACATCATCTTTATAGTGATTTAGAGCGACCTGGTCATTGACTAGGTGTCTGTATGTTTTGTATATTTTAGTAAAAAGCTCTAAATTTTTATCATTACCCTTAGCGATAAAAAATCCTGCACATAAAGAACCACAATCTTCCTGACAGGCTATATCGTAACCATCTACGCTCTCTAACAAGTCGTCAATAAATTTATCGTAAAAAACGATATCGACATCTGAAAAAATAAAGTATTCGTTTTTATTTTCCTCTATTGCTTTTAATATAACTTCAAGTTTATATTGCATAGACTCTAGCCAACCAGCCTCCATAAAAGATCCAGCTGATGTAGTCTGCTTATGACAAGCAGACCTTATAGCTAGTTCGTCTTTAGTATATAGCTCACGTAAAGATTTTTTAAAATAGTTTTCATATAGGTCCTTATGCGATTCACTGTAGTGTGTATATACCTTCATATATTAAATTTGGCTTTTAGAAGATCTACTTCCTTTTTAATTACAGGTACTAATACTCTCTCAAATAACTCATTATCATCCCATATACCGGATCGCGTCTCCTCTAATGCTTCCGCTGTCTTATCCATGGTACCTCCTTCAGAGAAATGTAGATGCTTAATTATTATATCATGATAATATATTTTTCTATTAATAGATGAGAACAATCTATCTAAAAACGTATCTTGAAAAATTTCCTTTATCTCCGTTTGTACATACCTGCCAACAGTATTGATATAATCTTTATGAACAAAAGAATTTACAGCTAAAGGTGGTACATTGACATACTTATTACCCGAACCTCTCATACCATCATTACAATGTATAAGGTAAATATTATCTTGCTTCGATTTAAA
>TARA_R110001592_G_scaffold66345_7_pt1 | contig 12036 bp, 8 predicted proteins | sample TARA_R110001592 | Tara Oceans TARA_R110001592 (sample SAMEA4398387) | marine metagenome | biome: Polar Biome; feature: [SRF] surface water layer (ENVO:00010504); material: water (ENVO:00002006), including particulate matter (ENVO:01000060) such as... | depth 5 m
AGTATCACCAGAAGCTCCAATAAGAACTGGTTTTGATACTTGACCAGCTACATTAGGTTCTGTTGCTGTAAATCCACCGGCAACCGTTGGATCTAGGAAGAAAATACCGCCGGTTACCATTGTAGGTGAGAACAAACCATCAACAGATCCACTCTGTGCTAGGGTGATGCTGGTGTCTGATGTACCAGTTACCATACCGAGAACTTCTGCATTTGTGTCGGAGTCTGCCTTTGCTTTGGTTAAACCTGACGCATCCATTCGAACAAAAGATCCGAAGTCAAATGCTGCTGTAACACCATCAATCACTTGACCTTTGAGAATGAATGAGTTTGGACCAGCAAAGCTACCAGCTTCCAATGAACCCGTGATCGTAGCGTTACCCTGTAGGGTTAGTCCATGTGGAATCGTGTGTAGTAGTTTTAGTTCTAGTTTACCGGCAGTACCAGTTGCAGCCGCAGTAGTTCCTACTGAACCACTCAGACCAGAAATGTTTGAAAGTTCTAGATCATAGATCTTTAGTTTGTTTAACTTTGCAATAATTTCTGCGTTAGTTTTAGTGAACCAACTTTGAAATGTGTCGCTAGTCTCTAGTTCATTTATTTCGAATAGATTGTCTTCAACGCCCATTTAATTTTCCTCAAATTGGTTCTATTTGTCGTAAGTCTGTGTTTTGCACTATAGTAATCGCATCACCTAATTCAGAAAAATGGCTATTCCATTCATTTTCAGCATCTGTGTCACCCTGTACATCCACATCATATATCGTCGCGTTTACCCTCACATTATTTATAAAACGTGGAGTGAATCCATCTTTCATTTGGGTAAATATTATATCTCGAAGACGTTTTACTTCAGTCGCATCAAAATTATCACTTGGAACATTGAAGGTACCATTGTATGGAGCTTCATTAGCGATATAGTTATTTAAATCTTTGATTGTTTGTGTGGTTGCCTCTGTATTTTTTTCACATTTTACACACAAAGAATATGATGGTACTTTATCTTGATACGTGAAGGATGGAAACGACTGAGATAAGTTCATATTACCAAGTAAAATGTTTGTGCTTTTTGCTCTTTCAAGAGTACCAAGCGAATTCGCGCCCGAATACAAAGGGGCTAAACTATGATTTGATGCTTGTCTAAATGTAGGGACTGCTTTTATTTGTACTCTTCGTGAATTTGAACCCTCTGTTTGTTCTGGGTCAAGTGGATTTGCGAAAAATGTATCATTTATTATTCCTGTGGTTTGTATTGGATTTGTATCGGACACAGAACCTCCATTGGTAAGATCCTCCTGACAGTTAAGATCTATATGTTCACATAAAGATTTTTGTGCAAGATTAAGAGCAAAATATGCACCATCGTGTGTGTCTCTGATGTTTCTGTCTAAACTTTCAGATGTCACGTCTGAACTACCGAGCTTGAGACCTACAACCTTACTCGAATTACTAAAACTAGCAAAAACAAGCTGATCGGTAATAGTCATGGATAGCTTTGGACTTCCCTGTGGATCGGGAGAGCGCGGTCCTGCTAAACCTACATCAAAAAGTATTGGTGTGTCTAAATAATACCAATGTTTTAAACCACTGGATTGTACAACTCTATCATGTAATGTCCCTTCATTCAGACCTGCAAATGGGAGTTCTGGTGTAACAAAAGTATTATCACTAATAAGATACCACCCAGTGTTGAACAATAGTTTTATGTCTGCTTCTAACTGACCACTACCATTTTCATCATTGTCAATCGTTTTGAAAAGAACCGCTGCTTCTACTTGTGAGTATGGACGAGAATCCAAAATCACTTCAGCTCCAGAGAGTGCAGTTGAGTTTGCATCAAACTCGCCAGGGTATAGAGGTGTAGTACCAGCCCAACCGGGACCAAAACTGGGGGGTGGTGAAAGTGGAGTTCCTTCTGGTGGGAATATAAATGATGACCAGTTTGACCACATCTGATGTGTTAACGTATCATTTAAAAGTTGTCTTTCATAAATTTCATTTAGCTCACCTGCTTGTATTATATCCCCAATATTACGAAATGCAGTTCCAATATAGTTTTTGGTATCAACATCTTCAACGTAAAAATTTTTAATTCTACTTCTATACGGAGGAGCATCTAGAGGTAGTTTTGTATTTTCGGAATCAAGTAAAGGAAACTTAGTAATATCTACAGACATCAGATAAACTCCGTGGTTGCATCAGGAAGGATTGTGTTTTCGTAATTCTCCTGATTACCCGCTATCGTTGTGTCTAAGTCCATACCATCTACCCTATTAAGAGAAGATAGATCTAGAGGTACGTTGTTAAGGTATTTCGCTCGTATAAACCCAATAGTAGCCCCCGAGCCAGGAAATGGGCAAGGTGTCTCGAATGTAACATATCCAATATATGATGGAGTTCTATCAGAAGATGTGCCAGATCCTAATTTTGGTTTTATCTTTATTTCGACTCGATCTGCACCAGAGTCAGAATCACCTGATTGAAATTCACCACCAGACACATAGTTAATATCATCTAAAATAATTCCAAATGGAAGTTCTACATGTACATCACAAGTACCATTATTTTCAATATAAATTTCTTCTGGGTGGGATGGTGATGTCACCGTGTATCCGAACGGATTGATTCTGAATACTACATCAACTACAATTTCTTCTGAATGTATTGTTTCTTTAAGATAATACCAATACTTGAATCCAGAGCTGTCGTGAGTTGATGATGTTGTGTACGTATCATTGATATAATACCAGCCTGGGTTAAGAGTTAGCTGTATGGTATAGTTCGATCTAAATCCGCCACCTGGCACATTATCGAAAAATTCCTTATGATCAATAGTAATTAAGTTTTTGGGTTTTTCAAAGATCAAATCATCAGCATTTCCGGGTGCATATATGAACTCGTCCAAGTAACGAATGTTTGATTTCCATTCATATGGGTGTAATGGAGTTGTGCCAAACCAACCGGGACCAAACTCACACATTTGCATATTATTAAATGAATTCCAGTTTGACCACATCTGCTGAGTCAACGTATTATTTACCATGAAACGTTCTTGGATTTCGTTGAGATCTTCAGCTTGTAGTGCTCGCTGTGGAGCAAATCCAAGAAGATGATAATTCTTGGTATTCTGTCTTTCAGATATTGGGAGTGCGATCTGACTTGAAAGACGACTACCGTATGGGTTGTCTGTCATTGGAAATTTATTTTCAACTTGAAATGTACTGTCACCAACCTCAAAGATTGTGTCTCTTGCGGTTATCGGAAATTTTGTGTAATCGGTATCGTCAGCTGCCATTTTAGAAAACCTTTATAAATTCGAAACAATATTCTTTTCTTGGAGTACCATCAGTAATATTTATGTTAGTATTACCTGTGTGGAGAACTTTGGATTCTGTCAAATCTAAATCTACATCGGGTTCCACGAGTGATGTTATAGTAAACAGACGTGCTGTATCACCAAATGGGATGCCTCCGGCTATCACATCATTAGTGATATAATATTTTTCTCCAACACTTAGATTTTTATCTGTCATTACTCTAAATACGTGTGATGTACTACCAGTGGTTTCTACTTGAACAACTTTACCGGTATTTTGATATGGTTGTGATCCAAACGATTTCGCCGCGGCGAGTTCTGTGGATAATTGCTCACCCTTTCGTACTGTTGTAGATGATCCCGATGAAGCCGTAACTAAGTAAGTAGCATTTTTTATCGAACCTTCATTCGCATTTAACCCCTGACCGATTATTCTACCACTAGAATCCTTTACTTGCTGTAAAATTCCAAATCTACTAAATTTAGTTTGGGTTGCACGTATGGTAGCAGATGAAATTTCATCTGACGTTAGGCAAACTTTAGTTAGTAACTTATTTACATTGAGGATTTCCACTAAGTCCTTACTGAGACTACCTTTTGTATCTAAGTTAATGAAGAGTCTGGATGACAAAGTACTTGCAAGTGAATTACCAGCAGGATCTACATATGGATTTACGGTATGATATCCCTTACCGGGATTATTGATGTAAATTCCGTCGATTACATATTTTCTGGTTCGATCATCGGGATCTATTATTGGATATGTGCTGAGTCTAACGTCTGCTTCTTCACCACCATTATTCAGATCGATTGGTGGACTTGGATCTGTTGTTACTAGAGCACCAGCGGAAATTCCGGAGAGATCTATAAATGCAGACAATATTCTACCATCATTTGTTTCTGAATCTTCTTGTATATTCCTCTGTGTTATAATGGTAGAATTTTTAGAATAATCACTTCTTCTTGCATCGATTTTTTCAATCAATGTCTGTATTTCTGTCGTGGGTGAGCAAGAGGCACATGTTGCACCTTGTATGAAAACTTGTTTTTTGTTCAGGCTATCTGCTATTTCTGTACATCGATAGCATGGCATTGACGAGAAGCAATCGAATAGATTACCACCAGTTATTTCAACTGATGTGATCGGATCAAATTCTTTCTTTTTATTGTACAAACAGCAAGCACCAAGAACTCCAGCACTCGATCCACAAATATCAGTGGCAAGTCCAACTAGACTATTACCAGTATTTGTTTCTGAAAATAAATTTTCTAGTATTGGAACTGGTATCCAATTTGAAGTTAAAAATTTATTGAGGGTGTAGTCTATCTTAAAAAGAGCCATCCAAGAATAACCATCCGGATATTTTTCAATTCCCAGAATATGATTTGGCTCTGAAGTTGATGCTATCTGCATTGAAAGATCTGACCGATTCTTTTCATTATTACTTAAGCAGAGATATACAACACCGTTACTAGCAAGAGCATAATATGAATATGATCCATCCTCTAGATTACCTGCACGCGAGTTCCAATAATTATATGGTGAACCTGATGTCCAATCGACTCGTTGTATCACAGGAACAACATCATTCCTTTTTATTCTTTTTACTAAACTTATTTCATTGGAAATTATATTTCTGTCATAAGTTGTATTTGTGTTTGGAGATGTTCCTGTATATCCACCTAAGAACAAAACTTGATGTCTGTCATCAGTTCCAATTATATTATATGCATCCAGAACATTACTGGAAGACATTGAGTTTGTAACTGTTCTATTACTAGCCATTCGTTATTCCTTTAATACCCAGTCGCTGGACATGAGTAGCAACATTGCCTTGAGTCGTTTTCCGATGTTCCTGTTAATACAAAGAAATCACCAAAAGAAATAGCCCCAAAGGTAGATCCAGATATGATTGTACTTGACCAATCTGGATGTGCATATGTGATTTCATTATATGTAGCTCCTGTGGCCCCACCAGACCAACCCGGATATTCGGATCCAGAACATCCCACAGTTATTCCAAGATCTGTTGTCGATGATAATTTGTATGGTAGATAATTGTGTATTATGGTTATTTCACTTAGTCCAGTACCCCCAGATGCACCATTACCAGTGCCTGTTGTATCTGGTTTAATTTCATAACCACCTGCACCAAATATAGAAAAATCAGAACCACGAACATCAAGTACTGGATCCCTTGAGTTCCTAAATGATTTTATATAGCTTGTTCCAAGTGATGGTTTTTTATTTTCATCATTAGGATCCACATTCTTTAAATCTGGCCCTTGGGTAATTTCGTTATTATTTCCACCTGCATATCCCATATTAATCTATGTTTCGTACTAAGTTAGTTGTGTTTATTTCAAAATTCAACTTAGTACCTACTGGATGTACTAGTCTTCGGAACAGAGATTCTATGTCGGTTTTTTGTTTATCTGTCAACGGTGTTTCGGAATCAGTAAAATATGCCTTTACACTATACGTAAATATTTCGCTTGATGCCTGACCAGCAGCTTCAAACTCAATGATATTGCCTGGTATATTGGTTGCTTGATTTAGTCTGTGATTTGAATCAGTTAATAATGATGAGTTTGTTCTGAAAGGATTTGTTGTATTGGTACCACCACCAATATCAATTGAACTATCTGAAGTATAATTGTCTGATGGAAATAAGATCTCAACATAAACAAAATCTTTAAATAATGTGTTAAAGAAATGATATATTGATTGTTTTGTTCCCTTTGATGAGTAGAATACTTTTCTTATATTCTTTATAAATTCTCTAGTTGTGGAAACTGATGCTATGTCCTCTATGACTTTTAGATCTGGGGCATATGTTCTGGCAATAAGATCAACAAAATCATCAGTAGTTTCATCCACATCATGTATTGACAACATTCTGTCATCCAAAACATATCCACTACCAAATTCACAATATAACCATTTGTAGTAATACTCCATGAGAGTAATTAGTTTACTTTCACCAGCATTATGTTTCTTTTGTATCCACCTTGGAAATTGACTCATAACATCAAAGGGTGGTCTTCCTGTACAACTTCGTTTTATCTCTGATTGTGGCAAAAGAGCAGTAATTCTTTGATCTGGTAATGTTGATGCCACCTTATCACGTAATACGATGAGATTTGCTGAAGCACTCGCACCTGCGGACGGGTTGTGGGCTGGATTTCCTAGAATGGATAGTGTCACAGTGTGTTTTCCAGTTTAGAAGTTACATATAAATTGTGTGGTGCGTATATTGTTTGATTTTGACTTGGTGCATTAAAGTCAACATCAACACTGCATCTGAGGTTCCCGTAATCAATGGGTGCGTTACCGATTGTATCTAGTTTTATTTCACCCCTATCCCAAAATACACTTCCGATGATGGACGAAGTCGCGAACCACGAGCCGAAAAAAGTTTCACCTTTCACAGCCGTTATTTGAGAAACCATACCAGAAGCCTGTGGAGATGGCTCACTGATGTTGACTTGACTTAAATCAAACCAAGTCGTACCCTCTGTGGGGCTTTCTGGTCGGGGAGTGAATGATTCTGGTGTGATACTTAGTGGTTGGTTTTTATTCAACTTATTCTTGAAGAATAGTTTACTCTGATTTAGATTATTAAAGTTTGCGTCTATACTTAAAGTTGCCGAGGAAAATGCTCGACCCCCATTATTTGCAAACACATCTGAATTTATGTTTGTATATCCATTTGCAAATAATGAATTAAATGCAGCTATTTCTGATTGTGTTGGATCACCGATCCTCACTACCAATTCTGCATTTTGTAGTGGGTAATATTTGAGAGATAATCCAGCGACAGATTTAGTTTTTAGTTGATTGAAAAATATTCCCTGCTCTGATGCAGATGGAATTGTTTCATCTGGATTTAGATATGACACATAAACCTCTCCAGCAGAACCAACAGCGATACCTGACTCTGGATCAGTAATTGCAGTTCCCTCCTCAGATGTGTATGTGAGATGTGCTAAATTACCCAAATCATCACCACCAAACACATTTATTTTAGATGCATCATTTTCCAATCCCAATAAAGAAGATCCTATGGTTCTGTAATCTTCTGCGGTAACTGCTCTATTCTGTGTCGCAAAAAATCTAGGAGCAAAGAACTTAATCGTGTCTGGGTTTGGTGAATTCACTCCACCGGATGATAAGCTGTTAGCTTCTGCTGTCTGTATATTCACATTGCTATTACCAAATATGCCAGTAATATTGTTACCCAATGACCCATTCGAAGAAAAGTATGTAACTTCAACTATATCTCCAGGTCCTACACCTTTACCAATAATTTGCCCAGATTCTATTTCTGTTAAACCACCCATACGAATTACGTAACCATCTTTACTTGGCTCAACAAAATAAACTTCACTGAGTGAGTTTAAATCCGCATCAATTCCATCTTGTTTTCTCCACTCTCGACCATTGACTTTTACTCGTATTCCGATTGGATCTACCGTGGTATCAAAGATGGTGAACTTCTGAGAATCAATATCTACGTTTACTGGTGCATCTAAAACTAATTCTTTTGCTTCATAGAAAGTTCCAACTGCACTTGGGGTTGCTGAAGATGAAAGAGTAATTGGTTCTAGATTATAAAAAACTCTAGTTGTTCCAGATGGATCAGATCCAGTTAAACGTAGTTCATATCTACCAAATGTTACATTCGAAGAACTCGAAGTTCCGGTAAGAGTAATCTGAGTGGTTGCACTTTTTCTATGAGGTACAACATAACCAAGTGGTTTTGCTAAAGAAATTAGGGATTCTGTTCTTTGTGCTGTATCCAAAAATGCTTCATTTGCCTGCATATTTGAATAGAACGCATAGTACATTGTATTGTATGCCATCAAATCAACAATAGTTGAAATGATAGAACCATCAAAATTATAATCCTTCAGTTCTTCTTGATCCGAAAGAAAAGTTTTGAGTTCATTCCTGATTTCATCATAATCTAGACTTCCCAATTGTATTTGAGACATACTAAGCCCTCTCTACTGTTATTGTAATTCCATCTGTAATTTCTGTTGTATCACCATCATCTAATCCTTGACCCAAAGTTTTTACTGTATAGGTCAATTCAAAGTGAGCTGTATCACCATCACTAAGATCTTCTAACATATTAAAATCTTGAAATTTAACTCTCGGATCAAGTTTATTGATCAACGATTCCATTCTATTTTTTAGTGTGATGGTAGTTAAAAATGAGTTTTCTTGTTCAAATAAGAAGTTGTCAATTTCACTACCAAAAGTAGGATCGAATGGTTTTTCTCCTACTCGGGTTAATAATATATTTTGAATTGATTGTCGTATAGCATGTAAATCTTTTTTCACTGATATATCACCACTAAACGAATTTTTAGCTAGATTGACATCTATATCAGAATATGTTGTTTCTACTGTCATATGTTATATTTATAAATCCCCGAACAATTCTTCTTCGGAGTTAGACTGTAATGTTGTTTTTTCATCCCAAGTTCCTTTAGTGTCTCGAATCAAAGTAACAACATTTTTATGGAATCCGGTTGACGGTATAGAAAACACTATTTTGGCAACCAACCAAGTTCCTGTTAACGAATTACTATCGTCTGCGGTTGAACTACCTTGCACTTCAATAAAGTCACCAACCTTTAATTTAAAATTTCCTGGCATTGATCCAACAGCAATTTGTGCTGTGTAGAGATTCATTAATGATTTTCTTAGTAGCGGTGTTTTTCTTGGAGTATCCCAAAAAGTAGAATACGTCCTTGCGGTTCTTACATACTCCGCAAATCTAGAATCTCTTAAATAGGCATCATCTCCACTTTGATCAGTGTCTTCTGAATATGGATGATCGCAGTCGCAATTTAATGGACTATTTGGTAACGGTGGTATACAACCAAGATAATTTTCTGGATCACCGTCTACCGAAAACATGGCTTTGATCTGCGTACATTCATCGATGTCCAATTCAGCGTAATCCATTTCATCTCTCATGGGTTCACGGAAAAGTGGCACTTTTGTTGCTAAATCTGCAAACGGAGGTAAGCCGTCTGGATCTCGATATTCGCTTGCTGAACCAAGATGTTCAGGTTTGTGACACTTACATAAAGCCTCATATTCGGGGAGATAATCTACTGCATCACCAACCCGAGGATCTCCATTCATAAAGTTTCCCCATTTACCGTCTTCCGCACATGATGAGTTATCTGTGGGTCCACTTTTATTTAAACAAACGTATTCGTGTTCACCAATTATTATTGGTTCTACGTTTACCTTCTTTTCTTGGGCTTTCTTTTTAAATATTATCTTTTCTTTTGCCATTACGGTTCGTCTCCTTCGTCTTCTTCTGGTAATTGATACTTACTCATGTAAGGACCAAACTTTTTATTACCTTCACAATTTCCATCGTGGGCATTTTCAACATCAAAAATGTATATTGGGGTTTCTACTGCTTGATTGGTAGCGTCTACGTCTGCTGTTGATATTGGTAGCACACAATCTTGATCGTAGTTTTTGAAACTAGTCGTGATAATATCAGAATTATCACTATCCTCTTCTTTTATCGTAACATATAGGTCTTCTTTTTTACCACCAAATGGTTTTGGTAAATTACTAGTACCAAATATTTTATTAACTATAATAAAGATTGCATTTTCTCTACTAACACCACTTTCATTTTTGACTGATTCTGGAAACACGCTGGTGTTTTGGTTTCCAGAATCACCAGTATCATCTTCATCATCTTTATCATCTTCGTCTCCTGAACATGGGACTTCAGTGAACGGTAAAGGAATTTCATATTCTGATCGTATAATTGGTGTCAGACGAACAATTCTTCCTAATAATTCACTCTCCAGTGAATCGTCATCTCGATATGTTTCTTCTGGTGGTGCTATTGTATTATTCGGATCATTTATTTCTTCGGTTGGTGATGCTGTAGTTGGATTTTTACCAAAGACAGCTCCAACAGGCATAACAGAAAATGCTTCTGGATAATCTGGGTAATCCTCGCCGTACATATTAATTCCCGGATTTACCCATGTCCAATAATTGGAAAGTTCGTTTAAATTCCAAGCAATGTTTGTACCACGATTAAATGATCCAGCAATAGTGCTTTCTTTAATTTTACATCTATTACCAGAAAAAGTTTGATTTTCTGGATCAGTAGAAACATTTCCACTTGCCTGTGCAGCTAATGGTAAATCAAATCCAATATGGAATGGTTTTGTTGAACGTATTTCACCTGACTCCTCATCTGTTTCAAGTTCAAATTGTATTCCTGTTGGAATTGCATAATAGTTTGCATTTTTATTTGGATTAATATTGAACCATTCTAGGTGATCGTGATTTAGTTGATATAAATTATCTTTACCATTTGGTTGAGCTGGTCCCAATGGAGCCAAAGTTGTTTGATCATAACGTTCATATACTCGCTTAGGTGCACCGTCACTGTGATATCCGTCACATGGTTTACTTAGAAAGTCTTTTCCACCTTCTTCGGTTGATGTGGTAGAATTATAATTTAAAGTCGGATCCCATTTAGGAACTATTTCTACTGGGTAGAATGCATATCTGTATATTGGCCAATGTAATTCACTATGCGTATATGAGTTGTCAGCAGGTCCTTCCTCACCACCAGTTTCATACGGAACTGGACCACCACCAATTGGTACTTCACCTGATTCTGCATTCGTATATGTTCCGGGTGTCTCTATACCAACCAAAACAGCAAATGACTCCGAAGTATCATCTGTTGGAACCTGTGAGCAACACATTGAATATCGATAATAATTCCAGTGTTGTTTTAGGGTGGAAAGTAATGAGTATGCTAGTCGCTTTTTCCTCAACCTATATCTGATGGTTCTTAAACTATATAACAGATTGGCATCAAGTGGTGTTATATCAAACATAGTTTGCCACATTATGTCTTGATTTTTGCCTTCAACATATGAATGTTGATCATGTATAGTTGGGGATGGATTATTGTATTGACTAAAATTAAACCAACCGTAAATATCATCATATACTTCATTTATTTCCGGTGTGAATAATGTTTCATCTGTTAAGTCTGCAACTGGATTCGTTCCTATAAGAACAGAATTTCTTTTGTATGTGGCGTAAGCTTCTAGATCATCAACACCTTCTTCTTCTTCTGGATTTTGTGGTGCACATGGACCAACAGGAAGACCAAGGAAATCACATCTATAGTCAAAATTTACATTTCGCTCTCGTAACTTAAACCCAATTGGATCTGTGTCGTGATACTGCGCACCTGCTTTTATTTGTGCCCTATAGTCATCACTCCATGCAGGATTATTAAAGTTTGCAAGATCAGTTCCTTCTGGTACGGGTAAATGATTTATCAATACGCTTTCTTTGATATCAGCATTACCAATACCATCATATATGCTATTGTAATTTGGTTCTACCAATTTATATTTTGAAGCAAACGCACCGGAATTTGTTAAATCATCAATATCAAATCCCTTTACGCTTTTGATTGAATCAAATCTATAAACATTTCCCTCATCCGAGGATAGTTGATATCTCCAATATCCCTTTCGTTCCAAATATCTTTCTTTAATTAAAGACGTGATACTTTTAAAATACCATTTGTCAAAGTCTTGCCAGAACAAATAGTTTGGTGAATTGAATTTTATGTCTATTGCATTTTCTGCTAAATTGTTGATCAATCGATCAACATTCAATTCCTTAACAACTTT
>TARA_R110001592_G_scaffold87136_3_pt1 | contig 12031 bp, 10 predicted proteins | sample TARA_R110001592 | Tara Oceans TARA_R110001592 (sample SAMEA4398387) | marine metagenome | biome: Polar Biome; feature: [SRF] surface water layer (ENVO:00010504); material: water (ENVO:00002006), including particulate matter (ENVO:01000060) such as... | depth 5 m
GACGGTTCCTGCGAACGGTGCGTTGAGCGTGAAGGCCGAAGGGTCGCTCTTACCTGCATCCGTTGAGCCACCAAGCAAGCGCAGTCGGTTGGCCGTGGCACGCACGGCCGAGGCGGCCTTGGCACGATCAGCTTGCGCTCTCAGGTAGTCCTTGCGCGGAATAATCTCGTCGGCCACCAGTGTTTTTGCCCGCTTTAGATCGGCGTCGGCGATCCGAAGATCAGAGCGTGCCTGAATCCATGCTGTATGAGCTTCACCGACGTCGACGCTGTCAAGTGTTGCGAGCACCTGGCCTGATTCGACCTTGTCACCGGCATTGGTTGGCACAGCACTGATCCGCCCGTCGATACGCGGGGAGACGCGGGCAAGTCGGTTCTGATCGGGTTTGATCGTCGCGGTGGCGACCACGGTCTGTATGAGTGGGCGCGCCTGGATGGCTTCGCTCCTGATACCGGCACTTTGCGCCTGTTCAGCGCTGAGTTTCAGTGCACCGCCACCTTCAGCATGATCGTCATGACCTTCAGCATTATCATCCTTATCCTCAGCATGATCGACCTTACCCTCGACATGGCCGTCCTGACCTTTGTCGTGGCCGTGGCCGTCTGATGCTTCGGTATGTGATCCGCCGTCGTCAGCGTGCTCTTCCTTTGAGTTACCGCGTTCGCAAGCGGAAAGGATCGTCACAATGACGCCGATCGCAGCAATGGATACGCCAAGCTGGGTAAGGCCCCGGCGTCGAGTCAGTGTCGTCATGGTTGGGTTTCTCCGATGGGTAGCCCTGCAACGCGTTCAAGTTCGATGCGAGTGGTGTGCAGTTCAGTCAGGGCCTCTGTGAAATCGCGCTCAGCGTCCAAAGCCTGCCGATTGACGACCAGTTGCTCGAGCAGGCTGATCTGTCCGGAGCGTCGCGACCGATCGATGAGGCGTTGATTGTCATTTGACGTAGGGAGCATCGTGGCGGCGAGCCGCTCGATGCGTTCGCGCTGACTTTGGAGCCGGCTCCAAAGCCGTCGGATCTGCGCCTCAATATCGCGCGTGACAACCGCCCGCGCCAGTTCGGCCTGACGCAGCTCTGTCAGCGCTTGCCCAATCGCCGCCGTGTTACGTTGGAACAGAGGGAGTGGCACCGATACCGACAACGTGGTCACCCGTTCACGATCCTCCCCTGCACCCTCACGCCCGACGTCTAATCCAATCGTCACATCTGGATAGCGTGCGGCGCGCTCGAGTGCGAATTGAGAAGTTGCCGCCTGTTGGCGTGCGGCGAGAGCCCGAAATTGAGGCGTGTTCTGTGCCGAAAGAAGTAATCGATCCAGGTCTGTCGCCAGATCGGCTTCGGAGAGTGGACCAAGCTCGCCGACGACAAGCGGCAACGCTGACGGCGGCATTTGCAACACCGTTGCCAACTCACTGCGGGCATCAAGTACACGCTCTTGCGCTGCGGACACTGCATTTTGTGCCCGCTCCGCCTCAAGTAGGGCAACGTTGGCGTCAAGCCGAGTGTCTTCGCCGGCCGCCCTTCGCCGGACAACTGCGCCGGAGGTTTCCTTGAACAGTTGCGCCGAGCGCTGCTCGATCTGCAAACGGCGCTTCGCACTCAAGACTTCGATATAGCGCTGCGCAGCGTTGGCACGCGAGAGACGCCGGGCGGATAAGATCTCGGCGCGTAGTGAATCGAGCGTGGCCGCTGCCGATTCACGTCGATGGGTCCATTGTCCGCCAGTCTCGAAGGGTTGGGCAATGCCTATGCCCCACTCCTTGACCGAACCGCCTGCACCGGATGGATCGCGACGCGTGCGTCCGAGGCTCAGTTCAGGATTGTTCTTAAACAATCGTGCCGCCTCAACCCGCGAGGCTTCGGCGGCCGCCAGGTTTGCTTCAAGCGAGAGCACCTGTGGATTAGCCTGCTCGGCCAATGTCATGGCGGCGGCCATCGTCATGCGTGCTTGGGCGTCGGGCTTTTGCGCAGCCGCCGTCAAACCGGTAATACTCAACGCCGTAGCCAACGCTACTTGTACGAATCGCATCAATTCTTCCTTTGAAACTACGCCGGAAAACAACACCGTCAATGACGCCATGGCGCAAGCCGGTGGGCAGCCGCCCGCATCGCATTCATGGCGTTTCTTTTAGGGTCAAAGTGGGGGTTCCGCCCGATTCGGCAGAGAAAGACGACTGGCGTTATCCCACGGTCGATGGGATCGGAGAGGAGTTAGCGGTGCGAATGTCTAGCGGTAGCGCCAGAAGAGGCACTTCATTCAGCACGCAATGCAACTACAGCTGGTCAGCCGAGTCGCCCCGCCGATCAGGCGGGGCGCACCCAATCTGGTCGATCAGGTGTTTTTACTGGCACAGAGAAGTGCCCAGGAAGTGGTGGAACCGGTTGGCTGAAGGACGCCTTCGGCCAGGTTGATAACTGCATGCCGGGTATTCCGATCGCACAACCGGCGTGGCACGCGGGGCAATCTGTATCCATACCGGTGATGGAATCCACCCATGTATTCGTACCCATTTCTGCCATGCCCGTCAGGTCTAACACCACTGATTGTCGACCGGGATCATGCGCGTGATGACCGAGACTGGATTGGGTTTGGCCACTTTCATGCTTGCCATAGCTCACCACCGATGCCCATGTCGTTTGCACGGAGAGTAGCGTTATCAAGAGAACAGCCAAGGCATGACGCATGAGCAAAACTAGTAGGAAGAGGTCAAAAGAAAGAAATGCATTCGGGACTTTAGGGAGCCAGAGGACTCACACTCCGACTAAAAATATTCTATTTCATTTTATCGAGTCTTCGGAAAACTTTAAGCACATTTGCAGGCATTCTCCGAATGGGTGGTACTTTTCGTTGTTAACGAATGTAAGGGCTCTAAATGCCGTCAAAGATCACTTCGGCTATTCATTCAGCGACTTCGCTGACCGCGTGGGGCGCCCCAAATGCCGTGAGACGCTCCTCTTCTATGTGGCAACGATCATTAAGTCGAGTCTCGTTTTTGGGCGGTCGATTTTGCTGCCGACCTGTTCAGCATAAGACCTCGATGCTCCATAAAACCCACGATATGAACACGTTAATAACTGACATCATTCAAACAGTAGGCTGAAATGGCGCTAATGTCGTCGGCGAAGTTCGACGCATGTCGACTATTCCGCGATTATCTCGTCCTCACCGAACGGAGAGTAGAAGTTTGGCTTTGGTGAACCCAACTCACCGTCAAGCGCTAAAGACGTTGTATAGGGTTCCTTAACACCATCAGACCCTCTGGCGTTTTTAAGCGCTCTATCTGCCCCCTCGTAAAGTTCACCGCTTGCCTCTACCGAGGTTCGGAAACTCTCCTTGAGCGAGGTACTACCTGCAGGCGGAGCAGATTGATCCTCGTTCTCTTCGTACAACTCGCCAGCGAAGGCGCTGCTAGCGGTGAACATCGCGACAGTGGCAAGACTAATAAGGGCAAGTTTTGTATTCACAGTTTTTCTCCAGAAATTGCGCTCAACCAATGGCTTGGTTTGCAAAGCCAACCAAGAGCGAGTCGAAGGATAAGACTGAAGAATAAGAGAATGAGTTTGTCAGTTGCCTTACGGCTAAATTACAAATTACTTAAGTAGAACCTACTTATAAGTTTGAGAAATATCCACTGTAACAGTGGCAGTTGTTCTGTCTCTGCACGATGGGTACATAGGATGTTTTTGATGTATAAAAAAGTCATAGCTGCACGTTGAACCTACTTGCAAGTTATTCACAAGATCTCGAATTTTTGATTGCGTGCCCACCATTTAATAAAGCTTTCGAAACGTCGTTGAGCAAAACAGAAGGACAAATTCAACCAACAAACAACGACTGCAAGAATGTAATCTTCTTGTAATCCAACAGTCATGTTCGGAAAGCTAACTTGAGTCGCGCTGTTAGTTATCTACGACTGAATAAAAAGCAGCACGGACACGCACTTGCAAATTCTCGATCGGTATCTCGATGGTCTCGTTCGGAACTGCGCAAACCGTGTAAATCGAAAACCTTGGAGATAAACCAGATGGATAAGAAAAAGTCATTGAGGGCCTTCCTTATATTGATGGCCGTCACTGGATCTGCCTCAGCGCAAACGACGGGAATCACACTTTTCGGTATTGCTGACGTAGCGGTCGGTCAGGTTAAGAACGGCAGTGCGGGCTCCGACACCCGTGTGCAATCCGGTAGCAGTAACACGAGTCGTTTTGGACTAAAAGGCGAAGAAGATCTGGGAGGTGGTTTCTCGGCCGGCTTTCATTTTCAAGCCGGGGTTAGAGTGGATACCGGAGAGTCTGATGCGAAATTCTTCGGCCGAAGATCTACGGTAAGCCTACTTGGAAATTTCGGTGAGATTCGTTTGGGACGCGACTACACACCAACTTCGCTCAATACGTTCTTCGACGAATTCGGCGTTGTTGGTGTCGGTTCGGTTGGGATATTCACCTACGGCTCCGGCTCGAACCTGGGAAGCCCCGCAACGACTGTCTTGCGGGCCGACAATTCAATTGGCTATTTCTTACCGAAGATGGGACCTCTCTTTGGCAGCGTTATGTACGCTGCGGAGGAATCATCCATCGGGAATCAGTATGTGGGTGGAAGACTTGGGTACAAATCGGGCCCAATCACCACAGCGATTGGTTATGGCACGACTGATACTGGTGCGGGCCTTTCCGATTTCGAGAACATAAATCTGTTCTTTAACTATCGCTTCGGTTTTGCCACGCTTCATACGCTGTACGACGCCAAAGACTGGAGTCCTCGAAAATCTGCAACGATCTCCATCGGTGCTAGCGTACCTATTGGGTCAGCCGGGGAGATCAAATTCGGTATCGCCCGAGCGGATCGTTCTGGCGGAGCGGCGGGCTCCGGATTTGGTGACGCCGATGACAGTACGCGAATAGGTATTGGCTACGAACACAACGTCACAAAACGAACTCGTCTTTATACCAACTACGGTCGGGTGACCAACAAGGGGGCGGCGAGAAGTTCCGTGTCCTATTCGCCGCCAGCCGGCATGCTTGGTGGCGAGACCTCTTCAGGGATTGAGTTCGGCATTCGACACAGCTTTTAGTTGATTGGCGTGACCCCTTCCGGTTGTCCGGGAGGTGTCTGATTCGTTGATTGACTAAGCCATCAGTAATGGGGCTGCCATTGGGCGGTACTTCTTCGCAAAACAACGTAACGTCTTTGGACCGAGTGAGGTTGAACAAGATCCTATTTCACAAGAGTTTCACCCTAGCTAGGTTTCTTCCTAGGTTTCCTCAGCTAGATTCTTGACCAGAGCATGCTCTGGTTTTGCCCGGCTAATGCCGGGCCTTTTGTTTAAAGCCATCTAAACGCGCAGCAATTCCGAGCCAAGCAACCTGACCTTGATGAAACGGAATTAGTACGAATCCGTTTTTATAGTGCTCGAAACGGCTCACCGGCCGTGTGTATTTCGAGAGGCCAGTTAGACAAGTGAGAATATGGCAATAGATTTCATTGATATGCATGAAACAACCCAGATGTTTGTCGCGATTGCACGCGATCTCAAAGCTACGGACGTCCAGAGTGACGTCCGTTATCTTCCTGAAGACTCGTGTGTGTATGTGCATTTATTCGACGCGGTGTCACCATCAACCCCCCCCTCTGACAATTGCTGATCTTGAACTCGATATCAAAGCCCGACGAGTCACTCGTGCTGGGCAGTCAATCAAACTGACGGCAAAAGAATTTTCGCTGCTTGAGTTGTTTTTGCGCCGACAGGGCGAGGTCTTATCTCGTACGCTGATCACCGAGAAAATTTGGAATATCAATTTCGTCAATGATTCCAATGTCGTTGAAGTCACGATCCGTCGCCTCAGGGTCAAGATCGACGAACCATTTCCTGAGCGACTCATTCACACCGTTCGCGGTTTCGGATACATCATGGAAACTCGCTCGTGATCAGGACTTTATGACGGCCTCGTTTCATTTGGCTCGTGATTCGCTTGCCGGACGCTTGTCGCTGTACTTTGGCGCGGGCACATTGGTGATTCTCGGCTTATTAGGCACCGTTTTGTTCGTCGTGTTTGAAAGACAGATCCGATTGCATGATTCGCACGAACTGGCCACTAAGACCGCTGCGGTGCAAACCCTACTGAACGGCATTAACCAGCCAAGCGATATCAATGAGTCGATTAAGCGGATTCGCGCGACTGAAATTGGCCACAAAGATCTTGATATCGGCATATCAATTGATGGCGTTTGGCTATTGGAGCCTGGTGAATCGATCATCGACCATGCCCAACAAAATCAAGGCGCACCCGACATAGGTGTGGTTGACCAGATGCTGGTCGATATTGGTGAAAAGCGATGGATAATGAATCACTTGGTTCGCCGAATGTCAGTTCAACCCCAGTCTGTGGTGCGGGCGATGGTTGCGATCGATGTCACTGAGGCTACGCAGCTCGTAGCTGGCTTGCGCAATGCCTTGATCGCCATAGGGCTAGCCGGGGCGGCGATGATCACCACACTGACCTGGGTGGCCACCGTGCGCGCCCTCGCACCCCTGAAACGGGTCGCACAAGAAGCCGAACGCATGACCGCACAGGCCTTGAATCACCCATTGTCTGTCGAGAACGCACCAATCGAAGTTCGCGGCTTAGTCGCCAGTATCAATCAAATGCTATCTCGGCTACAGAAGTCGTTCGAATCCCTCGAACAGTTCAGTGCAGACATCGCGCATGAGCTGCGCACGCCGGTCAATGCATTACTCACACAAACCCAGGTGACACTCACTCGCGATCGGACAATTGATGAGTACCGCGAGACGCTACACCTGGGCCTTAGGGAACTGAATCAGTTGCAGAAAATAGTGGCTGATATGTTGTTTATCGCGCGGGCAGACCAAAGTATCAATAAAGCGTCTTTCGAGCTGACGGATCTCACCAAAGCGGCCGCCGAGGTAGTCGAGTATGTTGAGTTAATCGCCTCAGAGAATGATCAAACGATCGCGATCGAAGGCGAACTGACGGCGCCCGGCGATTCACTCATGTTACGCCGGGCTTTGACCAACCTATTAACTAACGCCGTACGCTATTCGCCGCGCAAGGCACACATTTTGTTAACACTATCTACCGAGTCGACCAATGCTGTGGTTCGTGTTGAGAACCCATACTGCGGCTCGCTAACTCAAGCTGATCTCGAGCGGCTCTTCGACCGGTCTGTTCGACAATCGCCTGACCGGGCGGGCCAACAGCCGGGATTAGGGTTGGGGCTTTCGATCGTCCAGTCGATCATTCGAGTCCATGGGGGACAGGCGACTGCGGGCCTCGAATCAGGTCAGTTCTGGGTGCAACTGCGCTGGCCATGTACCTAGCGCCTATCGCACGGCATACCGTCAGTGATCGTCCATCTGACACGAGGATAGCGTCGAACTATTTGTCCAAACGGCTATCACGGCATGGATCAAAGATGAGAAGAGGCACTGATATGCGTAAGCAATGGGTCATGTGTGACACCGCCTTTAAGGCGGTCAGCGACCCAGATATCACGGTATCACGAGAACGGAAGCCCTATGAAAGCAATCGTGATCACAACGCCCCCCGCAAAACCCAGCGCAAGCATCCCGAACAACCACCGATTCTGAGAGTCGCCGGTACGCGCACCAAACACCCACCGCTCCAATATCGAGGCTTGCTTCACAAAACCCTGCTCTGCTTGCTGCAACGCTTTGCGTGCCTCCGAGGTAGCCTCCTGGCCCGCCCACGAAATTTCCCTCGCATAGGCACTCGGCGTCATCGCCACACCAGGCTTCTTCTCTAAAACCGCAAGTCGCGCTGTCAGCGCATCAACCGCCTGCTTCACTTGCCCGATGTCTTCCGAATAGTCAGGCGGCCGACTGGCCTCCATGGCTTGCGGCATCGCTTCCAGCGACCGGCGCATCACGGACACTTCGGCCCGTAAATCATCGAATGCCCGCGCCGCCGGATCGTCGGCATAAGCATCAGTGGCGGATGGTTCAGGTAATCGTTCTGGCTGATTCATTATCTGGATCGTCCCTGGTTAAGGTCCCGGTCTCTTTCCTGTCGTTGTTCTTTCTGACGCTGCACTTTTAGCGCCCGCTCTTGCATCACAGCCGGATCACGCTGCGCCGCGTACTCCTGCTTGATGGCCTGCCAGAGGGCTCGGCCACGGGCCGGTCCCTCATGTTGCTTGGCAATTCGATCAATCAAGGCCGGGTTCTGCTCTTGTACGGAAGCGATCAAAGGCGTCGTACCGGGCTTGACCGTCTCGATCACTTTCAGCATTTCTCCGATGAGCCGGCGGTCCCCTTCAAGCGCTGCCAGACCGCCCTGCTCCATCGCCCAAACATGCTCGATCCGGTCCACCAACCGGGTGAGTAAGACCGTCATCGTTTTGCCGCTGGCTAACCGGTCGATAGACGTTGAGGATGGTGAGGGTACCGGCGGCGATGACGGAGATAAAGTCGGCGATGGCTCTAGCGGCTGCACCGATGGTTTGCTCAACGCTGATCGAAGCCTGTCAAAAGAGCGGCTCATAGCCTGATCTTTCTTTCCCCGATCCCGGAACGCATCGAACCGCTCTTTCGCCTGGTGGGCCAAATCGCGCATCACCCGCGTCGCCACTTCCAGCAGCTCGCCCACGTCGATCCCACGCCGGGCACCAAACCGGTCAACCGCTTCACTGATGTCATTCTCATCAGCGGCCTTATTAACCTTAGCCACCCTACCCCGCTCATCCAACGACCGACCCGCCGCCGCATAGTCCAGCGTCGTCTCTTTCGCATTCGACCGCGACAGGCGCTCTGCCAACTGCTCGTATTCAGGGAACTCGTCCCGGTCGTAATACAGCTTCACCGAGTCCCGATGCCGGGTCATCGCGACATAGGTCAGATGCCGGTCCATCGTCCCGGACCCATACACAAACGTTCGGTCGACCGTCGCCCCCTGGCTCTTGTGAATCGTCGTCGCATACCCGTGGTCGATATCTTTGTATTCGGCCAGATCCACGGTGATCTTTTCACCCAATCCATCCAGCCGCACCTGCAGCTCACCAGGCGCCGATTTCTCAACCGTGGCCAGCGTCCCGTTCTTCACGCCCAGGCTTCGCTCATTGCGCAGGAACACCAATCGGTCTCCGGCTGCAAAAGCTCGCTCCCCGGTTTCCGTCTGGTAAATCTGCTCTGACCCTAACGCGCCTTCCTTGGCCAATGCCGCCCGGATCTCATCATTGAGTGCCCGGACATCCACCCGGCGATGCGCCAGCGCAATCCGGCTACCCCCGCTAGGCTCGTGTTGGCGGTCCTGCATATCCATCACGTAATCCGTCACCAGCGCCACGCGTGCCGCTTCGGCACTTTCATGGCTCTGCACCCTGCCCCGCTCGTCATAAACGTCCAGGGCCTCACGGGTACGATGCTGCCCAAACGCCACGGACGCTTCCCGCATCCAGGCCTGGCGCTGTCGTCGCACTTCTTCCAGCGACACCACCCCAGTCCGCTCCGCCACCGCCCGAAACGCCGCCCCGGCATTGATCGGCTGCAGCTGTTCCGGATCACCCACCAGCACCAGCTTTGCTCCAGCCTTATCCGCATGTTCGACAAACCGGGCCAGTTGCCGCGACGACACCATTCCGGCCTCATCGATGACCAGCACATCACCGGGCTGCAGATGATCCCGGCCTCGCTTCCAGCCGTATTCCCAGGACGCCAAGGTCCGACTCTCGATGCCACTGGCAGCCTGTAACCCCTCAGCCGCCTTTCCGGACAGCGCCGCCCCGAATACCGTTACCTCGGACTCGGCCCAGGCCTCCCGCGCCGCGCCCAGCATCGTCGACTTCCCTGCCCCGGCCAGACCGACCACCGACGCAATCCGCCCGCCCCCGTCTTCCCGATCCGCACCGGTCACATGCTCAACCGCTGCCCGTTGCTCTGGACTGAGCGAAGGTCTCTCAACCCCATCATGACGATCCGCCAAAACCCGCTGAACCTGCTCAGCAGAAACCCGTTTCCCCGAACTCGAAACCATCGCCTCAGCACTGACCCCCATCGCCCGCTCAAGCGCCACCATCTCCCGCGTCGAGTACCGAGCCGGAATCACTTCGCCAGTGGCCAGGGTCTGCTCCCCCTGAAGTGGTACCAGCTCCGGCGATGCCATCACCGACACCAACGCCCCCTGAAAATCTTCCTGGTCATCGATGTACCGATGCAATGTCCGTGCAATATCCCGACGATCAAAAACACTCTTCTCATCCGTGAGGATCGTCAGCGCCTCAGACGGATCAGCCGCGATCCGCTCAGCATTGCGCTGCGCCGTTTCCACTTCCAGCGCTGTGCGCTCCACCACCAGCCCCCGGCGCTGCATCTGTGACGCATGCACCCCCATGTGCCGGGTCGGCTCAATCGACAAACCCCGATCCTCATAAGACCGGTGATCAATCTGCACATCCAGTCCGGCCATCGCCAAATGCCGATTGGCGATATCCGCCCAAACTTCCCGCGCTTGCTTCAGCTGCACCTTCTCAACCGGTAAGCCCTTCGCCATGAGCCATTTCCCTTCTCGCTCGAAATGGGTTTTGTCACCTAACCCGTCCGGCGCTAACTGACGGGTGGTCATCAACAAATGCGCGTGATGGTTCCGGCCATCGGTCTTGCCGTGTGGCTCATGGATCGCCATATCCACCGCCGCCCCATACCAGTCTGCCAGGTGCTGCGCAAAGGCTCGGGCCAACGCCACCCGCTGATCTGCATCCAGCTCATGCGGCAACGACACTTCAAACTCACGCGCCACCCGCGAATCCTTGCGCTTCTCTGCTTTCTCGGCAGCATTCCACAAAGCCGACCGATCCAAAGCCCAATCGGCATCCGCCCCTTCGGGCAAAACGATCTCAGACCCGGCCACCCCGCTACGCCGGGTGAAATCGTGCAATTCACCATCACGCTCATTCAGCAGCTTCTCAGCAGTTCGATAAGCGGCAGCCGCCACAGCACTACGCCCGGAGGACCGGCTGACAGTGGACATGTTGCAGTGATAGATCGCCATTTAAGAATCCGCTAGCCAGGAATTCGATTTTGAAGCACGAGTTACGCAGTAACTCCTAAGTGCGCCCTTGCAACATTCGCTTTGCTCATTTTTGCTGGGATTACGGTGCGCCGTCTACTCCCCGATCGGGGTATATCTTCTGGCCGATTGGCAACGACGAATAGATCGGCAATACTGGGGCGACGAGCATCTTAGATCGGAGCAACGATGGCCACTAAAACTTCAATCGCGCAGCGTATCGAACAACTCGACGCCAAAAAGAAAGCCCTTCAGGCTCGGCTTGCCAAGCAGGAACGGGCTAACGATACGCGGCGCAAGGTGCTGCTCGGCGCATTGATCCTGCATCGGATTGAGAATGATCCTGAAAACGGCGAACGGATGAAAACCTGGGTCGCTAAGGAGCTGCCAGGTTTTTTAACTCGGGAAACAGATAAGGAGTTGTTTCCCGAATTCTTCGAACCTGCTGAATCTTCTAGCGGGATAACTGAAAAGTGAATCAGTTCGATTAAGGCAATGCGCAAAGTAAATGCCTGAACCGTTCTCCCCTGTGCTAAGCACCAAACCGGAAACCCGCTTTGAGATCACTGACGATCCGTTGACGGCTTTCCTCATCGTGGGCACGAATCCAAAGGATGTAATCAATCGAAGGATCGTCCTCAATGCTTCTCAATCCTCTGTCGACTATTGGCGCGTCTATGATGCGCGGGCCTGCACTAGAACCCTTCTCGAAAACAAGCAAAACTCCTCCGTAAACCGAAACGTCATATGATGGAGTGGCCTTGAGTGTGCGGTAGTGTTGTCCGCTTGCGCCATAGACATCGCGAATCCGCCCACCAACCTTTATCGGTCGCCCACCCTTTTTCCCATTAGCTCGCGCCGCCGCCGCCTTACGCTCAGATTGGCTTTTCCCACCGACTTGGCCTAACTGGGCCATCCACTTTCGGCTACCCAATACACCACGTACCAATGCCGGCACACCGAGATCTGCATCCAGATTTGGCCAGTGCA
>TARA_R110001592_G_scaffold27763_10_pt1 | contig 12029 bp, 13 predicted proteins | sample TARA_R110001592 | Tara Oceans TARA_R110001592 (sample SAMEA4398387) | marine metagenome | biome: Polar Biome; feature: [SRF] surface water layer (ENVO:00010504); material: water (ENVO:00002006), including particulate matter (ENVO:01000060) such as... | depth 5 m
GCGGTGAGTATAAGATGGTGCCCCCGGGGAGACTTGAACTCCCACTCCCGAAAGAACCGGATTTTGAATCCGGCGCGTCTACCAATTCCGCCACAGGGGCATGTCAGAATGTTTGCGATCATACCCATCTTTTTGAAATCTGCAACAATTTAGTGAAAGATTTTGCATTTTCTCCGCTTTCTGCTCGTCAACAATCATAATCTCTGATATTTCAGTAGCCATGAGAACCCTGTCCGACATACTGAATACTATAGGCGATCAATGTACTGGTGATACGATCAGTATGGATGATTTGCTCAAAGCCTTTCACGAGCGCGGGTTCGGGTTTTTCCTGTTTCTATTCTCCCTGCCTGCCGCGCTGCCCCTGCCCGCTGTTGGTGTTGGCACGGTGCTTGGTTTGCCGTTGGTTTTTCTGACAGCGCAACAAGCCATCGGCAGACGCACCATTTGGTTTCCTGAAAAATTCAAAAATAAAAGCCTGAAGCGCGCACGTGTTCTGGCCATGATTGACAGAGCCCTACCATGGACGCAGCGCGTTGAAAAATTCATCAAGCCCCGTATGGAGTTTGTGACCCTGGGCATATTTTCGCGCCTGATCGGCGTGTTCGGCTTTATCATGGCGCTGTCCGTTCTTGTGCCCTTGCCCTTGACCAACACGGTGCCGAGCTTTGGCATTGCGCTGATGTCGATCGGGGTTATTATGCGCGATGGGCTGGCGGTTATTGCCGGCGCGCTGATCGGTATGATTTGGGTTTGCGCGCTTATAATGATTGTACTATTCTTAGGCACAGAAGGTTTCGACATCATCAAAGACCTGATCAAGAGTTACATCTGATTTTCACAAGGGAACGCACCCATGATTAAGACTATCCTATCAAATCCGGCGTATTCCTTTGGGCTTGTGGCTATCATTTCCTTTACAGCGCTGGCGGTTGCGCTCTCCTCCGAAGCCTTTTTGGGGCTGGAGCCTTGCCATTTGTGTATTTTACAACGCTACCCCTTTGCCTTTGGGATTGTTATTGGCCTGATTGGCCTTGCGAAGCGCAACAATATCAAAATCACGCGCCCGTTGCTCGGTCTATGCGGATTGAATTTTCTGGTCGATAGCGGGATTGCCCTCTATCACACAGGGGTGGAGCAAAAATGGTGGGAATCCGCGCTGGATGGGTGCAAAGTGCCGCTCTTCTTCGATGACACGTCAGAGCAAAGCATTCTTGAGAATCTCATGAGTACGCCCATGGCCTCATGCAGCGATATCCCGTGGCAAGATCCGGTGATCGGCCTGTCCATGGCGAATTATAACGTTATTCTATGTTTCGGATTATTTGCGTTTTGCGTCTTGAGTGCCGTAATGGTTAAGCACCAAGCACCTTCAAAAACCCAATAACCAATGTCACCAAACCACCGTGGAACAAAAAGAAACCAACCGATTGTTTCAGTGTGCGTTTTTTCCCGAAATCAAACAAATCATCAAACATGTGCGCGCCCATATATACCAAACAGATTTAACATAAGCGTGTTTTATAGCATCTAAATCAAGAAAGTCAACATTTCTGCGGGATACAGGGGCGCTTATTATCCAATAATCTTATTTCAACTTCACTTTTATATAATTATTTTTGTATTCATCATACAAATCTAATGCTTGTTGGATATCCTGTTTGTGTAACTTACCAGACAACTCCTCTAAAAGATTATCTGTTTTAAGCATTGATTCCTTAACCTGCGCATCGGTGATTGGAATATCAACTTGAAGAATCTTCATACTTGCCAACTTCGCCCACGCATAAGATTCTATGTAATTTTCATCAACGCCTTCACCATGAGCGTACATATAGGCGACCATATATTGGGCCTCTGTATCCCCCTGCTTAGCCGCCATCAAATACCATTTCAGAGCCTCCTCTAAGTTCTCTGTTCCTTCGTTACATCTATATACGCACCCAAGGTTAAATTGAGCACCAACATGCCCTTGGTTGGCAGCTCTGATATACCACTTGATAGCGATATCTGTATTTTGTTCTACACCTTCGCCATTATCATACATACTGCCCAAACTAAATTGAGCATCAACATTGTCCTGTTCAGCTGCTTTTAAATACCACTTAAATGCTTCCGCATAACTTTGCTCAACCCCTTCGCCAGTGTCATACATATTACCAAACCTAAATTGAGCATCCGCATGGCCCTGTTCAGCCGCATTTAAATACCACTTAAATGCTTCCGCATAACTTTGCTCAACCCCTTTGCCGATATCATACATAATACCAACTCTTAATTGAGATTCAGCATGGCCCTGTTCAGCCGCTTTTAAATACCACTTAAATGCTTCCGCATAACTTTTCTCAACCTCTTTGCCAGCATTATACATATTGCCAAACCTAAATTGAGATTCAGCATCACCCTGTTCGGCTTTTTGGGTTAATTCTTCAATAGATGGTTTATATTCTCCTAGATAGGAACACGCAGGCAACATCAAAAAAAGTACGAGTAAAATCCTTTTCATAACTTATCCCTATTCATGGTTTTGGGTAATCAAAACACTACCACCGCCACACCTGTACCACAAGAAAAAGGCCAAAGCGCAAAGCTCCGGCCTTTTTAGTGTGTTGGATATATATTATTTGCCTTTTTCAAGCGTGGTTAGGTACGAAACCACAACCATCCCTAAAAGAACATCAACCTTGTAAGACAGGTAAACGCCGACAAACGCAATAACCACTGACATCATGTCGTTGGTCAATTTCTTGCCTGTCAAGATCATACTGGACAGGATCAAAGCCCAACCAGCACCGATCAGCGTATGCCAATGGCTCCCTTCAAAGAAGGTTCCCACTGTGCCGTCTATCATTCCCATAACACCCATATAGTGCCCAAGGAAGGTTGATAAACCAACCAGCAATACCGTATAGAACAGGAAAAACCCGAAGGCTTGCGTGGTTGACCGTAAGTGTGCAAGATTTGTGATATGATTAAACATAACATCCTCCTTTCGTTGCACGTTGCGCGCGGCCTTGTGTGATAAAGCACCATGCTTTTACACTGACTTTGCGCCGGTTATGGCAAGCCTGAAAACCGCTTTCCGTGGCATGCCAATTCTATTTAAACCATAAGTCCTGCGTCTTTTATGACGTCTGTTTTTATCTTTATTCTTCTGTAAGCTCCGTATCCCAGTATAAAAAGTCACTCCAGCTTTCATGGAGGAAATTCGGCGGAAACTTACGACCACCATGTTGAAGGTCAAATATGGATGGCTCTCTGGGTTTCACCAGCGGGAACATCCCGATATCACTGGGCATCTGATTGCCCTTCTTCGTATTACAACACTGACACGCCGCCACGATATTATCCCAGCATGTGCGCCCGCCTTTTGATCGCGGCACCACATGATCGAATGTCAATTCATGTGTTTTAAATCCTTCGCCGCAATATTGGCATGACCACCGATCACGCAAGAAAACATTAAACCTCGTAAATGCCGGAGAGCGCTCTGTCGGTACATATTCCTTTAATGCCAGAACAGATGGCAACTTCATTTCCAGTTGCGGTGAGCGCACTGTGCGCTCATATTCTGATACGACATTGACATTCCCTCTAAAAATGGCCTTAACAGCATCCTGCCAAGACCATACGGATAAAGGGAAATAGCTCAGCGGTCTAAAGTCCGCATTCAATATTAATGCACTACACCTCTCCAATGGCATTGCAGTTCTCATTACACTCTCCTTTCTACTCGCAGCATACCCCGCTCCTGTGCGTAACCAAGCGCCGCATTAGTGGGGATCTGGAGGAAGGAAAAGAGCTTTCAACAACCAAGAAAATCCCGCGTCCCAATACACAAATTATAGCATAATCAGGCTTTTTTTAATCGTGCGAAATAAAATTTCTTTGCTGCGTTCCACAATTTATTGTTGTGCAGCATAAATGAGGGTGGCATATTTTGTATATTTTACAATACCTTAGGACATACACCGCATACCAAACAGGGCTTTGCTGCATTGCAGTTATTATGTTAAATAATATTGCGAAAAAAGTGCTGCATTTGACGAAAATTCTACATTTCCAGCAAAGGCGGCTGATCGTCACCAAGGGCGCGCACCAACCTTGTTTCAAATGTATCGTTTAATTTGATCAATTCCTCTGGTGCGGGCGGTGCCTTAATTCCCATTCTGGCATCCTCATCATCCTTGTTTATCCAATGATAAAGCGCCGTAGGAAGGACAATGGAATCGGGCGGCGAAAAGCCGTCATAATCCGCATCATCCGTGTTATATATCAGAACCTTATGCCCCTGAAATTCCTGCACACGCGGCACTTGTCCGTTAACGCCAAGCATCGCATCATAGCCCTCTTCGGCAAACGGGAAATCTGCCACCAAATCGGGATAGTCCGACAATGACGGTTTTGGCGGAATCGCATCAAAAACTTTACTTAAGGCCTGCCCCTGCGGAGTGTCCATATTGGGCGTAATACGATATTCGCCGCGTCCGTTGCCTTCCTTCAAAGTAAAGAATACATTATCGGAGAGTGTCAAAGGCTGCCCGCCTTTCATCATATCAACTTTACCGCTTTGCCGTACGGAAACCTGAAATTCGGTTTTATCTTCATTGTCACGGGGCGATGCATAGCTCCAATTCATATAGTAGCTTTCCATCACATCAATTTGCTCACGGATTGCATCATCCAGATCATTATTGATAATGCTGTCAACGCGCCGCATCACAGTATTGGCCGCGACCTGATAAGCCTCCTGCCGCGCATCAAAATCATCGAGCTGCGCGCGCGCCTCGCCCAGTGCAACAAAGCACATTTTATCATGCGCAGGCACATAGCCCTGCGGCGCGCCCTCAGGTTTGATATAATCATCGGGCAGCGCCACCCCTCTGGCTTGCAAACTGAAACACGATATCGGATCACTCCAACCGCCAGCGAACAGAGCATTCCCAACCCATTGCTCTTCCTTCTCATCGTCAATCAAGCGCGCCCCCTCAGGCACCAAATGATCACCGTCATAGCCGACAGGGGCATACATATATAAATCATATTTTTGGTCGCCATTATCCGGCGCATCTTTGTATTTATATTCGGTGGCATAAACTTGGGGGAAATGCGCGTAGGCTCTGGGAAATGCCTGTGGCTCATCATCTTTCACCTGAATAACCGGATGGGTTTGCCCTGTATCCTCGATACGTCTGATGTCCCAATCCGCAACCTTATCCGTCAACGCCAAGGCAAGGTTTTTCCAACCTGATCCGCGCGCCTGGGCATAAAAATCTTGATGCAATGCTCTGATGGCTTTTTCCATCTCCATTACCGCCTGATAGGTTTCCCCTTCAGGATCAAGCTTATATATTTTATGCGCATACATTGGCGGTCAGATCCTCCTAATCGATCAAAACTTTCTTTAAAAATTCCGCGCCGCTTTTTATGCCGGCCTCATCAATGGAATGGGTTAAGCCCGCACTTGTATGACCTGACACATCAAAGCCATGTTGCTCTAACAATTCCTTGGCATGCGTCCATGCCTGAACCGGCACAACGTCATCGGCCTGCCCGTGGATCAAGCGGATCGGCATGGTCTTTAAATCAGCCACATCCGTTTTTGCATCCCATAACAGCGCACCGGAATAGCCCAACACACCTGCAATTTTTGATTTCAAACGCGGGGCAACATACAGACTGGTCATTGTGCCTTGGGAAAAACCAAGCAACGCCGTTTTTTCAGCAGGTACATTACAGCGTGCCATCTGCGTTTCAATAAATTCCTCAACAATCGAAAATACGGCCTTCACCCCCGATAACATCGCATGCGGGTCGCGATCTTGCAGGGAAAACCACTGATACGCATTCGGATATCCCAGCGGAACCATATCACAAGGAAACGGCGCATCCGGTGACAGAAACAGCGTTTTGGGCAAGCCCTGCGCCAACATCGGGGCGAGGGAAATTAAATCCTGCCCGTTCGAACCAACGCCGTGTAACAAAATGACAAGACGCTCGACATCGCTTACATCAGGTCCATATTCATAAAAATTTGTAATGCTCATGGTAATCACATCTAGCACAGATGGTCATAATACGATAGAACATAATCTTTCTGAAAAGCCTGAAAAACAAGTTGGGATACCATGCGTTTAAACATAACAACATTCCTCACACTCTGCCTTATTCTCACACCATGCGCGGGATACGCACAAGATGCAAAAAAGGACGCAGGTGACCGCAATTATCTGAGCCTGTCCGTTGAAAACGATAATCTGGGCGGCGGCACTGATCGTTTTTACACCAGCGGCGTGCGCGCAACTTGGTTCGACGGGGATATCAACGTGCCACCGGGCATTGATATTATGGCCGACAAAATCCCGACCTTTGATCTGAATGATGACACATTCACCTTTTACACAATCGGGCAAAATATCTACACACCCGAAGATATCAGCATCGCCGCGCAGCCCCTTAATGATCGCCCATGGGCGGCCTTTTTATATGGCTCTGTCGGGCTGTCGACGCCGACACTTGGTGAAAACGGCGATGTGTCCCATGTTGATGAACTGGAATTTACACTGGGCGTTATCGGCCCCGAAGCTTTGGGTAAGCCTGCGCAACGCTTCATTCATAAGCATGTGTCAAACTCCCCCACCCCACGCGGCTGGGCGAACCAATTAAAATTCGAACCGGGCATCGTCATTTCATGGCAACGCCGCGTTCCGTATTTCATGGAAAAAAATATCGGCCCGATCAATGCGCGGATCGAACCGAATTACTCTGTATCCCTTGGGAATATCCGCACCAACCTTGGCGTTGGCGCAACTTTCATACTGGCCTCAGACAGGGCATTAGACACGCCCCCGCGCGTGCGTCCGTCCGTCCCGGGTACGGGGATTTTCCTAACAGGTGAACAAGAATTTAACTGGCAAGTCTTTGCGGGCGTTGATGGCCGCTTGGTTGCGCGTGATATTTTCTTGGATGGCAACACATTCGCAGACAGCCACAGCGTTGATAAAAAATACGCCGTTGCCGACCTCAGTACAGGTGTATCTCTGTTCTACGATGATTATCGCCTGTCCTATACTTTGAACTTGAGAACCAAAGAATTTCGCACACAAGACGAGAACAGCGTTTTCGGATCATTGACCCTGACGAAACGTTTTTAGACTCTATACATACCGTGTATTCTTGATACAATGTCGCCTGTTATAAGGGAGAATCACTGATGAAATATGACCTACTACATATTCAAGGCAAGCCTTACGTGCTGGTTCCTTTGCATGATTTCCGAACATTGAGCAATTCCGGCACTGAGCCCGAATTACCCAATGATGTGCTCGACCAGATTTCCGCGCGGCAAGATCACCCGATCAAAATCGTACGCAAACACCGCAAAATGACACAAGCCAACCTTGCCGAAAATTCAGGCATATCGCGCCCCTATCTAACGGAAATTGAAACCGGCAAAAAAGACGGCTCACTGCGCGCAATGAAGGCCATTGCAGGCGCCCTGGGCGTCAAGGTCGGCGATTTAACTTAAGGCCACCTGGCAGACTAACGTTTCAACGCGCCCATGATGCCGCGCATAATCTCGCGTGTAATCGTACGCCCTGCCGATGAACTCATGGAACGGATCAATGATTTAATCGCCGCTTCGCCGACGCTCTGTCGATTGGAAGAGCGCTTTTTCGGCGCCTTCTTTTCAGCCTCTTGCGCTTTTTCTGCTTGCTTTGCGGCCTTATCGGCGCGCTCTTGCAAGATTTCATACGCCGATTCACTATCGATTGTTTCATCATATTTATCCGATAACGCACTATCCATCATAATACTTTTCCGCACGCCCTTACTCACAGGGCCGAGCTTCGATGATGGCGGGCGGATCATTGTACGCTGCACGATAGAAGGCTGGCCTTTTTTCTCCAGCGTCGAGACCAAGGCTTCACCAACGCCCATCGCTGTGATGACATCCTCCACATCAAATGCAGGATTGGGGCGGTACGTCTGCGCCGCCATGCGGATGGCTTTTTGTTGCTTCGGGGTAAAGGCGCGCAAAGCATGTTGCACACGGTTACCGAGCTGCCCCAGAACGGAATCGGGCACATCATCAGGACTTTGGGTGACAAAGAAGATTCCCACCCCTTTAGAGCGGATAAGGCGCACCACTTGCTCCACCTTTTCCAGCAGAGCTTTGGGCGCGTCATTAAACAATAAATGCGCTTCATCAAAAAAGAACACAAGTTTCGGGCGATCTGAATCCCCTGCTTCGGGTAATTCCTCGAACAGCTCCGAAAGCATCCAGAGCAAAAACGTGCCATATAAACGCGGCGAATTCATCAATTTGCCCGCCGCCAGAATATTGACCATCCCGCGACCATCACTGTCGGTGCGGATGAAGTCTTTTAAATCCAGCGCAGGTTCACCAAAGAACTTATCCGCGCCCTGATCTTCCAGACGCAATAACGCCCGCTGTATCGCACCGATTGACTGCGTGGATACGTTGCCATATTCCTTTGATATCTCAACGCGCTGCTCACCCACACTATTAAGAAGTGCGCGCAAGTCTTTTAAATCCAATAACAAAAGACCTTGCTCATCAGCCACACGGAACGCGATATTCAACACGCCCTCTTGCGTATCATTTAGCTCCAGCATCCGCGCAAGCAATAGCGGTCCGATCTCCGATATCGTTGTACGAACAGGGTGGCCTTGCTCTCCGAACAAATCCCAGAACACGACGGGAAATTCTGTGCCGTCATATTCATCCAGCAAGCCAATCAATTCCGCGCGCTTAACCAGAAAATCTTCCATGGCAGATTCACGGCACATGCCCGATAAATCGCCCTTCACATCAGACAAAAACACAGGCACGCCTGCGCGTGAGAAACCTTCGGCAAGGCATTGAAGCGTCACCGTTTTACCTGTTCCTGTTGCCCCTGCAATCAGGCCGTGACGGTTCCCCCATTTTAACGGCAAGTATTGCTTTTCTCCCGCACCATTATCACTTGTGCCGATATAAATCGCATCATCTTTTAAACAGCTCATACGCCCCTCATAATCTTTATTTTTTTAAATGTTGAATACCGCGTTCGAGATCCTCGATTAAATCCTGAGCATCCTCATTTCCGATTTGAAACCGGAGGAAAACGCCGTCTTCCGTCCATTCAGAGCGGTATAAATCCATATTTTGCGGTTGGATCAAACTTTCATAGCCGCCCCAACTGCTGCCGACAGGAAATAATTCCAGCGAGTCAATAAAGCGTGCCACGCTCTCAAATGTATAATCGGGTTTAAACAAAACACTGAACAGGCCATTCACGCCCTTAAAATCGCGTTTCCAAATATCGTGCCCACGCGCATCATCCAATGCGGGGCAATATAGTTTTTGTACCTCTTCACGGCCTGAAAACCAGTCCAGCACAGGGCGCATATTCTGCTCTGCATAATCCAGCCGCATCTGCAGCGTCCGCAAACCGCGCAGCGCAAGGTATAAATCATCCGCGCCCGCGCACACGCCCAAATTCACCGCGCACGCCTTCAGCGTTTTATAACGATCTTCATTATCCGTTACCGCAAAGCCCAAATTCACATCGGAATGACCGCCCAGATATTTCGCCGCCGATTGCACCGATATATTCACGCCATGATCTAGCGGACGGAACAGAACGCCTGCGGCATAAGTATTATCCATGATCGTCAAAATATCATGCGCGCGTGCAACCTTCACAATCGCAGGGACATCCTGCACATCAAAGGTCGCAGAGCCCGGCGATTCCAGATAAATCGCGCGGGTATTATCGCGGATCAAATCCTTAATCCCTGCGCCGACCATCGGGTCATAATATTCCACATGCACACCAAAGGAATGCAATTGCTTATTCGCGAAAAACCGCGTCGGCGGATAGCAACTATCCACGATTAAAACATGGTCACCCGCCTTAAGGAAAGCCATCAATGTTGTGGTAATCGCCGATAATCCGCACGATGTTGATATGGCATGAAACCCACCCTCAAGCTCCGCTACCGCTTCTTCGAAAGACTGGCTCAACGGGTTATTCACGCGCCCGTAGCGATATTTTGTATTGGGATCAAGATACGCCGCCAAATTATCGTATAAAATGGTCGATGTTCGGCAGATCGGCGGGTTGACCACACCGAAATACTCTTCAGGCTTGCGCCCTGCATGCATCAGGCGTGTGTTTTTACGGTGCTTGCTTTCACTCATTATTTGCTGTCACCTCATAGGCTCGATCATGGGTAAGCGCAGGGATTGCGCCGCGTGCGCGCTCCACCTCAACCAGATCAAGATCAGCGAAGATAATCCCTTCACCCTCTTCCTTTTGTGCTAAAACACGTCCCCACGGATCAATAATCAACGAGTGACCATATGTTTTGCGGCCACCCTCATGCTCGCCCACTTGCGCGGGAGCAAGAACGTAGCTGCCTGTTTCAATGGCGCGTGCGCGCATCAGAATTTCCCAATGCGCCTTACCGGTTGGCACAGTAAACGCCGCAGGAATGCACAGAATATTTGCGCCTGCTTGCGCCAGATCACGATATAAATATGCAAAGCGCAGGTCATAACAAATCGTCATGCCCAGTGAAAAACCCTCGCCTATTGCCGCGGTCACCGCTTGCGTACCGGGTTGAACCACATCGCTTTCGGTATGTTTTTCACCCGTGGGAAGCTGCACATCGAACAAATGGATTTTATCATAGGTCTTTTGCAATGATCCGTCGGCTGTGAACAGGAAACTACGGTTCAGAAGTTTATCTTCGCTCACCCTCACCGCCATTGATCCGATCAAGAGCGTAATGCCCAAATCCTTTGCCAGAGCCGCAAAATAAGGAATAGCGGGGTGATCATCCAAAGAATACGCACTGTCGATTTTTTGACTTTGTGTGGAGCGGATACGATCCGTGTTTTCAGGGGTTAAAACAAACGTCGCCCCTTGTGCGGCGGCCTCTTTAATCAAAGCGCCCGCCTTGGCCATATTGTCCTGAACATCAGGGCCGCTCGTCATTTGAACACAAGCAACCTTTATAAGAGCGCCCATTTTAAAATCCTATCCCGCCAGAATAGCGTCCAGCTTACCTTCGGCATCCAGCGTGTACAGCTCATCGCTGCCGCCATAATGCACGTCATTAATAAAAATTTGCGGCACAGAACGTGCGCCGCCGGTGCGTTCCATCATTGTCGCACGCGCATCATCGTCGTTGGATATATTGTATTCCGTAAATTCAACGCCTTTTGAAGACAACAAAGCCTTCGCGCGGACACAATACGGACAAACATTTGTTGAATAAATTTCTACATTCGGCATTTTACTCTAAATCCTTTTCAGCTTAAGACAAACAAACTATAGTCACTTCCGAAAGGCTTGAACATGGTAAAAATGAAAAAAAACACGTGTGATATAGCGATTATCGGCGCAGGAGTCGCGGGTTTGACGCTCGCCGGAATTCTGGCTGATCGTGGTGTGCGCGTCCATCTGGTTGAACCGTACCCGCCAAAACCTTTCAAAGACACCGACATTACAGGACGCACCGTTGCCTTGATGCAAAGCAGCCTGAACATCCTCAAAGCCGCGGGCTTGGAAGATTTCTATAATGAGCATGGCACAAAAATGGAAATCATGCGCATCTATGATGACAGCATCGCGGGACAAAAGCCGATTATTTCCGAATTTGATTCCTTTGATCTTGGCCTTGAATATTTCAGCATGAATATCCCCGCTGCCCCCTTGCGAGCGCGTCTTTATGAGGATTTGAAAAATCGCAAAACGGTTATTTTCCATGAGAAAAAAAGCCTTGCCGGATATAGCTATCACAACGATTCCATGGTGCAGGTCACATTGGATGACGGCACAGTGATTGATACGTCATTGATTGTCGGCGCAGACGGGCGTGAATCAACTGTGCGCCAGATTGCCAATATCGACACGCAGCGCAAAATCTACAAACAAAGCGCAATCACTTTTGTCATCAACCATTCACGCGCGCACAAAAACACATCCACCGAATTCCACCGCCCCGGCGGGCCG
>TARA_R110001592_G_scaffold6853_4_pt1 | contig 12028 bp, 9 predicted proteins | sample TARA_R110001592 | Tara Oceans TARA_R110001592 (sample SAMEA4398387) | marine metagenome | biome: Polar Biome; feature: [SRF] surface water layer (ENVO:00010504); material: water (ENVO:00002006), including particulate matter (ENVO:01000060) such as... | depth 5 m
ACCATAAGCACCATCCAAGATAAGGGGTATTTGGTTTTGTTTAGCTAACTTATCCAACTTAAGAATTTCATTATCTGTTAACACATTGCCTGTAGGATTTGTTGGTCTTGAAACACAAATTGCACCGCAATTTTCTGCAATCTCCAGTTGGTCAAAATTAATATGGTATTTAAACGTTTCAGAATCAATATGTTCAATAGAAGGCTTATTCGCGTGGAAAAAATTTTCAGTCAAACCTGAGTCTGTGTAACCAATATATTCCGGCGTCAGTGGTAATTGAATTTGTTTGAATATGCCATTATCAAACTCACCCGCTAATAAGTTAAACAGCATAAAAAAAGCTGATTGACTACCATTGGTTAAAGCAATATTTTCACTCGTTAACTGCCAACCAAATTCAGCATTTAATAAATCCCTCAACTCACGAATAAAGGCCATGTTTCCCTGAGGAGGATCATAAGTTCCAATCAATGATTCAAAGTCTTTTTGAGAGCGAAGTATGTCGTAAAGTCTTGCTTTCAAAGCTTCTTGTACTTTGGGAATGTGAGCAGGATTTCCACCGCCCATCATAATCATTTCAGACTCACCACTTAAAGCTCCGCCTAAATCATCCATCAAGCTTGTGATGCCAGAATTTGCTCCAAACTTTTGCCCAAACTTTGAAAATTCCACACTAACTCCATTTAATTCTAATGATCACCTGAGTATAAATTCATTCTATTAATGAGGTGAATCTTTTTTAACTTTAATCTACACACACCAATTGATATAAACGACAGTCCAACGACTAAAGAGGTGCCTTATGCGTCAGATTATTATTACAGCTTTACTGATCACAATAAGTATTTTTACTCAAGCAAACGAGAAACCGTTAATTACTATAAATGCAGAGGGAAAGGTTAAAACACATCCTGATATGGCAGTGTTTAATTTGACCGTACAAACTACAGAATTAGACGCTAATAAAGCACACAGTAAAATAGATTCACACATAAAGGATTTACTAAAACGTATAAAAAAGTTTGACATAAAAGAAGATAGCTTGGATTCAAGCCAAACCTCAATACAGGCTGAGTACGATTACAACATTAAACCTAAGGAGCTTTTAGCTTACAGGGCTAGCCGCCAAGTTTCATTCAACCTTGTCGATTTAAAGCAACTAGATTCAATAGTTTCAGACCTTAGTAAGCTCGATTTCACCAATTTAAATAACATTCAGTTCTCAGTTCAAGACACTCAATATTATGAAGATTTGGCACTTATCAATGCCATACAAATAGCCAAGCAAAAAGCCGAACTAATAGCCAATGAATTTGGTGTTGATTTAGGGGGTGTATATAAAGTCAGTCATCAGGTGAGCCAAAATTCACCACCTGTTTTTGCTAGAGCCATGACGATGAAAATGGATATGCCTGAAAGCAGTTCTTACGAACAAAAAGATATTGAGATGAGTGCGTTTATAGAGGTGTCATTTCAAATCAAATAAGCTACTTTTGTAACTAAAAGAAGACTCAAATATTAAAGTGGGCTTCGTTGTAGATAGTTTCCCACCGAGGCGTTGCTTCCGCTACAAAGCCTTCTGTAAAGTGATTGATAAAGGCTTTTTTTGAATTGAACCATCTAATCACTGAAAAATCGGGTTTAGGACCAATATCCATCCAATGCTTTACTCCGGCCGGAATAATCACAAAATCACCTTTTGTGCATTCTAATATATGGATTTTATGATTTATATTTAGATAAATTAAAACTTTTCCTGATAAAAAGAAACGTACCTCATCCTCTTCATGCGTATGCTCAGATAAATATCTCCCGCGTACTGAAATAGAAAATGCATCATTCGGCCTCATGGTAGCGAAATCAACTTGCGAATATCCGTACTTAACCTTTACTCGGTTAATTTCCTCTTTATAATAATTATAGACATCATCGTCTAAAATAGGTGCGCTGGGCAAATGGGATAATACTGACCATCGCTCAATACAAACACCCACCTCAGATAAGTCTTCAGAAAACTCGTTCAAGTCCCCAGAAACCTTATAAGGTTTTTGTAAATTAAACTGTGTGTAAAAAGCCAGCTTACTCACATTTTTTTCCCAAGCAGATTGATTAGTTACTTCAAGAAAGTGAAATAGTATTTGGTGCTTTTTAATTGATTCCTATATGACAATAAGTGTGGCAGATAAAACATATAATTTATGGGAATAAATACGCTTTTGATATAGAAATCACAATTGTTAACTTTTAATTAACTATATACCTAACAATAACTTACACAAGATTACGTATGTTTTCCAAGTGTAAAATTGAATTATAAATTACTCTGTTATTGTAGTAATTTGAAATGTACTTTACAGGTGCTTATGCACGTAGCGAGCAGAAATCAACTCTGCCAGAATAGAGATTGCAATTTCCTGAGGTGTTTTACTGTGGATATCTATACCGATTGGGGCTTTGAGCCTTTTAAGCTGACTATTATCTAAACCTAAGTTTTTTAAACGCTCTAAACGCTTCTTCGTAGTTTTGATGGAGCCCATCGCGCCAACATAAAACGAATCAGCATATTCTAAAGCTTCCAACAAGGCCATATCATCTACTTTAGGATCATGAGCTAAGCAGACTATGGCAGTGTATTCATCTAAAAACTTAGATCTAATTAAATCGTCTGGAAGACAAGAGTGGACAAAAATATCAGCATTAAAAAGTTTAAGACGCTTTATAAACTCTTTTCTAGGCTCACAAATTGTGATTTTAAATTCTAGAGTCTTTGCAATATCTGCAAGGTAAGTTGTGACGTCACCCGCGCCAATAATTAAAAGTTGATATGTGGGATCTAAACGATGATATAACTCTTCTTCTATTTTGTTAAATGAAAGAATATTACTGGAAGAACGAACTTGTTCATCTAGTAATATTGAGTGTGTTTTTTGCTTTGATTGAAACTTAATAACTCTGGCAATTCGTTTGTGAGCGGATAAGTTATGTTTTAATTCTAAAAAATATTTATGATCTAGATCGCCAAACAGTGGTTCTATAAGGAGCTCTAAAACACCGCCACAAGGCAACAAATACCGTTCACCATCGCCACTTCCTTCGCCATAACGCTTAATAAAATAAGCGTCTATTTGCTCGATAGACTCAGTCTTTTTGAGCTGAGAAGTAGAATGAATCTCATTCAACTTAATAACTAAATCTTCTTCAATGCAGCCGCCAGATAATGATCCAACTTGAAGATTCTTATCAAGATTAAAGGCAAATAAGCTTCCTATAGGTCGAGGTGATGCCCCCCATGTATTGAGCACCGTAACATAAAAAACATGATCACCCTGCTCTAGCCATTCACAGACAGATGCAATCACTTCAAAATTTAATGAATTCACGAAGTACTAACCTAGTTTGAATGGCATATCTCTAAAACGTTTATTTGTCGCTTTATATAAAGCAGAAGCGATTGCGGGAGCCAAAGGCGGTAAGCCAGGCTCACCAACACCTGTTGAAGACTCATCACTATCAACAATAAAGACTTCAATTTCAGGCGTTTGATTCATTCTCATAATCGGGTAATCATGAAAATTGCTTTGCTCCACGACCCCATCTTTTAATGTAATTTCACCGTATAAGGCCGCACTAGCACCAAAAATAATACAACTCTCCATTTGCATTTGCACGATGTCTGGATTAACTACTAAACCACAATCTATGACACAAAATACGTTTAATAATTGAATTTCATTATTTTCAATTTTTAGTTCAACTAACTCGGCAACATAGGAACCAAAAGACTTGTGTACAGCAATTCCTTGATGAACATTAGCTTCAGTCGTACGACCCCAACGACCTAACTTTGCAACTTTTTCTAAAACACCAAGTGTTCTTGGTGAATTACTTAAAAATTTTTGTCTGAAAATAAACTCATCTATTCCTGCTTTTTCAGCTAGTTCAGAGATCATACTTTCAATAGCAAAAGCTGTATGAGAATGACCTACGGAACGCCAATAAGAAACGGGAATACCCGCATCTGCTTTGGTGTGCCTAACTTCAATGGAAGGAAATGTATATGGAATATCATCTGCACCCTCATAAGCAGATATATCAGCGGGTGTAATGGGTGTGCCTGCTGTTAATAAACCAACCTTGCCCAAAGTTGAATACATAAATTTAGGTGACCAGGGAAACATAGCTGGCGAAGCATCCCAGACATACCAATCCATAATATTTGGCGCGACAATTTGATGATCCCACGCGGTTGGCATACCATTTTCATCAAGTGCAGCGCTTATTTTATGGAGACTCGCTGGTCGATATAAATCATGTTGAGTGTCTTCTTCACGTGACCAAATTAATTTAATGATACTGCCAGATTTTGCTGAAATTTCAGCTGCTTCAGCTACAAAATCTTGCGATAAGCGTCGCCCGAAACCACCGCCTATAAACTGGTTGTGAATATGCACATCTGCTAAGTCAACATCCGTCACTTTGGCAACGGCAACAGCTGCAACATCTGGAGCTTGAGTGGATGTCCAGATATCAACTTTATCCTTTTGTACATGTGCAGTGCAGTTCATGGGTTCCATTGTGGCATGTGCTAAAAAAGGAGTGGTATATTCTGATGCGAATGTCTTAGTTGCTTCTTTGAATGCGGAATCAATATCGCCTTCTGAGCGTTTGCTATCACCCTTATTTTCTTTTGCTGCTTTTCTATAAAGTGTAAACACTTCATCTAGATTTTTGGCGATATCTGGATTTGAAGACCATTCAACAACTAACTGTTGTTGTGCTTTTCGAGCCTGCCAATAAGAAGAGGCGACAATTGCGACTCCAGATTGAATTTCAACGACAGATTCAACGCCATTTAAGCCAACTAGTTTAGCGCCATTATGATGATTTATTTTTGAACCATAAACAGGAGCTCTAGAAACAACAGCGTATCGGGTGCCCTCTAACTCGATATCGATTCCATAGTTCGCTTTTCCTGTTACTTTTAGCCGGCTATCTAAACGTTTTGATGTCTTTCCTATATATTTAAAATCAGATTTATTTTTAAGTAGGATATTAGAAGGGATTGATTGTTTAGACGCTAGACTAGCAAGTTCTCCAAAACTGATCTTCTTTGTACTTCCCGTATGAACAACATATTTATTGTCTATTGCAAGGTATTCAACGGGTACTTGAAAAACTTCTGAGGCAGCACTTAATAACATCATTTTTGCTAGTGCACCCGTTTCACGGAGTACTTGCCAGCTAGATGAAAGACTATTACTTCCGCCAGTTAGCTGAAGTCCATAGTCACGATTTCTATATTGAGTATCGGCTGGTGCAAAAACGACTTCGAACAAATCTGGAGGTGTATCTAACTCTTCTGCGACTAAAGTCGTTAATCCTGTGTAAGTACCCTGACCCATTTCTACCTTATCAAGCGTAAAAATCAGACGATTATCAGTGGTAATTTCAAGCCACGCATTTGCGTCCCAACTTCCATTATCTTGCAAAGTGCTTTTATGTAAGCTTTGACAACCAGGTAATGCAAGTGCGATTGAGAAACTGCCAGACGCAGTTAATGTTGCCTTAATAAAATTACGTCTTGAAGTTATAATTTGATTCACAGTAAGCCCATGCCTTGTAATTTTTATAAATTGGATTTTCGGTGATAGAACTAAAGGATTTGTCTTTTATTAACTCGTAGTTTGCTTAACAGATACTTCATAAGAAAGATCAACTTCCTCTTTAGAATTGACTGTTGCTTTAATTGCCGCTTTGATTCGTGGATAAGTTCCGCAACGACAAAGATTACCTGTCATAGCTAAGTCTATATCTGCATCCGAAGGGTTTGGATTAATATTTAGAAGAGCACTTGCAGACATCAATTGTCCCGACTGACAATAACCGCACTGTGGAACATTAAATTTTATCCAATTATCTTGAAGTGGATGAAGTTCGGAATCAGAACGAGCTAAGCTTTCAATCGTAGAAATAGACTGGCCTTCAACTGACGAAATTGGCGTTATGCAAGATCTGATTGCAACGCCATTCAAATGAACCGTACAAGTTCCGCATAAACCCACACCACAACTAAATTTTGTACCAGTTAATTTAAGCTCATCCCTAATAACCCAGAGAAGCGGCGTATCTGGATCAGAATGTATTTTTTTTAGAATGCCGTTTATTTTTAATTCCATCTTAAAAAGACCTTTTTATTTTTTGTAAAAACTAATCATGAGCATCAAAGATGACAATAAAGCATGCCTGTAAATCACGAAGTTAACAACATTACTTATTACTTCATACCATAAACTTCTCTATTATGTTGCTTCGCTTTACTACCTTTTTTTAACAAAACATATACGGCACCTGTCCCGCCATGATGGTGTTGAGCTGAATGAAAAGCTAGCACCTCATCTATTTGTGGTAGCCACACGGCAAGATGACTTTTCAATATGGCAATTTTATCTGGATTACGATCACCTTTTCCATGCAAGATGATTGCTGTACGAAGCTCATATTCTGAGCACTCCTTCAAAAAATGAAAGACCTCCCTCCTCGCTTCTTCAACTGAAAGTTTATGTAGATCAAGACGTGCATCAATTTCATAATGGCCAAGACGAAATTTTTTAAAGACACCATTTTGAATTCCAGGACGTTTAAACTCTAATACATCATTAGATTTCAAGGCTTGCACTTCAAATGATGCCAAAGGGTCTTCTTTTAAAAGACTTCCTACTGCCAGCTTTCTTCTAACTCTGAGGCCTGGCGTTTTTACCACTGTTTTAGTGATTTCAACTCGGTCATTTTTTATCGGTATGACACCGTCAAGCTCTTGAGCAAAAAGGTCATCAGAATTCATCTTTCCTCCCACTAATTTACGTTGACAGTAAGTTTAGTATTACCTGCAATTGCATGAAGAGATGATGATTGACTAAGTATTTCCCAAGGTGGAATTGGCTGACAGTTTGAGAATATGAAGTCGGTAAATGCAACGACTTTAGATGGTGGCTCTCTTCTACTAGGGTAAACCAAGTAAAATGTTCTTTCTTGGAAGGGCGTATCAGGCAGGATTTTTATTAGAGATTTATTTTTTATATCTTCACTAATCAAGATTTGAGGTACCGCTCCGATGCCAAAACCCTCGACAACCATCTTACGAATCATTTCCATATCATTAGCTATCATTCTGGACTTTGGCTCAAACTCAACTTTTCCGTTAGAGGTCTGAAATATCCAAGGAGATACTGGATGAGAAATACACGTATGATTTTCTAGATCCTGAATAGATTTAGGCTCACCATGTTTGTTTATATAATCTTGACTTGCACATAAAGACAGTCTGGCTGTTCCTATATTTCGTGCAATTAAACTTGAGTCAGATAAGGGACCAACCCTAAAAGCGATATCAATTTCCTGTTCAAGCATATCAATTTGCTTGTTATCAGAAATAATCTCTACGTTGACTTTAGGATATTTTTCTAGGAACTGTTTGATGACACCAATAAAGAAAGGTGTTCCAAATGACAAGGGAGTACTTATACGTAACAAGCCACTTGGTTCAGACTGCATGTTATTGACAATTCGATCCGCCTCGTCAGCTTGTTCTAACATTTTCTGACACTGTGAAAAATATAACTTCCCAGTTTCAGTAGGCTTAAGATTACGTGTAGTTCGATTGATCAACCTAACGCCAACTCTTTTTTCAAGTTGGCTTACTTTCCGACTGACCGTCGATTTAGGAAGCTTTAATTTTTCAGCAGCTCTGGTAAAACTGCCGGTACTTACGACAATAGCAAATATCGCCATTTCATTAAGATCTTGCATTAATTGCACCTCACTATTTGCCGCCAAAAGACGACGAATGAAACAATGAGCTAAAATTTATCCCATTAAGCAGAATAATGAAACAATTAAATGAAATTTATACTGCAAGTATCATTCTGGTCTGGCGCACTCACCACGTGAGTTATCCAATCGACAACGAATCTTCCAAAGTAACTTTAATGCAGTAGGATGATTTACCTTGTCATCTTTTAGAGACATTCGCACTCGTTTACTGAAATGATCAATCTCATCCTTTGTAAACTGACTTATTTCAATCCAGTATTTTTCTGGTATTTCTGCTTCTGCATCCTTTACCATTTTATCTATAGCTTTAAGGCGAGTAAGAATGTAATTCCTCATCTTATGGCCAAAATCCTTGGGGAATAATTCATGTTTAGCAACGGTCTGGAGCATGCCATAATACAATCGATAGTTAATAATCCCTCCTTTCTCGCCTAAGCCGTTATAAAGCTCAAAAGTGTTGTACGCAAGCGCCGGCATTAAAACTATATCTAAATTTCCATTATTAAATTGTCCCGAAAACGTAGCCAAAGATACATTCATGGGAGATGTTCCGGCCAAGTCTGAAAATTTCTTGGCTTGAGGGTCGCCGTTTAAAATGGCCATCCGCTTACCAGAGAAGTCATCAATACTTTGTATCTTTCGGTCATTTACGAAAGCAAACATTGAACCGACAGGAAATGTTGCGACGACTTCAAACTTGCCTTGTGTCATTAATTTTCCAGCTCTCGGCCTTGCTAGTGTGGCTAGTACAAGCTCTAAGCCTTTTTCTGAGCTAATCGCGCCAATGGCATCCATAGTGCCACCAAACTGTACAAACTGGCGAGCCATAATACTAGTGAGTAGAACCGCCTCACAACGACCTGCCTTGAAATCATTCGCTGCGACACTTTCATCAGTATAAGCAACAAACCGGATATTTAAGCCCCATGATTGAGCTTTTGGAATAAGATCTGAATAAAATGACATTACGGGACCATTTCGTCCAACAGGATCCCATACACAAAAAACTTTATCTTCTAATGCATATGAAGAAAAACTTAAAAGAGGAAGAAAAAGACTAATTAACAAGACTTGCAACGTCTTCATTATAAAAAAATTTCCTTATTATTGTTTTATAAAGTTATTAGACATAGTAGTCCATAACAAGATAAAAAACTTAGTTGTCAGTTCGACTAAAATAATGTGTACAATAATGTCATGAAAAATTCAGAATAAATTACTATTTATACATATAAAATAGAGCAATCACTCTATAACGAACCAACATTCTATTCAATATTCAAATTCAAATTATATGACTCATTACCCAATTCCTACTCTCATAACCATATTAGGCCCTACAGCAAGCGGGAAAACAAAACTAGCAGTTAGCCTAGCCAAGGCCTTGCAAGGAGAAATCATATCTGCCGACTCTAGGCAAGTTTATCAAAATATGAATTTAGGCACAGGTAAAGACATAGAAGAATATGGTTCTATACCCTACCATTTAATTGACATTATCAAACCACAGGATGAATATAATTTATTCAAATTCTCCCAAGACTTCTGTCAGTCTTTTTTAGATATTACTAAAAGACAAAAACAAGCTTTTCTCGTTGGTGGTACTGGTATGTACCTTGATTCAGTTTTAAATCGATATAATTTAACCATAGCAAATATCGATAAAAACACACGGCAAGATTTAGAAAAAAAAACAGAAGCAGAATTAGTTGAAATACTGCGCCAAAGCAAACCTTTACAGCACAACACAACAGATGCCTTCGATAAAGGTCGATTAATAAGAGCGATAGAAATCGTTCTTGCGGAAGATAATCAAGCCAAGGTAATAGATTGGCCTATGTTTAACGAGTTAACTCTCGGAATAAAGATACCTAGAAATCAATTAAAACATAGAATAACTGAACGACTTAAAAGCAGATTCCAGCTTGGAATGGTACAAGAAGTAGAAAATCTGATAACAATAGGAGTTGCCAACGAAAGAATTGACAATTTTGGCCTAGAGTATCGCTACATTTTGAAACATATATCAGGCGAACTAAATTACAATGATATGTTTCAAAAGCTGAACTCAGCTATCTTCAACTTTTCTAAACAGCAAGAAAAATGGTTTAGAAATATGGAAAAGAAAGGTAAAAAAATATATTGGCTAGAAGTCGATGAAAACATCAACTCAAGCGCTTTAGATATTATTAGCGACTACTCAACTCAAGTATAAAATATTTTTAATCACTAAATAAAACTGAGTTTAATTTAAAACTAGAATTAGTTTCATTTTCCCATACGCTCAGAAAACGACCATCTTCAAATAGCGGTACAATGCCCGCATCATTTGCATTTGATCCTAGCGTTAACGCGCTCTCCCAACTTTTAGATAATTTGGAGTAGTAACTGACTTTTACATCGCCTTTTGTTAAACCACTTTGCCACATTAACATTGCATTTCCTTCACGATCAAAGGATGAAAACGGTTTAACTAAAGTAGCACTAGAAGCTATTATTTCCTGTTCCTCCCAGCCTTCTGAATTGACATTGAAAAAGCTAGTCATAAGATTTTTAAGGTTTGTACTTTTAATCTCTTGCGTCCACGATGCCAGTGCAATGTTAGATTGACTATATGTAATTGTCGGGTAATCGGCATCACCTAAACGATCACGCTCTAAATATTCAGCGGCGCCCCAACTACCTGTAAACCTGCTATACCAAAGATTATTACGATCTCCATCGTGCTTTAACCAAAGAGCAATAGCATCACTGTTCTGGTCTATTGCTATTTTAGGTAAAGTTGAATCTCCAATTTCATACTCAGCTAGACTTGAATCTATCAAATCGATTCTTTGTGAACCTACCCACACCAAACTATTACTTTGATTTAATCTCAAATGATTACTCTGTATATGGAAGTTATCTTCTGGTTCCTGCTGAGCCCAAACAGCAATAGCGAGACCTTTTTTACTAAGTGATAGTTCAGGAGGCCTACTGTTTACTTGGATTAAATTATCTATGAAAGACGGCGCTTCTGTCCATTGGCCATCTTCCATTATGGAGTTAGAGTCCAATTTAAAAATATTAGTTTTAATTCGTGAATATTGACCCTCATGTTCACGCCAAATACTGACCGCATTACCTTTAGAGTCTATTTCTATTTTAGGTGAATCAGCATGGACAATTTGGCTAGTACCAGTATCACTTATATTAGTTAGCTCTAGCCATTTTTCTCCGTCATATAATTTAGCCCAAATAGAAGCTACGTCCTCGGATGGCTTTGCTTGTGACCAAGCGACCGCTAGTTGTCCCTTTTCGTTGATCGAAGCACTATATTCGAGAACACTTGTTAAGTTTTCAGTATTGAGCTGTGTAGCGTTTGAACAAACATTTCCTTCACATAATTGATCACTTTGTTTAATTGAAGACCACTTCTTATCATTAGTCTGATACCTAGTAGCCCATAACTGGGTTATACCAGGAGAACTTTCTTGCCGCCATAAAATAAAAGTATCACCCTTTGAATTACTGATTATTGAAGGTGAAAACTGATTTTTATCTAAACTTACAGGTGCCGCATCTATAGCGCCTTCATTTTCAATGGATATATTAGGTACAGGTTTAACCGTCTTCCAGTTACCTTTTTGTGTCGTAAAACCTACAACACTCGCACTAGTAATATAATTCCTTTCATCAATATCGGTTGATGTATCATCGATGACTAGATCTCGAGTAGGTTTATCCATTATTACGCTATAACTGGTATTTAATGCAAAACGTCCACTTGCATGCGTAAGTCGAAGTTTTGTAGCTGGGATCTGTTCCTCTTTGCCTGTTATAACATTGACAGAACTAAGTGGCACGACAGAAAAGCTAACCAATGAGCTTCTAGGTTCAAGGTCTTCAGTTGAATCTTGCTCCGAATTGCCAGAAAAAAGTTTAATACCTTCTTCACTCGTTAATGAGTTCTCATTCATTAATTCTGAAAATATTATTTCTACAAAGCTATCTATTTCAAAGTTATCTGATGTTTCATCATCCGGCAGTATACTTTCGACTAATGGATCAGTGGTATCCTTTAGTTCTTCTGGCAGGTCAAAGTTTTTACTACCGCCACATGCTGCTAAACTTAAGCAGAGCAATAAAAAGATCCATTTCTTTAAGAGAAAAGCCTTAGAACACATCAAAACTCCATGCATTAAATTGAACAGAAAAT
>TARA_R110001592_G_scaffold209888_5_pt1 | contig 12025 bp, 12 predicted proteins | sample TARA_R110001592 | Tara Oceans TARA_R110001592 (sample SAMEA4398387) | marine metagenome | biome: Polar Biome; feature: [SRF] surface water layer (ENVO:00010504); material: water (ENVO:00002006), including particulate matter (ENVO:01000060) such as... | depth 5 m
ATCATCCACTTTGATAAACGAGCGCTTTTCTACGATCTGATAAGCCCTTAACATTGAGACATTATCACCAGAGCCGATAATTTGACCGTCTACGATATCTTGTAGTAAATCATGCGGTGCCTGCACCACACCAGCATCAATAGTTTCAGCCAATATCGGATTGATGTCCGATATTGCGTAATGACTATTAAGCATTCGTGAGCCGCCACCAAAAACCCCCATGTAAGGATGTTCAAACGCTCTTATCTGTTCTTCCACAGAACTATGCGCTTTGTCCGGCTGAGTATGAGATGAACCGCTTTGCAACCCCAAGTACACACTTCTTGGAATGGCACCTTGAGTTTCAGTCAATGAGTCCAGCACACGCTTCGCTATAAAGCGGCGCATGCGACCTCTAAGCCCGTTTGCTGGGAAATAAGGAATTGCATTACCACGGACTTTTTTCTTGCATGTCAACGTGTAGTTATTCTCATCCGTCCCATCTGGATAACCCACATTCATATTGCTGGTGGTGCGTAAAATTACATGTATTGTGTTGCTTACTGGTGAAAATGTTGTCATTTTAAAATACCTTATTGAATCGAAAAAATTAAATAGCTGTTGTGTCCATTGGCTCTGGCTTTTCAAGTCCGGCGGTCATAACAAAATCCAGCGCGTATGCTTCGCTATTGGTTAACCCAAGCAATATATCAACGTGCACTTTCATATCAGGCGATATTTCAACCAAACTTTCGACCCATGGGTAAAACTCAGACTGATTTATACGCTCACCCTTCATATCTGCAAAAGACAGCGCCGTGCGCATTGGCTTCCACTTGATGGTTTTTAATGCGAACTGGCGTTTGTGTTCTTCAATCAAGGCTTCAGTAGCCAGCTTCCCTGCGTTAATTGCACTAACGCGAATTTTCAACACTTCCTCTCCCAGTCGGAAGAAAATCACTTCTCGTGAATAATTTACTGGACTGCGCCAAGCTACGTGTTGGGATCTTGAAACCTGTAAGTAAAAAGCAAAAGGGGGTTCAGGAGGGTTTAAAAACCAATATCCACGATGAATTCTTTTCAGGCATGGATAAACTGCGTCTTTAGTTACTAATGCATTCCCCCACTTGAATATAAACTTACCCTCATCCATTATTCCGGCGCAAGATAAGCATCTATATGGTGCGAGAGGATCATCAAGTGCGTACTCAACGGTAAACGTTTTGCCTATAATCATAGGATCAACATCATCACCAGCTAAATATGGTTTGCCACAAACTCCACATCGACCATCTACTTCAGCTTTGACGCCTTCTGGTAAACTGTTGGAGATCCCTGCTCCTTCGCATATTAAGTCGCTCGGGTAGATTAAATCGGGCATTGGGTGAACCCTCCCCTATTTACAGAATATATAAGCCCGTGGCCACGCGATTGCAAATGACCTGCCTGCCAAATACCCGAAAGATTTGCTCTCATGGTAAATGTAGCGCGAATTTTGGCTACAGCTCTATAGCCGCCAGTTCTGAACTTCATTGACTCACCCGAACGACGAGATTCTAAGACCGTTATTTCCAAATCGTCCGCATCAATAGGCATGGAAGTTACACCTTCATCCAGCGCGGACTCAAACATTGATAGTATATGACGTTTAACCAGTTCATCAGCCCCTTCACCACCACCACGCACTTTATCTCGTTGGTCAATTAAACTGGTAAAACGATAAGCCTGAGGCTCTTCAGTCAGACTCATTAGCTTCTCAGTTTCACCAATGTATGTCTCAACTTGCACTCCTTCACTCAAAAGATGAGTGATAGCTGGCGCAATTACCATCGATGGTAGCAATGCGTCATTTTCACTAACAAACCCCAACCACCCCAATCCGCCGATAAAGCGATTAGCCGGCCTACCAGGGAGTGTGGTCTTTTCATCGCTGTAATTGAACAATGCCGGCTTATTCTTAAAAAGTTGACCATCCAAGTTCTTTGCAACAGCCTCCCGCAAATCGTTTGCAGCAATATATGTGTTTTCGGGCAGCGTGAACTTTACGTAAGTTTGTGTCATCTAGTTGACCTTTTTAAATTCATTGTGATAATCTTACACTTAATGAATTTATAAAGTCAATTCCTAAAGGGGGGCATGTTGCCAATCTCAATCAAAGTTCCAAAAACATTAACTGATGCTATGTTCCCTAATGAAGCTTTTGAGGCGCTAAGCGACGATCAGATAAAATCGCTCAAGTCAGGTGCTAAGTCACTTATTGAACGTGCCATAAGTGAAAAACTGGCACCCTCTAGTGTAAAGCTTGCCAGCGAGCATGATTTTGTTGGTCACATCACAATTAATATCTTGAATAAGTACAACCGAAGTATCATCAAACGTGCTAAAGAAAACGGAACTCCTGAAGCATCAGCCGCGCTCGGATTTCTTATGGCTGCAATCAACAGAGACTGGCACTTACCTCTTTGTGAGGTTAAACAAACGCTATTACAAAACTACCTTTCAGCGATTGGGTACTCCAAGAGAGATGAGCAAGACCGCTTTTACAGCTATATCGATGAATCTATGTCGAAGGGTAAGGTAGGCATGATTGAGGCGAGCACAGGTATAGGGAAAACACTCGCCATATTGGTTAACGCCAATGAGCAGTCGCTACAAAACGAGTGCTTCTCCTTAATAGCCACCAACAGCCTGTCAAACATCCAGCAATATCTAATAGATTACGATGAACTTTTAAAGCGAAATGTGGCGCTAGCCCCACTTAATTTAATTATTGGTCGCCAAAATTTTGTTTCAATCAATCGTCTCTATCAGTGGATGCTTGAAGAAAATTGCCCACTAAACCAAACCTTGGTAAAAAAATGGATTACTAATGGCGGCAAAAATGAAGATGACCCAGAGGCATTGCCATCCCACACATTAGAATCCTTGCGAGCCATTGAACCCAAAATCATCGACAGCGAAGTAAGACTCACGATGTCATTTCACGAAGATGATCTCGGTTATCAGTCATACCGAAATCAATTTATCGAAACCAAAGAGAATGTATCGGGGATCCTACTTGTTACTCACGCCATGTTGTGTACCGACATTAAAATCAGAAGGCTTCGTCATGGTATGAGTGATGAGGTTGCTAGCGACGTCAAATCGATGCGAGAAATCGTTAACGCTAATTATGAGAAATACATGACACTTCCTGAAGGGGATGAGCGTGAAGAAGCATTTCAAACATTTACATCATCATCAGAAAGGTATCGGACTTTTAGGATGGCGGCGATTAAGGACTCTGCCAGCTCAATATTGCCTAATTACGATTATTTGTATGTCGATGAAGGACACCTTCTTGAAAACGCCATGGCGAACGCTATCAGTGAATCTATCTCACTTCGCTCTGTCTTGCGTGAAGTAAAGCAAAACGTTGATGACGGATCATTTCCAGCATCTCGTTATAAGGAAGCATTGAAAAATATTGATGACTTAATAAAGCTTCAAGTGAATGGAATGGATAGTGAAGTTTTATTGGGGGCTGGGTCAGGGAAGGAAAACTCTATCTTACTGGGGTTTTGTGAAATATTACTAAATAGTAGAGGTAAGAAAAAAAGGGAGGAAACCAGTTGGGTTAATCAAATCCGGCAATTGAAATACTCAATTACCAACCTGCACAAGCGGAACACTGTGGCGATCATCAATTACTCACCCGTTCGACATTACCCTCAAGTCAATACAGGCCAAATAGACACTGGCTCTTACTTTAGGGATATGTGGACAAGAGTTCAAGGCGCTGTTGTCGTTTCAGCCACTCTATATATTAAGCGCTACAATACATACAGCAGCAACTATATATCTGGGATTTTGGCTATTAGCAGCAACCAAAAAATTGAATTTCAGCCCGTCTCGGCACCATGGATAAGAAGCACTGTTCAATCAATCATCCTCCCACCTAAAGAGCGGGAGAAAAGCGACAGGTTGATGCCTATCGGTCGGACGTTTAAAGGCGATGCTGATGCCCGTGATGTAGCTAAGAGCAAATGGGCTAAAGAGATATCAAGCTACGTCGATAAAACCCACCATAACAGCGTTGGCGGGGTAATGGTATTGATGACAGCCTTTAATGACGTGCTAATGCTCAAAAAAAATCTTGAAATAATGACTCCAGAACGCAGTTTAGTAGTTGCCGATGGAAGTATTACACTTGATGAGCAAAAGGCTAAGTTTATCGAATTGACCAAACAGGGCAAACGTCCATTATGGTTAACGCTAGGGAATGCTTGGGTCGGACTCGATATTAGTGGGAAGAGTATCGGGCTAACATCAGATGAGATAAGCGAACATGACAATGTATTAACTGACCTAATTATTGCGAAAATACCATTTGGCACCAACCGCTCTATCACGCACCAGGTTCGAATGATAAAAAATCAACATCGCTCAAGTGATATTGAATTGATGAATACGATGATGCTGTTAAAGCAGGGGTTCGGGCGGTTGGTTAGACTTGACAATCAACCGAAAAACAGGCGAATTCATCTACTTGACGGTAGATTGAGCCACCCGCAGTACAAAGGTTACCTGTCGATGGTTAGAGCACTTGTAGACACGTACCCAAAAACCGAGTACATGTAATTATGCAATCGCCTTCACCCGAAAAGTGAAGGCGTTACTATACTAGATTCACGAATGATTTGAGTTGTCTTGCGGCGCGGTAAGCTCCAACTCCAGTTAAACCTGCATCACCTTCTGTGCGATAAAAATTGTTTTTCTGCCAATATAGTATATCTGAGCTATCATCCAAGATAAGGTACTGATGAAAGTTGTGCGGACTACTGACACCCAATACATCCACATTCTCATCTACCCACGCCCAGATTTCATTACCGCGAAAACAGTGCCTGCCAAGCAATGGGGTTTCACCAATAATATCGACCTGCAAACCACTTCCATCAAGTAGCTCTCCATATGGAATGTTTTTACTGCGCCAAGTAGATGAGATAACAACTTTCGCACCAGTGGTGTCCAGTAAACTCTGAAATGCATCCAAACAACCACTATCCAGGCGGCCACCTTTCACTTTAATGGTATTGCTGGTAGGTAAGGCGCACTGCTTGTTAAGCACGCCATCAATATCAAGGAAAATAACACTAATACCGTTTTTCATGTAAATGTCCAAATGAAAAAGGCGGGAACCCCGCCTCATACTAATTAAGGTTTTTTAACACAAAACCGTCTGTTGTCAGTTCTATTAGCTTATCAGTAACATCTTTTAAGCCGTGGGCTTGCAGAACAGCGAGCGCCTTTGTTAATTGAGGGGTGCTTGCTAAAGACATTACTGCCTCCGTGATAGCGCTTTCTGTTCCCTTAAGAAATTCGGAATCACTTCTGTAACCCATAGACTTTTTACGAGAGTTTGTAAACGGTATTGGGTTGCTCGTCTGGGCTAGCAACCACGAATCAAACTCAACCATCAAATATTGCAAATCTACCGAGTTACCCTCTAAATATTCAATTTCAGATAAAACTTCTGGAGATCCGATTTCACCCTCATTATCAAAATGAATATCCGAACCCATATCAACATTGTCCTTTAACCACCACACAAACTGCTCCATGGCATAACTTCTTGCTCTTTTACCGCTATTAGCGGCGTCAGGCTGAGTGTTTTCTGTTAATGCTGTGACTAATGCGGATATGTGTTCGAAACCTTCAGCTTTGGCTATAGCGCTTCTCACGCGTGTTGCAGGGATCTTAAGGTGCTCGGATAGTTTTCTGGCAAGCGCGTCTAACTGTGTTTTATTTTGAACGTAGTTCATCAATATTCCTTATTCTGGCGTACATGTAGAAGTCTTGGCCGTTACCCCTATCGCCAAGTTAGCAATAGTGATTTATGGTTATTGATCTTAAGCTGGTTTACCGTCGCAGATGCGTGGCCAAAGTAGGTTGCAATCCTGCATTGAGATTTATCGGCGATGCGTCGTACTCAATACAAGTTAACTTTATCATAATGAAGTGAAAATTCAATAGTTTTATATCAGAGTTTTATATTGAAGGCCAAAGTTGCTTAAGGTCAGAAAACGCTCAAGGCGTCTTCTAACCAAATTGGTCGTATGAGCCTAGTATAACCAGTGCTGCTGGAAACTATCAATGTAGCCAGCCTCACGGTAGCCGTTTAGCTCCATCTCAGTTGCCCTTAATTCATCTTCAATGTCTTGCGTATGTTCCATTAAGACAATCTGTACTGTTGTACTATCAGCGCCAAACTGAATCGCTTCATCAATCGCCCCGATGGCACATTGTGAATGGAATAACCAAAGTCTCGGTTAACAACATCTTTTCGACTTTCTGGAAGCAACCAGTAATAGCCATAATTTGGCATTTCTTCGAAATAAGTTTCCAAAAAATACTTATGTACGGCTTTAGAGCCTGTAAATGTTTTTGGGAATATTAGAGTAAGTCCGAAAAACAATCGGGTTTGTCCGCCTTCATTAAATGACTTTGCGCCAGAAATTGACAATCAGTTTGGTTTGGTAGATGTATACATGTTATACCATCGTGTGGTGAGACTTCATATTAAATCATTATGATAATTTGTCAATCTTTTTATTTGACTGAACAATGCTAATGCCGTATATTAGTACCCTAAATGAGTAGGTGATTTATTATTTGATTATCTACGTTCGAGTCACAGTTTTGACTTATAAGTTAAGGAGTAAGTCGTGAGCCTATTCAAAAACAGTCTGCGAGTTAAATCAACAAGCACAACATTAGGGCACTTTCTGTTCTTACATCAAGAAGGGCAGTTGTTCTTAGACGCAGAGTATCAGCGTGAGTACGTTTGGCAGGCTGCCCAACAGCAAGCGCTATTGAAGTCTATTTTTGACAGTCAGCCTATAGATAGTGTCGCGGTTTCGATTAACGAAAAAGAAGTTGCTAAATACTGCGAAATAGTTGACGGAAAGCAGCGACTCACCACCTTGATTAAATTCCGCGCAGGGGAATTCCCGTATATTCTTGAGGATGGAACTGAAATCTTCCACGCGGATATGGATGCCCCTGACCAGATACAATTTAAACATACCCGTCTTACGTCAAATGAACTGCATCCCCACAACGGCGAGCCTATATCTGAAGCAGCGAAAATCGAATACTTTTTGCAAAAAAACTTTGGTGGTGTGCCGCAAAGCGAAGAACATCGACTTAAGGTTGAGAAAATGAAGATGCTAGCTAACAAATAATAAGTTGGGGAAACATCCCCTTCTTACCTGCAATACACTACAGCTTAAGCAAAACCCCATGAGATTCCATTCACATTTAGCCCAAGTGATTGTCCAGTGAACTTGGCTTTTCACATCAACTCATTCCTTTAGCCGCGACGTGACTGACCTTATCGAGTGAACAATTTAACTTATTGATCCCCTCCCCTCATCTAAACCAGGCCAGTAAATTTTAGTAATACTGCAAGATGGTCTTGTCCGACCGCGAAGGCTTTCAATCAAGAGCTGGGCGCTCATCAATCATGTTTAATGCCTATTCCAAGCTAAAATTGGAATAGGCTGGCTCTAGATGAGTAAGAGAATTAAGATGTGAAGTGTGCTGATTAATCTTTTTTATCGGGAGCTTTGTTCTCATTAAAAGACACTTGCAAAAGCACTTTTGATACCAAACCAGATAAAGGGGGAATAATTTCTTTTTTAAGGCTATCAGGCAAGACGGCCACTTCTCTTTGAAAGTATTCACTTACGCTCTTTTGGTGCGCATAAAACAATTCTTGTGCAGCAGAAAGCTTGGCATCCGTACTGTCTTGCAGATACTCTTCATACCGCTGCTTAACAATATTAAAACCGTCTACCAATGATGCCAGTCCAGATTTTCCTTTAAAGCTATCAGAGTCCAGCCCTTTTACTATTTGTTTTACCGCGTGGATATACTCGGCATATAAATCTGAGCTATTAAGTGGAGCAAACAAAACTTCTCTTGTGTCCTCTTGCTCAAATTCATCAATATTAATTCCAAAACGACTGCTAATAGTACAAGACACTTCCATTTTATCTGCACGAACAAATCTAGCGTATTGTTCCGGTGACATAGTGATCGTAAATAAATCGAAGTCTTTTCTGTATTCATCCCCATTTATTGATACCGCTGATTCCTTAATAGATGCAGAAGCTAGTGATATATCAACGACGCTACTGGACATATTTACGTCATCAAAAAGAGGGATGTTTGTCGAACCACCAACACCAACCATCATAAACCCTGCTGCTCCTATGGTCGGGCATTTATCCTTGGGTGAAGATTCATCTGCAATTAGCAGTAAAGGCTCGCCCCCAATGCGATAAGCATCTCTGATTGTATGATGAATGCTACTCTTAACTTCATTAGCCCGCTTCTCAGCAACGTTATTGATCATGTTAAGAGCATGCTCCTCATTCAATTGAACGTAAGTTAATAGCATCCCTGCGTACTTTCTAATATCATCTTTACCTTGTTTCGACAGTCGGTTTTTCGCAAGGGCATTTTCAGAAAGCACAAGCATCTCATTTATAAAACGAGCAACTTGATTATCATCCTGCCCGAGAAAGTGTTTTATCTCTTTAGCTAAATCCTTCTTCGCAGGGTCTTGTTCGTTCTTTGCACAGCTTACATTAAAACCCTTTGTTGAGTTGATGGTAACTAGCTGCCCATTATTGAAGTTCGGGCGACCTATCATATTCCCAAACTGATGATCAGACATATGTACTTTACTAATAAGGTCACCACGGATCACCTTGCCCGTCTCCAAGTCTTTTGCAGCCTCATAAAGCGCGATTTCAGTAATGGAAGGCGAAGGGAGTTGAGCGCCAATACAGTCTACAGCTTCATCCGCCGTATAATGGTTAACAACCAACATGCCCATATAATTTCGTTTTTTCGTCTTCATCTTCATCTTCTTAAGCCTTATTTATAATACCAAATAATTTTATCATTTTAACTTGCAATGTCAATCATTTATTTACTAAAGGTCACGCCGCAATCAGCCTTGCAATCAAACAGCACCACGTAACCGCGTCAGCTTAAGCCTTCATAGTAAAAACTCTAGACAATACGGGCACCACTGAATAAAGCAGCTCCTTGTTTGTCGCGTGGTCTAAATCCACTAAATCATGGTTGGACTCAGCACTGAATGCTGTCTCAAGCCCATCGGCAAAAGCCTCTAACATCCCATCAACCATGTAAATATCATCATGCGACTCAGATGAATCGAAAAACTCATAGATATCATCTTCGTTGATATAAATAGAGCAGGAAAACAAGGAAACCCCATCTCCTGAACAATCCGCTTTAGTGTACGTGCAGTTCAATGTGATTTTACTGTCATCGCTCAGCAAAAAAATGACTTCTCTGCGATGCAACTCCCGCTTATCAAGCGCACTCTCCGGAGCACCGAACCCATTGGTAGTGATTTTTACTACCTTATTTTCAATTAAAAGGGCGTGCATGCTCTCCCAAAAGGCATTAGCGTCGGGCAAATATTCTTTGCGCATGGTTAAATACGCTGAACTCCCAGTTTTACCGCCTGATTTCTCCTTTACCAGAAACACTAAAGCCTTAGTTAAGGATTCACGCAGCAGCCGCCCTTCATCTCCCACTGTGAAAATGACAGCATTTAACTCGTCAAGGGCAGCACGTAAACTCCCCACAATAAGTTTCGGAGACAATTCACCTTGTGCTTTGTTCATCTTGGAGGCTAGCACATTGTAAGAATCGCCTGTAATAGCTTGGGAGAGCACTTCTGAGGCTCTTTTTCTGTCTAGGCCTTGCTCGTCATTATATTTGCCCATTGCTTGGCTTAAAGCGGCAGCAAGGGGTTTATTGCCTGCACGATTCAATCGGTGTGTCACAACACCTAAACAATGTTGCAGAGTGAATGTTGACTGCATGCGCTTAACAGCAGCAGAAAATGAAGTCTTGTTGATATCAAAGATCATAATGTATTCCTATAATTTCGGTACAATGATACGTGCTCTTGTTGGCATCAATGCAACCAAATAAGATTACATAATGTCAGTTTAATAACGGGGATACATGGCTTTGACCATAAATAAGAGCGGCAACCGTAGCCACAAACGGTATGTAAGTATTATTATAAAAATAGCTCTTCATGTCAATCTTTTTTATAGATATGGTGTGGTGTTAGGCGCTATTTTACACGAAGGGGGAGTCGTTTATGTGTGATGTTGATTCGTGGGATGGCACACACCAACGCCATTACCGTTCGGTTAGATACCCGCAGGGAAATTAATCAGTAGCAAATCATCTTTCCTGTCTGTATGCCCCCACAACCGTTCTAGGTTTTTATCGACACTTGACTTGGGATCAACATAAGTAACTGCGCAGCCTTGCTTTAGTATATGTTGAGCCTCAAGCGCTCGAAGATAAGACATTTGCGTTCCAACACCAGAGCGTGATGATATCAATGGGTGAGAGTTCCCGACGACTAATGCTGAATAAACATCTATCCCATTATTATCGACACCTATTTTCACATGATACTTTAAATCATTCACTTAATGATCTCCTGTGGATGCGCTTTAGCATCTTTTTCCATTGCTATCATTAGATTGCAAAGCGCTTTGTAAGTATGAGGGCTTTGACTGCCAGAATTGCAGAACTCAACACCATCAAAAGAGTCATTATGCCCCTCCGGCAAGACAGAAACATGAATATCACCATCTTCTTCTGACTTGAAAACTTGCATTTTAAAGCCATCTCGCATGTCACAAATACGTGTTATCTGAGGCATAATCAGTCCATGTAGTAATGAGCCTTGAAGCTATCGTATGAATTAATCAACTGCGCATCGTCTACCCAATATCGCCGATCATCAACAGCTAGCACTTCGGCACTATTAAAAGGGGTATCTTCCATTAAACTATGTAAGCGCCCAGGCGTGAAACGCTTCGGGTATTGCATTGCGTACTGAGTCTCAACAGACATTTTAAACTCTACGTTGCTTAGAAGTCGAGTTACATTGATCTCGCGCACAATCAAACTTTGTGAAAAGTTAATAAATGGAGCACTAGGGGGATAACCAGATTGACCGTTTAGCGACAATCCGCACGATTTACAAACTGCTGACTCATTATTATCATGAGGGTAAAGACCAGACGAGCTTGTCACGGTTATTAATGGGTGATTACAGTCACGTATCAACTGATACGCCACTTGGATATACTCTTTCGACAGTTCTAAAATCTGCGACTTAAATTTAGCACGTCTCAACAACATATCTTTAAACGCGGAACCTTCTACCACACTTGTATCCATACCCACTTTTGTCCTTATGTTTAAAATGCCCACTGCTTTATTTGAGCATTGTTTGGTTGGTTGTACTTAATGTTAGGCACCTTAAAAATGTTCTGTAAAATCTCGTCTTTATAGAACAAGGTGGCGCTAACCTGAGGGTCATTCATTAAGGTTAAAGGAATGTCTGGCCTTGTACTACTTAACGGCAAACTCCACCATTTAGCAGGCACTGCCAACTGAATATCCACTTGGTCTTCAATCTTGCTAATAGTTGGCGCTGGCCACTTCGCGTAAAACTTGTTTAGAACTTCTCGTTCTTGATGAGCTTCGTCTAATAGCGCCTTAGAGTGCTCATCATCTACACCGCCGTTGGCGTCCTTAATCAAAGCAGCCACACGCTCATTTTCATCGATTGACTTGAGCACACGCGGTACAGCATGACAATGGTGGTTTTTAGCCACAATTGGATCGTCGGTAATATTAAATAAAGTTTCAACAGCATTATAAGCCACAAACATTCCTTAGAGTTAAGTTATATCACTATGATAAATCATTATGATAATTTGTCAATCTTTTTTATTTAACGAGCTTAAGGAAGCTTTTACCAGACTGTTTAGCTGGCGGCTCATTATTCGTTTGAACCTGCTTTGAACCTCCATTATTAATAGTCCATTGCTGAAGTTCAATGGTATTCACCTGCTCAGAAACTCGCGACACTCTATCGAAAATATACAGCACCGACATGGTAGGGAACGTAACATGCGTATTC
>TARA_R110001592_G_scaffold221314_3_pt1 | contig 12024 bp, 10 predicted proteins | sample TARA_R110001592 | Tara Oceans TARA_R110001592 (sample SAMEA4398387) | marine metagenome | biome: Polar Biome; feature: [SRF] surface water layer (ENVO:00010504); material: water (ENVO:00002006), including particulate matter (ENVO:01000060) such as... | depth 5 m
GTTATCGGGAATCCAGGTGTTGCACTTAGCTTTAGCCCAAATCAATAAACGTTCTTACCAACAAAACCTTTAAAAAGAGTTAAAAACACAATTTTAACATCCCACCACAAAGTCCAGTTACGAATATAGGCTAAATCGTACTCAATTCGCTTTTCCATCTTATCCAAAGTATCAGTTTCGCCGCGCCAGCCGTTAACTTGTGCCCAGCCAGTAATACCCGGCAACACCTTGTGGCGTAACATATAATAAGTGACTAACTTGCGGTATTCTTCGTTATGCGCCACCGCATGAGGCCTAGGCCCTACTACTGACATATCGCCAAATAACACATTAAAAAACTGCGGCAACTCATCCAATGACGTACGGCGAATAAAGGCACCCACTTTGGTGATACGCGCATCACCTTTGCTTGCTTGAACTACCTTGTCGGAGTTTTCAGTCACTGTCATTGAACGAAACTTCCACACTTTAATCTTGCGGCCATCTAAGCCATAACGGTCTTGTTTAAAAAGAATGGATCCAGGCGAAGACATATAAACAGCGATTGCGACTCCAATAAGTACCGGTGATATTCCCACAATGGCGCACAAACTAAATACAATATCAAAACTACGTTTATAAAAACGCCTCATGCCATTTACTGGCGACTCAAATACACTGATAGTATCGACGTCGCCCACACTGCCAATACGAGCATTCATTAGATTTTTTAATAGAAAGTCTGGAGTAATCAGCACATCAGCTGTACTGTCACCAAGTGATTCAATAATATCGGCAATACGCTTTTCAGCGATCATAGGTAAGCACACATACAGCTTTTTTACTTTGCCACTACGCGCCAATTCAACAGCATCGTTAATTGTGCCGATAATTAGCGACGGATCAAATTCATCTAAACGTTTCGGCTCTCGATCGTCGTAAAAACCAACACATTCAAAACCTAACTCATCGTGCTTAATAATTTCATCATATAAATTCTTACCGGTTTCAGTTAAACCAACTATGGCAACTTTTTGTAAATTAAAACCTTTTGCTCGGCGTACACGCTTAACCTCGCGTACACAAAAACGCCAACCAATCAATATAACAACTGACAGTAAATACCAACCAGATATGGTAACGCGAGAATAAAGTTCACTGTACTTAAATAAAAAAAGTACTAAAGTCATTAATAAAAAAGCCAATGTGACGTTAAATAAAACCAATCTACAAATGGTCGAGAAACGACCTAAACGCCACGACCGATATAACCCAAATGACTCACCGATATAACTATAAAAAAACAATACGCCGACAAGTACTAATAGATAATCTTTATCGAATACTAAATTATAACCGCGCATGACAATCAGTAATGAAACAGTAATGATAATTATATCTATAACGCGTAATAAAACGTTAGAGCGAGCACCGACAAATTGAAGTTTTGATGGACTATCCATTTAACTCACCTAAATAAGAAGTTCTATCTAATAAAAATAAAAAGATAATTTAATAAATATATCTTTACACTACATTTTATATACAATAGCTATTACTAAAATAAAACTGTCTTTAATAATATTTACCAACAGGATCTCTGACGAGCAATCCTTTTAAAAACCCTAAGCCATGTGCAATATCTGCTACTGAATTTAAAACAGTTTTATTTCTAAAAAACATGTATGGAATGAACGTCAAAAAACCTCTGACTAAATAACAACATGATTTAAACAAACAAATAATCAGGGAATTAAAATGAGTTGTTTTAGATGATTCGATCAAAAAACCAGTTGCACCTATACGAAAAGACCTATTATAGATCCACTTTAAATTCATTCTATTTAAAGAAACATATTCTCGAACTATAGCAAATTCCTTCCATTGAATTCTTGCCCCTAAAGAATATGCTTTGTAAGTGAGCGCTTTATCTTCACCACCATAAATTAGTGAAGCATTAAAACTTAGATTATTTTTTTTCAAAAAATCTAAACTTAACAATATATTATTAGTTGCCGCCCATTTCAAAATGGAGTTATTTTTAATATTTCGCTCTTTATAAATATTAACTAATTTATATACATCTTTGGTTTCATCAGAAAATAAAGGGATTTGGGGGCCAGTAACTATATCATATAAGTTTAAATCTTCAGTTAGCACTCTAATCCAAGTACTATCAGCGATTGCATCATCATCAATAAAAGCTAAATGAGAAAATTCATTTTCAATACCGAACTCTACCGCCCCATTCCTAGCAAAAGGGATGCCCAGCTGCTTAACTTGAATATGATGTACATATTCATTTGTTTGCCTAGCTTGTTCAATCAAAAGCTGTACATGCTCATTAGCATCGAGGGTATTTTCTACAACTAAGATCTCATAGGTAGAATTTAACGGCTTAGATAAGTTTAACAGACTATTTAAACACTGGTTAAATGTTTTATGCCTAGAGCCAGTGGTTAAGACTGCAATTAAAATCTTATATTTATTCACTGTTTTACCACCTTAAAAAAATTAATGGCTTTTGTTAAAAATAAAGGCCTAGTAGAACTCATTAGTTTCCAAGAAAGTAATTTAACTGAAAAGTTATCGGGTGAAATATAAACAAAAAACCACCAGATATTTAATGAAAGCTTTTTAAAAAATGGAAGCGATGATTTGTTTAGAGAAATTATACCATTAAAAAATATTTGATACTTTTTGCTAAAAAAACGATCATCTATTGAAAGTTTGGAAACATGTAAAATCATCAATTGCTCTAACAAAGAAAAATTATTTTTTCCCAATGACATTTTGGTAGATAGTGACATTTTACTAGCATGATATATTATTGCATCAAGGCAATAATTGGTATGCTGCACCACCCATAGTGCTCTCTTTATAAGCTGATTACTGAAAGATGAATGGTTTGTATTATGCTGCCTGTAGGCTGACAGCTGATCATTAATAGTGCAGACTTGACCATATAAAGGGGCTATTGAAACTAAGAAACCATCACCACCTTGCCTGAATAAGCTTTCATCTATTGGAAGTACTGAGAATAGGAAAGCTCTAGAGAAAGACAAGCCAGATGTTACAGTAGTATTTATATAGCCATTAGTTAATAATGAATTTTTTAAATCGCCACTATCTAACCCTTTTGATTTTTTAGGAAATATATCAATATAGACTCCTTTATCATCAACAAGATTCGAGAAATAATGATACATGGAAAAAGTATCATTATAATTTGATGCAATTATATTTAATGCATTAGGTAACAGAAAATCGTCTGCATCTAATAATGTAACGATATCGCCATTACAGGCAGAAAAACCTGAATTAAAAGCTGCACCATGCCCTTTATTGACGTCATGAAAGATAATATTTAATCGATCTGAATATTGTTCAATAATTGCTCTAGAATTATCTGTAGATAAATCATCAACGACAATAAGTTCATAATTAGAATAGTTTTGAGCTAAAACACTATCAATAGCAATAGCAATATATTTTTCATAATTAAAACAAGGAATGACAACACTAATTTTTGGTTTCATTAATAGCCTCAAAATTTGAATTCAAAACTTGCATATAACCAACACAATCTTCTTTATTGTTGAACAAAGATACAGCATCAAAATATGGTTTAATACTGGATTCATAAATCCTTTTAATTTTGAAGTAGCTACCAGGGAATAAATTAACGTCTATACCCATAATGATTGAAGCAATACAAACATGAAGTCGGTCTGTATATATCTCATCATACTGAGAAACAATTTTTAAAAACTTATCACCATTAGACATGTGATCACCCAACAAACTAATATCTATATTAAAACTATGTTGAGGGAAATTTAAATTTGCGCTTTCTTTATCTGTGCGCATTAAGAAACCAATATGGGGAGTAATATTATCATTTTTTGAATTTAACTTTTCACTATTGACTGTGGTCAAATAAAAAGCCATATCATGACAAAATAATTTTGATGGATTACGTTCTAAGCTTTCATATTTATCTCTCGAATATAAAGTTCCACTGATTTTTGAAATATTTATGTCAAAAGTAGATGGTAAAACTAAAAAGTTTGAAGTGAAATTAGTTATTTTTTTTGCGATCCTATATCCACAATTGTAAGCATCACACCACCCACCTCCGCCTCCAATAACAAAGAAATATTTATCTTTGTTAATTAGATATGGTAAGAGTTGATAAGTAATCATTCCATATCCAACATTCACCTCCCAATGGTTTATGTTAAAATCCTTTAAAAATTGCTTTGTCGCATATCTTATTAGACCATCACCAAAGTTACCTGGATTTGGTATATATACAACTTCTTTATCACCACTTAACTTATTTATAGTTTGTGCAAGATTTTCAAAATCTTGGTATATTTCAGTAACAAAACTCATCTAGATATCCTAATTAAAATCTTTACACTTCAAAAAAAAATGTTTCATCGAATCAATATCTCTTACCTTTATCAACAAAGGGTAATATAAAAACAAAACAATGAAGTATGAAATAAATGATAAAACAAAACTAATTATAAACGATAATGTAGGAGATAAATCCACTACATATACAGGAATGTAAGTCAGCAAAAAAATTACCCCACCAGAAATAAACGCCGGATTAATAATTTTAAAAAATACTTTCAACTTAATATTTAAGGCGGAACATACTTTAGTAACATAAAAAACAAAAGAAATAACTGTTGTTATAAACAAAGAATATAAAAGGCCATCAATCCCAAGATATATAGTAAAGGGAATAGATAAAGCAACAGTTAAAAAGCTTCTGAGAAAAAACAATTTTGATAACAAGCTAATTTTACCACTTGCCTTTAAAAAAGGATTAAATATTGAAGTAGGAATCATTATGGCTCTACAAAGTGTTATGAATAATAGCACTGTCCAGTATTCAGAGAAATTTTCACCCAATAACACATAAGAAATATATTCTGAATTAGCACTTATAAATAAAAGAATAGGAATTAAAACTATCGAGTTAACCCAAATACTACATTTAAAGCTAAAAATAGAATCTTCAGACTTCTTAAAATTTGAAAACAATGGATATAGTACTTTTGAGATTGCTGTTAATATTATGTCGCATGGTAAGGCAGCAATACGACTATAAACAGATATATATCCAGAACTTGCAATGCTGTCAAACTTCGATGAAACAAATATAGGTGACTGAAAAGTTATCGCATTTGAAATTTCAACCCACACTGAAACAACTGAAAAATTCAAAAGGGACTTTATTTTATTAATAGAAACATAAAATATGAAAAAGTTAATATATACAATCATGAAAATAATGAATTTCAACCCAACAACGATGATATTCTGTGCCACTATTGCCCATGCACCAAAGCCATTCAAAGCAAGAATTAATGCACATATACCGCCTGCTACATCACTTACTAAATTTACTTTAGCTTCAAGTTTAAAGTCAAAGTTAGATATTGCTTTAGATGCTAATATATCAACAGCAAATTGAAATGGTAACATAATAGATAAAACAGCTAAATATTTACTTGCATTCCCACTTCCCAAAAAACTGGTTATACTTGAAGAAAAGTAAAAAACTATGAAACTAAGTAGTGTGCCAATCAATACATTAGTTATTAAAGCAGAGCTCCAAAATAGCCGATTGGCATTTGCTTTAGCAATTAGTGCTGCAGAAATTCCACCATTTCCACCGAGAAAAGAAAAAAACAAAATAATTGTCATACATAAGGCGACGACCCCGAAATCTTCTGGAGTAAGTGTTCTAGCTAGAATAGGAATAGTAATAAATTTGAAAAGCATAGAACTACCTGTAGAAAAACTATTCCAAACAACTCCGTTAAATAATGAACTCATGTTTACTTTAGTTTTATACACTAGTAATTCTCAATTTGCTTTATTCCTAAGAGTCTTAAATTAACACCTAAATGAAAAAAACCTCTCATTATCCAAAATGAACACTTTATCGGGTTTAATATAAAAATAAATCCAGTAAAAAAACAGACAAGAAATTTAGAAAACGATGTTAAATAAGAAGATATTCGATTTAACATATTTAAACTATCTATAGATATTTGAGCATGAGACTGGCCCGTTCTAAACTGCCTTTTAATCAGCCAACTAATTTTAAGTCTATGATCAGAAACTGGTTCGATGGCTTCTGCATTAGGCTCATAGGATAGTTTTGCGCCCGACTTAAAAAGTTTATCAAAAAAATCTGTATCTTCACCGCCACTTTTTCCATAAGCCAGATCAAAACGTAAATTATTAATAAAGTTCAAGTCAATTAACGAATTTCCTGTATAACCTGTTTTAATAATACCATCTACAAAAACAGGAGTAGTTGAATGAAAGTCATTTTCTACAATCCATTTTGGTGTGTCTGCCTTATAAATTGAGTTTACAGGACCAAATACTATTTGTGCACTATCTGATTCCATTTTACTCAACATTAAAGCGACCCAACATGGAGTAGTGATTTGGTCATCATCCATAAACATAAACAAAGAACTGGTCGCATTATCCAAGCAAGCATTTCTTGCTATAGAAATATTTCTTTTAGGTGCATGAACATACATTAAATCAATATTATATTTGCAACCCAAATGTTCTATATACTCTTTGGCACAATTTGTCTCATCATTATCTGCTACAATTATTTTTATTGTTACATTTTCAGGTAATATTTGAGCTGCTATAGATTCTAAGGTAAATTTAATTTCTGGTCTTTTATAAGTACAGATTCCAATACATACTTCCATAATAAATCCTATCAAAATAAAATATTTTTTACTAATTTACGACAGAATCCAGCTGACCATCCCAAATGCATAAGAGCTGCACTAGGTCCTGACAAAATAACAACTAATTTCTTATTCTTTATTGCTAATACAACCCCGTACATTAAACAAAAACTTAGCCAAACGAAAAATGGTAAAGAAAATATCAGATTTAATGGGCTTAATGAACAAAGTAGTAATGCTGGTAACACAGATAAAGGTATAAGCTGCCTAATTTTAGGGATTTTTCTGTGTTTAATTACGTTAGATGCACGGCCAATACCATATCTATAATATTGTTTAAATAGTCCATTAAAAGTATCGCGAGGATAATATTTCATTGAGGTAGCTGATGTTAACCATATTTTAAATCCTGACTTAATAAGTCTAAAATCCAGCTCAGCATCTTCATTGGCCACAAAAGACTCGTCATAACCTCCAACTTGATTAAAAGCAGAAGCTCTCATTAATGCATGATGTCCATGATCAACCCAAAGCCCTTTATTTTTAATATTCCGATGTGCCGAACCACCATTGCCTAACTTTGAATTTTGAGCAACTGCAAATACTTTTTGTATATCCGTTTTACCAACGGTATCCATCGTTATAACAACTGAGTCTGCACCAGTCGTGCCTGCAGTTTGAATGAGCGATGTAATAAAGTTATCTGGGTAATCTGCATGAGCATCAATACGTATAAAATACTCACAATCATTTCCAAAAATTTTTATAGCAAGATTAATTCCAGCACTTTGAATTTTTTTATCATTATTAATTAATTTAATATTGGTGCAATCAATCATGAAACTTTTTACGATCTGCTGGGTTCCATCAGTACTTCCTCCGTCAGCGACAACAATGAAAACACTTTCAATTTTATAAAACTGCTTTAATAGTCGACCGATATGCGCCGCTTCATTTAAACAGGGAATAACAACGAGTATTGTTTTTTTTGTCATCACTTAAACGTTCCTGATGAGTCCTTATGCCAATCTGCTAATGCTTTTACCAAACCATCATCAAATGTCTTACCTTGTTGTACTAACCAGCCTGGATATATATTTGTCGACTGAACAAGTTTCATCACCCTATCAGGATGTATACCTACATTAAATGCGTTGAACAATCTAAAGGTTTTAGCCGCTAGTAGAACAATAAACTTTGGTACCAGAACCGTTTTCACGTTCTGAAAATGTTCTTTTTTAAATGTTTTAATAATATCTTCGAGAGTGTAACCATGATGATAGGCGCCATTAAATGTAACTTCACCACGATTAATTTCTTTAGCGTAAGAGATTGCTTCAAGAAGGTCTTTTACATAAATACAGGCTTTAATGGTATCTTTACGACCTGGGTAAATGAATATGCCTTTTGATAACAGTGTTGCTAAACGAGTAAAATTCCCACCTTCTCCATGACCAAAAACTACAGCAGGTCTTACGATAGTAATTTTATTGTTACTGTCTGAGCGCTGCCAGTCGCGATGCACTATTTCAGCTATCATTTTAGAGTAACCATATGAAGATGTAGGTTTTAACTCTGTCGTTTCTATTTTTTGGTCTTCGCCTGGGCCGTATACTGATATTGAACTTGTAAATACAATTTCTTTAACATTGCATTTTTTCGCAAATTTACATATTTCAATGGCACCTACAATATTGGTCTCGTAGTACTCATGATGCTCATGACCGGGAGTGGTATGTATTGCCGCTAAATTATAGATAATATCAATATCATCAAAATAATCTAAAGTTGATAAGTCTCTAACGTCAGCGTGAATGTATTCAACATTTTTAATCATATTTTTGGGAGGTTTTATATCAATGGATATAATCCTGTCTACCGTGTTATCTAACGAATCAATTAAATGACTACCAATAAAACCTGAACCACCAAAAATTAAAATATTCAATTAAACCACCGCTTTATTAAATAACTGATTGGGTTTATTTAAGTAAACCCAACTCATACATATCATAAAATGAGTGATCGAAAACTGTCGAAACCAACTCACCTCAATAAAAGACTGAAAAAGCATATACATAAATAAAAGTGTTGCAAACATCGTACTTTCATTAAAATAATTTAAACTAAAAATCTTATAAGAAAAACCAAAAATTAATACTAAAAAATATAATAACCCAACAAAGCCGAAATCGACTAAAATTTCAACAAACATATTATGAAAATTAAAACCCGCACCAGATTCAACTTTAACATACTCCCAAATATCTTCTGCAACATTGTTGCCTATGTGAAAAACAGATCGAAAACCATTTCCAAATATTTTATTGTCTGAATATAAACTAAGACCTTGTTCCCAAATATAAGTCCTCCCTGTTAGTGTAGGGTCCTTTCCTAAACTATAAAAAATATCATCAAAGGTTCCTTCATAAATATTATTAAAAATAAAATATGTAAAAACAAAGAATGTTAAAATTACAAAAAAAACGTTAATCTTTTTTTTAAAAAACTGCAATCCTCTACATAAGTAGACGAACAAAAACACTAATATTGTTATAAAAACAAATAATATCGAACCCAATGACTTGGCTTTTATTATAACCAAAGCAGATATAATTAACAAAAGTGAAGAATATAAATTCATTTTATTAAATGTTAAAATAGATAGAGCTAAAAAAATAGCAATTGCTGTATTAATTGATAGATAATTTTTACTAGAAAAAATTCCTCTTAGGCTATATTCACCAGTCAAACCATTAAGTGCATAGTTATCACTAATTAGACTCATACCAATCGCTAATACAAAACATAATAAGATAGTGTTTGAGATCTTATTGAAATCAAACCGCTCTGCAATTAAAATAGCGAAGGAGGTAGCTAGCAACAGTTGAATACTGGATCTGAATGTCGACGAAGGAACATCCGACCATGCAGTAGATATAACACCCAACAATGGAATAACAAACAAAAAATAATGATTCATACATGATTTGAGTGATGCTTTAATATCAGATAAAAGCAATATTATTCCGGATACCAAAAAAATCAATATGGAATAAGATCCATATATCGAATTAAATAAGAGGCCTAGAAAACAAAAGCTTACTAGAATATTTATTTGAAAATATTTTTTATAATAGTTCAAGATAAAACTCTATTTTTATTTTTTGGGAAAGTACCTATAAAAACCCATAGATATTTATATTTTTTACAAAAAGAATCTACACACCAACTTAAAATTATAGTCATTGCAATACCAAAAACTATGTTTATCTCAACATTCCCCACACCCATAGTAGTTAATAATTTCCTCGAAAATCCGATAAAAAATATATGATAAAGATAAATAGAAAATGACAATTTACCAATATATACCAAAGGCTTAACAACTTTTACGGTAACCAATAAACTCAGGAGAGACACCATAGATAAAGACATACAAAAAACACTAATCCTATCTAATTCAACACCTTGAATGGTAAAACTTAATTTAGTTAAAAAAAGTAAAATAAATACTATAACTATAATTAATCCAATTACTTTATTTACTTCTCTGATGTTTTCAATCTTATCAGAATGATATTTGCATATCATTCCTAAAATAAAATACGGGAATAAAAATAAAAACCCAGAAAATGAAAATATTAAAATATTATTCGGCAAACAAATACTTAACACTACTGAAAAAAGAAATAACTTCCATATATTATTTTTATAGTTATACCTTAAGAGATTTAGCATACTAAAAAATATAAATACCAAAAACATAGATTGCAAAAACCAAAAATGGTCTACAGGCAACCATAAAACATCAAAGTAATCACTAAAAGTCATTGCATCACGTTCAACATGTGCTAAACCACTATGATTTTTAATGTATACAAACGGAACTCCAACAAAAAATAAAGGAACAATTAATCGTTTGAATTTTCCAGCTATCAATTCAGATACTTTGTACTTTTGAGGCCTAATGGCAAATACAATTCCACCAAGAAATGAAAATAATGGCATTCTTATATTTTCAAAAACTTGATTGAATATCAAATAGTAAGAATCTGCTTGTAATTTCAATCCAGTATCTGGTGTGTTCCCAACCAAATGGAAAAACACTAATAATATACAGGCAAGTCCTCTTAGTGTATCAACTCTTTCGCCATAATCCTTTTTGTCTATCATTTAATTGTTTCCACGCTACCGCCACTAGATTACAGCTTCCAGATTGCTGAGACACGTTTCAAGTTGTTGTTTTATTGGAGTTTGACGTTTAAGAACGAAACAGTAGAAAGGTTTCCTTAAGATGTTAATTGAACATCTTAAACTGGTTTGTTTAGCTTTTTTTATCGACGGTCTATATCGACTGCCTTTATCGACTGTCTATATCGAGCGTATCGATTAGTAAGCACAACCAGTTCTAGCATCTAACAGGTTATTTAGCACAAGGCTTTACACCTGAATGGATGTAGAAGGATACAGTTGGAAAAAACAATGATATGAGATTACATCGGTAAACTAATGAAGTAAAAACGATAGTTTTTGGCTTCAACACAGTTATCGTTGGCGTCATGCCTTGCTTAAAATTTCCATTTCTACTTTCTGTTTTACGTCAATCCTCAAAAAATTAGTCGGTAATTATAATGTATACGGTAATTTAATGACAGTTTTTTGACGATCTTTTGAAAAACGTCATTTTATCGTTATTTTTGTTCAATTCACCCCCAATCTGGCACATTTTCACTCCTTTAGTACTAGTCACTTAACGTCTGTTTACAAAAAGCCTCTACTATTAACTTGCTCATTAAACAGTCTGATAGTGATTTGTATCGCTATCTTTTTGAGAGCGATTTTTATGCACCCGAATGTGGCTTTATAGGTCACCTGCACTATTTTTGTGCTTATAAAAAACCCTGTGGTTTAGTTATATCGCATATCGATTTATAAAAAATGAACCAACATCAAAAAAACGAATAACCATAAGATACTGTTTATAAATCTAATTTAGATAAAAAGGATTAACGCAATCTGATTGCTTACGATATTTTTAACACTTTGAGGGTTAATCAACTTTACTCATACCCATTTAACAATCTAATACTACAATTTACATATCAATTAGCGTGCCAATAAATTGACATGATTGATGGTCGATAATGATATGGGACACACTACAGTGACTCTTTTAAGCAGATTAACTTAAGTTATACTTTCGAGCTTAGGGAGATTAGTTTGTCAATTCAAACGCTAAAAAATGAATATATCGTCATTTTATTGTCGTTTTACGACTAACTAGCTTATGATATGC
>TARA_R110001592_G_scaffold36608_1_pt1 | contig 12021 bp, 10 predicted proteins | sample TARA_R110001592 | Tara Oceans TARA_R110001592 (sample SAMEA4398387) | marine metagenome | biome: Polar Biome; feature: [SRF] surface water layer (ENVO:00010504); material: water (ENVO:00002006), including particulate matter (ENVO:01000060) such as... | depth 5 m
GGATGACGGGTGAGTTATCAGGATGACGGAGGTGGTATCAGGATGACGACGGATACGGTATCTGGTTGACGGAATCCAGATCAGCATAACGGGCTTGTATCAGGGCAGGGTAACTGAAACTGTTAGTTAAATATCTGTTAAGCCCCAAACGAAGGCAATTACACCTGTGAAGCCAATAAGTATCATATAGGCGGTGCCGATAAACGAATATTTGATAAAGGTCAAAAAATAACCCTGTTTATAGACGCGCTTTTGCATGATAAATAAATATATCGGGATCCAAATTAATAAGGCTTTACTGGCAAATTCAATCGAGCCAGTAAGTACAGGGAGGACTGTTTCACTATAGTCAGCAAACACATCTAGTAACTCTACCAACAATATAGTAAAGAAAATAAAACTATGGCTGTGCAAGGCAACCGTTAAATGTTCCATATACAGTCGTTTGGAAAATATAAACATTATTTTTAATAAAACAGCAAAAAGAGGTAGTAAAACAAACATTAATTGCGGTAATTTTCCAATAACTTCTTGCACTAATGGCGTTGCATCAGAGCGGAAGGCATTTTCTGCTTTCTTGATCAAAGACTTTGTAAACACATTAAGGCTTTTATTATTCTCGTCACTTAAAAAATCAAAAGACAAGGTACCATCGGCATTATTGCCTATGGTCGTAGAAGTTTTTTCTACATTATCTAGTTCCTCACCATTTTTAAATTTTGCAATATTTGAGGTTAATAAATCATAACGTTCTTTTTTATTCCCGCTAAGTGCTTGTCCATCTTTAAATTGTCTTAATTCTAAATCGACAAGTGTTTTGGTCATATCAATTAACCGTTTATTTTTTTCAATACTGTAATCTTTATTAATATCGGTTAAATAGGTTTCAAATTTTGCGATACTTTTTGTTGTTTCTGACAAATCAACGGTATTATCTGGTGAGCCATCAATGGCTTTAAGCTTGTTTTTTTCAAGTAAAACAAGCTGATCTTTGATTTGAGTGATTGATGTCTGATTGTCGCTTACCGCGAGAAGAGTATTACTGTCTGAGAGCACAAAAAATTTTAAGGTAATAAAAAAGACAATACTCACAAAAAGGTACAGACGTAGCGGAGGCACGTAATGCACGCGTTTTCCGGCAATATACTCATTAGTTAAAAAACCAGGACGAGCAACTAATGGCAATATAGTTCGGGCGGCACGAGAATCAAAACTAAAAATATCATCAAGAAGGTGTAATATCACCACCCAAAAATATTTCAATGTTGATTCTGCTTGTTGACCACACTGACCACAAAAAGGACCGTTGAGTGGCTGATGACAATTATCACAATTGTTATTTGCTGAACTTCTCATGGTATCAGGCTGTTCAGAGACTGATGGCGTGATATCAAGATCACTATTTTTTTTAACTAACTCGGTATTTTGCATAAAAGTTTCAGAATAAATACAAACAATAGAACAAAATCATAGCATTATGTTTATAAAAGTGTGAATGAAAAGTTATAAATATTTACAAATTAATTGAGTTAACTGCGTGCTGTTTGTATAACTATCTGCTAAATTTACTCTAATAAGAAAAATAGGGTTGAATGTACTATGTTTACTATTATGCAAAAAAGTAAATAATAAACAAAGTGTAGTAATAGAAAAGCCAAATACAGGAGAATTATAATGGCGTTTGAAGTTAAATTTGAATTAACAGAGTCAGACTTAGACCACTTCCGTGATGTAATGCGTAAAGCACAATCAGGAGCTGCAAAACTTAGTGAAGCAGTTATTTTAAGTAACGCTAAGAGTATTAGCCAAGATATTAAAGGAAGTGTTCCAGAATTTGTCAGCGAGCGCATTAAAAAACTAGAAACTTTAGTGGCGATGATAGAAGACTCTGAATGGAAAATTCCAGCAGAAGAGCGCAGTGATGTGCTAAGTGCATTGGCTTATTTTAGTGATCCAGAAGATTTAGTACCTGACCATATTCCTGTATTAGGCTTTTTAGACGACGCTATCATGATTGAATTAGTTGCCGAAGAACTGAAAGACGATATTGAAGCGTTTCTAGAGTTTTGTGCTTATCGTAGCCGAGAAGAAGGTCGTAGTGGTGATGCTACAGTGACTCGTGAAGAGTGGCTAGATTCTAAACGTCGCGAACTTCATAGTCGTATGAGAAACCGACGCTCTACTCGTCGTAGCGGTCGCTCATCATTTCGTTCAGTTTTTTAAACACTACTTTAAAAACATTGAATTCTAAAAGCTTACTCATTTTTTGAGTAAGCTTTTTTTATGTGTTTTTTATGAGGAGATCCTGAAACAAGTTCAGGATGACGACGGACGTGTTATCAGGATGAAGGAGGCTTATCCCTTTGCCGTCATGCTGAATTTATTTCAGTATCTGCTTTTGTGTTGTCAACAACGAGATCCTGAAACAAGTTCAGGATGACGGAGGTGGTATTAGGATGACGGACTTGTTATCAGGATGATGGGTGTGTTATCAGGATGACGACGGACGCGTTATCAGGATGAAGGAGGCTTATCCCTTTGCCGTCATGCTGAATTTATTTCAGTATCTGCTTTTGTGTTGTCAACAACGAGATCCTGAAACAAGTTCAGGATGACGGATGTGGTATCAGGATGACGACGGACGCGGTATCAGGATGATGGGTGTGTTATCAGGATGACGACGGACGCGTTATCAGGATGAAGGAGGCTTATCCCTTTGCCGTCATGCTGAATTTATTTCAGTATCTGCTTTTGAATTGTTAACGACGAGATCCTGAAACAAGTTCAGGACGACGGACGCGTTATCAGCATGAAGGAGGGGGTATCAGAATGACTGAGGCTTATCCCTTTACTGTCATGCTGAATTTATTTCAGTATCTGCTTTTGTGTTGTTAACGACGAGGTCCTGAAACAAGTTGAGGATGACGGAGGCGGTATCAGGATGACGGCGGACGCGTTATAAGGATGAAGGACAACGGAGGTGTTATCAAAATGACTGAGGCTTATCCCTTTACCGTCATGCTGAATTTATTTCAGTATCTGCTTTTGTGTTGTTAACGACGAGGTCCTGAAACAAGTTGAGGATGACGGAGGCGGTATCAGGATGACGGCGGACGCGTTATAAGGATGAAGGACAACGGAGGTGTTATCAAAATGACTGAGGCTTATCCCTTTACCGTCATGCTGAATTTATTTCAGTATCTGCTTTTGTGTTGTTAACGACGAGGTCCTGAAACAAGTTGAGGATGACGGAGGCGGTATCAGGATGACGGCGGACGCGTTATAAGGATGAAGGACAACGGAGGTGTTATCAAAATGACTGAGGCTTATCCCTTTACCGTCATGCTGAATTTATTTCAGTATCTGCTTTTGTGTTGTTAACGAGGAGATCCTGAAACAAGTTCAGGATGACGGAGTTGTTATCAGGATAACGGATGAGTTATCAGAATGACTGAGGCGGTATCTGGTTGACTGAGGTGGTCTCATAACGATGGATTTGGTATCAGGATATCAGCAGTCGTCATCCGTGAGTAACGTATATCATTACCACTAAAAATCCAATGAGTACGGTATTTAAAGCAATAATATAAGCAAAACCTTTCACACCTTCTTTTACACTAAAGCCTTTAGCATCTAGATATCGCCACCAAAAAAGGCACATGATAATAGGGAGTAGAAAGAACAGTTTAATCATATTAATTCCTCGGTTTTATTTTTTGTTTCGAAAGGGACTTTTTCGCTCCAAGGAGCAACTTTAAATAACATAAGCATTCCTGGGATCGCGAGGAAAGTACAAAGAAAGTAGAACGATGTCCAACCTATTTGCTCTACAATAAGGCCAGTTGTTGCATTGGCAAAGGTTCTAGGCAAAGCGGTTAGCGCCGTAAAGAGTGCAAATTGCGTTGCAGCAAAAGCGGGGTTGGTTGTTCTTGCTATAAAGGCAGTAAATGCCGCTGTACCTAAACCAACACCTAAGTATTCAAAGCCCATCGCAAAAGCTAAAGCATAAGTATTATGACCTATTTCTGCTAAAGCGGCAAAGCCTAATATGCTGATGATTTGCACAAAGCCAAACAACCATAATGCCTTATTTATACTGAGCTTTATCATTACAATGCCGCCAACAGCAAGCCCGATAGTCATCGCAATAAGCGACGCTGTTTTAGCAACCACACCAATTTCTGTTTTAGTAAAGCCTAAGTCGATAAAAAAGGGAGTTTGCAGGGCTGTAGCCATACTGTCGCCTAATTTGTATAAAAATAAAAAAATTAGAATTTGTAAGGCACTTTTAAAACCTTTTCGTGAAATAAAATCTCTAAAAGGCAATACAACAGCATCATGTAATGTTTTAGGAGCAAGATGTTCGCTTTTACTCTCTTTAATACATAAGGTCAGTAAAATACCGATGAGCATAAACGCAGCAACAATAAGAAAAACTGATTGCCAGCTGATATGGTCAGCCAATATAAAAGCTAACGAGCCCGGCACTAAGCCAGATAGACGATAAGCCTGTACATGGATAGAATTACCTAAGCCCAGTTCGTGTTCTTGCAATAACTCCCTGCGATAAGCATCAAGAACAATATCTTGGCTTGCACTAAAAAAAGCAACAGCAGCGGCAAGATAAGCGACAGACCAAATATTTATAGTAGGGTCTATAAAACCAAAACCAGCGATTGAGAAGAGTAATAAAACTTGCGTAGCGAACATCCAGCTTCGACGTCGACCTAGCATCGGAAAAGAATACCTGTCCATCAATGGAGACCAAATAAACTTCCAAACATAAGGAATGCCAATTAATGAGAATAAACCTATCTCAACTAGACTTACTCCTTCTGATCTTAACCAACCAGGTACCAGTTGATATAAAATAAATAACGGCAAGCCCGAAGTGAATCCGGTGAAGATACAAATCAACATTCTTTTATTGAGAATAGCTTCTTTGAATGTTTGTTGAGAGGTCATGCAATTGCCTACAAAAATCTTAGTAGGCATAGGCTATCAAAATGTTATTGAAAACAGAAGTTTATTCTTGAGTTCTGTGAGCAAGTGTCGAGGATTTTACTAACGTTAGCCTAAGGTAACGGACGCCAGCCAATACAGTCAATAGGATAACTGCCAGTACCTGTGAAGAAATCTAAACAGGTCGTTATTTCACTTTTAAAATACAAGTCATGGCTCAGTGATTGTGCTCCATGTAAACTCATCTCATGGACTAAGTGCCAAAAAACGCGCTCTTTTGCACTACTCGGCATTTCATCATTTACCTTGAGCAATGTCCATTCCTCCATGGTATCAAGGATGAATGTGTCGAGTTCGGTATAATGTAATGATTGGTTAATCACAGCTTTAATATAGTAAGCTATTTGTTGTGTTTTTTCGTTGATAAACGGCTCAATTATCATGGCACCCTCAGTTCACTTTCGTATTTAAATCATTCGAGTAGGAAAGTAGCTACCACTTTATTGAAATGGTGAAAATAGTTGTTATTGTTTATTTACTACCTTATATATCGTAGATTAAAAACAGTTTGTCAAAGGTGTAGGCAATTTAATTTTCATTTAATTGTAAGAACGTACAAAAAAGAATGTTTATTATGGCATTGTTATAGTCAGAAATATTGCCTCCTGACTATAATTTACAGCTGAAATTTTATTGGATAAATTTATTCTTCTGGTAATAAAGTGGCTTTAATTAAGGTAATAGGTTCTACGGGCACATCGTCCCAGCCCATCGCATCGCTATAGTGTGTTTTAGCTAAATTCATAGCATCAACAACTGCCTGACCTTCAATAATGGCGCCAAATACGGTATATCCCCAGCGACGGCCTGGATCTAAACTTTTATTGTCAGCCATATTAAAAAAGAATTGACGATTTGCGGTGTGTGGGCGATTTTCTTTTGCCATAGCAATAGTGCCACGTTCATTTTTTAAACCATTACCTGATTCATTAACAATATTTCCAGTGACTTTTTTAAAATTGAAGTCCTCATCATAGCCACCGCCTTGTACGATAAAGTCTGAGACAATACGATGAAAAATCGTATTGTTGTACTCACCTTTAACCACATACATTAAAAAATTATCAACAGTTAATGGCGCACGAATGCGGTCTAATTCAACAATGATGACTCCTTTTGATGTTTCTAATTTCACTTTTGGAAATAAGTTATTAGGATCAATGGCAATATTATTCGCTGATACAGTGCCAGATAAAAATATAAGTAAAAAAAATAAACCTTTCATTATCATTTCTTCTTTTAAAGGAGCTGTTAAAAATTACTTTATAAAACGCTGAATTTCAATGTTATTAATAACTTGAGATAATAACTGAGTAAGTTGTTGACTAAAGTCTCGCTCTAATACCGCAATATCTGCGCCCAATGGGCCTTCACTAGTTCCGCGAACTTTAAAGGTGTTGCTCAACGTTTGTGAGCCATTGTTAACAGTTACGCGGATCACAAGTTCATTGTTAACTTGATATTTCATCATTTCTTGTTGCACGCTGCTCAAGCCATTATCAATAATTATTTCAATTGCATTACCCGCTTGAGCGTTAATGTCTAAGCCCTGTTTTTTAAATTCAGCGGCTAACGCTTCCTCAACAATACGGTTTAATGGTTGCTGACTAGAATAAACCTCTGCTGCTTCATCTTTTCTTAATACTTGCACAACATGCTGGGCACTTCGCAAATCAGTGACCGTTAAACTCGCTTGTTTATTTTGATAAGCACTTTGGCTAGATGCACTATTATTTATGCTTAAATCTGGAGCAATAACCACGTAAGTGGGTTTGTTGGCACAAGCCGTCAGTACAAGCAGTAAAGTTGTTGCGGCTAATGTTTTAATTTTATTGTTAATGAATATATTTTTCATGATCTGATTAACTCCATTATTTTATTGATGAAAGCGTGACAAATTTATCATTGCTGGCAATGAGTTTTTCATTACCAAAAAGTCGTTTAAGTTTAATATGGTATCCGAGTTGCCGATTACCAATAATGCGTAACTCACCACCGTTCTTTAATGCTCTATGGCTATCGCGAAACATCTGCCAAGCGATATGGTCTGTGGTTGCATTTTGCTGGTGAAAAGGAGGGTTACACAAAATCAAATCAACACTATTAGGCTCCATGTCGGCTAAGCAGTCATTTATCATGAACTGACACTGTTCGAGTTGCTCTGGTAAGTTTTTACTGATATTAGTCTTAGCAGAATCAACAGCCATATAAGATTCATCAACAAAAGTAACTAATGCCTGGGGTTGCTCTGCCAGTACGGCTAAACCAATCACACCATTGCCGCAGCCTAAGTCAATAACACGACTACCTGCTTTGACTTCAGGAAGGTGCTTAATAAAGTGGCGAGCACCAATATCAAGTTTTTCACGAGCATAAACCCCTGAATGATTACTGATAATAAAAGCGCTATCTTCTAACGGCCAAACTGTTGGAAAAGGTGAAGATAAAACTTGCTTGTTATCAAGTTGAGAGAATACTAAACGTGCTTTCTTTACCGCTAAAGACGTTTTTGTTGTCCCTAAATATTTTTCAAATAATTTTAACGTCGAGCTATGGATATCTTTGGCTTTATCACTAGCAATAAAAATAAGCTCTTGATTATATTTAGCTTTAATCGATAAAAGTTGATCGATCATTAATGACTTACTTTTAGGTATCTTGTACAACACCACGGTAATATTATCGGGTAGGTCATCCAAACTCGTTATTTGGCTAATATTGTCAAGCGACAAACCGTTTTGCTCAATATTATATTTTAACCCTTGGTGGCTTATCCAAGAGTCGGAAACCGTAGTCACATTTGACTGAGTAAAGTTAGCGGTAATAGCACCAAAGCTATCATTGAAAATTAGTAAGTTGTGCTGGCTATCCGCTAAACTTTGCTCATTAACATAATTAATTAAATACTCGTCGGCTGAATCCCAAGCAACTAGTGCACGGTTAACTTGACCAACGGGGTAGCGATCTAAAAAAAGGTTCTTGTCATAAACGCCATCTGCGTTAACAATAAAAGGGCTGATCATAATAAAGAGGTTCGATTTTCACCTAGAAGAATGTCAGCTATTGTGACAAAATATAGGGAATTGAGCCAGTGATAGTTGCCTTGAGCGCTTAAAAACTATTTTATAAATAAATGAATTTTTTTTTATCAATAATGGCAACTGTTTACTCGCCATTAATGCCAATGAAACGACTATAGCCATCCAGACTGATGGCATATTGTCTGTAACAAACTAAAATTACTCCACTACAGAAAAACACATCAGGGATTTAATAATGACCATTGAAGCTGTAATAGAACAAAAACTTCTTTCCGCATTTTCTCCAATACATCTCGATGTTATTAATGAAAGCCATCAGCATAATGTTGCACCGGGCAGTGAATCTCATTTTAAAGTGATTATTGTTACCGACGACTTTATCGGAGAGCGCTTAATTAAACGTCACCGAGCCATTAATTCGTTACTTTCAACAGAGCTTGCCGAAAAAATACATGCGTTAGCGCTTCATACTTATACCAAAGATGAGTGGGACAAGTATTATGCAGATAATACCCCTTTGTCGCCTAAATGCTTAGGTGGTGGTAAAAAAACAGCGTAACTTTTGCAAATAAATGGGGTAAAACGCTAGCTAACCATGATTCGCGATTTTACCCCTAATTTATTCTACCCTCATAATTGTATTCACTTTTCGTGAAATACCTGTTATTTACTCTTATCATTATCTATGTAAAATGAATAATATTTGGCAACAGCTATGTCACTTAATGGGTTAATTTAGCTAACAAGGTTATTGATGGGTCACCGATAACCCGAAACAATCATTTCAGGATTATTATGACTGATGGTGTGATTTACTTCGCTCATTGTGGTGTTGCGATTTAACTTTAATGTTGCTGGGATGCGGTACAAGATTTTGCATTGTACTTCCATGCTAGGGTGATTATGTTAGGCGCTGTTTATACGTTAAAAGCTGATGGCCATGTTTAGGCAGATGTTTTTTATTAAAATAGCTAGCGGCTTTAATCCTTTATTTTGAGGTAAATGTTTACTGGTCATACCTCGTATTTTTTTTAGTAGCGTAAACTATGCGACAATTTTTAAATTTATGTCGCAATAAATATTGAATAATTACTAAATTGCCGAGTCGTTTGGCGATAAAAATAGTATTAATTAAAAGGTCTTCTTATGGTTATTAAACCTAAAATTCGTGGTTTTATTTGTACAAATGCACACCCAGCGGGCTGTGAAGCTCATGTCAATGAGCAGATTTCTTATGTAAAATCTCATCAACAGGCTAATGCCAAGCCAAAAAATGTTTTGGTTATTGGTTCATCTACTGGTTATGGCTTATCGTCACGTATAACCGCCGCATTTGGTAATAATGCTAAAACATTAGGTATTTTCTTTGAGAAACCGCCCACTGAAAAGAAAACAGCCAGTGCAGGTTGGTACAATACTTCGGCGTTTCAAAAGGCTGCTGAACAAGAGGGGCTTTGGTCTAAAAATATTAATGGTGATGCGTTTTCACATGAAATTAAAGCAAAGGCTATTGAAACCATTAAAGCTGAATTAGGTGAAATTGATCTAATCGTTTACTCACTTGCTTCGCCTCGTCGAACTGATCCAGATACCGGTGAAGTTTATTCATCGACGCTTAAACCTATTGGTCAAAGTGTAACCACTAAAAACCTAAATACCTCAAAGCGTGTTATTGATGAAATTTCTGTTGAAGCAGCAAATGAAGCTGAGATACAAGGTACCATTGATGTAATGGGAGGCGCTGACTGGGAACTATGGATTAAGGCATTGAATGAGGCTGGCGTTCTTTCAGAAGGATTTAAATCAGTAGCTTATACCTATATTGGTAAAGAATTAACTTGGCCAATATACGGAAAAGCGACCATAGGTAAAGCGAAAGAAGATTTAGACCGTGCTGCATCGGCAATTAACAAAGCTACTGCTAACCTTAAGGGCGAAGCCCATGTTACCTCATTAAATGCGGTCGTTACGCAGGCGAGTTCAGCAATCCCCATCATGCCACTTTATATTTCAGCAATGTTTAAGGTGATGAAGGCAGATGGCACTTATGAAGGGTGTATCGAACAAATTCAGAACCTATTTGTTGAGAACATCTACAGTGAAACACCTCGCTTAGATGATAAAAATCGTTACCGTCAAAATCATAAAGAGCTTGAAGATAGCGTTCAAAAACGCGTGACAGACATTTGGAATACCGTTGATTCTGATAATATTGATGAGTTAACTGACTATGTTGGCTATCATCAAGAGTTTTTAAAGTTATTTGGCTTTAGTGTTGCAGGTGTTGATTACGAAGCTGATGTAGATACAATGGCAGAAATTAAGCATCTTTTATAACGATTAACTTTCATTATTTACGATTAGCATCAATAATAAAAAGCCGACATAAAATGTCGGTTTTTTTAGGTCTGACAAAATTTTTGGCTGATAAATGAGCGAAATCAATAATATTCAACTAATTTGTAATTTAAGTAACTGAGATCGTAGATAGCCTTAGAGTTTTTGTGTTAAAATCGCGCTAGAAATTTTAACTTAGAGCCAGTGGGTCTTTTTTATTCTAAAGCAACTTCCTTTGTTGCCAAGAAAGAAGTACTTACTGAAATACACTGAAATCGATAATTTGCTTTACCTAAATAATATTGATTACAAGTCATCGTAAAATAGTTTGTTTAGGTAAGTAGATGATTGGTTTTGATACTCCCATCAAAAGTAGTGCATGTGTTTATGATTACAATAAAAAAAGGTCTGGATGTTCCTGTCGTTGGTTCTCCCCAGCAGGTAATCCATGATGGCAACGCCATCAAAACCGTTGCAGCATTAGGTGAAGAGTTTGTGGGTATGCGACCAACCATGTTTGTTAAAGTGGATGATCGTGTTAAAAAAGGTCAGATTCTTTTTGAAGATAAAAAGAACCCTGGCGTTAAATTCACAGCTCATGCTGCCGGTGTTGTTAAAGAAATCAACCGTGGTGAAAAACGTGTTTTGCAATCAGTCGTTATTAAAATTGACGGCGATGAGCAAATTACATTTCCTTCATACACAGCGAATGAACTTAACTCAATAAAACGTCAAGATGTTGTTGATAACCTTGTTAATTCAGGTTTGTGGACAGCATTGCGTACACGTCCATTTAGTAAAGTTCCTGCCGTTGATTCAACGCCAACCGCCATTTTTGTTAGTGCAATGGATACTAATCCGCTAGCCGCTAACCCTGAAGTGATTATTAATGAACAAAGTGAAGCCTTTAAAAATGGCTTAACAATACTTACTCGTTTAACGAGTGGTGAAGTGTTTGTTAGTAAAGCGCCGGGTGCTAATATTCCCGTCGAAGCTAATGTGCAAGTTAACGAATTTGCAGGAAAACATCCTGCTGGTTTAGTTGGCACACACATGCACTTTTTAAAGCCGGTTAGTGCAGAGAAGTCTTCATGGAGCTTAGGCTATCAAGACGTGATTGCTTTTGGACAGTTATTTACTACTGGTGAGTTAAATAACACCCGTATTATTTCACTTGCTGGTCCTGCTGCTAAGAACCCTCGTTTAGTGCGTACTATTTTAGGTGCAAATACTGACGAATTAATCGCTGGTGAATTTGCCGACGGTGAATTACGTATTATATCGGGCTCTTTACTTTCAGGGGCAAAAGCAAAAGGTGTTCACGCTTATTTAGGTCGTTACCATGTGCAAATTTCGTTGATTTTAGAAGGTCGCGAGAAAGAGTTTATTGGTTACATGTATCCTGGACCTAATAAATTCTCGGTAACACGTGCATATATGTCTCATTTCTTCCCAAAGAAATTATTCAATATGACCACAACAACTAACGGTAGTCCTCGTGCCATGGTACCAATTGGTAACTTTGAACGTGTGATGCCATTAGATATTCTCCCAACAATGTTATTGCGTGATTTATGTGCCGGTGATACCGACAGCGCGCAGCAACTTGGTGCTTTAGAGC
>TARA_R110001592_G_scaffold250355_1_pt1 | contig 12020 bp, 11 predicted proteins | sample TARA_R110001592 | Tara Oceans TARA_R110001592 (sample SAMEA4398387) | marine metagenome | biome: Polar Biome; feature: [SRF] surface water layer (ENVO:00010504); material: water (ENVO:00002006), including particulate matter (ENVO:01000060) such as... | depth 5 m
GGCACAATGATATACAGATGGTGCAATATTGGAATCACACCTTGCAGGCGTCGCGAGAGTCGCGCGAGCTACTGCTAGAGGATGTGCAAATGGGTGAAGCACTGCTGCGCCTTTTAGTTTCCTTGGAGGTCCCCTCTGCGGTTCAGTGGCCTTTAGCTGAACCCATCAGTTTTGCTACCGGATTCGCGATGGCCGCTCGTCATTTTGAAATAGATGATGATGACGCGCTTAGTGGTTTCGCGTGGAGTTGGCTGGAAAATCAAGCGGCCGCCGCAGTCAAGCTAGTGCCGCTGGGTCAAACCGATGGCCAGCGTTTATTAATGGCGTTAATGCCCCGCATCGAAAAGACCGTGGCAGATGCCTATCTGTGTGCAGACGACGATATTGGTGCGGGCTTGCCGGGTTTGGCGATGGCGTCTATGCAGCATGAAACCCAGTACTCAAGATTATTTCGCTCTTAATGTAGTGCAAATAAATGATCGCAAATATTTTTTAAAGAGTTGGAGTTAGAATTATGAAAAAGCCCGCGTTACGGCTTGGTATTGGTGGACCGGTTGGCTCCGGTAAAACGGCCTTGGTGAAAACCCTGTGCGCTGAATTGCGTGGCCGTTTCGATATTGCGGTCATCACCAATGATATTTATACCCGCGAAGATGCCGAATTTTTATTGCGTCATGAGGTCCTGTCTCAGGATCGTATCCTCGGTGTAGAAACCGGTGGCTGCCCCCACACCGCTATTCGGGAAGATGCCTCTATGAATCTTTCTGCGGTGGCTGAGCTAAGTGGCCGCTTCCCAGATCTTGAATTGATCATGATAGAGAGCGGCGGCGATAATTTAGCTGCCACGTTCAGCCCGGAGCTGTCTGATCTTACTATCTATGTGATCGACGTTTCTGCCGGTGACAAAATCCCCCGTAAAGGCGGCCCCGGTATTACTCGCTCCGATTTACTGGTGATCAATAAAACCGATTTGGCGCCGCTGGTAGGTGCTGACCTAGGGGTGATGGATAGAGACGCGAAAAAAATGCGTGGCGACAGGCCGTTTATTTTTAGTAATTTAAAAGACGGAAGTGGCGTTGCCGAGATCGTTAGCTTTGTCGTCGAACAGGGCATGTTGGGACGCTAAAGTAGGATCGTGAAGGAGCAATATTAATGGCTGACATGGCGCCCTTATTAAGTATGTTACTGCTGGGGTTTTCGGCAGGGGTTATCCACGCCTTTGATGCTGATCATATCGCCGCTGTGAGTGGCATTGGTGGGCAGAATGGCGGGCGTCATAGTTTTCGATTTGCCCTCCACTGGGGTTTTGGCCATGGCATTGCAGTGATCGCTGTCGCGACGCTTGTATTGGTGGCCGGCGCGGCAATACCTACTCAATTTAGCGCGGTCGCAGAGTCTGCGGTGGCGTGGATGCTGATTGCGATTGGCGCGATGACATTTATCCATCTGTGGCAGCAGCATCAGAACACAGAAGCCGCCGCACCGCGGAGCCACAATGCAAGCTTGATCGGTTTGGTCCATGGTAGTGCAGGATCGGCGCCCTTATTGGCCGTTATTCCGGCGGCGGGTATGACCAGCCCCACTCTGGGGATGTTGCATGTCGTGGTGTTTAATATTGGTTTAATATTGGCGATGGCTGGCGTGGGTGCCGCACTGCGCAGCGGTTTGTCGGCGGCGGGTCGTTATCATCACGCATTCCAGCTTTCTATCCAATCGGCCTTGGGTGTATTCGCTACCAGCTTCGGTGTTTTTCTATTGTTATCTCATTAAATTGCATAAGAGTTTATTTTGGTGCGGGCGCACTAATGTTGCGCGCTGCACTGCACTTTTATAAAAAGATGTGTCTTCTCAGATTGTGTATTTCCACCTGATTTTTCGCCTCTATCGTCATTTACCGTATGGCTTTTTAAGCAGAAGCATGCCGCTTCTGCAGCGCATCTCCTTCTTTTATACCTATTGGCACCAATTCTGCAGACACCCAGTGGAGTTTTGCCAGGGTTCGTTAATCGCCAGTGTGCAGATTAACGATATATACAAAAAAAAGAGTATGGAGCTAAGCATGAAGAGTCCTAAATCTATAAAGGCTTTTGCCAAGCACAGTAGTATTGTGCTGGCAGCCGCGACGCTGTCGTTAAGCGCCTCGATTGCACAGGCCGCAGACACTATTAAAGTCGGTGTACTGCATTCGCTGTCCGGTACGATGGCAATCAGTGAAACAACCTTGAAAGATACGGTGTTGATGCTGATTGAAGATCAAAACAAAAAAGGTGGAATTTTAGGCAAAAAGTTAGAAGCCGTGGTTGTTGACCCCGCATCTAACTGGCCGCTATTTGCAGAAAAAGCGAAGGAGCTATTAGACAAAGACAAAGTTGATGTCATCTTCGGTTGCTGGACTTCGGTTTCTCGTAAATCAGTACTGCCCGTTATCGAAGAATTAAATGGTCTTATGTTCTACCCCGTTCAATACGAAGGTGAAGAATCTTCTAAGAATGTTTTCTACACCGGCGCTGCGCCTAATCAGCAGGCTATCCCTGCTGTTGATTATTTGATGAGTGAGTCAGGTGGTTCTGTTAAGCGCTGGGTATTGGCAGGTACGGATTATGTTTATCCCCGTACTACCAATAAAATTCTTGAAGCCTATCTTAAAAGCAAAGGTGTTGCTGAAAAAGATATCATGATCAACTACACGCCTTTCGGTCATTCTGACTGGCAGACTATTGTCTCTGATATCAAGAAATTCGGCTCACAAGGTAAAAAGACCGCTGTTGTTTCTACCATCAATGGTGATGCCAACGTGCCCTTTTACAAAGAGCTGGCTAATCAGGGTATGTCTGCAGAAGATATTCCTGTAGTGGCTTTCTCGGTTGGCGAAGAGGAGCTTAGCGGTTTCGACACTGGTCCCCTGGTTGGGCATCTTGCCGCATGGAACTACTTCATGAGCGCAGACGCAAAAGCGAATGATGAGTTCATCGACAAGTGGATTGCCTATATTGGTGATGACAAGCGCGTGACTAACGATCCAATGGAAGCTACTTACATTGGCTTTAACATGTGGGTAAAAGCCGTTGAGAAGGCTGGTACAACTGATGTGGATAAAGTTTCATCTGCGTTGATTGGTGTTAGCGTGCCTAACTTAACCGGTGGCGTTGCAACGATGCTGCCAAATCACCACCTGACTAAGCCGGTTCTTATTGGTGAAATTCAGGAAAATGGTCAGTTTGATATTGTTTGGCAAACTGAAGCTGCCGTGCCTGGTGATGCCTGGACTGACTTCCTTCCAGAAAGTGCCAAATTGATTGCGGATTGGCAAGATCCAAAAATCATGTGTGGTAACTACAACACTGAAACTAAAAAGTGTTCAGGTCAAAACTACTAGTCCACTAAGGAAGCGTCTCGGCCGAGACGCTTTTATCAGTGCTACCCCGCCACTGCAAGGTGGCGGGGCCTTGATCGCAAATGGATGTTTCGATGAAACTTTGCCATGTATTCCGTGTATTTGTATTGTCGCTTTTTCTCCTTGGTTTTCAGGGAGTACAGGCCGAGCAAGTTACGCCAATAGAAAATAAAGCTGACAGCGCGCTTTTACTCAATCAATTAATAACGGCGAAATCAACGGCAGATAAGACAAATCTTATCAACATGATTGCGCATTCAAATTTAGCTCAACGTGCAGAGGTTTTAAATGCTTTGCAAGACGGTGAACTCTATTACACCAAGGCAGATGATCGTTTGGTCTACGCCTACAGCCATCCAGATGGCTATGAAATAAAGTCTGTTATAGAAGGCGAAAGTCTAGGCGTAATAGGTAGTCGAAAAGTTAGAAAAATAAGTATCAATAATGAACTGCGTACTTTGTTGCGTGGTGTGTTAGCGGAGCTATCCCTGCGCAGCGAAGATGCCGCTGTGCGATTGACGGCAGCCAAGGATCTGATTCGCAGTCCTGCGCCAGAATTTTTACCTGCGATAGAGCGCGCAAAATCGATTGAAACCAACAAGAAAGTTTTAACGTCTTTAAATATCGCGTCGGCGATGATCAACTTAAATTCAGATCAGCAGTTATTACGCCTGGATGCTATTGAAGCCTTCCGTGGCAGTTTAGATAGTGATGCTATGTCGATCTTGGCGGGGATGCAGTTGAAAGATGGCGACGGCAATTATCGCGAAAAGGATGAAGTAGTTCGAGAGTCTGCGGCTGCGGTTTTAAGCGAAATGCGCGCAGAGGCAAAGATCTATAAGTTGTTGGAGAATGTATTTTTTGGCCTCAGTTTAGGTTCGGTATTGTTGCTCACAGCCGTAGGTTTAGCCATTACCTTTGGGGTAATGGGGGTGATTAATATGGCTCATGGCGAAATGATGATGCTGGGCGCGTATACCACCTACGTTATTCAATTGTTGATGCCAAACCACATTGACTACTCGATTATTGTCGCGATTCCCGCCGCGTTTATGGTGTCTGGCATAGTTGGGATTGCGATTGAGCGCGGCATTATTCGCCACCTCTATGGCCGTCCTTTAGAAACTCTGTTGGCAACCTTTGGCGTTAGTCTTATTTTGCAGCAAGCCGTGCGTAGTATCTTCTCACCGCTGAATAAATCGGTAACTGCGCCGAGCTGGTTAAGCGGTTCATGGGAAATCAATGGCGCCTTATCGCTCACCTATAATCGTCTTTACATTATTATTTTCAGCTTGATTGTGCTGTTGCTGCTGGTGTTTCTACTTAAGAAAACCTTTGTCGGTTTGCAAATGCGCGCCGTCACCCAAAACCGGGCTATGGCAAACTCCATGGGAATTCGCGCTGGTTGGGTAGATGCGCTGACCTTCGGGCTAGGATCAGGTATTGCCGGCATTGCCGGTGTTGCTCTGAGTCAGTTAACTAATGTCGGGCCCAATCTTGGTCAGTCCTACATTATTGATTCCTTTATGGTGGTGGTGTTCGGCGGTGTGGGGAATTTATTTGGTACCTTCTTCGCCGCAATGAGCCTGGGTGTTGCGAATAAATTTTTAGAGCCCTTTGCGGGCGCGGTACTGGCGAAAATATTTGTATTGGTTTTCATCATTCTGTTTATTCAGTGGCGACCACGGGGCTTGTTTGCCCTGAAAGGCCGCTCGGTAGAGGATTAATCGGCAATGATAAATAACAAGATATTTGAGCGCAGTGCGATCGGTAGGTTGTTGCTAGCGGATAAAGCCGGCCGCTATTTAATCGCCGCTCTATTGGCCGTCACTGTGTTAGTACCGCTGTGCAATCTACTCATGCCAGAAGGCAGTTTTTTTCATATTCCAACCTATGTTGTGGTCTTACTGGGTAAGTACCTCTGTTACGCGCTATTGGCCTTGGCATTAGATTTAATTTGGGGTTATTGCGGGATTCTCAGTCTGGGCCACGGTGCTTTTTTTGCCTTGGGTGGCTATGCCATGGGTATGTACCTGATGCGCCAGATTGGCGAGCGCGGCGTATATGGCAATGCTGATCTCCCTGATTTTATGGTGTTTTTAAATTGGAGTGAATTGCCTTGGTACTGGTACGGATTTGATAACTTTTTCTTTGCGATGTTTATGGTTGCGCTGGTGCCCGCCTTGCTCGCCTTTGTGTTTGGCTGGCTGGCGTTCCGTTCGCGAGTAAGCGGAGTGTATTTATCCATTATTACCCAGGCGATGACTTATGCCTTGTTGCTGGCGTTCTTTCGCAATGATATGGGTTTCGGCGGTAATAATGGCTTGACCGATTTCAAAGATATTTTGGGCTTTAGTTTGCAGTCTGATATCACTCGCTGCGTATTGTTTGCGCTATCAGCATTAAGTGTCGCGGGGGCCTATGTTTTGTGCCGGGCGATTGTGACCAGTAAATACGGTCGGGTCTTGGTAGCGATACGTGATGCCGAGAGTCGCACCCGTTTTATGGGTTACCGTGTTGAGCACTTTAAATTATTTGTGTTTGTGGTGTCGGCAATACTTGCTGGTATCGCCGGGGCCTTATATGTGCCGCAGGTAGGTATTATTAATCCCGGTGAATTTGGCCCCATAAATTCTATTGAAATTGTTATCTGGGTTGCGATTGGCGGGCGTGGCACCCTATACGGGGCGGTGATTGGTGCGATTGCGGTTAACTACGCCAAGACCTATTTTACCGGTGCGTTTCCAGAGGTGTGGTTGTTTATGCTCGGCGCCTTATTTGTGATCAGCACCTTATATTTACCCAAGGGTATTGTAGGGGTGGTGACCCAAATACGTGAGCGGCGAGCGGAGCGCGATGCAACGTCGACGCCGGAACCGGGAGCAGGCTCATGAGTGCAGTGATTAAAAGTCCTGGATTTCATAGTAGTGAAATACAGAGCATGTTGTACCTAAACGGGGTCACCAAAAGTTTTGACGGTTTTAAGGCGATCAATAATTTATCTCTGGATATTGCTCCGGGGGAGTTGCGGGCGATTATCGGTCCCAATGGCGCCGGCAAAAGCACCATGATGGATATTATTACCGGCAAGACTCGGCCAGACACGGGTGAAGTTCGGTTTCGGGATAGCATTGATCTTATTCAATACGATGAGGCAGATATCGCCAATCTTGGTATTGGTCGCAAGTTTCAGAAGCCTACCGTAGTTGAAACCCTGACAGTGTGGGAAAACGTGGAGCTGGCGTTGGCAGGCACGCGCAGTGTGCTTCGCGCTTTATTTCACAAGCTGAGTAGTGAGCAGGGCGATAAAATTAATGAGGTCATTAAGCTGGTGGGCCTAAAGGCAAAGACCAATGATCTCGCCGGTAGTTTGTCCCATGGCCAAAAGCAGTGGTTAGAAATTGGTATGTTGATTGTTCAGGGTCCGGAACTCTTGCTGGTAGATGAACCGGCGGCGGGAATGACCGATCACGAAACCATGGAAACGGCGGCACTGCTAAAAGAAATCAATAAAGACCATACCGTGGTGGTAGTTGAGCATGATATGGATTTTATTAAAGCGCTGGACAGTAAAGTGACCGTCTTGCATGAGGGGAGTGTATTAGCTGAGGGGCGGCTTGAAGTAGTCTCAGCCAACCCCCGTGTTATCGAAGTCTATTTGGGGCGCTGATATGTTGCTTGTGAATAAAATTGATCTTTATTACGGCGCGAGTCAGGCGCTTAAGAAAGTAGATGTGGTGGCAGAAAAAGGCCAGGTAACCTGCATACTAGGGCGTAACGGGGTAGGAAAATCTAGCTTGGCGCGGGCGATAACTGGCCGTCATCCGATTCGTGGTGGCAACATTATGTGGGAAGGCAAAGATATTAGCGGCATGGGCCCAGCCGATCGGGCGCGGGCGGGAATTGCCTATGTGCCCCAGGGCCGAGAAATCTTTTCGCAGCTTACTGTTCAGGAAAATTTGTACACCGGTTACGCGCCGTTAAAGCGCAGTCAGCGGACTATTAGCCCGGAGATTTTTGATTTGTTTCCGGTACTTAAAAGCATGCTGCGTAGACGCGGCGGAGATTTATCTGGTGGTCAACAGCAGCAGCTGGCGATTGCCAGGGCCTTAATCACGCGGCCGCGCTTATTGGTGCTGGATGAACCCACAGAGGGTATTCAACCCTCTATCATTAAAGATATTCAGAACGTGATTACCATATTGCGTCAACAAGGTGAGATGGCAATTGTATTAGTTGAACAATATTTCGATTTCGCTCGGGCATTGGCGGACAATTACGCGGTGATGGATCGCGGCGAAGTCATTCTTTCCGGCCGCGGTGACGATATGGTGGAAGAAGACGTGCGCCGGCATATGACGGTGTAAGGCCAGGGTTTATACTATTAAGCTTATGTCTTTCTCGTTAAAGGATAAATCGCTCATGAAATACCTTGCCACTCTAGCGCTGGCGTTCACACCATTTGCCGGTCTAGCTGCGGACCTTAGCATTCCCGCCGGTAAAACCTATGTCGTAGGTATCGATCAGCAGGAAATGGTACTAGACACCCTGCGAATTGGCGACGGCGCCAAAATCACTTTTTCCTCGGCGGTTGTAGGTTGGCGTGTTCAGGCTCGGCATGCCTATATCGGTAAAGATGTTGTGATTGAAGGCAATGGTAGTGCAGGTGTTGCTGGCGGCGCAGCGAAGCCAGTGTCAGATTGCGCTAACGGTGAGATAGGCGGTAATGGCGGCGACGGCAGTGACGGCGTAGAAATTCGCTTGCAGCTAGGTATAGAGGCGCTCGGCGATCTCAAGATCCTGGCTAACGGCGGCAATGGTGGCGATGGCGGCGCCGGCAGCGATGGCGCCGATTGTGATGGGGCGAATGCTGGCGAGGGCGGTAATGGCGGAGACGGCGGCGAAGGCGGTCGCGGCGGAGATATTACTATTCTTTACCAAGTGCTTGCCAAGGGTGTTTCTGGCGATGACCTAGTCAAGCGAATTCATATTAGAAGTGAGGGTGCCGACGGCGGGAACGGCGGTGACGCGGGTTCTGGCGGTGCTGGTGCAGATGGATATTACATTAATAGGAAAACCCTTACAGGGTCTCGCAAATGGGTCGAGGGCGGAGAAGGTGGATTGGCGGGCAGCCCCGGGTCGACAGGATCTGCGGGCAATCCTGGCCGTATCTTGGTGGATCAGTTGATTTTATCGTCGGCGCAGCCTGTTGAAGTGAAGTCTTCGGCCACAACTATTATGGAGCTGCAGCGCCAAATTGAGCGCCTGCGCGCTCGTGTTGATAAGTTAGAAGCTAAATCGAACGGGCAGTAAGCTGCAAGTGCAATATTTTTAAAGGGATGCCAAATGGCATCCCTTTTTGCATTCTAGGCATCATTAAATTGCATACCCACTGAAATACAGTGCACCAGCACTGAATTGGTGCATAGGTTTTTTTACTACTCTAATAGAAGGATCAAAATGAGGCAAAATATAGTTTAACCTATTGTTTTTATTTAAATTATTAATAATTTATTAAGTTCAGAAGGTCTCGCTTGCCGGGCTGTAAAGTACATATAGTGCTTATTTTTGATGCACTAAATGGCAGCATTATTAAAAAGTGCTCTATATTTGAGCGTAACGATCGCGTGAAGTTAAGCCCCGCAACGCATCCGTAAGCACTAGTATTGCGGCATAGCTTAAAGCTCTCTCTAAGTCATTGTTTTAAATAATAAAAAATATAGTTGGCATTGAAAGTGCTAAAGCTTGAGCAGGATTGTGCTTGAACACTTCCTTAATACCTTAGTGGAGACTAAAGACATGAAAAAAATGAAAACCCTTTTGGCTGCAAGCGTTGCAGCTGCATCAATGACCATGGTTGCTGCTCCTGCTTCTGCTGAACTAAGCGCAAGTGCCGGTGTTGCAAGCTCGTATCTGTGGCGTGGTTATGATTTGTCTGGCTCGGGCGGTACTCCTGCCGTGTCGGGTGACATTTCTTACAGCATGAACGGCTTCTACGCAGGTGTATGGGCGTCGAGTGGTGATACATCTTTCGGCACAGAATATGACTTGTTCGCAGGTTATGGTCTGGAAGTCGGCGGAGTGAGCCTTGACTTAAACTTTACAAACTACGTTTACCCAGGTACTGGTGCTGCTGTTGCCGATGGCGAAGCCGATTTCGCTGACTTCTCTGAAGTGATTTTCTCGGTTGGTGTTGGTTCCTTTGGCGCAAGCGTGTACAAGCAGATCGCTGGTGCGAACGAAGACTATATGTATGTTACGTTGAGCTATGACATCGGTCAGTTCTCGTTCCTTTACGGTATGCATGACGGTCTTACTGATGGCACTGCGTTGAATGGCCAAACCTTGGTCGGTGAAACTGAGTCGCACATCGACGTGACTTATTCATACAACGACAACCTGTCATTCACCATAAGCCAGTTTGTTGACGGTCAAGAGAACGTTGACGCATTTGCTGGTGGCGAAGACGATTTGAAATTCGTTGTTTCTTATAGCTTGCCAATCGACATGTAATACCCCCGGCCGGCGGCAGGGTTGTCGCCGGCCATTTTCTTAACTCAATCCTAATGTGTGGCTAACGCACATTGACAGGAGATATCCGATGAAATTGATTACGGCTGTTATTAAGCCATTCAAACTCGATGATGTGCGCGAAGCGCTGTCTGACATCGGCGTACAGGGCATAACTGTCACCGAAGTAAAAGGTTTTGGTCGTCAGAAAGGTCACACTGAGCTTTACCGTGGCGCTGAGTATGTTGTCGATTTTCTGCCTAAGGTGAAGATTGAAGTCGCTGTCGCAGATGACTCGGTTGAACCGACCATCGAAGCAATAAGCAAGTCAGCTAACACTGGCAAAATAGGCGACGGCAAGATTTTTGTCACTGCGCTTGAGCAGGTTATTCGAATTCGTACCGGTGAAACTGGCGAAGAAGCCATTTAGTAATACCGCTGCGTTTTCTGTTAACTAATTAAATTAAAAGACTTATCTCTTTCCCTTTGGAGGGCATGTGATGGAAGACATCATACAGGTCAAGTACGCCCTGGACACGTTCTACTTCCTAGTGATGGGCGCGTTCGTAATGTGGATGGCAGCAGGTTTTGCCATGCTCGAGGCCGGTTTGGTTCGTGCAAAAAACACCACAGAAATCTTAACCAAGAACATCGCGCTATTTGCGGTGGCTTGTACTATGTACTTATTGTGTGGCTACACAATTATGTACGGCGGTTCAGAAGGTGGCATTCTGCCAGACGCATGGTTCGGTAATTCAATTGCTGACGCGTCGGTAGAAGAAGTGCTGGCTTCAAACGGTGACACTTACTACTCTGGTTCATCTGACTTCTTCTTCCAAGTGGTATTCGTGGCAACCGCTATGTCTATCGTTTCGGGTGCGGTTGCAGAGCGTATGAAGCTGTGGGCTTTCTTGGCCTTTGCAGTTGTCATGACTGGTGTTATCTACCCACTTCAAGGTTCTTGGAGCTGGGGCGGCGGTTTCTTGTCTGAAGCAGGTTTCTCTGACTTCGCAGGTTCCGGTATTGTCCACATGACAGGTGCTTCTGCAGCACTGGCTGGTGTATTGCTACTTGGCGCTCGTAAAGGCAAGTATGGCGAGAGCGGTCAAGTGAATGCGATCCCTGGTGCGAACATGCCAATGGCAACATTGGGTACCTTCATCCTGTGGATGGGCTGGTTCGGCTTCAACGGCGGCTCTGAGTTGATGGTGTCTAACATCGACGAGGCGAACGCAACTGCTCAGGTATTTGTTAATACTAATGCTGCGGCAAGTGGTGGTTTGATTGCTGCGATGATCGTTGCTCGCTTGTTGTTCGGCAAGACAGATTTAACCATGGTGCTGAACGGCGCGCTGGCTGGTCTGGTTGCAATTACTGCTGACCCGCTTTCTCCTGATCCAGTTGTTGCTACATTGATTGGTGCTGTTGGCGGTGTGTTGGTTGTGTTCTCAATCCTAGCCCTAGACAAAATCAAGATTGACGATCCAGTGGGCGCTATCTCTGTCCACGGTGTTGTTGGTCTTTGGGGTGTGATGGCGGTGCCATTCAACAACAGCGATGCTACTTTCGGTATGCAGATCTACGGTGCGTTCGTGATCTTTGCTTGGACCTTCGTGGCCAGCCTAGTGATCTGGGGTATCTTGAAAGCAGTCATGGGTATCCGTGTATCAGAAGAGGAAGAGTACGAAGGTGTCGACCTCTCTGAATGCGGCATGGAAGCTTATCCAGAATTCACCAACAAGTAAGTCTCCCCCGTTAGGTGATTTTCAGGGCGCTCTTTGAGCGCCCTTTTTTTGTTTGAAGTAGCGGTTTTGGCGCTTATTTCGCTCTAATGTGGGGATAACCTTGCCAAATCCGTGTTGCCTGAGCTAACTTAACGGCAGGTAGTTATTCGTAGTAAGCTCTGATTAATTACTGCGCTCGGTATTTTAAATGTCAGCGGTGCTCAGAATGCCCAAGGCACTCTCATTACTTGCGGACAGGCTCTACACATTTCTTGCGTGTTAAGCTGTTTCCTCCGCCCTGGAGATCTTTAAACTACCCTCGCTCGCTGCAGTAATGAGAGCTTGCCTTATCATAAGAGGAAGAATTGGCGATGAAATTAGTCAGTGCGGTG
>TARA_R110001592_G_scaffold336140_4_pt1 | contig 12017 bp, 12 predicted proteins | sample TARA_R110001592 | Tara Oceans TARA_R110001592 (sample SAMEA4398387) | marine metagenome | biome: Polar Biome; feature: [SRF] surface water layer (ENVO:00010504); material: water (ENVO:00002006), including particulate matter (ENVO:01000060) such as... | depth 5 m
CTCTTTTCTTAAGCGGTGGTAGGCAAAGGTGCCTCGGATGCCCTTCCAGTAGAAGTAGAGCCAGATCATGGTAAACAGAAGCCCCGAAGGTCGCCCGTTCTCCAGCATTATAAAGATTTTTGCTAATATGAAATAAATAACGAGGGTGACTGCGGCAGTTCTCGAATAGAATCGGAGTCCCACCCCGCACGCCACCACCAGGGCAACATCGATGAAGTTAATCGGATCAGCAAATGGTCCGAATGCGCCTTCGGCGGAAGTGACGATCGCAACGACGATAACTAAGGTACTCATAGCCGCTGAAAGAAACGCAGCGATGGAAGCCTGCTTTATATCATGAGTGGCATCATCCAGATTGTATTGAAATTTCACTCTGTTTCCCTGACTGTTTTCAATGAATCAATTTGCTGCAAATCGCGTCACCTGCCATCACAACATTTGAATAGATTCATATGAACAGCACAAGAGTTGATTTAATGTTATTCAATAGACTTCACTAAAAACCAGGTGAGACCTGAAGGCTTAAGTCCACTCCAGCCCTTTGGGCGGCACCGCTGCAGAATAAACCACGTGCAGCACCCGGCGGCGCTCTGGCAGTTTCGCAGCACGGGAACGGTGCACCAGCAGCGGTCGCATCAGCAGCACTTCCCCCGGACCAGCAGGGCAGACTTCAAACGCCTTTTCAGCGAACTCTGCCACCGCATCTTCATCCAATCGTTCATGCTGGCTGCCGGGCACCACTTCCAGTGCCCCGTTCACACCCGGGCAGGCATCCAGATGTAACCGTACCGCCAACAGTTCCCGTTGCACTTCAACGGGCGGTTCGACATATTGGACTCCCGCTTTGATTGACCAGTTGGTCCAGCCAGGATCATCTGTTGTACCGGTAATTGGCACGAACAGATCCTGATGCGGCGGCACAAACCAGTTCGCACCGGGTAGTTTATCGAACAGCGTCGCACTCACCAGAGTGGCTGGCGACTTAAAGATTTCATTCGCCAATGAAATAAGAACCCCCCGTTCCAGCAGGGAACGCAGATCAGACAATTCCAGATGCACATTGCGGATCGCATACGCAGATCCGTTTTGTCGCCGACGAAATATCGTTGGTGAAGCTGCTTCCAGCACTGACTGCAGTTCCGTCAATTGTGTGGAACTCATCGCCCGGGATATCAATTCATAGCCGTCTGCATCCAGTCTGGCATTCATGTGTAAATTCGGTTCGTGAATTCTCTTGAGGAATCAAGTAAGCAGTGATCAATGATAACGTCACCATGAAAAAACTGATCATGGTCGCTACGAGCAGGTACGATATCAGAATCATCAGGGAAAATCGATTCGTATTATACAAGCTGATATTGTAAAACAGGCCTACCAGATAACTGACCAGAAAACAGCTGTAAGTCACGGCAGTCAGACTGAGAATTCCCCGTTTCACCCCCATACGAATAAAACACTGATTGCCGACTCCCCAGAGCAGAACCAGAAACAGGAGAATTAAATACGCCATGATCTTCACCATCAACACATTTCTAGAAAAAATTGAGTTATACAAACTGATACGACACAATAAACAACCGTCTAAAGGGAAACAGCACTTTTCCATTTGCCTGAAGCGGATAGGCGGCTCTGTAGCGTTCCAGTAATTCTGTTTCGAAGCGGGCGCGGTCACGATCATCGGATAACGCTTCCAGGTAGGGCCTGAGCCCCGTCCCCCGGAACCATTCCAGAATCGCTTCCACGTTCTCCATGATATGGATGTACTCAGTCTCCCAGAGTTCCAGTTCGGAATTCTGAGGCGCCAGCAGGTCGTAATAAAATAATCGCGATTCAGAGCCCAGCGCCTGCCGCGCCTCTGCCGTCTGCTCAGACCACTCCGGCCGCTCAGAGACTTCCTTGACAAGATAGTGCAGGGGAGAGTCATAATGCATCGGTAGTTGCACGGCCAGAGCTCCTCCCGGTACCAGAAAGCTCATCAGCCGGGGAAAGATCGTTTCATGGTCGGGCACCCACTGCAGTACCGCATTTGAAAAGATCAGATCATATTTCGTTTCCGGTTCCCAGCTGGTAACATCCGCCTGAAACCAGTGCACCGCAGGCTGAGATTCACGCGCGGTTTCCAGCATCTCAGCCGAGCTGTCCAGCCCGCTGAGTTCCGCTTGAGGCCAGCGTTTCGCCAGCACCGCGGTACTGTTTCCTGGACCACAGCCGACATCAACAATCCTCCGGGGTGCTTCCAGCCGCACCCGTGCCGCCAGATCGATGGCAGGCTGCGTCCGTTCACGCTGATATTTCAAATACTGATCCGCATCCCAGACAGGCATTTCTGCAATTCCTAAACTGCCATTGAACTCTGTAGCCCTGATCCAACAGTTGCTCTTGTGACAGCATCAGGACAATAATTCAGGACAGCAGGTTCACTGACAAAGGAATTCAAAAGCGGAAGGATCTAGAGTTCATCACAATTAATCATAGCGTCTCTCAATTTAATATACTCGGTCTAAATGGACCTGAAGACGCGACAGCAAAAATGGACTACGTCAATCTGATCAATATCCCTTTTCCCTCGGGTTCCATTCTGAATTAAATTCAGAATCCGCTTCTGTCTGTATCACCCAGAACTTTTCGAATTTTCTGAGCCAACTGACCGATTTTCGCCGGTTTTTGGATCAATTCGAAATCGTCGCCATATTCCAGAATATCACCCGTCATACCCGATAACAGGATGACTTTCAGATCAGGATCGAGTTGCGTCAACTCTTCCGCCAGTTGCTGTCCGTTCATATCCGGCATATTAAAGTCGGTTAATAACAGTGAAATTCTTCCAATGTGGGATCTGGCTGCCTGGATTGCTTTACGCGGACCTAACGCCTTAATGACAGAGTAACCTAATTTTTCCAGTAGCGCTGATAACACGGTAAGCACAGACTCCTCATCATCGCAGACAAGCAGAGTTTCAGTGCCTCCGGTAATCGGGTCATGCGAAGTAGCGGGAGCGATATTTTCTGCCTCTACTGTTTTTCCCTGATCCTGGGGGAGATAGATTCTGAATTCTGTTCCTTGTCCCAGTTGGCTCTCCACTGAGATAAAACCCCCATTATTGGAAATATCTCTGAAAACTGTGGAAAGCCCAAGCCCGGTCCCCATCTCTGCCGGTTTCGTCGTGAAGAATGGTTCAAAGATCTGCTCTACGGTTTCTGCAGACATGCCGCAGCCATTATCAATTACGGAAATCTGCGAATAGGAACCGGGAAGGGTACCATACTCCCGAGCAATCTGATCTTCTGTAAATAGAGCATTCTGTGTACTGATTGCCAGCGTTCCCCCCTCAGGCATCGCATCACGTGCATTGACAACCAGATTCATTAAGGCCTGTTCAATTTCCGCTTCGTCTGCCCAGGCAGGCTTTGTATTCGAATCCAGGTTCACTTGAAGTTTGATAGCTTCGCCCAGGATTCGCTGATACATATTCTGATGAACGGTGATCAACATGTTCAGATTAATCCACGATGTATTCGGTACTTTCTTTCGGCCGAAAGACAACATCTGCTTTACCAGTTCGGTCGCACGCTCACCAGAATTTTTTATTTCCTGTATCGGTCCGCGATATTCTTCAGGTAACTCGTTTTCTGCTGTCATTAGCAACAGTTCCGCATTCATATTAATCCCCACGAGAATATTATTGAACTCGTGAGCCACTTCAGCCGCCAATTGACCGATTGCTTTCATTTTCTGACCATGCTGCAGCTGAATCTGCAGTTGCCTGTTTAATTCCCTCGCATGTTTCTGCTCAGTAAGGTCTTTGTACATTACCAGCAATAAGGGTTCCCCGGCCGTCTGGATTAAACAGGCATAGCATTGGATGGACCGTTTTTCACCGATTTTGGTTTGAAGTAACGTTTCCTGATCGTATTCCATCCCTTCTTTATGCGCGATGCCGACGATTTCCTGCCAGCGAACTGTATCAGCAAATAGATTGAGTTCATGAATTGTTTTTCCTATCACCTCTTCACGTGCATACCGGGTTGTAATCAGAAAAGACTCATTCACATCAATCAATCGTTCGGTATTGAAATTGATGATCACCTTACCCAGCGGGTTCAAATGAAATATCTTTGAGAAACGTTCTTCAGAAATCTGTAAAGCCCGTTCGTTTTTTACTCGCACGATTTCATCCCGATGAGCCTTGATTAAGGTCCCGCCGGTGATAAGCAGGGGTTTAATAAATTCGACATATTCTTCATCGTACCCCGCTGGTCGGTTTGCAATAACCGCCACTCCAGCCAGTTTCCCCTGTGAGTAAATCGGTAAACCGAGACAGGAATTCAATTCCGATTCAAACAGATCTTGAGCCAGGCTGCCAAGTCGCAAATCTTCACCGGATTGACTGGAGATAACCGCTTCTCCACTTTTCACAATCTGATCAAAAAAAGTTTTCAGATGCGCAGATTCCAATATTGCCGAAAGCGGACCGGTATGAAATCCCGGTAATTCATCCTGTGCGGATCGCCGTTTGCTGGCGCGAATCATAAAAGATGTTGAATCTGACTCCTGAACTTCTGCGATAAATCCAAACTCGCTGTCTGAAGTATTTAATAAGGTCAGCAATAGATCTTCAAACACCTGATCAGAATTCGAATCGACAATGTAATGCTCCAGCAGATTTCGAATCGATTCAATCAAATGAAATGAAGTACGTAACTCCTCTTCATATAAAACCTGCCGGGTAATATCAGTTCGAACACCGGCAATCCCGCCTCCTGCCGTTTTTTGTTCCGAGATCAATAACCAGCGACCATTTCTCAGTTTTTGCCGATAACTACCTTTTGGATTCTGATGTTGTTTTACTCGCTCCCGAACCCATTCTTCTTCTCTGCCCACAGCATCCGCGATTTGCCCTCTTTGAGCGGAGATTCGGATATGATCTTCAAATCGTTGCCCGGGGATCAGGATGTCTGCGCTTTCCACATAGAATTCGCGGAACTTGGAATTACACATTACCAGCCGGTCATCGGCATCATACAATGCAAACCCTTCCGTCAGAGATTCGATCGCTTCTGTTAACTGGATCCGTAATCGATGAGATTCCTCCTCGCTTTTCAGCAGGTTCTCTTCGACCCGCGCATGTTCAATGGCAATCGCTGCCAGATAAACCGCCTGCTCAATGAGCTGCAGGTGAAATTGACTTGGCTTACAGGGTTTATGATAGTAAATGGCAAAGGTACCCAGAACGGATCCGGTCGATGAACGAATCGGCGTTGACCAGCAGGCGCGCAGATCATAGATTAACGCCAGTTCTTTAAAATCTTTCCACAAAGGATCGTTTGCAATATCTGCGACGACAATCTGTTGATTTAGATACGCGGCAGTCCCACACGATCCTATATTCGGACCAATTTTTATACCATTAATGCTACGAATATAATCTTCTGGCATATTGGGGGCGGCACCATGCCTGAGCTGATTTTCGTCATCCAGCAAGAGAATGGAACAAATCATTTCCTTGCTGTTTGTCTCGATATAGTCAACCAGGGTATTCAGGGTATCTTTGAGAGAGACCCCTTTGCTGATCAGTTCCAGAATAATTTTGATATCAGGCAGTACTTTTAAGGTCTTCGGTCCCTCAAGGACCTCGATATCACCATCCTTCATCTGGCTGTTTCCCATTACTGATTAACAGAAACACTACTGACAAATATTATCTTATTTCGATCTAAACTATACCGATTATCCAGACATAGTGGATTCCACCTGATGTCGACCATTCTCTTTTTGTCTATTCTAAACAGATTCCTGTAATTTACGAAACCATTATTTTCTATGTTTTGATAAGCAATAAGATTGCAACCAGACCAGCAATCACAAACCATGAGGCATTCCCCTCAGAGAAAGCTGATTGTCAGGACGTATTACCTGTTACTGACTCACCGAGATCATTTTCAGTTCAGAAACTGTCCCGTCTTCCATCACCCAGACCGTAAAAAAATCTTCTGTTTTCTTCTCATCGGAACCCGGCATCCGGTTCCGCAACAGTGACTGCTCTACCAACCCGTACCATCGATTCCAGCTTCACGGGTTTCTGCTTCAGGCCTCTGCGTTTCCAGCCACCTGGTTCAAACGTCAAGAGTACATGTCCGATACGAATCACATAGACACTGTTGGGGTCGATTTCAGACAGACGGGGCATCTGGTCCGAATCCATCTTCCAGTCTTTGAATTCCGTGGGAGCCTGAGCGATAGCGGCAGCTTCACCAGCCGCGATGAAAGTCAGTATCAAAAACAGGCATTTCACATCCTTTCTGCACTAATATCATTAAGGCGTGTCGTTATCGCAATTCTGGCTGCCGTAACCTCGTAAAAAAACCGCTCAGTCCGCGTGAACCGAATACCAGACAGAACCCCAACAGTAATCGGCAGGCAACCGCCACGCCCGCTGCCTGCAGGGTCAGGGGAATATGAGCAAATTCGCTCGTTTGCTTTAACTGAAACAGTTGAAACAGAACATTCCCCAGATCGGCGATCCCCCAGGTCAGCACCAGCAGTCCGACTGCGGAAAATGCCACTGACTGCATCTGTTCTGCGGTAACACTTTTCGAAGCGTGCTTTATTTCACTGTCAGGCAACAGGTATTTCACAATCGTCGCCGATCCGAACCAGAGCAGGCAGGCGGTAATCGTATAAAAAGTCAGAGGCATCAACTGCAGATAAAACATGCCGGACACCGATGTAGAAAACTGGGCCGAGGCCGTCTTCCACGCGACAAACGTCATGACAAAGGATGCCACAGTCTCCAGTGCCTTGATTGCATAAAACAACCCGACCAGCCGACAGCCAATATAAGCAACTTCTTCTTTTTTCATCAGATCCTCTCAAGCCAGTTTTTAGACAGCGTTCTGCCATCCCCATCGATACTGTTACAACCTTATCAGAATCAGCACCAAATTCAGAGCCGAATCAAGCTGACAGTTCCCGAAATGTTTTCAATTCCCTCTCAGGTCAATCCAACTGATTATCACACTTGAAATGTGGCACGTGTTGCGATCAGTTCTGACAAATCCCGAAACGTTATCAGCTTGCCGAAATGCAACTGTCGTCCTCCTCGACGGTGTAACTCCCAGCGAAACAACAGAAACAGCAGCAGAAAGCCACCGGGAATCAGCATCGGCCACAGACTTCGGCTGCCCAGGGAGAACATCGCTGCGAAAGGCAGAGTACCTGTCATCCAGAGCAGACTGATGTCGGCTCCCCGGTAACAGTCCCAGTTCAGAATTGAAGGCCGAGGCAGGGTACCCGGCGCCAGATTCGCTATATTCCATTGGAAAGTGCCCGCAAACTGATCCGTATACGGAATCAAAGGGGTTGAAGGGGAGATTTCCGACACATCCGCCCCCGCTTCCTGGAGTAACGCGCGGATCGTTAGAAAAGTCGATGCAGGTCGGCACGGTTTTCCGAAAAATGTCTCTTCACGAATCACTGGGGTTGATGCGTGCCGGGCGATCAACTCACACACACCACCCAGTGTTTTCTTGCGCTCCGGCGTGAGCACCGCGCGCCACTCTTCATCGGGCAGGTCAATCCCCCAGGCGTCATTCCAGGCTCGACCCAGGGGCCGCCATTCCAGATAATCGCATTGCCAATGCCATTCTTCGACGGTCGTCTCAAAAGTCAGTTCTTCTCTAGGCAGCATGTCATGCTCAAGCAGAAAGATCTGCCGATGCTGATCCTGAAATACCGACAACACATATTCCGGCGTCGCCGGGACTTCAACAATTATCTTTTCGCCATCCATGTGAAACATCCTTTCTAATCCGCTGTCAGACCAGTTCCCAGTAGACACCCAGGTCTTCGTATTGCGTTACTTCATACCATTCGACAGACGCCTCATTCACCACGTAAACCATCAGGGCCGCCGCGACATTGAGAACAATCAGCGATGCGTCTAACGCGATCGCCCAGCGACTGGCCACAAGCAGTTCATCCAGCGTTTCGGCATGCAGCATATATCGTGAGAAGAAACACCCGACAGCACTGCTCAGCACCCATGCAGTCCACCAGAGGGGTAATACTTTGCTGTCGCTCGGCCGCTGCCTGAAGGCTTCATAGATCTCTTTCATAATCAGATAAGGCTTCCACATGTTCAGAACTGGAATGAAATAACAGCCTACTGCCCACCCCGGCGAAGATGTCGGCTTCCCGGTCTTCACGCAGTGCGCATTGCGGCTCATCCGATAAACCCACATCAAGAACTGGATCCCGACAATGACTCGAAAACCCAATTGAGCCATTTTAATCATAAGTTGATGGACCAGAATGGAACCCGCTTCATCCATATTCACATCCACGCCATTCTTCGCGGACATCAGAAGTTCATACTGCTGATAATTCTTAACGACCGCCACTCCATCCAGAAGAGCTGACAGGAGAATCAAGCTGATTAAAACATCTGTGAATCCAGTGGACTTCTTAAAACGAGAGTTCGACATCTCAAAAAACATTCTCTTGTATTTGCACCGTTCACGCTTGAAACACGGCACGCCGTGCAATCAGTTCCGACAGATCCAGAAACGTACGCAACTCTCCGAAATCGACGCGCGCATTGGGAGCTTTTTCACCACCCTTTAACTCTAAATTCACAATCAGGTAGCAAACCAGGCAGACAATAAGTAATGCGGGAAACCTGGGAGCAAAGAAAAAACCAATTAAGATTGGCAAGTGTAGTAAATCCTTGATCATTTCTCTGCGAAGCTTACCTCCATCATCAATCTCCACATCCGGCAGAGCTCCGGGAGCCAGTCTTGCAATTGGGCCGAGGAACGTCTCAGTATCAGACCGAGTGTATTCCTTCAATGAAGTCGATGGACCGATCTCATTCACATCAGCTCCTACTGACTGTAACAGGGAACGAATTACCAGAAAGACCGATGCCGGTTGACAGATCTTCCCACAGATGGAGACCAGTGGAATAAATGGCATTGTAGTTCGAGAGGCAATCAGTTCACAGAAATCTCTTGCCGTTTCCGCTTGTGTAGAAAACAGCACATCAAACCAGCGAGATCCCCACAGATCAAACCAGTCGAGAGTTGAATAGTAAATATCATCGCCGCAATCGAAAGCACAGGCTTCGAATAGTTGTTCCAGTGAAGAATCCAGCGTCACGAAAATAAAATCAGGATGTGTGCAAGAGAGCGCACCCATTCGCCGACGTGACTGGTCCAGCAGCACTTCCAGCACATATTCCGGCGTCGCCGGCACTTCGATGATGGTCTGAGAAGATTTCATTAATTGCTCCTGAATCACAATCAGATAAGATCAATATCACCTGTTCCCATTCCAGGGAAGCCTCTGCAAAGTCATCTTCAGTGAATCGTTCTGCACAGGCCTTGCTCACGGTCTAGACCATTAAGATTGCACTGAAGTCTCGCCGTATGAACTATTCTCACACCAGTACAGACACTCACACTTATAGCACACTGATCACATGTCCAAAAACAATTTCAGAGCGTTTCAGAATTAATCTCAGAAAAATCGAGAGCCCATGTCATACCCGAATCTGCAGGATTATTGCACATGTTCTCGCAGAGTTTCCGTGTTCTGAAAAATTGATTCCACGCACTCGCTTAAATCTTCGGAAGCAATATGCGAATGCCCGATATTCACCAGCTGTGAATGCACCGACTGATCTGCTTCGTTGGTGAAACATTCGAATGCAGCCTCGGCCAGCCCCTGGGCATATTGGGGTCCCACTCCCAGTGCCGCCAGTTGTCCCGCCACACTCGCATTGATGTCTTCCACCGCATTGATGTCTTCCACATCCATCAAGCAGACGATCCGGCCCAGACCGAACGCATAACCATATAGTGTAAAACCCAGCACCTGCACCATCAGTTCGTCTTCCAGTACCCACCGCGGGTCAGCTGTGACCGCCTCAATGAACGGATCCGTTTTATCTTCCAAACGGCCTATCATGATTTCTCCTTCAGTGTGATATTAGAAACTACATTGTTTTCAGAAACTTAGTCAGGATCACGGTGCCTCGACAAAGTGCGACAGGCGACTTAACAACTCGCGCACCGTCTGGGACTGACTTAAGACTTCATAGTCTGTATCAGGAACGAGAATTATTGCCTCTCCTTCCAGCAGCATCACAAGCTCCACTAACACCAGTGAATCAGAATCCAGTTCCCTCAACCGGGTCTCCAGGGTTATTGGTCTGGACAGAGAGAGTTCAATCACCATCCGCTCACGTTCCCAGAACTCCAGCAGCAACTTTGCTCCCTCTATCCGACAGCCGCACGACGGACAGCAGGTCGGTTCAGAGATAGAATTCAAACCGAATCCCACAGGAGCCGCACACAGCGGGCAGTCAACTGGTGGGAGGACCATTCAGAACACCTCAGAAAATGACGTGGCTTACGCTTCTGGTTTCGCTTTCGCTTTCAGCACCGGGTCATCACTTGAATTCTTCACCTCGAGCTTTTCCACGCCAGACGATTTACACAGTTCGGTCACCTGTTTTGTAAATTCCGTATCCGCTTTCTGATCCACCGCCAGCGTAACCTGCTTCGGTTGATATTTCTCGAGGTGCGTCTTCAGTCCGTCCAGTGTCATGTGGCGATACTTGTTATTGTGACGATGGCCGACAAAGATATGATCTCCGGGCATCACCGAAATAATATTGAGCAGTGGAGGGGGCAGCACTGCCTGTTTCTCCTTGTCTGCATCCTCTTCCTTAACCCGATGCCAGATCCAGAACGCCGGCTCCCGCAGATAGTTGCGATATTTTTCGCCCGTAAACATCCCCGGTACATCATAAAAACGATCTCCCTGGATGCGGTACAGAAACGAAGCGCCCTGACCGGGCTTTCCACCGACGGGATAAAAGGTAAATATCTTTAAATCGCCATCCTTCTGCAGGATAAACTCAACCTGCCATTCACGAACCATATTCCCCTGCAGGTTATAACGCTGCATCGTTTCCGTGTTCCCTTCGATAATTTTCACGCTGCGCGTGTTGGGAGGCCCTTTCAGTTCATTACCGTGATACAGTTCCCATTTCCCCTGCAGCTTCTTGAGATCTTCTTTCAGTTCCGGATCATTTTCCGAAGTCCGCGTTTCATTTTCCGCAGGCTGCTTTTCCTCATCAGCCCGCACAGTTGTCGCCCCGGCTGCGAGTAACATCAGCCCCAGGCAGACCAGCCAGACATTTCGGAATAAATTGAGTTGAGATAGCGGCTTTTCCAGAACGATCATTTCGCGACTCCTGTAGATTCCATTTGCATACATGAGAAAAGACGACACGAAATCACAGCGAGTGTGCCAGCAAAGAAAATGAGAACCGTGATTACGGATCAGTCAGATTCCCCTTGTAACACAGTCATAAAAACTGCGAAATTGTCATGCTTCGATCGAGACTAGTGCCAGCTTCAAAGTAGCACTCAAGACCTCTGACTGCAAGCATTTTCTGTACAATGTACTTTTCACATCCCCCGATCCGCCGAAGGCGGATGCCCCAGCACCTGTCGATACTGGGCCGAGAACTGGAAGACACTCGCAAATCCCAACAGGTGCGCGACTTCTCCCACGCGCAACCCCTCCTGCTGCATCAGCCGCCGGGCGAATTCCATGCGGGTCCGCCTCAGAAACTGTTTCGGACTCTCCCCCATCTGCTCGCGAAACAACCGCCGCAGATGCGGTTCCGAAAGCCCCGCGGTCTCTGCCAGATCGCTGATCCGATGATTTTGATCCGGAGCCGCTTCAATCAGCCGCACCACCTTCCGCAGTCGATCATCCAGCCGTCGCTGTGTGCCTCGGTCGGCTTCTGGAAACATCAGCCGCACCGCCGCCGCCAGCAGACAACCTTCCGCATCTGCCTGCTCCGCCTGGATCGTTTTCAACAAACCAACCAGCGCCGACCGCTGCGGCTCCTGACCAGGGAAGGGGACCGCGCGCTGTTCGGTCAGCCGCGACGCCGCCTGAAATTCCACGAACAGATACGAGACCGGCTCCCGCCCGAAATA
>TARA_R110001592_G_scaffold363272_1_pt1 | contig 12009 bp, 12 predicted proteins | sample TARA_R110001592 | Tara Oceans TARA_R110001592 (sample SAMEA4398387) | marine metagenome | biome: Polar Biome; feature: [SRF] surface water layer (ENVO:00010504); material: water (ENVO:00002006), including particulate matter (ENVO:01000060) such as... | depth 5 m
TGCGAGACCACTTCAAGCACTGGAGCCTGGATATGACCATCTTGTATGTAATGAACGAGGCGCAGGATCTGGAGCTTTATGATGAAATCTATGCCGCGTTTGATGAAAAGCGTCAAGCCATCGTCGGTCACTGGCTGGAGCCGGACACACCGCTCTCCGGTGGCATGGGGGAGCATGTCCGTCAGATGCGAAGCCGCACCGAGAAGACTCGCACCTATAAAGATCGTCGGGAAATGGTTCAGGCCATCAGTGAACTGGTGTACTTGCGGTCCACAGGCATTGCCTGGTGCACCAATGACACCGGCGTAGACTGTGCAGGTGGCCAGTGCGAGAACTGTGAGCACGGTTGCATTGACGATAACCACAAACCGTTCTGGGAAGGCCTTTACCAGCAACAAATTGAGCTGCGCCAGATCGAGGATCTGGACGCCTCGGGATCGAAGACCGTCGAAAGGACCATGGATCGATGCGAGAAGGTCCTGGCCGATCTCGGCGTAGACATCAACCGCCTCAAGGAGCAACTGGCCGATGTCGAAACCATCTGAGTCAGAGACTCACAAACGAATCCGCATGGCCATCGTGCGACTGGAAAAAGGCCAGCCCAAGTTAGTTGAGAAAGGGCGGAAGGTCTCGGTGGCTGCCGTGGCTGAGGAAGCTGGAGTCAGTCGTGCCCTGATTCACAAAGACTATCCTGACTTGATGGAACGCATCCGGGGCAATGCCAACAAAGCGATCCAGAGCCAGCGTGACGAGAAGCATCTCCAGCTCAAACAGGAGCGCTTCAAGAATCGTCAGCTACGTTCAAAGATCGTGGATCTAACGGAGCAGCGCAATGCACTTGCCTCAAAAAACGCTACCTTGGCACTCGAAAACCGTCGTCTGTTGGCTGTTTTAGAGAGTAAAAACGTGACAGTTTTTAGGGGGAAACCGAGTGAGTAGTGCTATACATATTTTGGCCGCCCGGTATTAAACAAAAGCGGACATTTGGGTCAGGGCTTTTCCCTCATAGACTCCAAGCTAATCAAAGCCGTCTATCTTGAAAAACACAGCAGCTGAGAACCTGATAAATTCCATTTGCCAAATTGGCATACTAAGTTGATCGAGGTGGTTAAGTGTGCCAGAATGGCACACATGGATTGAGTCCTTTGAATAACTATTATCAAGGAAGAGGGTTTTCTTGGGTTCCAGTCGATCCTATCCCACCATCGGTGAAGTATATGATGAACACACTAGGTAAAGACACGCGCTTGGTTGCCCGTGTCGATGAAGAAACGCAGAGACTTATTGCTCATGCAGCAGAGTTAACGGGCCGCAGCTTGAGTCAGTTCCTGATCTACGCTGCAAAGAAAGAAGCACAAGAGGCCGAGCGTCAGGCGCTACAAATCCAGGTTTCCCGGCAAAGTGCTGATCTTATGCTGGAGCTGCTGGATAACCCTGAGCCGATTAACCCAAAGCTTCGGGAAGCTGCACTCAACCACAGGAAGTTGGCTGGTGACTTTAAGAACCGAAGAGATCAGTAAAAAGCACAATCGGCGAGAGTTTGACTGCGGTAAACCTGCACTCAACGAGTTCTTGAAGAAAATTGCGCGGCAAAGCAGCCAGAAGAGGGCGACACGGACTTATGTGCTGATTGAAGATGAGGCCGACCCGACGGAGATTCTGGGTTATTACACTCTTCTTCCCAGCACCCTTGTCTTCCCGCAAGGGCATCCCCTGCAAAAGCGATTTCCGTCGGATCCGCCGGTTTACCGGCTGGCACGGCTTGCGGTTGATAACTCTGTGAAAGGATATGGATTAGGCGCATACCTTTTGATCGAGTGCCTGAGGCGAGTTGTTGATGCGTCGATTTCAGTTGGAGGTATAGGCTGCGCGGTAGATGCCAAGGACGCCGACTCGAAAGGATTCTACGAAAAGTTTGGGTTCGTTGCTATTGATGCCGTTGAGGGTGACTCTTTAGCTCTTTGGCTACCTTTTGAACAATGTTTGGAAGCAGTTGAACTCTCACTCGCAGGTGGTGAACAGTAGCCGGGTTCCGCCCTGTTACTGTGGATCTTGCCGAAAAGAGACGGAGTTTCTCTCGGGCAAGTATTGGCCTATCCGCCTGCATGTTCGCTTTGCGACCGTCCCGCATCCTAGGCAAACCTAAACAAAAGCGAACATTTCAGAGCCACCCACTTACAGCCATTTTTCATGTTCATCGTCTTGTTTGGTATTTGAGGCTGGTCACGCAGCCCTCGCCTTGAAAGCTTCTTTCATTCGCGAGGAGCCGATGCCAGCCTCACTTTTAAATGGTCAAACCGTCACTACGATCTTTCCAATCTGCTGATTAGCTTCCAGAAATCTATGTGCTTCCTGGATCTCGTCCAGCGCAAAGGTTTTTGCAATGAGTGGTCGGAGCGCTCCGGATTCCAAACCCTCAAGAATAAACGCTTTGGCTCTCGCGAGAGCGCTGGGGTCAGCAACGATTTCCGCATAAAGGTAGCCCTTGAGAGTCAGGCTCTTACCCAGAACGGTAAACAGTGGGAACGGGGTTGGCTCGGTGCTCAATGCGCCATATTGCAGAAGAATGCCGCCTCGGGCCATGCTCTGTGTGAGTGGCTCGAAAGCTGGGCCACCAACAGGATCGAACACGACGCGGGCACCTTGCCCGTCAGTCAACGCCATGACTTGCTCGACGATATCTTCTTCATCGCTCACGATGACATGAGCTGCTCCAGCATCCAGAAGCGCTTGTTTCTTTGCACGGGTGCGGGTAATCGCTATTGGTGTAGCGCCGACCATGCGAGCCATCTGGAAGGCAGCCAGGCCGACGCTACTGGAAGCGGCAGTGACCAGAACAAAGTCGCCTTCCTGCAGTTTCGCCTGCTCAATAAGGGCGCCCCAGGCCGTAACGTACTGCATCCAGGATGCAGCGGCCTCTTCGAAGGACAGGTTCGCTGGGTTCTTGACCACAAGGTGAGCCGGCACATTGGCCAATTCGCCGTATGTACCCCAACGTGCTATATCCAGTGGGGGAATCAAAGCGACGGAATCTCCCACTTTGATATCCGTTACCTCGCTACCAACAGCCGTTACAAGGCCTGCGGCCTCGTAGCCAAGGCGACTGGGAAAGTCGGCCTCCTGCAGGTAAGCGTGATTACGAAACATCACTTCGGCGCGGTTCAAGCCAATGGCTTTAACACCAATTTGGATCTCGTCTGCTGCCGGTGCATGTACGTCCAATTCTTCCAGCTTGAGGACGCTAGCGTCACCGTATTCATGGATTCTTACAATTCGTGCCATTGAGGTTACCCCTTTCGTCGTTAAGGCCAGGCAAGAGGGCGCATTGGGCAGAGTGATGGGAATGCTTCTCATATATCAACGCTGGTTCCGTACGCTCTCGTGGTGTAAGCGACAATTTAGAGGTTGCCCGGTAGTTGATAAAGCCCTATGTTGGCTCAAGATTAGAAACATGGGTTTTATAATGGATCGCCTGTCTCAGATGGCTACGTTTGTCAAAGCCGTGGAGTTGGGATCTTTCAGTGCCGCTGCTGATGACCTCAATATGTCCCCTCAACTGGTTGGCAAGCAGGTAAAAATGCTTGAGCAGCACCTAGGAGTCTCTCTGCTGAATCGAACGACACGTCGGCAGAGCCTCACCGATTTCGGCCGGACATTTTACCAGCGCGCAAAGATGATCCTGGCAGATATGCACGCTGCAGAGAGCTTAGCTGCTGAGGCCCGTGGCGTACCTAGTGGCCGCTTGCGGATCAACGCCCCCGTCACCTTTGGCATTCACGCTTTGTCCCCGCGTCTTCTTGAGTACATGGTCAAATACCCTCAGGTGTCACTGGACCTGACACTGTCGAACGAACTGGTCGACGTGGTTGATGGCGGTTACGATGCCGTGTTTCGGATCGGTGTGCTGCAAGACAGTGGCCTAAAGGCAATTCCGCTCGTGCCCTATCAGCTGGTTCTGTGTGCCGCTCCGTCCTATCTGGAGAGGTGGCCCCCCATCAAAACACCCTGGGATCTCCAGCAACATGAGTGCCTCGGCTTCGGCTACTCCGATGGTCGTTCGAGCTGGAGTTTTGACGGTCCTGAGGGACGGATAGATGTACCAATTACAAGCCGATTGACCATTAATCAGGGTGACCCCTTACTGGCGGCGGCCGTAGCTGGACTAGGTGTTATTCTGCAGCCACTAGAATTAGTCGGGGAGGCGCTGAGAAATGGGACTCTTGTGAGGCTACTTGGTCAATATTCTGTGCCTGCGTCGCCGTTGCACATTTTATACACCCCAGACCGCCGGATGACTCCTAAACTGCGCAGCTTCCTGGATTTCTCTGTAGTGGCATTCGGAGCTAGGGGTAAATAATGTTGATCTGGATTAATTCTCCTTGGGCCGGTCGACTCGGCTAAACAAAAGCGAACGTTCGAGTCAGGGCTTTTCTCCGGAGCCTCCAAGCTAATCACAGCCATTTCATCCAGTATGATGGGCGGAGCAAATTCCAGACGCTGGATGATTACATGGCAGAGATGTCCATGCTCGGCTAAGCTATTGTTTTATCGATTCATGTGCAGCGTGATCGATGGTTCAAAGTCAGTGATAATGACACAGTCAAATTTCTGCAATGGTAAAGCACGTTGCCCCATCCCTGTTATTTTCTATAAAGAGTATGGATGCAAATGACCGAGTTTAACCTAAATTATCCCCAGAATGATGGCCAGCAAAAGCAACTAACCATAAGGTCCGGGGAGATACTGTTTATGGTCGGACCAAATGGGACAGGCAAGTCAACACTTATGCATGCCTTTACGACACAGAATACTGGAAGAGTGCGTAGGATAACTGCTCACAGACAAATATGGTTAAATTCAGACTCTGTTGATTTGACTCCTGCCTCACGCCAGCAAATGGAAACGCATATTACCCAGAAAGATCGTCAGGAAGACTCTAGGTGGAAAGATGATTACGCCCATCAAAGGTCACAGGCAAACATATTTGATCTCATTGATTCTGAAAATGTTGATGCAAGAAAGATTGCTGAAGCAGCTAGAGCGGGAAATATGGCTTATGTCGAGGCATTGGCAAGAGAGCAGTCTCCGATATCAAAAATGAATGACATACTCCGAATTTCCAACCTTCACTTTCAGGTCGATGTGGATCAAGGGAGCAAACTGATTGCCATTCGTGAGGGGTGCCAACCTTATAGCATTGCGCAACTTTCTGATGGCGAAAGAAATGCACTGCTGATTATTGCGAACGTACTCACAGCACCAGAAAATACATTAATCTTACTTGATGAACCAGAGAGGCATCTTCATCGTTCAATTGTTTCTCCCCTTATTAGTACTCTACTTACCTATCGAGAGGACTGCGCATTTGTGGTTTCGACACACGACATCACATTACCTCACGACCAAGAAAAATGCGGAGCACTTTTACTTAGAGAGTATTCACATCAGCCAAGACATTGGTCCGCAGACCATGTTGAGAATATCGAAGAGATGGATGAAGACATTGCTTTAGCAGTTCTTGGATCGAGAAGAGCTATATTGTTCGTGGAGGGTAGAAGTTCAAGCTTAGATCTTCAGCTTTATCAAATTCTTTACCCTACTAAAAGTATAAAGCCACTTGGTAGTTGTGTTGATGTAGAAAGGGTCGTCTCAGGTATAAGAGCATCTGAGCATAACCATTGGATATCTGCGTTTGGAATTATTGATAGGGATAATCGAACTGATGAAGAGTGCGAGAGATTGCAAGAATACGGAATAATTCCGTTAGAGCAGTATTCTGTAGAATCCCTTTACTATCACCCGTCGATAATACGTGCCTTATTAAATCGTGTAGCTACAGTAAATGAAATTGATATTGAGGCTACGGTGGCTGAAATTACAGATTCCGTAGTTCAGGCCACAAATGAACATAAAGACCGGATGGCTGCCAGAATGGTCGAAAGAAAAGTAAAGGATCGCGCATATAGAGAGTGCCCAGACTGGAGGAGTATACTGGGAGGCGATGTGGAAGTAGCGTTTTCTTCGGCTCCAATTCTTAATGAAGAGTTGCGGTTAATGTCTGATTTAATTGATAGAAGGGATATAGAAAAACTTATTTCTCGCTACCCGCTTAGGGAAACTCCAGCTCTTGAATTAATAGCCAGAAAGTCTTTGTTTCCATCAAAAGAGAAATACGAGCAAGCAGTAAGAAAAATGCTAATTGACTCTAACGAGACACTGCAAATGATGAGAGGCATTATTCAACCAGCTACAAGGCTATTGAGCTGAACATAACAAACGCGTCAATAAGGACGCTCGCAAGCTCGCGCCTATTACGCGAGCGTTAGCAGAGACAAATTCAACTTTGACGGATGTAAGATGCAAGAATTTTCGCTAGAACAAATGGCAGAGAGCATTCATTACGGAAAAACCAAGACGTACTTCGAGGAGGTGCTCTCTTCCTATCACAATCAGAACTATCGGTCGGCAGTCGTGATGCTTTGGTCTGTCGCGGTCTGTGATATTGTTTTTAAGCTACAAAGCCTTATTGATCTTTATAACGACGCTTCCGCTAAAGAAATTCTTGATGAGATCAGCAAAGTTCAGGATGCTGATCCGCGATCGTCGGCTTGGGAATTGAAGCTAATTGATGATGTGAATGAGAAAACTCATCTATTAGATGCATCCGAATACGAAAATCTAAGGTATTTGCAAAGACAGCGTCATCTTTCTGCTCATCCTGTCCTAAATAAAGAGAGGGAGCTTCATGCACCGAACAAGGAGACCGTGAGATCACTGCTTAGGAATACGCTTGGTGATCTTCTTGTTAAACCCCCTTTTTACACGCAGCATATTTTAAACGAACTTCTAGCTGATATAGCTGAGTCGAGAGAAATTCTAAACACAAGAAAAAAAGTAAGAAAATACGTGGAAAGTCGCTATTTGAGCAGAACGAATAAGACGGTTGAGCTGAGTATATTTAGGTCTCTATGGAAAATAGTATTTAAGCTAGATAATGACGATTGCAATAAAAATAGGTTAATCAACCTTCATGTGTTGGAGGTTATCGCGACTAAAAACAAAGCGCTGTTGCCAGATACCATCAGAGGCGATGTTGACTTCTACAGCAATGTCGCAAATGGTGGGGATCCACTTCAGTTTCTGACGTTTTTCCTATCCCAGAATCACGAGGTTTTCCCTTTGTTAAGCGACGCTGCTCGCCTGAAGGTGGAACATTGTGCGGCTAATGATGACGTAGGAAAAACCATTGGTTGGTTTACGAAAGATAGCTTAACTAAGCATGCTGAGGATGTTGAAAGTTGGATAAAAAGTGAAGAACGACCCATTTTTAGCCCACCTCAATTCGACGTGTTGCTGGAAATATCGGATACAGATGAATGGCAAAGTCGTTTTTGCAGAATTGCATCTACTTATTACGGAGCAAGCCAAAACTACGATCAGGCAGACTCTAGATTTCAGGTTGCAATACCAACATATATCAAGCTCTTCGACCGAGAATCAATTAAATATCTTGCTCAACAAATAAATAGTAATAGTCAGTGCCATGATAGAGGGCGTGCTCGTCACGATTATACGATAATCAAGGAGCGAATTGATGAGCTGTTTCCAGAAGGCTTCAATTACAAAGATTATCCTTGGTTTAGCAGGAAGCTTGGTCTTGATGACTGAACTTGCTAACAAGTGGCTGTTGCCGGACGCACTTACGTTAGCGCTCCAGTGCGCCGCAAAGCCAAGGCGTTATGTGGTGTGGGCCTTGCTCCCCAGACTATTCACGAAAAGTAATGATTTATTCTCTCTGCGCCCGTTGCAAAAGGATGTGAGCAATGCCGTTTGAACGCAGTTATATCTTTCTAGACACAAGTGTTTACGTGCAAGAATCATATCGCTTCAGCGGCACATCGCTGGGGAAGCTGGTCGGCATGAGCAGTGACGACGAGTTAAAACTAATAGTCCCTGAAATCATCCAACACGAAGTTACATATAAGCTTCGCGAGACCGCGGAAGAGCACGCAGCAAAGGTCCAGACTGCACTGGACAGCAACATCATAGGCTTGATTAGCGATGAAGATAAGAAGTTGGCTGGGATCGACTTTCAGATAGATCAAGAAAAGCTGGTTGAAAGCATTGTGGAGACCTGGGAGAGATTCCGCGTGCGATGCGATGCTGAGTCTGTCCCTCTTGCCGGCATAGACCTCCCTGGGGTGGTGGCATCGTACTTCGATGCTAAACCGCCTTTTCAGAAAGGGCGAAAGCGAAACGAATTCCCCGATGCATTCGCTGTCTCGTCCATGGTCAGTTTTGCGGATGACAACCCCGGTCGCCCTATCTACGTGGTTTCCAGAGACAACGGGATGTTGGAAGCATTCCGCAACGACTCTCGATTCAGGTGTCATAAGGAACTTTCTGAAGTACTTGATGAGTATAATCGGCACACTGAAGCGCTCTCTCCCGCTGCGCATGCGCTCATGGAAGAAAATGTTGACTGGATCGCCTCGGTGATCGCCGATGAACTCAGGGCGCACCCAAGCTTGTATGCATTTGAGTATCGGGATGACCGATTATTGATTCATGAGGTTTCTGTGGATATTTATGAAATGAACTTAGTGGAAATTGGACTGGACCGGGCAGTTTTTGATCTCGGGCTGGATTATCGCGTTGACGCTGAAGTCACAGATATGGTGCGTATTGGATACGACGATTACGATTGGGACGTCATTCCTCGCAATTTTGACGGAAGAGTGACTGTATATGTGGAAGTGCTAACCAACAGTGATTTCAGTGAGCTGAATGAGATAGCTAGTATTGAGTTCTAGCTGAGATCAACGAAAGCACATAACCAGTGCAGGCAAGGCGACGCCCACTACATTGCGCCTTCGGCTCCACTCCATGGGCGCGCATGCTGCAAGCGTTATACCCAAGTCTGAATGTCCGCTTTGCGACCAAGGCCGCGGCCAGGGACTCGGAATATAAGCGACTGCCCGCATGTGTCGCGACGCAGCGATTCAGGCTTGGCCCAATATATCGGTTGTTGCTTCAGCGGATCTCGTATTTGCCGGGTCCTCTGATTTGCAGACACCAGGTGTGTCGGCTTCCTAGGGGCTGACTGCGGTCATAGTGATGGATCCAAACACCGGGGATGTGACTCTGATGAAGGGCCTGCCCCACCCGGAACACAAAGGACGATTGCGCGGTGATGAACAGGTGAAGCACTTCCAGGTGCGGGAAACGTTTGATCAATGTGTTCATGTAATCCACTACCGCTTTGATTAGTCGCTGCTGCTTGTGCTCCGAGCACAGCTGGTCGAGGCCCACCTTTCCGTTCGAAAAATTCACCGAGAACATCGGAATGTTCGGAAACTTAATGCTCATGTCTGGGCGATCCATCGGTATGCTGAACTCTAGGCAAAGTCCTGCCTCGGTGTCTGACTGCGGCGTTTCTGGCAGCTGCGTTGATTGAAGCAGTATGCCGTTGTCCGGCTCTTCATTGTCATGCCAAACCCCCGAGGATCGATCGTAGTCTCGGATGTGGATCTTGTTCTGATTGCCCCATTCAAACCCCGCGAGCACAACCATGGGAACAGCTGCGATACCACCGTACATCGGCAGGTAATTATTCGGCCCGGAACCGTGGGTGATCTTGTCCTTCGCCTCAGACATCTTTGCCTCAAGGAATCTCAGGTGGTCCTTGGGAGATTTGTTTCGGCCATCAATGAGCACCATTTCTTCTCGAACACCGGAATAAGGTGCTGGCAGGTCTTTCAAAATCCCACGAATTTGTGAGGTTTCGTAGCTGAGGTGCTCGATGCACACAATGCGCTTACTGCTCTGAGACCGGTGGTGAGAGACAAAGAAGAAGATTGCAATGATGAAGCAGACCAATGCTCCCAGCGCCAGAACGAATTGGATCCAAAACGCTGGTTCACTTGAAGAGATACTGCCATCGACCACGATGTCGGTTCCGGGAACCGGGATTGAAAACACGCCCCAGGCCCAAAACGAACCGACCAGTGCCAGCAGCAATCCGACCCCCAAGCTTAGTGCCTTCACCCCGGCGCTGAGGTTTGTTGGCCGAAGGCCAAAAAAAATAGAGATCCAGCTCCGGATCAACGCACCCCAACTTCTCCTTTTCATAGGCTTGCTCGTTCTTTCCGTCAAAAGTTTATCCAGTTAATCGCATCCTATTCGTATAAGTTACTGATTGCTAATGTGTTGATGAAAAAAGATTCATGCCGTAAATTTGTAATGCCTTGTATCTGTCGCCTGCGACCCCAGATCATAATAATTCCCACCGACCCTGGAGGTCTCGCCCTTGAATAACCTGCCTTCCTCTCCGATTAATGACATCCTTGAACAAACCTGTGCCGCCCTCGATATCCCTAGAACCAAGGCTGAAGAAGCCAAGTCCCGCTATGAATCGGTCGGCACCTGGCTCCAGCGTGACGCGTCCGAGCTTCGCAACTACGACCCAAAAGTGTACCCCCAGGGATCGTTTGAGCTGGGCACCGTGATCAAGCCGATGACGGACGCGGACGAGTACGACATCGACATCGTATGCGCTCTTGATCACACGCCATCGGTCTGGGCCCAACGGGATTTGAAATACCATGTGGGTAAGGAGGTCAAGGAATACGCCAACGCACAATCGTTTAATGAGCGTCCGGAGGAAGGCAAGCGTTGCTGGACCCTGAACTACGCTAATCAGGCTCGCTTTCACCTCGACGTCCTTCCGGCTAAGCCCGATGCCCAGGGTATGCGGGCCATGCTTGAAAGTCGGAATTATAGCGACGTCGATCAGACCGAGCACGCCATCAGCATCACTGACCAGACCCACCACGACTACGAGACCCCCTTCGGGAAATGGCCGAAGAGTAATCCAAAGGGCTACGCCAACTGGTTTCGGGAGCAAATGAAGACCGCTTACCAGAATCGGCGAATGGTCATCGCAGAAGCCCGTAAGGCCGATGTCGAGGATATTTCCGACTATGACATCAAGACTCCCCTCCAACAGACGATTCAGCTTCTCAAGCGCCATCGAGACAAGATGTTTCTCGATAACGGCAACGGCGATGACAAGCCGATCTCCATCATCATCACCACCCTGGCAGCCAAAGCCTACAACAATGAGAACACGGTCGAGCAGGCTCTGCGGTCCATCCTGAATCACATGCAGAACCACATCCATAAATCGGGATCCACTTACGTCATCCGGAACCCGGTCAATCCAGCGGAAAATTTTGCCGACAAATGGCCGGATCATCCCGAGCGACAGGATGCCTTCTTCGAATGGCTGGAAAAGGCGAGACAGGATTTTGGCCAGGTTCTGGATGCACAGGACTTTGCGGCTCAGGTGACGGCGCTTGAGACGCTGTTGGGGCAGCGTGTTGTGACTGAGGCCCAAGTGCGTCGGGACTATCAGGGCGGTGGGAATCTTGAGCGGATTCTGGAAAGCGTTAATCCGAAAGATATCTTTAAGGTGCCCCACGCAGAGAAACCTTCATTCCCGCTCTCTACGCAACCCGGTGCTGAAGTGGTTATCAAAGCCAAGATCGGCAAGGGCACACCAACAACACCTCTCTCAAACAATGCGCCACCGGTGCCAAAATATCGGGACATCCATTTTGAGGTGGATCTTCACCGGATTTCCGACTACGACATCATCAAGTGGCAGATCGTTAACACGGGTGTTTATGCTGCATTGCAAAAAGGGCTTCGAGGCGAGATTGGGGCGGCCAGAACCATTGGCACGGGCAAGCGTCACGAAGAGCAAACCTTATACACGGGTTCTCACTGGGTTCGCTGCTACGTGATGAAGGATCGTGTCTGTATCGCCAAGAGCGCCCCGTTCGTCGTCAATATCCAGTGAAAGGGCAGCCGTACGCGACAATTATAGAATTTGGCGTTTTCTCCGACCAGGCGCTTAGGACGGCTGAGCGGTGCGCTGCGGGCGTTAACGCACCATCTGAATGTTCGCTTTGCGACCTGGCTGGCCAGCAGAAAACAATATTCTGA
>TARA_R110001592_G_scaffold206663_1_pt1 | contig 12008 bp, 10 predicted proteins | sample TARA_R110001592 | Tara Oceans TARA_R110001592 (sample SAMEA4398387) | marine metagenome | biome: Polar Biome; feature: [SRF] surface water layer (ENVO:00010504); material: water (ENVO:00002006), including particulate matter (ENVO:01000060) such as... | depth 5 m
TGGAACCGGTTCGTCACCGGCGGGTTGCCAGCGTGCGTCCGGGCAAATAGTTGCAGGTTGCCCGAACTCCCATGCCATATAGTATGGGGCGAAGAACGTCAACGGGAGGTTCCCCAGGAGGCCCGGAAGCCATGGAAAACCGCGATTTCAGGCGGCTTGTGAAGGCGCAGTGGCGCATTTGGCGTGGAATTCTGGCGCTCGCCGTGCGGCGCTTTCAGGGCGATCAATGCCTGCGCATGGCGGCCTCGCTCAGCTATACCTCGCTGCTGGCCGCCGTGCCGCTGACCGCCATCGCCTTCGCCATGCTGGCGGCGTTCCCCGTGTTCGAAGGCGTGCGCGAAAGCTTTCAGGACGTGCTGTTCGCCAATTTCCTGCCCGACGCGGCGGAATCCATGCGCGAGCATTTCGATAAGTTCGTGCGCAACACGACGACCCTGTCGGCGGTCGGCATCATCGCCTTGGCGTTAACGGCGGTGTTGCTGCTGGGCACCATCGAATCGGCGCTCAACACCATCTTCCGGGTCACTCGGGCGCGGCGGCTGGGCCCGCGGCTTCTGGTGTTCTGGGCGATCATTACCCTGGGGCCGTTGCTGCTGGGGGCCAGTTTCTCGCTGTCCGCCTATTTCTTCGCGGCGACCCAGTGGATCGGCGTCGACCCGGCGACCGGCGCCCTGGGCGAGGCGGCCAAGCTTTTGCCCACGGGCATCATGATGCTGCTGCTGACCATGTTCTACGTGACCATCCCCAACCGGCCCGTGGCCTTCGCGGGGGCGGTCACGGGTGCGGTCGCCGCGGGGCTGCTGATCGCGGTTCTGCGTAAGGGGTTCGGTTTCTATGTCACCCATTTTCCGACCTATCAGAACATTTACGGCGCACTGTCGGCGGTGCCGATCTTCCTGATCTGGATGTACCTGTCCTGGGCCGTGGTACTGCTGGGCGCGACCCTGACCGCGACCATTTCCGAATGGCGGGAGGCGGGGGGGCGCCCGGTTCAACCGGATAATTCCCCGGCGTCGCGTCTGACCACCGCCGTGGCGGTGCTCGCCTGCCTGTTCGCGAAATCCCGCGATGGCGGCGGGGCAAGGCTCCGGGAACTGATCCGCACCGCCCGGGTGTCCCTGGCGATGCTGGAGCCGCTGTTGGAGGATTTGCGCGGGCGGGGCTATGTGGAACGCACGTCGCGAAACCTCTGGGTTCTGTCCCGCGACCTGCACGCGGCGACCCTGTACGATCTTTACCGGGATCTGGGCCTGGGCATCAACGACGCCGACGACACCTTGAGCGGCGGCGGCTGGCAGGCCGCCCTGGCGACGCAGCTTGACGGCCTGCGCGGACGCAACGCCGAGGCCATGGCGATGCCCGTGGCCGATATCCTGGCGTCCGCGGACGACGGCGGGGACGGCAAGGGGGCGGCGTCCCTGAAAAGCGTTTCCTAGGACGCGCGGGCGCCGGTCTTCTTCGCCCATTCCGCCACGAAGGCACGCAGTTCCGGATCGGGTTTCTTGGGCAACACGACCTTCAGGGTCACGAACTGGTCGCCGGGCTCGCCGCCGTCCGCATCCTTCAGGCCCTTGCCCTTGAGACGCAGGACCGTGCCCGTGTTGGCGTTTTCCGGCACGGTGACGGTGACCTCGCCGTCCAGGGTCGGGGCCTTGATCTTGCCGCCCAGAACCGCGTCCGCCAGATCAACGGGCACCTCGACATGGACGTCGCGGCCGTCGATGCGGAATCGCCCGTCGGCATCGACCTTGACGATGACCAGCGCGTCGCCGGGCTTGCCACCGCCCAGGCCGGGCATGCCCTGTTCCTTCAGGCGCAATACCTGGCCGTCGCGGGTGTCCTTGGGAATGGCGACCTTCAGGCGCTTGCCGTTGGTCATGCTGATGAACTTGGTGCCGCCCTGCATGGCTTCGGCGGCGCTCAGCGTCAGGGAATAGTTGACGTTGGCGCCGTCGACCGTGACGGTCTTTTCCTGGCGTTTCTTCTGGCGGAAGGTCTCGAACGGGTCCTTCTTCCAGCGCCGGGTCTTGGCCCGGCCCTTGGCGTCATAGCCCGCCGTTCCCTGTCCGGTCAGGGGTTGGCCGGTCGCGTCGATTTCACCGTCGTCATAGCGTTTGCGCCGGTCGGCGTTGGACAACACCTCGTAGGCGGCGGTCAGTTCCTTGAAATCGTCCTCGGCCCAAGGGTTGCCGGGGTCCAGGTCGGGATGACGCTCGCGCGCCGCCTTGCGGTAGGCGGACTTGATCTGGTCCGGCGTGGCGTTCTTGGCCACGCCGAGAATCTTATAGGCATCCTTCATGGCAGCCCCGGCCCCCGCCGCGTACAATCGCCCGCGCGGCGATCAGTTGACGACGCGCCAGGTTCCGTCGGGCTGCCGGCAGGCCGTGCCGGTCGCCTTTTCCGTCTTGCCGTCGACGACGATGGAGGTTTCGTATTCGCGGCAGTTGGCACCGTCGGCGGTCTGATAGGTCTTGGTTGGCGTGAAGGTGCCGGCGGCCTTGGAATCCGGATTGTTCCAGGACGCGGTCTGGTTGGTCTTGTTGTATTCAAGGGCGTCCTGGGCTGTGCGCTGGGCATAGGCCTTGTCGGCCTTGTCGAGAGATTTCCCGGTCTCGCCGCCAAACCAGGCACCGGCAAGCGCGCCCACGGCGACCGCCGCCAACTGTCCTTTGCCGCCGCCGAACTGCGATCCGGCCAAGGCGCCCAGGCCGGCGCCCAAGAGGGTGCCGACGGTCTGCTTGTCGCCTGCCTTGTCGGTTCCGCAAGCGGTCAACGCCAAGGCCAGAACCGCAACCCCGGTGAATTTCACGATGTTCATTCCGAATGACCTCTTCGAATGTGCGTCCGTCTGGTTTCCTGCGGCCGCAGTGTTACGGCGGCGGGAACTGCATTTTACATGCAATAGCCCTTAAAATCACATATCCGCCATCATGGACATTAACATGTCAAAGGATTATGGCAGACCTTTGACCATATTCGCCGACCGGAAACGAGGCCCATGGACCCGCACCCCCAGGACGACGCCCCACCGCGCAAGCCCGCCACCGATGATCCCATTGAAAAGTTCCGGGGCTGGCTGACCGAGGCCGAGGGCAAGGAAATCAGCAACCCGAACGCCATGGCGCTGGCCACGGCGACGGCGGCGGGGCGGCCCAGCGTGCGCATGGTCCTGTTGAAGGACGTCGATGAGCAGGGCTTCGTGTTCTACACCAACCTGGAAAGCCGCAAGGGCGGGGAACTGGCGCAGAACCCCTTTGCCTCGCTGTGCTTTTACTGGAAGACCCTGGAACGTCAGGTCCGTGTCGAAGGGGCGATCCAGCCGGTCACCCCGGCCGAGGCCGATGCCTATTACGAAAGCCGCCACCGATCCTCGCGCATCGGCGCCTGGGCATCGCGGCAGTCGCGGCCCATGAAGACGCGGTTCGATCTGGAAAAGCGGGTTGCCGAGTACACTGCCAAGTTCCATGTCGGCGCCATCCCCAGGCCGGAATTCTGGTCCGGCTTCCGCGTCATGCCCGAACGCATCGAATTCTGGACGGAAGGCGCCTTTCGCCTGCACGAACGCATTGTCTATCACCGCCTCGGTACGGGCTGGGAGACGGAGCGCCTGTTCCCGTGAGCGACGCGACCGAGCCCCCGATCAGCGAACAGGCGACCGCCACCCAGGCGGCGGCGGTGGCGGCGAATGGCGGCCTCGACAGCCAGGCGGCCCGTCTCATGCGGGCCGCGACCTATGCGTCCGTCGGGGTCGCCCTGGTTCTGATCGGGGTCAAGTTCGCCGCCTGGACGCTGACCGAGTCGGTCAGTCTGTTGTCCACGCTGATCGATTCCATGCTCGACGCGGTGGCTTCGGTCATCAACCTGATCGCCGTTCACCACGCGTTGCAGCCGGCCGACCGCGAACACCGCTTCGGCCACGGCAAGGCCGAGCCGCTGGCCGGTCTGGCGCAGGCGGCGTTCATCTGCGGGTCGGCGGCGTTCCTGCTGCTTGAGGCCGGCGAGCGTCTGATTCACCCTAAGGCCATCACCAATACGGATGTCGGCTATGCGGTGATGGTGTTTTCCATCGTCGTCACGGTCGCTCTGGTGCTGTTCCAGCGTTATGTGGTGCGGCGTTCGGGATCGGTCGCGGTCAGCGCCGACAGTCTGCATTACCAGACCGACGTGATGATCAACGCCAGCGTCATCGCCTCGCTCTACATCGCCTCGGAATTCGGCATCACCATTGCCGATCCCCTGTTCGCCGTGGCCATCGCCGGCTACATCGTCATCGGCGCGTTGAAGATCGGCAAGCAGGCCCTGGACATCCTGATGGACAAGGAACTGGCCGACGAGGAACGGGCCCGCATCCGCGAGATCGTGACCCGCCACGCCGACGTGCACGGCATGCACGACTTGCGCACGCGGTCGTCGGGGGCCCAGGTGTTCATTCAGATGCATGTGGAAATGGCGCCGGACATGACCTTGCTGGAGGCCCATGACGTGACCGATGCGGTGACGGCGGATCTGCTGGCGGTCTATCCCAACGCCGAGATCATCATCCACGAAGACCCGGAAGGTCTGGAGGAGGACCGGGCGGTCTTCCGATGAGTGGGGGCGGTGACAGTGGCCAGCAGGCGGTCATCGTCTTTTTCGCCGATCCCAAGGCCTTCGGTCTGCCGCCGGGGACGGACGTCGCGCGGCAGGAAACCCATGTGTCCCATATATTTCTGGCCGGCGACCGGGCCTACAAGCTGAAGAAGCAGGTCCGCTTTCCCTATCTTGATTTCTCGACCCTGGAGGCCCGCCGCCGCGCCTGCGAAACCGAGGTGGCGATCAACCGGCGCACCGCGCCTGCGATCTACCTGGGCACGGTGGCGGTCACGGATGAAGGGGGCGGGCGTCTGGCCCTCGGCGGCGCGGGCGATCCCGTCGACTGGCTGGTCGAGATGCGGCGGTTTCCCGACGGTGCCTTGTTCACCCATTTGGCCGACGCGGGGGCGCTCAACCGCCGCCTGATGGAAAGCCTGGCCGACGGCATTCAGGCCTTTCATGCCGCGGCCGAGATCGACCATGAACGTGGCGGGGCGGCGGGCATTCGCGCGGTCATCGACAACAACGACGCCAGTTTCCACGGCGCTCAGGGCGGTTTGTTCAATATGGACGACATCGATGCCCTGACCGACGGATCCCGGCGACTGCAAGACAGCCTGGCGGCCCTGCTGGATGCGCGGCGGGACGGAGGACGGGTGCGCCATTGCCATGGTGACCTGCACCTGGCGAATATCTGCCTGTTCGAAGACAAGCCGACCCTGTTCGACGCCATCGAATTCAACGACGCCTTCGCGCGGATCGATGTTCTCTACGATCTCGCTTTTCTGCTCATGGATCTGGACCTGCGGGGGCACCGGCGTCTGGCGTCCTTCGTGCTCAACCGTTACCTCGACCGCGCCCCGCCCGACGGCGGCGATCTCGACGGGCTGGCCCTGTTGCCGTTGTTCCTGTCCATGCGCGCCGCCGTGCGTGCCCATGTCGGGGCGTCCCAGGCGGCGGCCCTGGCGGATGCGGCCGAAAGCCGCCGCCGCGCCGGACGTGCGCGGGAATACTTTTTTCGGGCCCTGCAATACCTGAACCCGGCGCCGCCGGTGCTGATCGCCGTCGGCGGCCTGTCCGGCAGCGGCAAAAGCCGCCTGGCGCGGGAACTCGCCCCCCATCTGGGGGCGGTGCCCGGGGCCCGCGTGGTGCGCACGGACGTGCAACGCAAGCGCCTTGCGGGCATCGACCTGTTCGACCGCCTGCCACCGGAAAGCTACACGCCCGAGGCCTCGCGCCGCACCTATGACGCCTGCTTCGACGAGGCTGCCCGGGCGCTCGCCGCCGGCCAATCCGTGGTGTTCGACGCGGTGTCGCTGAAGCCTGAGGAAAGGGCCGGGATCGAGTCTTTGGCCGGGCGGCTCAAGGTGCCGTTTCTCGGCCTATGGGCCGACGCCCCGCTGGCCGTGCGCTTGGAGCGGGTCGACAGCCGCCGCGACAACGTGTCCGACGCCGGGGCCGAGGTTGCCCGCCGGCAGGAAGAGGCCGATCTGGGCGACGTGACCTGGACCGTCATCGACAGTTCAGGTTCGCGCAAGAACACGGTCGCGGGGGCGCTGGCGATGATCCGCGACCGGGGGTTGGCATGACGGCCCGCGGTGCCAACTGGCACAAGAATTGCTGTCACCGGGGGGTCGTGACCATCCGCCCGCCATGTTAGATTGGCCGGCCAAAGACAGAGAATTCGGACAGTTCCCATGTCCCAGGTGCACCGCCGTATCCTGACCGCCGCGCTGGGCGGGCTTGAAGAAGACCAGGCCGTCTATTTCGCCGACATCGCGGAAAAGCTGGGCGAGGACCCGCGCACGGAACGCATGCCCAACCTGGTCTATCTGGTGTTGGCCGACACGGTGCGGTTCATGCCGACCTATCTGACCAAGAAGGAATTCATCAACCGGCTTCTGCGTTTCGTCGACCGCAACCACCGACGCCTGGCGCGCATCATCTATGACCCGGCGTTCCTGAAGGACAAGACCCTGTTGGCCCCCATCACCGGCGGTTTCGTGGCCGAGGTCGTCGAAGCGACCCTGATCCATTACGAAGAAGGTGGAATCGACGCCGGCGAGCAGATCGTCCATCGCCTGACCTTCGACGAAAGTGGCGGGGTGCTGAATTTTCCCTATGCCGATGACGAGGATGAGGACGAGAACGAGAACGACTAGAACAACTCGCCCTGCGCCCGTTCGGGCGTCTGTTCCTCGTACATCAGCGCCCCTTCGAAGGGATGCAGGACCGTGCGGGCGGTGGCGAAGGATTGCGTGCCGTCCATCCAGGCAGCGGCCCCTTGGGCGTCCAGGATTACCGGCATGCGGTTGTGAATGTGCGCGATGGCCGGGGCGGGGGCGCAGGTGACGATGGTGAAGGCCTCGCCGTCGCTGAGCCCGGCAAAAGCGGCGGGTCCCGCCGCCGGGGCGATGCGGTTCTTGCGCTTGCTGCCGTCGTCGGCGATGCGCCATTCCAGATAGGCGGTCATCGGCACCAGGCAGCGCCGTTCCAGAAGCGGGCGGAAGGTCGCCTTTTCCGCCAGGGTTTCGGCCCGGGCGTTGATCATCGGCTTCTTGTTCCAGGACACGGCAAGGCCCCAGCGCATCAGGCGCGGGCCCGCGCCGCCGATGATCAGGGCCTGGTCCGTCGGCCGCATGTCGTCCGTGTTGGGCACGGGCGGCGGGGCGTCCAGGTCGAACTGATCCATGATCACCTGGGGGCTGGCCGACATTTCGTAACGGGCGCACATGGCGGCAGTATAGGGCAGGGGAAACGGGCCCTGGAATAGGCAGGTGGTTTGCCGTAACGTCCTGCCCATGACAGGGAGCGGAGACATTCGGCCGGAAGCGGCGGCGGATCAGCGCGTGCGCACGGTGGTCATCACCGGGGCCAGCCGCGGCATCGGCCATGCCACGGCGCGGTTCTTTCTGGCGCGGGGCTGGCACATCATCACCTGTTCGCGCGAAGACACGCCCGAGGAATGCAAGCGCGATCCGCAATGGACCTGCCATATCCCGACGGACCTGTCGGACGTGGCCAGTGTCGAGAATTTCATTGAAAAGGCCAACGCGGCCCTGCCCGAAGGGCGCCTGGAAGCCCTGGTCAACAATGCCGGGATGTCGCCCAAGACGCCGTTCAAGGAACGGCTCGGCTGTCTCAACGGCGACCTGGGCGCCTGGCAGGAGGTCTTCGACCTCAACTTCCTGGCGCCGCTGCGTCTGTCGCGGGGGTTCGCCTCGGCCCTGCACAAGGGCGACGGCGCCATCGTCAACGTGACCTCCATCGCCGGGCACATGATCCATCCCTTCGCGGGATCGGCCTATTCGATTTCCAAGGCGGCCCTGTCGGCCCTGACCCGCGAAATGGCCAACGAGTTCGCGGCCCTTGGCGTGCGGGTCAACGCGGTGGCGCCGGGCGAGATCGAGACGGATATGATCCAGCCCGAATACGAGGCCCTGATCCCGCGCATTCCCCTGGACAAGATGGGATCGCCCACGGACGTGGCGGGGGCCATCCACTACCTGTGCTCCGACGACGCGCGCTATGTGACCGGCACCGAAATCTGGGTCACCGGCGGCCAACACATGGTCTGATCGGCCGCTCTTCCGACCGACCCGTCGCCGTTCACGAAATCGTCGCTTGCGCCGGACCGTGAAGGGGGATGACACTTTCCGATCAACATTCCTTGTTGCGGGGGACGTCATGCGGGCATTCGGTCGACTGGTTCTGGTTTGTGTCCTGGTTCTGAGCGTCCCAGGGGTGGCCCTGGCGAACAAGACCAAGGTGTCGCTCGGCACAGCGACCAAGGGGGGCGGGTTCGAAGTGTTCGGCGGCGGCGCCGCGCAGGTCATCAACGAAACCGACGCGGGCCTGGATGTCGTGCCCGTCGCCACCAAGGGCAGCCGCGAGAACATTCCCCTTCTGGAATCGGGAAAGCTGGACACGGCCCTGGTCGCCAGTCTGCCGGCCTATGAGGCCTTCAACGGCGTCGGCCGGGCGCCCACGGGCCTCAAGATCATCACCGCCATCTATTCCACCTTCGGCATGTTCGCCGTGCGCGGCGACAGCACGGCCAAATCGTTCCGTGATCTGGTCGGAAAGCCGGTCGCCTGGGGCACCAAGTCGTCGGGACTGACATTGTTGGGCAAGTACGTGTCCGAGGCCCTGGGGCTGGACCGTGACAAGGATTTCCAGGCTCATTTCCTGGCCAAGGCGGGAGACGGGGCGCCCATGCTGCTGGACGGCCGGATCGATGGTTTCTGGGGCGGCGGGATCGGCTGGCCCGGTTTCGTCAAGGTCATGAAGGGCGGCGGGCGGTTCGTCGGCCTGAGCGATGCGGACGTCGCCCTGGTCAATGCCAAGTATCCGTTCCTCAAACCCTTCACCCTGCCCGCCGGGTCCTATGACGGGCAGAAGGACGCCGTGACCTCCGTGGCGTCCTTCAGCTTTCTGCTGGCCCGCGCCGACCTGCCCGACGACATCGCCTACCGTCTGGCCAAGGCCCTGCACCAGGGGCATGGCGTGTTGGCGGGGCGGCTTAAGCAGGCGGGGGAGACGACACCGCAAAACACCGTCCTCGCGGCGCCGACGCCGGGGCACATCCACCCCGGCGTGCGCCGGTATCTAAGCGAGATCGGGGTTAAGTAGGGCGCTTTGTTTTTCCAGTCGCGGCAACCGGTTAGGCGTTTTTTCTAAGGCTGTCTTTAACCCTGCCTTAACCACGATTCCACTATTCTGCGGGCTGACCCAAAGGCGTTTCGCCCCCGCTGGGCGGGGGTGTATCATGCCTTTTGCGCGTTTTGCCCGTGAAGGAGGGCGCAAACCATGGCGAAGCAGGTATCGCAGCAAGGCAACCCGAAACAGGCCGCGGCCCCGACCGGGGATACGCCCGTCGGCGGCAAGGCGGCGCAGGCCCGCGCGGCCCTGCCCGAGGTCGATGACCTGCTGGCGCCGGACGACTGGCGCGCGCCGTTCTATCTGCGCTGGAAACTGCACCTGTTGCTGGGCGGCGCGTTGACCGTGCTGTGGTTCGCCCTGGTTCTGGATTTCATCGAAAAATCCCTGGGTCTCGGCAATCTGACCGAACTGTTGCCTCACGAGGTCGGCGGCTTGGCCGCCGGCGCCTTCACGCCGGTCGCCTTCCTGTGGATGCTGATCGCCTTTTTCGAGCGCGGCCGCCAACTGCGTCAGGAAACGGCCATCCTGCGCAGTCATTTGAAACAACTGATTTATCCGTCGGACCGCGCGGACAGCCGGATGCAGGAAATCACGGCTTCCTTGCGCAATCAGACCAAGGAACTGCTGTCCGCCTCGGATGAGGCGGCGCGCCGCGGCCAGGCCATGGGCGACCTGATCCGCGAGCGGACCCGCGATCTCGCCCAGGTGTCCGAGGACGCGGACCTGCGTGCCCATGCCGTCGCCGATGCCCTGAAGCGGCAGACGGCGGACCTGAGTTCGGCTTCGGAACGCGCGGCCGAGCGGGCCCGTGACGCCGGCGAAACCCTGTTCGAACAGGCCCATGGCCTGACCGTCACGACGGACCGCGCCTCGGCCCGCGCCGAGGACATGATCCAGACCCTGAAGCGCCGGGCCGAGGAACTGGACGGTGTCGCCCAGGAAGCGTCGGACCGCACCATGAAGGCGGCCGAGGCTTTCGATCGCCGCACGGAGCGCCTGGATACGGTGTCGCGTGAGGCCCTGGCCCGCGGCGTTCAGGCCGACAGCCTGTTGGAACGCCGTATCGGCGAGATCGCGGATGTCGCCGGCAAGGCCAACGCATCGGTCACCGAGGCGGCGGGAACGCTCGACCATAGCGCCCAGGACCTGTCGCAGCGCGCCGAACGCGCCAAGGACGCGGCGACGGAACTGGAATTGGGCCTGGGCCGTCAGGCCGATGTGCTTGATGCCTTGGGCGGGCGTGTTTCCGACCGGATTTCATTGATTTCATCGGCATTGCGCGATAACGCGGATGCGCTGGCGACGGTCACCGAACAGGCCGTGGTCCAGGCGACCGACGCCGGCACGCGCCTGAGCCGCCAAGCCGCCGCCATTACCGAAACCGTCGACCGCGCGGTCGACCGCCTGACCCAATCAGGCGACGGGTTGTCGGCGCAGGTCGACAACCTGCATGGTCAGGCGCAGCGTGTCGCCGAACAGGCCGATGCCGCCGCGGGCAACCTGCAACGGGCGACCAGCGAGCTTGGGGAAAACGCCGAACGCACCATCACGCGCGCCGAACAGGCCGGCGGTGAATTGCGCGGCCGGTCCGAGGACCTGCGCGGCGTCGCCGATCAGGCGGTCGAGCGGCTGACGGAATTCGGCCGCGAAATGGCCCAGCGCCGCAACGAACTGGCCCACGCCGCGGATGCCGCCGCCAACAGGTTGGCCGCCGTGGGCGCTGATCTGATGCGCCGTCAGGGCGATCTTTCCGCCGCCGCCGACACGGCGGACGGCCGAGTCACGGGTCTGATCGAGGGCCTGCGCGAAACCGAAACCAGCCTTGCCCGCACCGTTGACAAGGGGTCCGCCGATGTCGCGTCGGTCACACGCGCCTTGCTGCATAGCGCGGACCGGGTTCAGGCCTCGACCCAACGCGCCGAAACCACCGCTCAGGCCTTGCAGGAAACCCTGTTGGGCCTGACGGACGCCAGCACCCAGGCGGTCGAGCGGCTGGGCCAATTGGGCGGCCAGATGAACAGCCAGTCGACCCTGATCGGTGATGCCTCGGGGCAGGCCATCACCAATCTGGAAAAGGTGTCGGCCCTGCTGCGCTTCCATTCCGATCGCCTGCGTGAGATTTCCCAGCGCGCGGTCGAACAGGTCGGCAACGCCGGGGGTGCGGTCGAAGGAGCCGGCGATCAGGTCAATGCGGCGGTCAACGAGACGGCGGGTCAGCTGCACGAATTGGATGCGGCCATGCGCGGGCGCCTCGAACAGATCGTCGCCGCCTCGACGCAGACCACCGCCGCGATCGGCGCGACGCTGGATGCGGTCAAGCGCGGCACTACGGGGCTGCAGGTGTCCGGGGCCGAGGCCGTGGGCGAGATGACCAAGGCCGGTGCCGCGCTGAACGGTCAGTCGCGGGCGATCCGCGAAGTGGCGGATCATGCGGCGAACCTGCTGTCCATGGTCACGGAAATCCTGTTCCGCCAGGGCGAGGCGGTGTCGGAAACGTCGGACGCCGCAAACCGCAAGATGAATGCCCTGCGCGACGCCATGGAACTGCGCACGGTGGAACTGGAGCGGGTCAGCACCCTGACGGATGAGCGCATCGCCAGCGCCCGGCGTTTCCTGAAGGACGCGGCGGGCGAATTGGACGAGGCGACGGCGCGGGCGTCGGACCGGGTGACGGAAGCGTCCGACTCCCTCACGGCGGGCAGCGCCAAGGTCGAGGAAGTGGTCGACCATGCGGTGTCGCGCCTGGGCACCATCGGCGATGTCGTCAAGGAAGT
>TARA_R110001592_G_scaffold329729_1_pt1 | contig 12005 bp, 12 predicted proteins | sample TARA_R110001592 | Tara Oceans TARA_R110001592 (sample SAMEA4398387) | marine metagenome | biome: Polar Biome; feature: [SRF] surface water layer (ENVO:00010504); material: water (ENVO:00002006), including particulate matter (ENVO:01000060) such as... | depth 5 m
TGTGTTGTTAGATACCGGTTGGTTCGATAGCGCGCCTGGAATGCCTGTGGCTTTCGCATTTGCATTACCACCACGACTATCGCTATTAATCTGCTCACTACGCACGACCTGACTTTCAGGATTCCAGCTTTCGCGGCTGACTTGTGAGCTAGCAAAATCAATGTCAGCAGCAACTTGCACACGCACCTTGCCCGAGGCCACGATGGGCGAAATCAGCTGCTCAATGCGCGACTCATAGGTTTTCTCAACGCGCTGACGGTAATCAAACTGACGTGAGCCTTGAGCCAAAGCATCGTTTTCCTTTTCGGATAGAAGATTGCCCTGCTGATCGACCACGGTGACTTGATCGGCGGTGAGATCAGGAATACTCGATGCCACTAAATTGACAATGGCTTTAACGTTTTGCTTCTCAAGCACACTGCCAGGGAACACATCGAGGAAGATGGATGCAGTGGCGGTTTTGCGTTCACGAACAAACACACTTTGCTTAGGAATCGCTAAATGCACACGAGCTCTGCGAACTTGGTGCAAGCTTTCAATGGTACGAGATAGCTCAGTTTCAATGGCGTGCTGATACTTCTTGGTTTCCATGAACTCGCTAACGCCGAATCCTTTTTCATCCTTCATCATTTCCAGGCCGCTGCCATCGCCAACCGCTAAACCACTTCCGGCGAGTTTTAGGCGTGCGTCATGGAGACGATCATTGGGAACTAAAATAGCGCCAGTCGCATCTTCAATTTTGTAGGGAATGTTTAAGGTGTTGAGCGTGTCGACCACCGCCGATGCACGATCAGGCGTCAAGCTGCCGTAGAGCATTTTGTAGTCAGGGCCTTGCGACCACATCACCGAGCCAATACCAATTGCGACACTAGCGGCGATGCCAACCAGGATCAGCAGCTGACGCAGCCATGGCGCCTGCGCAAGGGTTGATAAGTTTGCATTCATGGCATTGAACTGGCTCATACCGACATCCGCATAACTTCTTGATAGGCATCAATCATTTTGTTGCGCACCTCAACGGCTGCCTTAAATGACACATCTGATTTTTGTTGCGACACCATGACTTGAGTCAGGCTCATTTCGCTGTCGCCGCGCACGTAGGAGGCGGTATTGCTTGCAGAGGTTTGTTGAAGCTTATTAACGCTCTCAATGCCCTGCTTAAGCATGTCGCCAAAGCCGGCAGGTTGTACGCCACCTTGGCTGGGATGAACACTGCCAACACCTGGTGCCGGCACTGAACCAATGCCTGGCGTGTTTTGGCGCATGGCTCGAATTTGGCTGAGTATGTTGTCGACTCCGCTGACACTGGTCATGCCCATACCTCTTACTTATTGGCTATGTGAGTTAAAACGGTCACTCACTTACCTAGATACAAAGCAAACACTGTGCCAGCTTTAGCTAAACGCTTGCAGGCCTAGCTTTTTCATTTTCTCGACTAAGGTTGTGCGTTGTAGGCAGAGCAAACGGGCAGCACGCGAAACCACACCATCGACACGGGCCAAAGCCTCTGTGATGTAGCGGATCTCAAGGTCTTGCAAGGTTTGCTTTAGATCTAAGCCTGCTTCTGGAAGCTCTATTACTGCAGTGCTAATACTGTCGTTTGACTGCGATTGCACATCAAATAACATTGCCTGTTCGGCCTCGCGCTGGGCAGGCGTATCGATGCTGGCAGCCATAGGTGGCATTTTATTGACGCTTGGAACAGCCTGCAGCAGAGCAGCTTGCTGCTCAGCTGCAAGTTGACGGGCCGCTTTACGCTCAGCCTCGCGCTCCAACTCAGTTTCAAGCAATTCCATTGGGTAATAACGAGCAGGCAAATCCGTTGTGCTGAGGGTTTTACCCGCATGCGTAATTGATAGTCGTTCAACCAAGTTTTCAAGTTCACGAATATTGCCTGGCCAGGCATAAGTCGATAACGCATCGATCACTTCTTGATTAAACACCGGAGGCGTTGTGTCGCGCTCAATTTGACGATTACAGAAATGGCGAATCAGCATTGGCAAATCATCTAAGCGCTCACGCAAAGCTGGCACCACAATTGGAAACACGTTTAAGCGGAAATACAGGTCTTGGCGAAAGCTGCCCAGATCGACCATGGTTTCAAGGTCGCGATGCGTAGCAGCTATGATGCGTACATTAGACTTAATGGTTTGATTGCTACCTACGCGTTCAAAGCAGCGCTCTTGCAGCACACGCAATAACTTCACTTGCATCGGCAGGCTCATATCGCCGATTTCATCTAAAAATAATGTGCCGCCTTCAGCCATTTCGAAACGGCCTTTACGCGTGCTGATTGCACCGGTAAAAGCGCCCTTTTCATGGCCAAAAAGTTCGCTCTCAAGTAAGTCCGCGGGGATGGCACCACAGTTAACTGGCACAAAAGGTTTATTTCGGCGCGAGGAAGCATCGTGCAAGGCACGCGCAACAACTTCTTTACCACTACCAGACTCCCCTTGAATCAACACCACGGTAGCGTGCGGCGCTACTTGTGAGATGAGCTCGCGCACAGTCTCAATAGCCGACGAGCGGCCTAGCGGATTGCGTAAGCGAATGGGGGTGCTTGTATCTAGTGCGATGGAAGCTGTCATAGCCAAGATATCCGTGTCAGAACTTTGATGTCCTATTTGTCGGATATTTGACGCTTGGCTTCAGTCAACTTTTGTAGCGAGAAGTGTTGTTGGTCTGTGAGCTGTGTAACTCAACTAGGCATCGCTGCGGGCCTGGCGGCTCACGGCAATAGCGCGCCGATGCTGGCGAAAGAGGAATTTATCCAATGCATTTTGTGTTAACGACGATAACCCGTAGAGCTCACCGCGCTCTGAGTTAGTAACACGCAGTGGCAGCCTGAGAGGCATCGCTACCGCGTTGTGTACATGCAATTCGACCACGAGGTAGTCACCGGCCGACGCTTTAATGGCACCCGCCTGCCAATTTAATGCCATCGCGCTCAAGCTCACCGTGCTTGGCTGTGGTAGCTCATTGTGCTGGCTCAATAATTGGTTCATGAGGCTTAATAATAAATCGACCTTCGCTTCAAGCCGCAATAGCTCAACTTGCACACCGTCATCCGAATCGGCATCCGAGATATAACGTTTAACCTCAGCTACCTCAATTGCGTTGAGTAGCATTAAGTTGCGTTCATTGAGGTTTAGTAGCTCAGCCTCGGTTAAGGCCTGAGAGTATGTGCTGTAGCTCAATGGCAACTGGCCACTTAGGCTAATGGCCTCATGCAGCGCTTCGTCATTCATGGTGTCGGTCATTATTGTCTCGCGAGTTAGCTTGAGCAGCTCAAATAAGCACCGGCAGCATTGTGCTGTTGACGGGCGCTACGAGCCTCATTCATCAATACTTGACGGCTGTGCTGGAGGTGCCCTGTGAGCTCGGTGTCGAACTGCAGAATGGCACGGATCGCGGTGGCAATATCTATTTTTGACAGCGTAGCTGGCACGTCGGCAAAGAACAGCTCCAAAGCGTCTCGGCGCTGTAGCTGTAAGTTTAGCGCAGCATCCCAATCACCGAGCTTAGCCAGCGCCAACATGTCATGCGTCATACCCAGCAAGGACTGCAACGTCGGACGACGCTGAGCAGGCACTGGAAATGGCAAGACATTGGACGATGACATGGTTACGCTCCCATCAATTGCGCTTGCTGTGTGCCGTCAAATACTTCGGGCGCACCACGATGAAAGTCGCTTGGAATGCTATCCCAGGCTGCTTTTAGCTCACCTAGCAAATCCCCAACTTCGTCTAGGAGCGCAGGGTCATTGGTGCTGCTAGCCAGCAATAAGCGGCGGCACATGTATTCGTATAGGTTTTCTAAGTTGTCCGCTAAAGGATGGCCATGGCGCTTATCAAGGCTGGCGCGCAGGCTATCGATGATGTCGATAGCACGGCTTAGGCACTGCCCTTTTTCGGCGTAATCTTTGCGTTGCATATGACCGCGAGCCCGCGAAATACGATCAATCGCACCGGCGTACAGCAGCTGAATTAAGCGGTGTGGGCTGGCCGACTCAACACTGGTTTGGGCACCAATATTGGCGTAGGCCTTTGATGCACGAGCCATGGCATAAGTCATTATCGTCTCCTAAAAACGGCGCAAGAGAACTGCGCTAGCTACGATTAGTAACGACCAATTTGGCCAAATCTTTAGGCTTGAAAGCACTATATTTAGAGCAAACTGGACAATTGAGCTGATAAAAATGAGCTCGTGCCATTTAGCGATGTGAGCAAGCTATCGAGCGCGTTAAATTGCTTCGAATAGCGCGCCTCAATGCCTTCCATACGGAAATCCAAGGCATCTCGCTGCACGATTAAATCTTTTAATTGCGTGCGCAAGCCTTCACTACGCGTAGCCAAAATTCCGTCTTTACCAGCGAAGCTTTTAAGCGCGGTATCGACACGTGAGGCAAAGCCGTCATCGCCGCTGAAAAACTTCGCCATGGCATCTGGCTGGCTCTCTAATAACTTATCTAAGCGAGTGCTATCGACAGTCAAAGCGCCTGTTTTGGTGTTAGTCGTAATGCCTAACTCAGAGAGTGTGTCGGCATTGGCGCTTGCTCCGCCAACGGCAGTGTTGAGTTCATTACGAATAACCGAAGCGAGGCGCAGCGAAGTGGCATCACCTTGGAGTTGGCCGGCTTGCTTGCTAGTCGCGTTGTAGCTAGTCAGTGAGCTCAGGCTGCCTTGTAATGCGTTGTAGGCCGCGACAAAGTTCTCAACCAGCTTTTTACCGCTGCTTGAGTCTTCTGTCACATCTACCGCAAATGAGTTTCCAGCATCTGCTTTGATTGCCGTAAAGCTGACGCCTTCGACAATATCGGTGAAGCTATTTGTGCTTGAGCTACGCGAGAAACCATCCACAATGATGCGTGCGTCTTGAGCAGCTAGCTTTTCAACAGCGCCATTATTGCTGCTACCTGCGCTAAAGCTAAAAGAAGCTAGCGTTGGAGGGTCGCCGGGAATTAAGCCACCAGGCGGCAAAGCCGGCAAAGGATCGCCATTTGCATCGGCAGCAGTAACGCTTAGCTCGCCAGCCAGACCACTTTGCAAACTCGTCATGACCAAATGATCACCGTCGTCGGCGCGCACAATCGATGCTCGCATCGTGGTATTGCCTGAGGCAGAATTAATAGCATCACGCAGCCCAGCCAAGGTGTTGTTACTACCATCGATAGTGACAGCGAAGCTCGTCGTGTCATTGCTGAACGTTAGCTTGCCCTCACCCACTGCCGCATCTGTGCCGGCAAAGCCTGCACTTGCGATCTGGTGCGTTTGCGCCAGGCTTTCTACCGATACTCGATAACTACCTGCTACTGCTTTTGTTGATGCTGTTACCGCTACTTGCTCAGGCTTGCCAACCGTCGTGCTGCGCGCATTGAGCGTGTCGCTGTTGTTTAATTTGCCTAAAGCTTGGCGAAAAGCATCAACACTAGACTGCAAAGCGCCGAACGCTGAGAGTTTGGTCTGAGCCTTAGACTCTTTACCCGAAATACGCGCTGCTGGCGCTGCGCGCTCGGCTGCAACCAACTGTGACACCATGTTATTGACATCAATACCGTTGGCGCCGCTACTGGTAATGCTTGGCATGGCTTATTTCCTCTCAAATTCTCTGCATCTAGTGTTGACACTTAAAGGCCGCTTAGTAAACAGCAGTTGCGTAAGCCTCTGTAAGACTAAGCAAGATCTAGCAAGCGTCATGCCAGAAGCTCAAGCTTCCTCGGCAAATATTCCGCCTTTACCGCTTTTCGCTAGGCTAGACAGCTTCAGCACTTCTTCACTTGGAAACTGGCGAATAATATCGCCAGAATCACTATCAATGACCTTTACGACATTACGGCCGCTATCTTCATCAATGGAAAACTCTAGCTTACGCTGAGTCAGCAGCTGGTCTTGCCACTCTTTTAACTGCTCAGGCTTTATCTGCTCTGAGCTGATCATTTCTGTTGGCTCGATAGCATCCGGCGTTTTCACCGCGGCAGCGACCACTTGACTCTCGTCGGATGTGACTCGGGCAGCTGTTGGCTCAATAGCTCTGCTATAGGTATTGGGCACGCTCGAAATTGTCATGGCACTTCTCCATGTCGACGCTTATTAAACGACAAAGAGGCAGCCGACCATGTGGCCAGCTGCCTTCTTGCTTGGTCAATCTGCCAAGTCTTTACGACTTGGCAGTGACGCCCAACCTTAACGAAGCAGGCTGAGAACAGTTTGTGGCAGCTGGTTAGCTTGCGACAGCATAGCCACGCCGGCTTGTTGCAGAATCTGACCTTTCGACAGATTGGCTGTTTCAGCAGCGAAGTCTGTGTCTTGGATGCGGCCGCGTGAGGCCGACAAGTTTTCAGACGTGGTCTGCAAGTTAGCAATCGTGGAGCTGAAGCGGTTTTGCACAGCACCAAGGTTGCCACGCGATGTATTCACTTCTGCGATTGCTTTGTCTAAGAGAGCCAACGATTGTTGCGAGTTGGTGAAGCTCGACAGGCTTAATGAGCCAATACCGGTTGTAGTCGTTGCTGTGCCGACACCACCAGCAGCAAAACCAGCGATCGGAACTGTACCGCTAGCACCAGCAATGGTGATCGCAGCTGCGCTAGTCAACGTCAAATCACCAGTAGTCTTGTCATACGATGCACCAACACCGGTTTGTGATGAGACACGGTTAATCGCTTCAGCCATTTGGCCAGCGCGTTCCTGGGTGTTACCTGCTGCTGCCACTGCACCAATGTCGACACCATTAACGGTAAGGCCGCCAGCAGGGATTGCTGTAGCAAAGCCTGTTAAAGCACTCGCATTAACGTTTGCTGAAGTACGAGTTAACGAGCCACCCAAGGCAGATGTTTGCACGTTAGCAATCGATGTGATGCCGATTGTTTCGCCAGCGTTGGCACCAACTTGGAACTGAACACCAGCAAATGAGCCGTCAAGCAATTTGGTGCCGTTGAAGCTAGTTTGCTGACCAACACGTTGAATTTCTGACTGCAGCTGTACGAACTCAGCGTTCAGCGCATCTCGGTCAACTTGTGAGTTAGTACCGTTAGATGACTGCACAGCCAATTCACGCATACGCTGTAAGTTGTTGCCAACTTCACTCAATGCGCCTTCAGCAGTTTGTGCTAGCGAGATGCCATCGTTGGCGTTACGCACAGCGACGTTCAAGCCGCGGATTTGTGAAGACATACGCTCGGAGATGGCCAGGCCAGCTGAGTCATCTTTAGCGCTGTTGATACGCATACCGGTCGACAATTTTTGCAGCGAGTCGGCCATTTTGGATTGTGAAGTGCTCAAGTTACGTTGAGCGTTCAAGGATGCCACGTTGGTGTTAATGGACAAGGCCATGATGTTTCTCCGTTCTACCGTTGGTAACTAAGCGACCTCTGCCTAAATGGCTTTGTATCGCGGACATACTAGATATCGAACTATTTGCTGGAGACTTGAGGGCTTTTTACACTTGCACGACAAATGCCAGCACAGACTTACAAATAGTTGAATAGTGAAAGCCCTTGAACCTGCACATAAGCTTTCTGAGCAGCTTGTAAGCCACTGAGTTGCAAAGATAATTTGCTATAAGCTTCAGCAATATCTATATCTTCGTTATCAGATTTCAACGCTGTGAGCTGCAAGCTGCTACTGGCATTGGTTTCAGTTTGCTGCTCAATTTGATTCAGCCGCACACCTATTCCAGTACGGACATCACTTAAATGACCAAGGCCGCGATCTAAGACCACTAAAGCTTTAGACAGCACACTGTTCAGGCCATCCACTGTGGTGGTGCTATCGCTTAGGTCATATGGAGCTGTGGGGTCAGCGGGCACAACCGGAGGCAAAACCGGTTCTTGACCTCCGGTACGCGGCGTCTCCAAAGCGGCAGCAATCTGGCTCAATGCCTTAAACAAATCGATATTGCCGGCGGCGGCATCTGTGGCACTTGCTGGCACTTGCTGAAACACAGCCGCGCCAGTATCACCGTCGGCAATTTGGCGACCAGGACCAATCGTGACTAAGCGCTGACCGGCATGAGTGTTGGTTTGCACTTGCTGCGTGGCGGCATCGAAGCTGTACGGCACTTGATCGTCTTGATAACCGCCGAATAGATAATGGCCATTACCATCTTGGCTATTGGCTAGCTGCATTAAGGACTTTACTTGCTCACGAATTTCAGCGGCAGTCGCGGCACGGCTTTCATTGCTTTGCGTACCGTTATTAGCGCCGACAACTAATTCACGCACGCGCTGCAATACGTTCACACTGCTGGTCACGGCATTTTCTTCTTCGCGCAAACGGCCATCGACCAAGATCGACTGCTTGTCGAATTGCGCCAATCGATCAAGGCTGCGCTGCATGGTCAGGCTCTGCTGTGCTGCCACTGGGTCTTCCGAGGCAGTTTGAAAACGCTTGCCCGTGGACACTTGCTGTTGAGTTTTATTGAGATCGAGCTGCTGATTCATCATGCCGCTAATGGATTGGCGGTAAATTTGCTGTGTTGAGATACGCATTTTAAGCCTCCACGCTCACGCCTTAGCGAAAGGCATTAATCATGGTTTGGAATAGGGAGTTGGCGACGCTGGCGACTTGTGCTGAGGCTTGGTAGGCCTGTTGAAAACGCAATAAGTTAGCGGCCTCTTCATCTAAGTTAACGCCGCTGACTTCATCACGCCGAGCAGTAGCTTGAGCGAGCAATGTTTCTTGCGCTGAAGCGCCGACTTGAGCGCTACGTGTTGTGGCTGCGACTTTACCGAGCATACCTTGCACACCATCACCGAGTGTTGCGCTGCCATTAGTCAGTATTTTTTTACTTTCTATGCCCACCATCGCAAGCATATTGCGGTTATCACCTGGGCCTTCAGTGCCGTCATTACCAGCCGCTGCTATTTTGGCCGGATCGGTGATCGCCACAGAAATTGTCTTAGCAGACATGCCAGTGGGCGAGATTAAAAACTCGTCATTAGTTGCTGCAGTGCCGCTAACCACGACTGAAAAGCCCTGCGCAGTTAATGGGTCACCGGCCGTACCAGTACCCGTCAAACTAATGACTTGATTGCTGGCAGGATTACGAAGCTGCCAGCCCGCGTCGGTTTGACGCAAAATATAAGCATCGCCTGTTAAGTTAAGCGAGCCAGAGATTTCGACCGCGAGCGCAGCATTTCCGCTATTGCTACTCGAGGCTCGTGGCTCAATGGCGCCAATGCTGAAAAAATCACCGCCAACATCGCCGCGCAAATCGGTGCCTAGCTTATGTTGATCGTTAAATGCCGACGCCATTTGATTGGCGAGTAGGCCAAGTTGATTGCGCGCTGGTGTCAAAACATCGTCACGAAAAGCCATCGCTCCGCCGAGGGTGCCGCCCTCTAAAGCGCCGCTAATTTCACCTTGACCAGCAAAGCTGACCTCTGCTCTTGTAGGGTCAAAGCGATTACCCGTTACAACGAGGGTGCTTGGTTGTGTGCCTAATACTAGGGGCTGTCCATTGCCGACAAAGACGCTCATCGAGCCGTCTTTTTGCTCAAGCGTGCTAACGCGGACGATTTTATTGAGCTCTAAGACTGCAGCATCGCGCTGATCCATTAAGTCATTGGGCTTACCGCCCTGGCCTACTGTGCGGCTTATGGTCAGGTTTAGTTCAGCAATGCGCTTGCTCAGACCATTGACCTCGTTTACCGAGGCAGAGATGCGTGTATTAATCTCTTCATTGATGCCTGAAAACTCGCTTTCTATGCCCTGAAAGCGCGCCGCCAAAGACGAGCCATTCGCTAGCAACTCACGGCGTGCAGCCAACGACGATGGGTCGGTGCTGGCTGCTTGAATGCTGTCATAAAACTTTGATAGCGCTGGCGATAAGCCTTGCTCGCTATCGGAGAGCAAATTATCAAGGCGGCTCGATAAAGAATGTATCGTTTGCTGCTGATTATAGCTGGCCGTGGTTGAGCGCTGCTGCGAGACAGCGTATTGATCATAGGCACGCTGCACACTCGATAACTGTACGCCTGAGCCCAGTGTTAATGGTCCGCGCTGTTCTGGCATGCGCGAAGTCAGCGACACCGTTTGCCGGCTAAAGCCTTCTGTATTGGCGTTGGCGATGTTGTTGCTGGTGGTGGACAAGGCACGCTGATAGGCGGTTAAACCGGAAAGCGCACTACCTAGCATATCGGTCATGATTCATCCCTTGGCGCCTTAACGGCTGCCGCTGCTTGTGCAGACTGGCTATGGAGGCGGCCTTGTAAGGCACTGCCCTCTGGAGCAAGCTGCTTTGCAATAGAATTAGCAAGACCTATGCCACCTTGCTGCGAAAGACTTAGCGCGAGCTGGTTATCGAACATACCCTGATAGGTTTTCATGCTCTCGTTATCGAACAGCCCCCCCTCGCCTACGGTTTCGCGCATGCTTTTCAGCATCATTTGTAAAAACACGGATTCGAATTGACGTGCCACGGGCATGATGGCGTCTTGTGGCGACTCGGCCGCTTCTTTTTTCAGAGCAGCCAAATCGCTATAACCGTGATAATTGCTAACCGGCCCTGTCATGACGTATCTCCGACTCGTTGCCCGTTAGATAACAATGAGCTCGGCGCGCAAGGCACCGGCCTGACTCAAGGCTTCTAAAATGGCCACCAGATCAGCAGGCGACGCGCCCACCGCATTGATCGACTTCACGATGTCATCGAGCGTGACACCAAGATCTAAGGCAAACATGCGTGGCTTGTTTTGATCAACGGCAATGCCGGAGTTAGGTGTCACCACGGTCTGCCCTTGCGAGAATGGCGCGGGTTGGCTGACTTGCGGCTTCTCATTAATCGTCACTGTTAAAGAGCCATGAGTCACCGCGGCGGGCAAGGCACGAACATTGCCACCAATGACAATGGTGCCTGTACGGGAGTTAATCACCACACGAGCCGATGGCGCACCAGGCGTGACTTCAAGGTTTTCCAGCAGAGAAATAAAACTCACTTGCTGATTGCTTTCCATCGGGCCAACGACTTGTACGCTTACTGAGTCCAATGCGCGCGCAGTATCGGCGCCAAATTGACCATTGATAGTTTCGGCAACATGCTTGGCAGTGGTGAAATCTGGGCTGCGTAAATTGAGCTGGATGATGCCGTTGTTGGCCAAGCTGCTAGGAGCAGCACGTTCCACTGTAGCGCCATTGGGAATACGACCAGCGCTAGGCACATTAATGGTGACTTTCGAACCATCGGCACCGGACACGCCTAGGCCGCCGACCAGCAAACTACCTTGCGCCATGGCATAGACTTGATTATCAGCACCAAGCAATGGCGTCATTAATAAGCTACCACCACGCAAACTGCCAGCATTACCGATCGATGACACGGTGATATCTAAGGTTTGGCCAGGCTTGGAAAATGGCGGCAGGCTGGCGTGCACTGTCACAGCCGCCACGTTTTTCAGCTGTGGATTAACGCTATCGGGCACCTGAATGCCGAAGCGGCTGAGCATATTGCGGATACTTTGCACGGTAAACGGCGTTTGGCTGGTCTGATCGCCAGTACCATTTAAACCTACGACTAAACCATAACCCACAAGCTGGTTTTCACGCACACCAGCGACCGATGCCAAATCTTTGACGCGCTCGGCCTGTGCCACAAGCGGCAGTGTCAGTAATGTGGCGATAAAAGCGGCTTTTAGCAGGCTCATGGCAAATTCCTCACAGGGGTGACAGTACTGATTGGAATAATCGTGCCAACCAGCCCATCGAATTCGCATCATCAATCACGCCAGTGCCGCTATAAGCAATTCGGGCATCGGCGAGTTTGTAGGAAGGCACTGAGTTATCTGGCGCTAGATCAACTGGACGAATGGTGCCGGAGACGCGAATAAACTCTTGGCCTTGGTTCAGTGTTAGCCATTTTTCGCCACGAACACGTAAGTTGCCATTGGCCAATACTTCGTTGACGGTGACGGTGATATTGCCACTGAGGCGATTGCTTTGGCTGCTTTTGCCCTGCCCTGCAAAATCAGAACTGGCACTGATATCAGTAGAAAGAATTTGGCGTCCATT
>TARA_R110001592_G_scaffold192795_1_pt1 | contig 12001 bp, 14 predicted proteins | sample TARA_R110001592 | Tara Oceans TARA_R110001592 (sample SAMEA4398387) | marine metagenome | biome: Polar Biome; feature: [SRF] surface water layer (ENVO:00010504); material: water (ENVO:00002006), including particulate matter (ENVO:01000060) such as... | depth 5 m
ACTGGTGATGATTCATATACATTAAAACTTTATAAAAAATACCTTCCTTTATTAGATAAAGAAACATATAAAGCAGTTGCGTGTAGTAATAAAATTGTATTGTATTCTGAAGACTCAGAAACTCAATTAACAATAGCAACTTGTCAGACTGGTGAATAATACTGATATAGAAAATTTAAGTAAAGACGAGCTTGAGAACAGGCTTGTTGAATTAGAAGATTCAGCAAACAGATATTTCAATTATGAACAATCTGTAAAGAGAATCTTGAATTCTATCTATGGTGCATTTGGTAATCAGTGGTTTTATTTCTTTAATATAGATATAGCTGAATCAATTACACTACAAGGACAAGATGCAATTCTGTATAGTGAAAAAATGTTAAACATATACATTACAGATTTCTGGCATAAAGATATTGAAACTCATAAGAAGATGGGAATAACAGTAACAGGTAAGTGTAAAAAGCCTGGTGTTATTTATATTGATACTGATTCATGTTATGTTACATTTGCAGAATTAATAGATAATTCAGATTGGTCAGGTGAGCCTAAGGAGTTTATAAAACAACTACATGATATTAGACTTAAAGATTATCTTGAAAAAGTTATGACAAAGTATGCTGAAGTTCAAGATGCTCCTAATTTCTTAAGCTTTGAAATGGAGTCTATTGCTCATAACGCAATTTGGTTGGCCAAAAAGAAATACATACAGAATATTGTATGGACTGACCCTGATTTACATTTCGATAAATTAAGTAAAATTAAAACAAAGGGATTTGAAATTATTCAATCTTCAACTCCACTTTTCGCAAGAAATAAATTAAAAGACGCACTGTCTTTGTTTTTTGCCCAAGATAAACCTGAATTAGCTCCTATTGTAAACTTCTTAAAAGAAGCTAAGAAGGAATTCCAACTTGCAAATAAAGAAGATATAACATTTAGTCTTAAAACAAATAATTACGACAAATATATTGTTGAAGACTATAACCAACTTGAATTCTTAAAGGGATGTCCAATAAATGTACGAGCTGCAGGCCATCACAATTATCTTTTAAATAATTCAAAATATAAAGGAAAATACGACTTAATAGGCAATGGTGAAAAGTTAAAAATGTATCACTGTAAAGATAATCTTTGCAATGTATTCTCCTTTTCGCCAGGTAATCACCCTTATGAATTTGCACCAGAGGTTGATTATGAATTGCAATTTGAAAAATGTATGATTGACCCACTCAATCGCGTTATTTCTGCAATAGGCTTACAAACACTAGATAGAAATCTAGTATACAGTGCAACATTATTCTAAAAAAAACAATTAAAAATGGCAAATTTTACATTCGACGAATTAAACAAGGAAATGAATAAGATTAGTACTCTTGGTAGTACTATGAATGAAAGTGCATTTAGTGAAGTTACAGATTATATTCCAACTGGAAATTATCACTTAAATGCATGTATGACGGGCTCTATATTTAAAGGAGTACCAAATAATAGAGCAATATGTTTTGCTGGTTCATCAGGAACTGGAAAAACATTCCTACTATTAAATGCAATAAGAGAAGCTCAAGCGAAGGGCTATTATATAGTTTTCTATGATTCAGAAGCTGCAGTAGATAAAGAGCTAATGGAGAAGTTTGATATAGATACAACAAGAGTTAGATATGAGCCTTGTGCTACTGTACAGGAGTTTAGAACTAGTGTTACTAATCTTACTGAAAGTTTAATTACTAATAAAAGAAAAGGAGTTGAAATTCCAAAGCTAATGATTGCACTTGATTCTGCAGGTAATCTAGCAACTCTTAAGGAACTAGATGATGCGCAGTCAGGAAGTCAAAAGGCCGATATGTCTCGTGCAAAGATAATGAAATCTATATTTAGAATATTAATGAATAGACTTGCAGAATGTAAAATACCTATGATATTTACTAATCATACATATCAAACACAATCCTTTATTAGTCAAACTAAAGCTGGAGGTGGTACAGGACCAGAGTATGCTGCAAGTATTATTTTATTTTTATCAAAAGCCCAATTAAAAGAAGCAAAAGAAAAGACAGGAATTATAGTAACAGCTAAGCCTAATAAAAATAGATTCGCAAGACCTCATCCAATTAAATTCTATATTCATTATTCAAAAGGAATGAACCCTTATGTCGGACTAGAAAATTATGTTAATTGGGATTTATGTGGAATTACCAAAGGAAAGAAAGATAAGAAAACTGGAGAGCTAATTCCAAGTTCAGGTTCAAATAAATGGATTGTTAAGCACCTTAATAAGACGGTAAGTAATGCCGAATTTTTTACTCCCGAAGTCTTCACTGATGAAGTACTCAAACAGATTGATGAACATATACAACCTATATTTAATTATGGAATAGATGATTCAATACCAGAAGAGTTAATAAGCGCAGATGAAGATATTAGCGGAGATGAATAGAGATAAAATAAAATTAAAGCATATATTAGGCGTTCATGTAGATTTACCAGGATATCCTAATCCTGACGATGTAATTTACTTCAGCGTCAAGCGGGCGTTTGATAGGGGAAAAGATTTATTATTTACTGATGCGCTACTTAAGAAGAAGTTAGGAGGAAGTCCTGAATTAGATGAAAATATAAATAATAGTGTTAGAACTCTTGTAGAGTCTGGTGATGTTGAATTATCAAGAGTAAACAAAGACTCTAATTCTTATAGAATACTAAACAATCCTTATGAACTTTAGTCAAGACTACGAAAAGATATTTTTTAAGTATTCACTTAAAAAGCCTAAATACCTTACAACAATAAAAAGAGGTTTCTATACCAGTGAAGAAATTGATATACTTTCAATATTAGCAAGTAAATTCTTTGAAAAATTTCAAGAAACTCCAAGTAAAGAGCAGATGAAGCTTCTAATCCAGAATGCTAAAATTGCTAAAGATAGAGTAGGTGATAATATACTAAATTTAATATACGATACTAAGCTAAGTAATTATGATGATGAATGGTTAGAATCAACTGCAGAAAGCTGGATTAAATGGAGAAACTTTGATGCTACATTAATTGATACAATTGAATATGTTAAAACAACAAACGTTACACCTGATAACGTAGATGGTATAATTGGAAAAGTTAAAACATTAATCAATGAAAGAAATAATTTAAATTTCAATTCTGATTTAGGATTAGACTTCTTTAATCCTGAAATGCATAATCAAAAAGAAACTGAAAAGATTGCATCAGGATATGAATTTATAGATAATGTAACAAGTGGTGGATATGATAAGGCATCTTTAGTAGTTTATGCAGGTGAGCAAAATATAGGTAAGTCTATATTTCTTGCGAATGACGCTGTTAATTTTATAAAAATGGGACATAATACTGCGTTTATTTCTGCAGAGATGGCGGCTCATAAAGTATTAAAAAGAATAGGCTCAAACGCACTTAATATATCAATGACAGATTATGCAAAAAAGGCACAAGATAAGAATTTTATAAAAAGAAAACTAGAAACTATAAACATGGGACTTCTCCCACCTGGTAGACTTTTTATCAAACAAGTTCCTACTAGTCAAGCTACAGTAATGGATATAGAAGCTTATCTGACAGAAATAGAAGAGACTCAAGGAATAAAAATAAAAACAGTAGTAATTGATTATATAAATATTTTAGCTAATTATAGAAATGTAAATACTGAAAATACTTATATGAAAATAAAGCAAATTGCCGAGGACTTAAGGGCAATGGCAGTAAGGAATGATTGGTTAATTATTACTGCGACGCAAATAACACGTAAAGGTTATGATGCAACAGAATTAACGATGGAGCATATTGCAGAATCTGCAGGTCTATCACACACTGCAGATATGATGTTTGGTATAATACAAGACCAATTGATGCATGCTAATAACGAATACTGGTTAAAGATATTAAAAATACGAGATGGAGAAGGAAAGAATTTGAAGTGTAGGTTAGATATTAATTACGAATATATGAGATTACAAGAATCTGTAGATATGACTAGTTCAAATATACATCACGTTGATAGAAATAACGAAAGACAAAACTAAAACTATGGCTAGAACAAAAACAGATAAAATATTTGATAATTCATTTGAACAAAACGAAGGATTTGAAGAGAATAGCGGAAAACCTACATTTACGATTTCATCACAATTTGAAAGAAAGACATTTGATAGTGCAGAAGAGGAAATACATTTTAACATGTTATTTGATGAAGTTGACAAGTTAATTAGAGAATCTAAATATCAAAAATTAAATGAAATAAAAGAAGACGGTAAAATAGCAAAATTAAATAAAATACAAATCAACGAAATTTATTCTTTAGTAGTTAGAACAATAGGAAATAAATTTAATAGAATAGAAATCTTTTCTACAGTATCTGACTATTTTGATATATTCCCTACTAAATTTTATAATTCATTAAGTAATACATATAAGGAGGCATTAATAATGGAGCTTGATAGTAGAATGAATATTTTAGAAAAGAAGAAAATTAAAAAGTTGTTTTAATGGGATGTAACTGTGGAAATAAAGGAGATAAATTTCAACCTAAAGACCCCAGTATATTTAAAAGAGCATTTAACTTTGGAAAAGCAATTACAAAATACGTAAGTTCTGGGTTAGAAGATGTATCTCGTAATGAATACCAAAGAAGGTTAACTATATGTAAAGACTGTGAGCATGTAAATGAAGTATTTGACAAGTGTTTAATATGCGGATGTAAAATAACAATGAAGGCTAAATGGGCAACTGAAAAATGCCCACATCCCGATAATAAATGGAAATAGATAAATGAGTGTAAAAAGAATATGGATGATAACAGATACGCATTTTGGCGTAAGAGCAAATTCCATGGAGTGGTTTGAGATTTGTAAAGAATATCATGATAATGTGTTTATTCCCCTGTTAAAGGAAAATGTTAAAGAAGGTGATATTTTAGTGCACATGGGCGATGTTTTCGATAACAGGCAAAGTGTCAATCTAAAAATAGGAAGTTATGTTATAGATTTATTTGAAAGATTAGGAGAAATTTTACCTGTTCATGTTATTGTAGGAAATCATGATATTTACATGAAAAAATCAAATAGCATAACATCTATAGACCAATTAAAATATATTCCAAATGTTAATATTTATAAAGAGGCAATAATCAAAAAATGGTCAGGTAAGAATTGTCTATTAATGCCATGGAGAAGAGATAAAGACCATGAAGCCGAAACGCTTGCAAAACATAATAACGCAGATATAGTTTTTTGCCATGCCGAAATTAAAGGTTTAAAATTAAATGCAAAGGTAACTAATTTAGAAGGTAGTCCTGTAAGTCATTTTAAAAATTATACGCAGGTATATTCAGGCCATATACATTTTGCACAAAAGAAAAATAATGTACGAATGAATGGAACTCCATATCAATTAACACGTTCAGATATAGGAAACCCAAAGGGAGTATGGATGTTAGACTTAAAATCAAATGAGGAAACTTTCTTTGAGAATTTATATAGTCCTAATTTCATGAAGATTAATGTAGTACAATCACTGAATACAACACTAGGAGATTTTAAGAAAACTATTAAAAATAATTTTGTAGATTTATATGTTTCTAGTAAAATTGCATCTAGTTATAATTTATCTGGTCTTATTAATGAAGTACAAGGTTTAGCTAGAAAAATAGAACCTAATATCTATGAAGAAGAAAACTTTTTAGATAATGACTTTTATGATATGCAAGAAATTGAAAGTCTATATAAAGAATTTGATATTATGAATCTATGTGAAAAATACATTGATGGAATGGGACACGATACTGATATGAAAGAAAAATTAAAAAAGAAGATAAAGAGTTTATATACTGAATGTGCATATAAATATAATCCTGACGTATGAGAATAGAAAGTATAGAATTAAGAAACATTGCCAGTTATGGTAATGCATTACAAAGAATAGATTTTACTAAAAAGGAAAGTAATTTATATCTTACAATAGGTAAAAATGGATACGGTAAAACTACAATAGCCAATGCTATAGTATTTGCACTATATGGTAAATTAGATGGAGTAAGTCTTCAGGATTTACCTAATAGAATTAATAAAAACCTATGGGTAAAAATTAAGCTTTTATGTGGAACTAAAAAGGTTGTAGTAGAACGAGGCCTCGCTCCTAAAAAATTCAAAGTTACTATTAATGGAATAGAACACGATAGAGCGGGTAAAACAAATGTACAAGATTATTTAGAAAAGGAAATATATGGAATACCTTATAGAGTATTTAAGAATGTAATTATATTATCCGTAAATGATTTTAAATCCTTTTTAACAATGGGTAATAAAGATAAAAGAGAAATTATCGATAGACTATTTGGATTCTCTATTATTAATGAAATGTACTCAACAATAAAATTACAAAAGAGAGAAGTAAAGCAAGAAATTAAAACATTAGAAGATGAGTTAAATTCAATTACTGAGAGTATATCTTCAGTAAATATAAAATTAAATGAATTAGAAGAAAGCTCATCTGAAGAAAATAAAAAACAAGTTAAAATATTAAAGACTCAATTATTAGAATTAGATGCTAATCGCAAAAAGTTATCTGCAGCAAAAGAAACTCTAATTAAAAGATATAATGAGCTAGATATAGAGATATCCTCGAAGAATACATCATATTCAAATAAGAATCAAGTATTACAAAGAGCTAAAAAGCAATTATCATTATATGAACAATCATTATGTCCTCATTGTGAAAGTAAATTAGATACAAAATTCCATGAGCACAGGAAGGAGGAGTTTCAAGTCGTAATAGATACGGCACCTGATGAGCTTGAAGTAATTGAAAATGAAATCAAAGAACTAAGAAATCAAGCTGCTATAAACAGAGGAAAGCAAGAGCAGATAATAGGAAGAGTATCCTCTCTGAATACAAGTATATCTACACTTAAGCAAAACTTAATAGATATAACTAGTTCATTTAAGGCAGGAGACCAATATAAGCAATTAAGTGGATTAATATCTGAATTTAAAGGTAAGGAAACTAGAAAGACTCGCAGTAAAAATAGAAAGGGCCAACAGGATTACTTTTATGATAATATAGAAAGTATATTAGGAGATGAAGGAGTTAAAAACCTAGCAATTAAAACAATACTACCAGCACTAAATAGTAACATCGCAGGTATGACGGATAAAATGCACCTTAATTTTCATATTAGATTTGATGAGAAGTTTAATTGCTTAATAAATCATTTAGGTGTAGATGTAAACCCAATGACGTTAAGTACTGGTGAAAGAAAGAAAGCTGATTTTATAATTATAATAGCTATAATAAAATTAATGAAACTTAGATTCCCGCAATTAAATATATTATTCTTGGATGAAATATTTAGTTCAGTTGATGCAGACGGTGTACATAATATATTAAGAATTCTAAGTAAAGTAATTAAAGAAAATAATATAAATACATTTGTTATTAATCATACTGTCCTGCCACATGAAATTTTTGACAAGAAGCTTGAAATATATAGAGAGAATGGTTTTAGTAAATTTACTATAGAGACTATAAACTAGCCTGATATATAAACAAATAAACATTTTTAATGGCAAACTATAATCTTAAGTACAATAAAGACGATTCTGTTTTACGACACGTTATCATAGGATTACTTGCAGATTTGAATGATAGAGTCTATTTTTATATACAAAGAAGCAATACTAGTAGAGTTAAAATAGAAATTCCATTTTATTATACAATATCCGGAGACGATAACTTTTTACATGATAATTTTCTTTTTGATGAAATAGATGACCCGGGCGAAAATATCGCAATGGGTAATTATGATTCAATACCTAGAGGAGTTGTAACACTATCTAGCGTTTCAGTTGATTCAGGTTCTCTAGTTAATAAATATGTAAGAGGTAGTTACTCAAAACTAGTAACTACAAATCAACAAGAATTACTTAAAAATTATACGGCTGAATTTCAAATGATTCCTATTAATTTAAATTTTGATGTAGAAATAATAATAGATAATCAATTGAACTGTTTTAAGATAACAGAAGCTCTATTTAAGTTATTATATAAAAACAATAATTTTAATGTAGAAGTAGGCCACTTAGAAGATGGAGTTCATAGATTAGCGTCATACTACAAATTTCCTGAAGATACAGACCTTCAAAAGCCAGTAGAATATTCATTCGGTGACAAAAAGGAATTTAAGATAGCATTTTCAATAGAATGCCTATCATTTATACCATCTTGGGATATGAATACTGAACGATTTGCAGGTAATATTATAACAGGTATTAAACAATCTACTTTAATAGATGATGGAGCTATACCTGAAAGTGCAAAACCAAAGGTCAAGAGAGACGGGTATTTAAGAGACGATGAGTAATTATAACATAATATAATGATATATAAAACAAATAAATAAATATACAAGATATGTCTAAGATAAACGAAAATATTATTTTACATGGCGGAACATATAATTCAGGTCAATATAAGACTTCAGGAATTACTGTAGACCCAGGCGGAAGACCAGTTGATTCAATGGAACCGTACGGAAATAATAATCTAAGAGACTTAACAAGACAATTTCACGAATCAGGTAAATCCCCTAATCAGATATATAGTATTCTAATGGGAATGGGAGTACCAAAAGACAAGGCAACATTTGCCTGTGAACAATATATACCAAAAAATAATATAAAAGCTAAGATGGCAACTATACAAGAAAAATTAGACCTTAAGGGTAAGCTAGAAACGTTACATGAAGAAATCAGTAACTTTAAGACGCGTAATCAAGATTATGTAAAGTCTGTACAAACTATATGTGAGAAATATATCAGAGATTGTGATAAGCATTCTCCATCTGCATTTACAAGAGCAATGATTTCTGAATTAAATAATTATAATTGGATGAGTCCAGTTGCTGACTGTATTACTTCTGTTGAAAAAGCAATGACAGATAATACTATAACAGTAAAAGTAAATGAAGCTTATACTACATTATTTAATAATCCACAGGCTAAATTTTATGCAAATGCAATTACTGACTTAGGAAACTTAAGAGATAAAAGTGAAGAAGAATTAAGAGCAGAAATTGGATATACAATGAATGAGCACTTTTGGATTCCACAAATAAAAGCTATAGTTGAAAGCGTTGAAGCTCTTTCTGGTAAAATGACTAGTACTTCTGATGGAATTATTACTAAAAAATATTCTCCAATCTTAGAAACTAAAGACGGTGCTGCAGTTCATATTTCAGGTAAAGTATATGCAATCAATGAAAATAGAATTGAGGAATTAGTATACACACTACCGGAATTATACATTACAATGATTGCAGTTGAAGAATCATGTAATTTTGTAGACGGTAACACTTTAACTTATTCAAAAGGTTCTAACTTATTTGAATTTTCTAATGGAGAAGACGGAACATTATTTAAGCACAATGATAAATTAGTAGAATTTAAAGATGAATCTGAATTAAGAACTTATCTTGCACACTGCGGAGCATTTTCTATTAATGAGGCGAATACAATGAATATGTTAGCAGTTGCTTATAATCACGTTTCTGATTTTGTAGAATTAGACTTTGTACAATCTATTAAATCAAAAATACATGAAGGTGTTGAAGTTAATATAGTGACACTAGGAGATAACGTATTTATTAACAGAATTAATCCATCAATGAATGTAAATGAAATGATTAAGGTTGATAATGGAAGTAAAGCAGTTGAACTAGTAAAAGAATACGTAAACTACGATATTTCATTATCTGTTAAAAGTTTATTAGAAGGTGAAGCTAAAATTGAGGCACAATTCGAAGAAGCTAAAATGGCAATAGTAGAAAAAATCAATTTCTTGAAAGAAAAGAAAGCTGAAATAATGGATAAAGACCAAGAATTAGATGCAATTAAAGAAGCTGCTGCATTGATTCAAGGTGAAATTAATAGATTTGAATCAGATTTAAATAAATTAGTTGATTCTAAAAAAAAAGCTTAACTGAAGCTTCTAGAAGCGACGGTTTTATTCCAGGTTATACCACAATTAAAATAGGAGGTCTTGAAAAAGATGCTCCTATTTTCGTGTCTGCACTTGATTATACTACATTAAATGATAATGATAAACTAGAAGTAAAAGATACACAAGGTAAATCTTATCAGATAGAAAAGAAATACATCCAATTAAATCCTACTGAAACAATTTAACATCTAGTTGTATAATACCAATATAATTGGATGAATGGCCAAAAAGGAAAAAATTTACTTAAAGAATAAAGACCTCTATATAGAAATAGTTATATCGAAGGCACAGGACGAACTAACTCCTAGAGCTCAGCAGATGTTACTATTATTAGCAAATAGAGCTATTAATAAATTAAGATATGCAAATCCTAAAGACAGGGAAGATTGTTTGTCTTTTGCAATATTAGATTTATTAAAGTATTGGAGAGGATTTAATCCTAAGTATAAAAATGCATTCGCGTATTTTACTGAAATTTCTAAAAGAGGTTTTGCAAAAGGATGGAATAAAATATATCCTAAAAAATATCATGGCACTATGAGTATAGATGGTTTCGGAAGAAATGCAGGAGGAGATACTGATAGTGGAATCTATAGTATCTAATGAGTATTAAGAATGTAAAACCAAATAGAGGTAAATATTCACAGGGTTATTATACCCCTCTTAATGAAAGTAAATACGTAGGACCAAAGCCAATAGTATATAGAAGTAGCTGGGAAAGAAAAATGTGTATGTACTGTGATGAAAAGACAGATATACTAAAATGGAGTTCCGAGCCTATAAGGATTAAATATATAAGTCCTATTGATAAAAAAGTTCACAATTATTATCCAGACTTTTATATGAGAGTTAAGCAGCAAGATGGTTCTGAAATAGAATATATAGTTGAAGTAAAGCCTAGTAAGCAATTACAAAAACCAAAAAAGCCAAAGAGAAATACTAAAAAGGCAATGGCAAATTATAAATATGCTGCAAAAGAATATCTTAAAAATACGGCTAAAGTAGCTGCAGCTAAGGACTATGCAAAAGAGAAAGGAATGAAGTTTATAATACTAACAGAAAAAACGCTAAAATAATGCCAGAGTTTAGAAAGGTCATTGATGATAGAATTAAAGATGCTGGTACTAGACGTAGAGTTCAACAGCAAGCAGAAGACTTTATTGCAAATGGACTAGGCGATTCATCAAACATGGCAATCGTTAAAACAAATCAACGATTTCTTCCTGGTAAAATATACATATTTGACTATGAAGAGCCTATTACTGAGGCTAAAATGCCATGGTGGGATGCAGCTCCTGTAGTTCTTTCACTTGGACAAGATTCAGGTACTGACATTGGCCTTAATTTAAATTTATTTCCATCTACAGAAAGGGAGATAATAATCGAAAAAATATTTAATACATTTCAAGGTAAAATAGAATCAGCAACGCGTGGAAATTATAATGAAAACGCACTTAGACAGCTTCCACTTGCACAATGTGAATATAATAGAATAATTAATATGATGAGAAGATACGGTATAGGATACGGTGTAAGAAGATATCTTCCTAATCTTAAAGCGAATCAAGGAGTAATTGCGTATGAAAAATGGGTAGATATTACCCTAGTAGAAGGTGGAAATATACAGGGGGCAGGAATAGGACAAGTACACGCCGGATTTCGCAAATATATAAAAAGTAAGAACCTAATATAATAAAATAAACATGGCAGGATTTTTAGACCGTTTTGGTCCATTTAGTAATAATCGATTCAACGTTTCAAATCAACTAAAAAAGTTGAGTAGTTTTGGGATGAAATACGATGACATGGTTATCAGGCAATCTCAGGCAATTGGGGTAATGGAAGATAAATTTGGCTATGGCCAAATAAATCCACTTGGATTAGATTCAGATGATATGTGGTATCCCTTTGCATCGCTTTCGATGGCAGATGTTGGAATGCGTAAACAAATTGGATTCTTTGACCAAGGATACCCACAGA
>TARA_R110001592_G_scaffold103298_1_pt1 | contig 12000 bp, 13 predicted proteins | sample TARA_R110001592 | Tara Oceans TARA_R110001592 (sample SAMEA4398387) | marine metagenome | biome: Polar Biome; feature: [SRF] surface water layer (ENVO:00010504); material: water (ENVO:00002006), including particulate matter (ENVO:01000060) such as... | depth 5 m
TTAAGAAAAATGGTCATCCAAAAAAGCTTAAGTAAGTGCCATTCGGGACAGAGACCTTTTCGCAGCGAAATTTGATATTCAAGGTAAGCTCATCTGGGCACGTCAATTTGGTACCACCTCATGGGATAACCTATCATCCTCCTCAGTCAGCTCCGTAAAGAATGACAAGGGTATTCTGATTAGAACTAATACCGATTATTACCTAAGCGAATCCGGAGAAGTCACCCCCTTCACTGACTTGATAGATGGATATGCTCTAAACGTAGCCGATCTGCAAAAAGATAGCGAAGGCAATTTTTTCCTACTGGCAACGAAAAGCTACTACTACGCCGATGGTGACTTGGATGGTGACGGTTCTACTACCGACTTTATTGTTGCCAAATATGATAGTGAATGGAATCAACTTTGGATTACAGAGGATTTCACAGACATTGCACCAGCCCATACCGACTTTGATTTCAACACCCAGTACTTAAGAGTGACAACATCTGGCATACCCTACATTTTAGGTTCTGCTAGTGATTACCGTATCAATAGCACTTTCTCAAGCTTATCGGGTATTGGCAGAGAAGATTTAATGCTTGCCTCATTTAACGCAACCGACGGAAGTACGCGTACCTTGCAAAACTTTGGCAGCGACCAAAGCGACTATACATCTTACGCTTATCTGCAGCCAATGGGAGACGCTCAATTGCTTGGCTTTTATAAAGTATCGTCTGGCGCAGTAATTGATGGAGAAACGGCTGATAGCTCAGCTTCTGTTAGATTTGTTGTAGATAGTGAAGGTAACTTGAGCCAAGAGTTATACAAGCCAGAGGATGTAAGTCGTCTAGTTGAATCTTTAGAAAGAGCCACCAATGGTTATTTCTTTATGGTCGAGGTTCCTCCTTTATCATCAAATGTAAGAACCTACTCGATTCTAGATCAAGATCTTAATCTGGTTTCAAGCACCACCGAATCAGGGTACTCCTCTAGTAACATAAGAAATTATTTCGGTCGCACAGCTGTCTATCTTGAAGAGGGTGCATATTTGGTTACAAACAACGACCACGTAACCAAACTCACCTCAACTATTAAGACTCGTCTTCCCGATTAATACCCCTGCAAGGGCCGCATATCTCACTGTGCCCTTGCTGCATACCTGAAGGGTTATTTAGCTGTTTAAAACCAGGCAAATTTTTAAGCGAATCTACGACTTGGCTACCTTTATTGGGCGGCCCAAGCATCACGAAGAAAAGTAAAAAGGGAGGGTGTCCCGCTAATATAATGATTTAAAATATTCTTGGTTTAGTCCCCATTCAAGTACTATGCTTAACATAGTGTTTGATTAAGCCAACTATTTTATATCTATTGAATCGTTTATATGATTGAAACTGATACCCAAACTCAATGCCAGCTTATCGAAAAAAAGCGTCAAATGCTGGCATCGTTAATACGTATTGCCCAAGGCATTAACAAACATACACAAGGACTTGAAGATGTTTTACTGCTTGTCAGGCCATCTCAAACATACCCCGCTAAAATTGATCAATACATTACACTTCTTGAAAGTAAAACAGCGACTTTAACTGACGGGCAATTAATCAAAGAAGCTAAAAAATATGACGACCGTTGTAAGCAACTGATCAATATCTTACTTAAGGTCGTTGATAAAATACAAAAACAAATAGAAGAAGCTAAAGAAATAGACTCTTTTTCAGATGAGATTCAAGAACAGCTCAAAGCATTTAAAACGATGACACAAACAGCTGTCGGTTTGAGAGTAATACTCCAAAAACGTGGAGTTGTTTTAACTCCTGTACAATTTGGTTTTCCTCAGGAGTGGTTTGTCGAGCAAGTAGACTCTCTACAACAAACCAATAGAGAATTGCGCGTAAGAGTCAAAACTCTCGCACTCGAACTGATTCTAGATGTTAAACAGATCCTTAATCGTCAAGGTGTGTCACAGAAGTTACGAGATTGTTTAAATTATACAGAAAACGCAATGCAAGAAAACTTGAAGCATCTTAATGCTGGTGGTTCCTTGGATAACTTACCCCATGAATTTGAGAACCTAATCATTACATCAACAGCCAATGCGCCAGCAGACAAGATTTATCAATCAGACCCAGAAATGCCTGAGGAGACTCCAGAGGAACCCGAAACTGTAAAAAAACAATTGAATCTTTCTGGTAAAATTAAATTATGGCTATCGTCATCATGGAAAACACGTTGGCGGGATTTGTAATTAGTTGAAACTTTACCCGTGAGTATCGAGCGGAAAAGGGGGCCGAAAAATAACAGTTTTGGAGTTTAACCTCTAATGAAACATGCACCTTATAATCCATCTATTCGTCAGGGCATTTGGGCATTGGCTGATCCAAAAATCAGCATCACCTCCTTAGCGTCCATGACCATTGGTGCGAGTGTTGCGGCCTTGGAAGGCCCGATCAACTGGTTCTGGTTTATTGTACTGGGCTTGGCCATGTTTTGTATGGAGGTTGCGAAAAATGCCTGGGGCGACATCTATGACTATGATTCGGGGACGGATCTGGCGGTCTCGGCTCAGGACCGTACGAATTTCTCGGGTGGTAAGCGCGTGCTGGTAGATGCCTTGCTGACACGCCATCAAACCTGGTGGATAGCCTTTATTTTTGGTGGCGTAGGACTGTTGCTGGGTGCTGCGATTGTATTTATTCAGGAGCCGATGGTGTTCTGGCTTGGGCTAGCAGGTTTACTGCTAGGCTGGTCCTATCATGGACCACCCTTGCAGTTGGTGTATCGTGGTCTGGGTGAACTGGCTGTCTTGATCATTTATGGCCCAGTGATCGCGGTGAGTACCTATATGGTACAGCGTCACCAAATGAGTATGGATGTGCTCTGGCTGTCCCTACCCTTAGGCATATTGATTACTGCTTTTCTCTGGGTGAACGAGTTTCCCGATCATGATGCCGACAAGTCGGCCAGTAAACGCAATCTGGTTGTTGTGCTTGGCAAACAACAAGCCAGTAGATGCCTGCCTTTGATCTATCTGACAGCGTTTGTGCTGGTGATGCTGATGCCAACATTAACAAACATGCAAGCACAAATATGGGGAGCATTCATCGCCTTGCCAACCGCTTTTCTGGCAAGCAAATGGACATGGGCGTCTCCAGTAGATTTTTACCGGCACAAACCGGTACAAGCTATGGCGCTGTTAAGCTTCGTTTTGTATTCGGTCGGCGTAGCACTGTCACTGCTGGTGTTTGGCAATGCCTGAAATCGGGCTCATTAGTTCAGCTGTTATCAAAAGAGCGATCGATGTAAGCGGTGCTTTATTCGGACTGATAGTTTGCGCGCCACTGATGTTGCTGATAGCTATATTTATATGCTTAAAAGCTGGCAGACCCATACTTTACCGGGAGAGCCGAATTGGCTTGCATCAAAAGCCGTTCCGGCTATGTAAATTCCGATCTATGAAAGCAAACAATAGCAAGTTCGAGGTATCGGTTGTCAGTGTAGATGATGCGAGAATACTGTCGTTTGGCCACTTTCTGAGAGGCTCTCATCTGGATGAACTACCCCAGCTATATAGTGTTTTAAAAGGAGATATGAGCCTTGTTGGTCCCAGACCTTATAAGACATTGCATTTTGAAAGTCTTCCGCAAGCTTCCCGCCAAATAATCGCCTCGGTCAAACCAGGGCTCACGGGGTCAGATTCACTGATGTTTATAGCAGAAGATGAAGCCTTGAAAGGCCTGGAAAACCCAGAGGCTATTTATCTGAAATTTTTTCTGCCCGAGAAAGCCAAACAACAAATACAATATATACAAACACAAAGTAACCGGGCGGATTTGAGGCTTATCCTTAAAACGTTTCGTGTGATTTTTTTCAGACGCAGCCACCAAAACTCCGTTTGTTATCTACGCAGTATTTATGAAAGGCAAAGCGAAAAGAGGCCAGCGAAAAAGGGCTCTCTTTAATCCAAAGTTTCAATGGGATTGCCAGTCGCAGAGCTTAGTGCAGCTGTAATTACGGGAACTAAACCTACGTGCTTTTTGTGGAGAAAATGGTAGATTTTCGAACTCAATAAGGGTGGTGAATGAATAATAATATTGTGTTCGTTCATATAGTTTGGCAAGCCTTGAGCTAAATAGTTAGGCACAACAAAAATATCTATGCGTTGATATCTAAGCATTTCAAAGCCTTGTGCTGGCGTATCAATGAGGTAATTGTCAATATCTCGTAAAAGGTTGTCGGAGGATAGAATGCCCCGCAATGAGGCCACTCGATAATTCTTTAGATTTTTTATGCCTGTTGGGCCACCAATGTTTTTTATCTTCGCTGACCCGACTGCGATTAGGCCTAGCTCAATTAAAGATACAGGGATTCGAATAAAGTTAGTTAACCGATCACCCGCTGCCTTTATTCTACCTAACTCTGCATCATACACATCACTTTTCTCTGCTTCTAGAAATGCTCTTTCGGCTGGCAGCATTGTAATCTCTAGACTTATATCTAACTGTTGGTAAGCTGCCTTAATATTTTCAATGATAGCCGGAAATAATGTAGCACTTTCGATCGTGGCTACTTTAAAAGAACGCGCATCAGCATTTGCACTTGTGGCAATGACCCAACATAAAACTAAATATATAAATAGTTTAAGTCTCATAAGACTCCTAGAGTATTAAAGAGCTGCGAATGAATAATATTCACAAGATGTAGCCATTAATCCTTCCATATGTATTCATAACGCAAGATAGCTTGGCGCTCCTCTTTAAAACCATTTCGAGTATCTAGATCGCCTCCGAACTGGAAATGGAAATGGAAATGGAAATTTCCAAAAGCATAACGAGCAGTCAAGGCTATTTGATAACGGTGTTTAAGAACTTTATCGTCTTTATCCATTCCATCCAGATCCGTTTCTCCTCCGTTCTGAAAATAATATAGCTAGCTGACAACATAAATAGATTGGAAATAGAATACATAAGGCTAGTTTGGACCGAATAGAGCAGAGCTTGCTTTTGTTTTTGGATCGGTAAAACGATATTCATCATTTTCTCCGAACCAATGGAAGTCTCCGGTAATCATTCCTGCCCATTTTCCACTAAGTCGCTGATGAAAGCCCATTTGTGCTGCTGCACTATAGCGGTTTTGGCTTAGATTAAAGAGCTGATCACTATCATATTCTCCGGTGGGAAGTACTAGGTAACCCGCCAGAACGAAATATTTTTCTGCTTGTCTATCTGCATAGGGCCAATATGCTAAAGCTAATGCAGTGTCCCCCACCCCAGTCGGTGCTGAATGGCTATTTAATGAACCGCTCGGCCTGATAGTACTTAGGGAAGGTTGGATATATATGCCTGACGGACGACCATTTAATAGAAAAGTGCGAGAGTAACGAAGTTGGAGGTTATAAATATCAATGCCGCTATTCAAGTTCTGAGCTTTTCCGTCCACATATTGATCGTCTAAATGTGAGTGGATTGTAGTAACCATAATCGAATTTAAGCCTGGAGGTGTTGCAATGGCTCGACCAGGTATTATATCCACTGCGGAAGCCTCAAAAGATATCACCAATAAACTGAACAGAGTGAGTGTGAGCTTGAATGGGCACATAGTTAGTTCACCAAGGCTTCGATTTATTATATTTAGCGTAGTTTGTTTTTATTATTTTGTAAGTGCTATTAATATTGAAACATAAGATGTGACTGATCTATTTTAGGGATTTACAACGCTTTGATTACCCGAGTACTTTATATAAGCTGTCTAAAAATTATTATACTCTAGACCAAATCCAGTAAGTGCATTGAAGAAAAAACGAAGCCTCTCCCCCTAAATAAGCAAAGTCAGTTGAACACACCCAAACATTTCAAAGCTATAAGCAACAACGACCTCAGAAACTTATCTTTCTAAGTCACACTAAACTTACTTGACACGGGATGCAAATAATTGAACTTTTGATTTTCTACATCACATATTTGTACTGCATAGCAATATTTGAAGCCGAAATTACTACAAATATATACAATTCACCCATCAGCGTTGTTCACACTTGTCTATACTCTAGTAATATAAATGAGATCTAAAAATCAACCACTTAATTTAGGTTCAAGAGACGGTTTCAGTGGCAGCAAATCAACATAACGAAATTGAAATTCCCGTTAACCAATTAAAATTGGGTATGCATGTTATTCGTTTGGATCGGCCTTGGCTGGAATCTGACTTTAAACTTCAAGGTTTTGTTATTAATGACCCTTCACAAATCACTCGGTTACAAAATCAATGTCAGTATGTGGTAATCCAATCAAGCTCGACCAAAGCCCCCAATTACAATGACCGACGTTTAAAAAAACAAGGGCTGTTCGCTAGATTATTTACTAAAAACAAAGCTCCAATTAAAACAAAAAATGTTGCCGTTTATAAGCACATTTCAACTGCGCCGCCTGCGCCTGAAAAACGCATAATCTATACCAATCAAATCGGTACTGGTCAGGAATTATCTACAGCAAAAATCACTTACGATGATGCTAAAACCAGTGTAAATAATTTGATGGAAAATATACGGCTCGGAAAATCAGCGAATGTGCTAGAGAGCAGTAAGGCTGTAGATCATATTGTTGATAGCGTTATCCGCAACCAGGATGCTCTTCGCTGGCTTACCAAGATCAAACACCAAGATGCCTATACGGCGGAACATTCAATTAACGTCTGTATATTATCTGCCACATTTGCCCGTTTTCTCGGCCATGATGAAAGTGAGATCAGGCGAATCGCAATGTGCGGTTTGCTGCATGATGTGGGTAAATCCCAGATTCCGGTTGATATTCTTAATAAAAATGGGCGACTGACAGTAGATGAATTAAACATTATGAAAGAACATACCACCTTCGGCAAAAACCTACTTCTATCCATTGGACACGAAGATAGAATTGCTGTGGATGTTGCGCACACTCACCATGAACGCCTTGATGGAAAAGGTTATCCCAGAGGTTTAAACACATCACAAATCCCCTACTACGCGAAGGTTATTGCTTTAGCTGACTGTTATGACGCGATCACCAGTAGTCGTTGTTACGATCAAGCCCGCGCTTCCATGGAAGCCTTGGACGTAATCTATAAATGTCGAGGCGTACAATTCGATAATGAACTTGCGATTGACTTTATAAAATGTATTGGCATTTATCCCCCTGGCGCGATTGTTGAGCTCAATACAGGCCAAGTGGGCATAGTGATCTCTGCAAATATCAACAACAAATTACGCCCCAAGGTTCTGTTAGTTAGAAATAAAGACAAAAATATTATTAGTGAAAGACCTGTCGACCTAACTAGCGAGGAGTTTCAAGGAAAGATCAAGATTGCTCGCGAATTGCCAGATGGTTCCTGTGGTGTTCATTCAAGAGATTATCTTTCAATGGGTACCATTATGGATATTATGAGAAATCAAGCATGAGAAACGATTCAATCCAAGAAAAACGACAGTCCAAGCGTTATCTATGCGACGAGTTCTTTACCAATAGCACCCTTCAAACACCTGAAGGAAATGTGGATATAACAGCAATTGACTTCAACAAAGAAGGTATTCGACTGTTTTCGAGCGACGTTATTCCCGAGTCTGGCAAGGTAAGTTTTACGATGCATTATGAAAACCCTGCCCTTAGTCATGAGTTTTATAATCTTCCATGCTCAATCGTTTACTGTCACCTAATCGAGGTAGGCTCACATTGCGGCATTCGTTTTAACTTAAATGAAGTATCAGAGATTGATAGAGCAGCACTTGAGGCAATTGAGGAGCACTTAGTTAAATGCGATGATCCTGATGATCGTTATCATTTATTCGGAGATGATTAAGATTTAACCTGTTTAGAAAAATAAGAAAAACCACATACCAAAAAAAGCGGCATGACCACTTCGTAGCAGGACATACCGATAAACCAAAGGACGAATCATGCAAACTTCTTGTTCATGTCCATGCGCAAAGACTGAAATCCTAGTCAAGGGCACCCCCGTAATTCGATTTATCTGTCACTGTAAAATTTGCCAAGAGGTGTATCGTAAACCCTTCGCTGACATTATTGCGGTTAGATCTAATCAATTACTCAAACCTGTTAATCCTACAATTTTATTCACAAAGCATCGCTTTCCGCCTGCTGTAAAACGAGGCACTTGCCCGTTGTGCAGCAACCCAGTGGTAGCACTCTTGCCTCTAGTCCCAAGCTTTGGCTTAGCCTTTATCCCAGCAGATAATTTTTCAAAAAACCTTGAATTGCCCAAGCCAATTCTGCATTCGTTTTATGACCGACGGGTTGACGATATCGATGATCTGTTACCAAAGTTCAATGGCTATTGGTTAAGTCAGTGGGCCGTTGCCAGTCACTTTGTTTCGGCTACTTTCCACCTAGGTCGAGCACACAAGTAAAAACTGTTTATTATCAAATCAATGGAAGGAATTCACTATGAACAAACTATTCTACTCATTCATTATGGTGACGTTATGTTGCGTCACTAAGGTCGCATTCGCAGAAGACCACCATTCAGAAAAAAAGTTTTAACGTAATCGAACTCAAACCAGGGTTTCAATTTCTGCAGGGAAAAGGTGGCTAATGTCTACCAACGTCTAAATAACCGTCAGGAAGTGAAACTGTTCAACATGGTGTCAGAACCTTATCCTGCTGATGCATTACCAGATATTACCTTCGATCATTCTTTAACCTTACGTTTCAATGATGAGACCATTAAAGCGCTTCATCGGCCTAACGGCCACACTGACGGCGACTGTATTATCTTTTTTGAAAAAGCAAATATCGTTCATATGGGAGACAATTATTTTAATGGCATGTTCCCTTTTGTAGATGTTGGTACTAACGGCAGTGTTCGTGGTGTCGTAAAAAACATTGATGGTATGCTTGATCAAATAACTGACGACATTATCGTCGTTCCAGGCCACGGCCCTTTCTCTAATAAAAAAGAATTGGTCGCGTTTAGAGATATGTTAGTAGCGACCGCCAATGAAGTTGAAAAGATGATGGCTCAGAAAATGAACCTTGAAGCTATTCAGGAAAAAGGTTTGAGCGCTCAATGGAAAATCTGGGGCAATGGCTTCTTGAATGAAAAAGTATGGATAAGCATTGTACACAGCAGCTTAACCAAGGATGCCGAAAAGTAAGTAATCTCGTTAACATACTAAAGCGCAAGCACTTCGACACAGATACTTGGTTTTGGATTTTCACCACAATACACGTCGAATCTGTTTGTGTTCTGCTGGGTATTTTGGCGTAAGTAGACGCCGTTATTTAAATAAACAGGGCCTTTAAACACGACATCTACTTGTAGTATTTTTTCATCACCACCCGCTTTTTGAATAGCAGCAGATACTCTATGGCTTCTGCTAATACACCAAACTCATGGGCGATATCACGCTTGAAGCCAAATATCTTGGCTGCCCAAGGCGACATATGAATTGGATTATAATCACCGGTAATTTTTGCATATTTTTTACTGCGATTAATTAGGTATGTTCCAACTGCCTATTTTCTCTGGAGCCTTAAGGTTATCTAATTCGAAATTTTTTTCTTTACTTGGCTTTGTTTTTCCACCAAAGCGCCCTGCTTGAAAGTAGATACTGACTTCATCCCAAACCTTTTCACCATTTATTGTTGCCACCGTGTTGTGACCACGTCACTCTTTTCAAAAGCGCGAAGACCATTTTGTTCCTTTCCTGTAGACTCTGCTCTCCATTTCTTACACACAAGAGTACAGTATTTTGAAATCGGCATTTTTAAATCGCAAAACCATTATTATCCTCTTTCATGTTTTGCTTTTTGCCTTTATCGCTAATGTTATTTACACACATACAGGCAAAATTAATGCGGTCAAAATGCCACCTAAGTCACTGTCACAATGGTATAAACCTGAGAATAAACGCCAAGTTTGGCTGCATAATATGTTCAAGCTTCGTAGAGAAATGCAAGCCGTCGAGTTTTATGCGGCTCAGCAAGATTCTATTAGACTCAGTAAATGGGCTACTCGTTTAAGCGAGCATTACCTAAAAATCGCAGAGATGGTACCTGAATGGCAGAATGAGTTAGATACTCAAACTTTGGCAACACTTCAAGATACCGTAAAACAAAATAACTTTGACCAAGTGCCACATGAACTTAAAAAACTGAGTGTAAGTTGTGATTCTTGCCATAAAGACTATCAAGCCAGTACAGCCGCTTTGTATAGAGCGCCAGATTTTAAAGATATTCAGATTAATGGCTCAAACTCATATACAGAACATATGGAAACACTCAGTAAGCAAATAAACCAAATAAAAATTGCTTCAGAAGATGGCATGAAATCTCTGGCGCTTTCGTCGCTTAGCGAACTGGAAAAAGGTATTCATACCTTAGGGAAAACATGCTCAAACTGTCATAAGGATAGTAGTGAGGTGTACGTAACAGAAGAAATTAGTAGCACAATGAGACAGTTAGAACAAAATCTGAAAACAGGCACTTTCAAAGATCAGGGGAAAGATTTAGGTACTCTGGCTGTTCTTGCTTGCGCTCGCTGTCATGGTACGCACCGCATAGCTTTTAATGTCAGAAAACAGTTATCTGAAGAGATGAACTGGAAAAGTTTATTGAAGCACTAGAGTTGCTATAAAACAGCGACCAATTTTTGTTGACCACTTCACTATGAATTTAACGGCATGCAAAAATGTGACTGATCAATTTTAAGTAATGGCTCTCCTAGCTCACTTAAAGCTGAGTTTCAAAGCTCTGAATACACTCAGTTTATACCGATTAATTACAAAAAAGACTGGTCGATTATTCGAATAATCGACCGTGCAAACAATACATCTTACTCATGTCAATGAATTTTGGTTGCGCCTCGAAATCGCCTTTATTTCAACCGTGATCTGGGCCTAAAGCGAAACTGTTTCATTCAGAATAACTATTTGGCTAGAAGGGGCAATCGCAATGGAATGCCCCGTTTTTATGGGTACGGCTAAGATTCCGAAGTTTGAGGCGCGTGTAACCCAAACGCAATAACTGAACCAATTGCCAATAGCAAACCTGCCACAACAAATGACCAGACATAACTACCCGTACTCGCAACGAGCATCGCAGAGGCTCGGGTCAGTACAAAACCACCCACACCCCAGGATGTAAACAAGACTCCATAGTTCATTCCGAAGGATTTTATTCCCCACCAGCCTTTACAAAATGCGGGGAACAAAGCCAGGTTCGTACCATAGTTAAAGCCAATAAATGTTGCTGACAGCACAATAAAGAATGCCATCGACCCCTCTGACGACACCACCAACACCGCCAGAAACATATTGAGAGATTGCAACGCAAAAAAGATAGTCAAAGCGATATGACGCCCCAGAGCATCAGCGACAACGCCCGCGATAATCCGACCTGAAGCGTTACCAACTGCCATAATGGCAACAGCAATAAAGGCAGCATCACCCATGCTTTGTTTGGCTAATCCGGCAACGCTACCTATCACCATCAAGCCTGCTCCTGCCCCTATAAAGTAGAGAAACCATAGTTTCCAAAAATGCACGGTCCTTATGATTTCTGAAGCCGTTTTTTCGACCACCACCGGTGCGGGCGCTTCAGAAGCTCCTGTCGATGCTACAACTGCTTTATAGCCTTCCGGAGGATTAATCAAAAATCTGGAGAGAACACTCACGACAACGAAGAAAGCAAAACCAAAGAACATCATCGTGCCTTGTAGGCCCCATATAGAAACAAGATAAGTGGCTAATGGTGCGATGTAGACCGGCGCCAAACCAAAGCCAGCGACAACCAAACCGGCAATCAAGCCTGTATGGCCACCTGGAAACCATTTCAGTGCGGGAGGCGTTGCCGAGGCATAACCAAATCCGATTCCTGCACCGGTTATGACGCCAAACCCTAACACCCAAGTGGTGTAGCTGGTACTTTGAGAAATCAACAACAAACCTAAACCAACTAGTACGCCGCCAGTCAATGCCGTGACCTTAGGGCCAAATATGTCCTGACACTTGCCAGCAATAATCATAGTAAA
>TARA_R110001592_G_scaffold309059_1_pt1 | contig 11997 bp, 9 predicted proteins | sample TARA_R110001592 | Tara Oceans TARA_R110001592 (sample SAMEA4398387) | marine metagenome | biome: Polar Biome; feature: [SRF] surface water layer (ENVO:00010504); material: water (ENVO:00002006), including particulate matter (ENVO:01000060) such as... | depth 5 m
GAAAATTTGGTGTAAAAGCTTGACTAAGAACCATAGTCACTTGTTATACATCCCTAAGCAGATGACTCCACTGCACCAAGACTCCTCGACTGTTTTACTGCTTTTTTCACTGAGCTTAATTGACAATTGATGGCTCCATTACTATAGTTCGCCGCCTTCGCTAAAACAGCAATGTCTTTAGCAATGCCCAGGTGGTGAAATTGGTAGACACGCTAGCTTCAGGTGCTAGTGCTCGCAAGGGCGTGGAGGTTCAAGTCCTCTTCTGGGCACCATATTGAAAAACGTCGAAAGACTACGAGAGACCATTTAAGACTTTGATTCTTAAATGGTTTTTTTGTTTTTGCAGTTTCATTTCTTTGTCTGTAATGGTCTCCGATTGGCTCTTCCGTGGAACGCCAGTGGAACGTGGGTGGAACGCAGATTGCGTCCTTTTCGACAAACCTCGCGTCATTTTGCATCCGCTCACACCAAGACCTTTTTAACCAGTGAATGATGACTGCGCATCCGCGCGGTCAACGACTGCCTGACAAACAATGGTGCTGAACTCTCGGTTGATTCGAGGAGCTGCTGAACCTGATCTGTCACTTCGTCAATACTGCCCAGTTTAGCAGCGACATCCATCGCCCTGTCGTACGCCTCTAACACATCAACACTGGTCACCTCGTAGCCCCACCCTTCACATAACCAGTGAAGAGCCGCCATGGCGGAACCGAGGGCAAATTTCGGCTCCTTGTCCACATAGTCTCTTGCAGCTCTGACTAGGGTTTTGGGTTCACAGGGACTCATGCCCACAAGTTCAAGGGCTAAATCATAAAGCTCGATGTCCTTGGCCGTGGCGAACCACTTGCCTTCCTGTCCCGGTGTCGTGGCGATCAGGTCGGCCAAAATTTCAACCTGGTCTTTCATGGGATAGCGTTTTGCTACGCAGCGAAACCGTGCAAGATAAGAATTACCCTCTGCAGCGCTCAGACCATAGCGCTGATAGGCTTCCTCATGCAGACCGGAGGACATCAAAATCTCCTCACAGGCCTGGTCTATGACTGAATCAGACTGGTTCAACCCCCGTGATGCCTCTGCAAACTTCACGGCTTCCGCCTTTTTGCCCAAGGCCAGAAGTGCCTCGACGCCATAGCGCCGGTAGTGCCACATCGGATGCTGATCCAACTCCAGCAAATCAAGTAATTCTCGATGCCGACCCGCTACTAGCAAACAGGACAAGCACGCAGTGGCGCCATGAAAATAGTTGCCCGGATTCGGATCTGTCCAACAAAGTTGCAATGATGAGACCAAATCATCAGCCCATTTTCCGGCCACATCCACAGAGTCACAGAGTTCGCCCCAGCGGTCACCCACCGGGCTAAGATAATCAACACCGTCGTCCGCCATGGCCTGCCAGAGTCTTTCAAGCCACTTATCGCGAATTTTCTTGTCTGCTGGTGCCTTGACGACAACCGGAATCAAATCGTCAAGCGCCTTGTTAACGGCTGATCCCAGGGCACCGCTGGAAGTATCTATATGTTCCAGTGCAGGCCAAAGCTTTTCTATTAAACGAACCGATCCTTCTGCGCCAAGGGCAGCATCTTTTCTGGCAACCTTTTTGATTTCGGAAACCGCTCCGCGAAGGCGTTGGCAAGCCAACCTAGAAGAATCCCACCCATAAGCGCCTGTCCGGAAGCGAGCAGGGAATATCCATTTGTGTTTCTTAGGGTTTACGGGGTTTGCCATACCATCACCCGGCACTTTGCGCATCGAATCCAGTCACTCTTGTTTTGGCGGTGTTCCTGCATTGAATCATCATTAGGTTTCAAAAAATTATTGTGTCTGTACGCTGGTCAGACCACTCTTCACCAGGTCTAATTTAGCCTTATGAGCAAGTGGGCGCTGGTATGCCTGGTTTTGAATAAAATCCGAGACCTTGCTTATGGCGATATACGCTATACTCAACCCAGATTCCCTCTCTGATTGCTTCATTTCGATGAAGTCATACGGGAAGTCAGTACAAAATTTGTGAAAACCAGAAAACTGACCGGCCTCTTGCGTAAACCGAAATCCATCAGGCGTCAGACGTGAACGCCGAGGATGGTACAGGTCCACAAATAAGATGAACCACTCACTGCCAGAAAATGTGACAGCCTCGAACACGTCAATCGTGTCCACTGCACCGATCCTATGAAATAGGATTCTCTCTCCCTTTGCGGTTTCCAGCTTCGATAGGTAGGCAAGCTGGCCAATTGGACCATTTGCGGGAATTGGGTTGGTCTCGGAAAATCCAAAGGGTCCACTGCCATTCGGGTCTTGATCATAGGCGGGTCGAGATTCGATCATCTCCTTCATCGTGGGATGAATCATATCGAGCTGGAATTGTTCATCTTCAAGAATGCGTCGAATCTGCCCAAGCGCTTCGTCAAGCGCCTTGCCTTCTTTGTTGCCCCCAAATAATTTGGATATAAATCCCATAATCGATCCTCAATAATCCGCCATACAAGATTTCACACAAGCATATCGCTTAACCGCCGTATTCCTGGCTTCTTAAAAGCCATTCGAATCGCCTGTTCCAAGACGTGCGTATTGGCAGCATGGATGTAAGACAGACCGACGTAGGTCTTTTTGTCATCCTTGGAACCGATATAAAACGATCCATCAGCACTCCACACATGCACTTGCCCCCAATAACAACGCACTTTTTCATTTGCACTAAGAAATTTGTGCTTGATCAACGTAACGCCATCATCCCTCAGCGTCGCCTCACCGAAACGGACCTCGTTTCCTGCTTGCAACGTCTCAAATAATTCTGTCAGCAGTCGAATAATCACTGCCTTCCACAGCTTTTCCAGGAACGTGGAATATGTAGATTCTTTCTTTAATTCGACAACGGCCTCTGAGCGATTATCGCCAAATGCAATGGTATAACTGGTACCGGTAGGTATTCCGTTTACAGAGTTACGAACCGCGCCCCACCGCACACGCGTAACTGCCTCTAACAGAAAGCGTTGATTCTTCCAAGCGAGACCGTCAGGCGAGATACTCAATATATCTTTGAACATCACCCCAACTTCAGCCCGATAGGTTATATCGCGAGCCCACTCATCTTCCTGCGATTCAGTCTGCTTTCGATTCTGAAAAATGTCAGCGAGGGCTTCTGCGTCCTCGTCGACCCGCTCCACAACCTGGGGCAATTCAGCAAAGAGCTCCTGCACCAGCTCAGTGAGTCTCTGCGATTGGGCAAGCATGTCATGCTCGTTAAAGAGATCAATCGCAAGGCTTCGTATTGAATATGCGATTTCATGGCTCGGGTCGTGATCGATTCCCCTTGCCTTTGCGCTCAGCTGAATTGGTTGAGCAACTTTGTCCCAATTCCGCGCGACTACAACCAACTTGTCCACAATCGGACTTACTACATTTTCACCTGATATTGCTGAGCCCCTCACCGCCTTAATCAGCTTCTCTACACTTTCTGCCTCTTTTTGCAGAAATCCCTGCGTTTCGACAGCATAGCTGTCTACCAGATCATCGATAAGTTCTGGCGCATGTTCTTCTCCACCACAAGTAATTTGGTCGACAGCAGTGGTCATTGCATCGACGAGAGAGGTTGGCGGAAGTCTGTTTAAGGCGTCTTTAATAGCGCTACGGTAATAACGCTTTCGCTCAGAAAGCTCAGCCTCCACCTGTTCGATGCCCTTCACTTCAGGGAAACCAGACACCGAACGGTCTTCGTTTACATCGCGCAGTACTTGTTCCGCAGAGAGATCGCCCACCAGATATGCCATCTCCTGGATAAATTCAGCGACATCATCTGCTGAATCGTTGCCGTCTACAGCCTCAAAGGCCGACGCCAGGAGGTTCAAGTGAGCAAGGGTCGGCAGGCCCGACTCCTCACGAAGTGACATCGGGTCAGAATACAGTGCGGAAACAAACTGTGTGGCCTTCCCCGGCGAGACTCCGGGCAGCCAGGACATTTCTGCACTCAACCTCATCCTCGGGCTGGTAAGGTCAGAGCGAGCCTTTTGGCATGCGTCATGATCCAGCTCCAGTGACTTTTCCTCTGCCAGCTCAACAATGCGCCTTCGGTCATCTCTAGTGGTAACACCGAGCAGCGCAAATGGATTCTGCTGAAGATGAGATTTGTGCAGAATACGCTGACGTCTACCTCCCGATGAACCGCGCGCTGAGCGTGACGCAGAGGGGAGAGTATTGGTCGTAGTCTGTGTATCTGCCTTTGCCGACGTAGATGACTGAGTTTGAGCGCCCAGCATCCCCAAAAGCTGCGGATCCTTAAGCGCCTCACGTGCTTGAACGAGAACGCTATCCGGAACGGAAAGCCTTAAATTATTTCTAATTTCATGACCGTAGTGCGCAAGCTGTGATTTTGACGACAAGTGATCGCACAACGCCAAGGACAAAGCGTATTCGCTATTCGTTTGAGGAGCTGAACCACAGCTGCCGCAGACCAAAAGAGCCCCGGATTTTTCAAATCCGCACTTGAAACATATCGACAGCGTCATATACCCGATCTCATAACATTTCTTACCTATAACCCCGTTTTGCTAAGTTCTCGACGCAAACAGTTGTAGTAGGCTCCCGGACCGCTATATTGACGGGCGCTGTCGCAGGCTCGCTCGATAGCCCCTTGCAATGAAGCGTCCAAACTAGACAAGGATGGCCTTCCTCCAGATGATCGGAGACCAGCCATTTCTCGACTCAAACAGCTGTAATAAGCGCCAGGGCCACTGTATTGGCGAGCGCTATCACATGCACGCTCGATTGCAGCCTGTTCCTGTGTTGATGCGCCTGATAAGTCGGGTCTACCTCCAGTCGATCGAAGGCTCGATAGCTCACGGTTTAAGCAGTTGTAGTAGGCGCCAGGACCGCTGTACTGACGAGCACTATCACATGCACGCTCAATCGCTCCTCGCTCTGAGGCGGTTGCGCCAGAGAGATCAGGGCGACCTCGCGATGATCGAAGGCTAGATATCTCTCGATTCAAGCAGCTGTAGTAGGCACCTGGTCCACTGTATTGCCGCGCGCTATCGCATGCACCCTCGATGGCTGCTCGCTCTGCAGATGTTGCGAAAGAAAGATCCGGACGGCCACCAGAGGACCGAAGACTCGCCAGCTCTCGGTTGAGGCAACTTTGGTACGCGCTTGGCCCACTGTATTGCCGTGCGCTGTCGCAGGCTCGCTCAATAGCCGTCTTTTCTGCATCCGATACCCCATGAGTGCTCTGTCGTATCACGGAAGGCTGCGAGGGACTGGAGATTACAGGTGGCCGTGTGGCCGGAACGGGGTTATCCCTGCGTTGCGCGCCTCCACTGAGCTCTAATTGTCGGAGAAGAGATGTATCCGCTATACCATCCGCGGCGAGGCCACTATCCCGCTGAAAAGCCTGTATTGCAGCTCGTGTCTTCTTCCCGAATAATCCATCAGGTGTTCCCGCATTATACCCGAGCTCATTCAACCGACGCTGAATACCAATCACGGTTGCGTCTGGCGTAGGTCGAGAGGGCTTAGATGCCTGAGTAGTTACCGGAGCTTTCGCTGTTGTAGCAGGACTTCGAACAAATCTGTTCCGCCCTTCGACCTGCAATTGATTACGATTTGGATCAACATCTCTTCGAGCGCTTTCAAGGGCGCCCTGTCGGTAGCGAAACTCACCACAACGGCTGTTATAGTCGTTCACATACCCATTAAAGCGATCCACGTCAGAATCTTTGTAATTGTTGAGCATCGTCTCTGACGCATCCAGTCGGATTTTCTCGGCCAAGCAGTAGCGGATCTGCGCAGTTGAAAGGACATTATTTCGACCAACGGAAGGCTTGCTTTCAGATGGTCGACTCGGCACCTGGGGCTGAACGACTACCGGTTGGCTGGCTGGCGCTGCGGAAGTTGACGAAGTTCCTGGGGAATACGCAGACTCCGATGGTCTGTTGTTTTCTGATTGGTTAGCAAGCCAGATGAGGCCAATAACCACAGCAATTCCCAACAACCACTTGCCAGTGGATGAGCCACCCGATGGTTGTGCAGGTGCCTGATAAGTCTCCAAGGCTGGTTTGGTTGACGATTGTTTCGGCTGCTGACTACCTTTGGGGGCGGCTCAGAGCGGGCCTTCTGCGACTCTTTTGGTACTCTGCTTACAACATCGTCGACATCTGACACCATTGATGACAGACCCGCAAAACCCTTGCCCTCGCCCTGTTTTTTTTCTTCTTCGTTATCCACGTTAACTTTACCGAATGAAGCCAATAGGATGCCGCTTTGCGCCTTCACGCTCTCTGGCCGGAGCCGCATGCATCGCTGTGAGCAAGTTGTCCTGGTTTAGCCTGTCGTTTCCTGCACGTGCCGCGAGCCTAGCTCCCTCGCGAACAACGAACGTCACATCTGACAACGGCCGTCCAGCTAGCTCCCGAGCAAATGGGGCGGGATCGACGTCTTCCTCTTTCGGTAAGGTCGAGAGCAACTTTTCAAGCAGCGAAAGCACCTCTATCTCACTGGCGAAGTCAACTTTGACCACATGATCGAATCGGCCCCGTCGTAATATGGCGGGATCTATCATATCGACGCGGTTTGTCATCGCGACAATAAGCACTTCGTTCTTTGCAGCCTCTGGAATGCGGCGAAGAAATTCAGCAACCTCTTCGACGCGATGATGCCCGGAACCGGTCTCGCGATCCGCTAGAAAAGCCTCCATCTCGTCGATAACCAGGACCGATGGTGCATTTTGCATCGCCGCATCGAAAACCTCCGCCACCTTCTTGCTGGTTTCATGAATGTAGGGACTAGCGACGCTAGACGCATCGACCTGGAAGCTAGGCCAACCAAGAAAATCGATCAGGCGTTCGACAGCGAAAGTTTTGCCGCATCCCGGGGGGCCGTGCAATACCACTGCGGACGGAAAATCAATACCTAGAGCCTTGTAACGATCGCGGTTCTGTACGATATCAACCACGTGCTCATTAAAGAAAGCAGCAAGATCAGGCCGCCCAGCCAATTCAAAGACGGCAACAACTGATTCAGATTCAACCCGCGAGCTCTTTCCGTCCACAAGAGCAGTTGGTTCACTTTTCGGCCTCGAAGACGGCACGCGAGATCTATCATCCGATATCACTTCAGTGACTTCGAATCCTGCGGCTTGAACCACGTCCCGGAGATGGCCAGCGCTAAGCCAACTCATTGTCTGGCGAAGCTGACGAAATGATTTCGCAGAAACGCTGGCTCCACCTGTGAGCCAGTAACCGAGCACTACGTCATCCTCGGTTCTGGAGCTGATGCTATACGTTGGAAGAAGGCGACTGATCTTTTCAACGTACAGAGCATCCTGCAATGGTGAATCTGTATCTAAATCGCGCGTTGCCTTGAGCGCCAGGGCAAACGACAGTGCCTCAGCTTTTGTTTCTGGAGAAATTCCTTCGGCAACCGGGCAAAGTACCTGAGCCGATCCGCAAGAAATCGTCCAGAGGCGCTGATCTCCTAAATCAAATGAAGTGAATAGTCCCGGCTTGATCAATCCAGCGCCTATCCAGCGATGGGCGAGCTCGTCATGAACAACTAAGGCTCTCCCCTCGCCTTGGGTTTCGTAAATCTGCCAGTTTGCGCCCTCGAACGCCGCGACACGTGCTTTGGCACCATCCGGCAATTTGTATCCAACAGGGAGCCACGTATCAAGGGCCATAAATCAACTCCGAACGATATTCGCGCCAGCCATCATTTCATCATCGCCAGCGGAGCCAATACGCATCGAGTCGAGATGTGCAACCACCATGCGTAACTTGTCGATGTCATTGGCCTTAAGTGCTTCCGACCCGGTAGCGACTAGCTCAGTGTGCTCTCTCGCATCGGGGAACAGGTATGCGTCCTGCGCGAGCCATTTGAATCGATCGATGACAAACCAATCCTGACGCCAAAGGATCATAAAGTTCTTTCCGCGCAGATCATCGAGATGGGACTCAAAGTCACCATTGTTGTTGTCGATTGACCGCTGGGCGGTCTTGACAAGATTGTCGAAAGCATTGGCTTCAGTAGTACGCGCATGCTCGCGCACTGTGTCGTCGAAGAATTCAACCGCCTTATCCAGCTCAAGCTGGCGAATGTCCGGCAAGTGTTCTTTGCGCGCAAGAGCCAATAGCCGCTTGGCCTCCTGGACGTTATCCATCGCTTGCTTTGCCGTTTCTGGATCAGATTCATCGCTCTTCATCGACCCCGCTTGTTCAAGCTTCTCTCGCGCCTGATCTAGTCGCGAGTCGTCAATCTTAGATGCCATCTCCTCGAGCCGCTGCAGTGCATGCTCCGACTGTTCTTCGACAAGCTTTGACGCCTTCGAGTAATCAATTTGTCCATCTTGACGGGAGTAAAAGTTACGGCCACTGTGGAAAGAACCACCGATTGAAGGCACCGACACCTCCATCATGATATTTCCAGAGTCCAGCACTTCGTAATCACAAATCATTTCGGCACCAGCAGCAATAACGCCATCGTCAAAGTCCGATCCCTTAATCTCAAACATTCCGATAAACCGGTTGTCATTGATTGGATCAGAAATCTCACCCTCCCAGAGTTTGAACTTGATTGAACCGGTACTACCCGCTCTCAACGATTCTTCGGTTTTGAAGACCTTATTGCCCTTCTTGGGTAACTGATCGCCTTCGCGCACCAGATAATCGAGAACAAGTCTCCCTCCGAGTTTGTCGCGCGCTTCTACGCCAATAGAGTGAGATGCCGGGATCGCATCGATGCTGGCTGCTGTCCTTGAAATGACGATTTTGTCTTCCGGGAGAGCGACAGGACCGCCCTTCGAGTCGAACACGAAAACCTTGAATTTATTTTCCCCTGGCTTAGCAAGATTAAGTTCAACTGCGACCCCGTCCTTGAGAGCGATCCGGCCTGAAGACCAGCCTGTATCCAGGCTGTCGATCTGAAACTCAACGCCGTCCGCAGCATTTCCGCCAAGCTTCGCCACGATTTTTGCTTTCGAGTCAGGCGTGCGTGCGATGTAATTGAAGGAGAGGTCCAGTGAACCGCCCGCACTGAGCGCTCCTCTGGCACTCTTGCGACCGCGGCTTTGTGAGCCCCAGTCAATAGACTCGGCAAATACGGCAGCGCCCTCTGCGACTGCCGTCATCGTGTTCACATCGCTAGATGGTGCGATGCCAAGCTCAAACGCAACGCGATCACGTAAAGGCTTGTATTGGGTTGGCCCACCAACGAACACGATGCGTTCAACATCATGTGGACTCAGCCCAGCTTTCTCGAGCGTGTCTCTGGCAGATTGAATAGATTCATCGACCTTGTCTGCTATCAATTCATCAAGCTGTGTTCTGGCGAAAGGAATATCAACATATATTTCCGCGCCAGCTTCATCACTAACACCAAGATCAGACTCTGTAAGACTGATTACCGAGTCTTCTTTTGCCGACAATTCGATCTTTGCCTTCTCGGAAGCCCAAAGACACATTCTCAAAAGAGACTTGTATTTCTGATTTGCACCGAGATCGTCAGGGAGGTCGAAGTTAGACACAAGCCAAGGCTTGACTACGTTATCAAGAATGGCGCGATCAAAGTCTGTTCCACCGCACATGGCGACACCACCATGGGCCAGTAGACTGACCCGACCAGTGATACTTTCGGCAATCGCAATGTCCAGTGTTCCACCACCAAGGTCGAACACAAGAAACACACCGTCACCCTTGCGTTGCTTCATGACACACATGACAGCTGCGACTGGCTCTTGCATCAGGGCAACGCGGCCCAGGCCCGCCATTTCAGCTGCGGCCAACGTTGCATCCTTTTGCATTTGATTGAAGGCAGCCGGAACCGTGATTACGGTGCCAGTTTCTCCGTCGTTTCTAAGCTCCTCTGGCAAATATCCGAAGCACAACTTGAGTATCTCGGCTGAACACTCCTCCGGGGTCATGGTGATGTCGACGGCAGCCAGCTTTACCGGTGTACTCGTCCCCATCATCCGTTTGAACTTAGTAGCAGCGTTATCGGGGTTTTTGGCCGCGCTGTCGTATGCCCGCTTACCCAAATACTTGTTACCCCGCCTATCTATAAAAATGGCAGATGGGGTCACGTCATTTTGATCGGGACTCTTGTATAGGTGCACCGACTCCCCGTCGTAAGAGCAAATCGCACTGTTCGTTGTGCCAAGATCGATTCCAACGTATTTCATGAATGCACCTTCCTAAGCATCACCGTGCCCGATTTCCTTAAGCCCTCTGGACCCATGATGATGGGCTCCACCATTTGATCGACCAGCAACTCTTCCTCGGGACCAAAATCCTCGATATTTAGCGCGGACGCCGCTATTCCCGGGTCAAATGGTTGCCCTTCAACGTTCACAAGCCTCAAACCACTGGCTTCAAGGCTCTCTTCGAGTTTTTTTTGAAAGTAACGCAGCTGATTGGCATAACGGCCAGACTCGCCTGCATCTAGCTTGCTGACGACGCGAGAAAATAGACGGGAAAATCGCCAGCTTTCTACCGCTATATCGATCAGGGATCTCTCCAGCTGGTCATCCGTCCCGCTTTGTTCAGTCGTCATCCTTTTCCTCCTCCATACTGGCAGAATCATCGGCCGATGCTCCATCCTCAGACTGCCGTCGTATCCATTGATCTATCTCCGCCTTGGAGAAGCGCCAAGCCCCTCCGACTTTGAATCCTGGGATCTTCTTGGCTGCAGCCAAGCGGTAGATTGTCCTCTCGGTAACCTTCAGGTACTCCGAGACTTCTTTAATCGTAAGAATCTCTGCGTCCACTGGCTCGTTTGGCATAGCGAAGTAAAATCCGTCAGTTTTCGGTAGAATAGTGTAAATTCTTCATACCTACAACGGAGCCATGGCCAATTTCGCCTATAAAGTTTCTAACCAGGGATATCACAAAACTCGGAATTTGCCCTTGAACACCACCACATCCCCCTGCCTAACTCAGTTAATCCCCAAACCCAGCACGTTGTTTCCCATGTATCATCGATTCATTTCGGTTACCCATATCGCACTTATCTGACCCCCACCCTCTATTCAGTAGTCCCGCCAGGAATACGCGAGTGGCCTGTTGAATCAACGGAGGACTTTATGGCGTCACATACGGTTGACTGAGCGACCATTATCAATATCGACTTCGCACGACTCATTCCGACATAGATAAGTTCTTCACTGGCGTTTAAATCCAACCCGTCAAAGCCCCAAAGAATTACGACCGCCGATTCCAAGCCCTTAAACCGCGGGATCGTATCGATAAGAACAGAATTTTCGTGTGAATAGCCCTCTTCCGCCCAAACTGCCGGTTTTGGTAACGAAAGTTTCTTTAGCATCCCATAGTAATCTGCTTTATGTAATGCATCACCGATCAAGACAACAACATCCCCAGGGGACACATTTTCTCTCGCAATAAGATCAACTATTCGAGCATTTATCTTCTTTGCTTGTGCTTCCAAACCTTTGACGGATTCAAATTGAACTTCTTCTCCATCATTATCAGGTGGATCGACGGGCACGCCTCTGTAATGGGCGTAGGCCAATTCATGAATCTGGGTTGTGTTCCGACAATTCGTCGTGAGAGTAAAGGGTTCCTCCTGAATCGGAAAAGTCCCAGCTCTTGCGTATATGTTTTGATTATCATCATAGAAGACGTAGAAAGGGCTTTGATCATAATCAGATAACAGTAGTTCTAGCGGAACCCAATACTCCTCTCTGAAATCTTGCCCCTCGTCACAGACGATCGCTTCATAGCGGTCATCCAAAACTTCGAGCGAATATCCCAGCGCATTAGGGAAATGGACGTCGTATAGATTTTTCCCAGGATAAGTGACTTTCGCCTCATAGATAAGATCGCGATCTGTTTGCCGTTTAACTTTTTCAATCTGGCGAGAACACAGCTGATGAAAACTCATGACATCAATATTTTCTAACCCGACACATTGGCGAGCCAAATGGTCGGCCAGCTGCCTGTTATAACAGGTCAAGGGGCTGACCCAGATAACATGAAATTATGTTATACAGGCAGGCAT
>TARA_R110001592_G_scaffold28649_6_pt1 | contig 11981 bp, 9 predicted proteins | sample TARA_R110001592 | Tara Oceans TARA_R110001592 (sample SAMEA4398387) | marine metagenome | biome: Polar Biome; feature: [SRF] surface water layer (ENVO:00010504); material: water (ENVO:00002006), including particulate matter (ENVO:01000060) such as... | depth 5 m
TGAGGCACAACGGCAGGTACAGTAAATACTTCCTCGTTACGCTTCCTAGCAGCCTCACCACGCTTCTTAACTTCTTCAGCCACCTTACTACCACGGCTACGAAGCTCGGCCTCTGACACGCCCGGAAACGCCGACTTAAGTTCTTCAATAATGCTTGCGTCTTTCTTTGATTTTTTAACGCCATCTCTAACAATGTAAAGCGCCTTATCCGAAAGCAATTCAAACTCTGGAATTTCATCTCTATATCTAGGCTTTGAGTTTTCTACATCTTTTGAAACAAATTCTGTTGGTTCAGCTTTTTCTTCTGCTTCTACTGGAGCCGCCTCTTCTGCTAATGGTGTAACTTCTTCAGCAATTTCTTTAGCAGCTTCTTCAGCATTTTTTTCTTGTTGCTCTTGCTCGCTCCGCGCTTGTAAATCTAACTCTGCTTGTTTTTGTGCTTGCCTATCTACCTCATCAGCTTGTTGCTTTGCTTGTTCTTGCTCTTCCTTGGTAAATTTTCTAGCTGTTTTGATTGAAGCGGCTTGGTTAATAACAGCAAAATTTTCTTCTGGCGTAAGATCCTTAATTAAATCCTTTGCTGTTACTTTCTTTTTACTTTTCCCTTTTCTTATCTCATCAACACGCTCGACACCAATTGCCTTAGATATAGCTTCAAGCCGTTCTGCTGGGGTTAGATTGAATCGATCAAACAATTCATTTAAGTCTGTACTTTCTTTTACATCCTTTAACGCCTGATCTCTTCGTGCTTGTGTTATCTCATCAACAGCATCTTTAGTAGGTGCCTCTGGATCAAAATATTTATCAAGTTTGTCTCCTGCTATTTCTCCCAAATTATTATTAAAGTCATCTGCATATTGTCCAGAATCAACCTGCTTTTTTTGATCGGCTTTCTTTAAATCACTCTCAGCTTCAGGATCTCCCTCTGCTACTTCAAAACCTCTTCTCTTAAGCTCATTACCAATAGCTGCTAAATCATAATTTTCTTTTGCGTTTAAACGCGATAGATCTGTTTGCTCATTAGCTTCAACTTGAGTCATTTCTCCGTTAGCAACTTTTGCTTTCAGATCATCTGTAAGAACTATGTCGAATCCTGCTTGCCTAAGCTGTTCTTCAGTTAATGAACCAAGCTCATTACCGTTAATTTCATACCGGCCCGGAGCAAATAATGTTTCATTACTAGCAAATGAAAATCCATCCTGATTTGGATAACTATTAAGTGGTAACTGTATTACTTCGTCATCAACAATAACTTCTGCTGTGCCATCTTCATTTACGCTAGAAACAATAGCGTCTAATTTAGTTCCTTCTTTGTCATAAACAGAAACGGTTTCATCCGTCCCAACCTTTCCTTGCAATAATGTTTCGTCCACCGAATCAATTGGAGTGCTGCCAAGATAATCACTTTGGATTTTATTTGGATCTACACTTGGCTTATCTGGAGTACGTTTGCCTATAACTAGATCAAGTATTGCTGCTGCACTGGCACCATATCCAAAATCAGACAACATACTATCGCCAATAGGACGCTCTGGATCATAGTGATACTTAGCCGAAAGCTCTTGTAAAACTCCTGACAATGCTTCTTGCGCACCCTCACCTGTAGCATTTGCCCCTAACCCAGTCACTCTTCTTAATATTGCATTCTTTATTGGATTAGCAAGTTCTTTACCAAATCCTCGTAATATCATTTCTGGGCCAATAAGCTCTAATGCACCTATCGGTATACCAAACGCTATTGCATAATTTCTTTGACCTGTTGTGTAATCGCCACCAGCATCCTTGTAAGCCTTCATCATTTGACTTGCTTGACCTGCTCCAGAACCAACAGCAGCAGCTCCTTGCAAGCCTCTAAATCCTATAGCTAAACCTTTAGCCCTACTTGCCGCGTTTGCATATTGCGCTCCTTTCGTTGCTAAACTAGCAGCTCTTCCTGTAGCACCAATAGCTCCAATACCGGGAGCCATAAAGGTCAACATACTACCAACAGCTTCGCCTAGCTTACCTACAACTGTTCGCTCATTACCCACCCACTCACGCGCTTCATTAAGATTCTTAAATACCTCTGATGTTTCAGGGTCTATAAGGTCTTCATAGTTGGCAAAATTTGCCGCCATATCAGCTATAGAAAACAAACCTTCGCCAATAGAAATACCTGTTTGTGCGCCGCCACGAAGCGTGCCTCTTGTAAATGCTACAAATGGATTATCAGATTCGTCTAACTCATCAATGGTAGTAGCAGGATCTGCTATCACACCTGATGGAGCGCCAGAAAATAAATCCATTACCGTTAAATCTTCTCTCGGTGTTAATTGAGGAGGAGGCGGCATAGCTTGTGGGGAAAGTGTTGGGTCTGGTTGCGGCTGTGGTTGTGGCATACCCGTGTAACTACCAAGTATGCTTCCGGGTTCTATCTCAGGAACCTCATAAAATTGCTGGGTTCCCTGTCTAGGGCTTACATAATCATAACCCCTTGATGGAGCTGGGCCTTGAAGCCTACTAATTAATGCCTCTAGCCTTTCTTCTTGTGTTGCCATTAAGGACTTAACGCTTCAGTAAATGTTTCTGGATCTAAGTAAGGATACTTTTTAATGAGCTGTTTAAGAGCTAAATTTGGATTTTGAGAGTTAGCTATTTCGGCAAGCTCTGGGCCAAACTGTCTCATTAATTGCCTAGAGCCTACCTTTTGTTGCGGCTCATCTTCATACTGTTTATCCAAAACTCTAAATGCTTCAGCAGATCTTTTCGCATCATCTAATATTGGATTAGCTTGTGTTCTTAATTGCTTATCAACTTTACTTAAATCTTTAACTAAATCTTTAAGCCCTTGATTAATCGCCATTTGTGCGCCCGGAACATAAAACTCTGCATACCCTGTTTCTAACGCATAAGAAAGTCTGCCTTGCTCTGGCAAAATATCCATTTGATTGGTTATCTCGTTATAATTATTTACTGTTTTGCCCCAATCTTCTATCTTAGCTTGTCGGTCATCTCGCAGCCTATTCGTTTCTTCGGCATTAAATTTAACTGCTTCTCTTTCATCCTTGCCCAAATTCTGCCACATCTCCAATTTCTTCCAATGATTGGTATTAATCGTGTTGGCATAATTTAACTTCAAAGTAGCTGTATCGTTCATAGCTTTTTGCAGTAACGTTTTTTCTCTATAAATTTCGTCAGATCTATTCTTATCAAGTTTAAACTGCGTATTAGCTTTTTGCTGCTCTCTGTTATAAGCATCCATAGCATACTTATACATTTCTTTTTGCTCTTGACCTGTCATTTTCTGCATAACATCTGCTGCGCCACCAAACCCTTGCGACAATGCTGTAAGAAAATCAGGGCTTTTAGAACCTGCTGCTTTAAAAAATGCTGCGGCTACACCATAATTTGTTTGCTCTTTAAGACGCTTCTTTATGTTGTCTCTACTTGGAAACTCTTTTTCAAGGTCTTGCATTTTATCCAAGTGACCTCTAAGCCTGTCGCCAGATTCTTTTTCATTAGTTATTAAAGCGTTTAAACGATCACGATCTGCTAATGCAATTTTATTTCCCATTTTTGTTTGCAAAGAAAGCGATTCTAAATCAAACCCCGGAGTATCTTTACCGGCAGGAGGAGTCATTGAGCCTCGTATAAGCTTATCATAAGGATTGCCGCCCAACATAAATGGCGTATTACTATACATCCTAGCGTCGTGACCAGATTGCACAGAACGCACACCAGATGGACTTTGAGATCCACCAGCACCAGATGAACTTTGAGATGCACCAGCACCAGATGAACTTTGAGATGCACCAGCACCAGATAAACTTTGAGGCACAATAGTACCAACATTTAGTAATTGATTAGGAGTGCTCTGAGATGGAAGGTTACCGTAAATGTTTGGACGGCCCGCCATATTTAATGCTGGGCCTTGATTTGATGCTGGCCCTTGAGCCGCAACATTTTGTAATTGAGTTATGCTTGGAGCGCCATAAGTAGAAGGCAATGCTGTAAGATTAGATCCGCTGCTAATAAATGCTGGCGTAGTTCCAGCTTGACCAGCTTGATACTGAGCTGATGTAGGTAATGTTTTAATTGTTCCTTTAGGTAACCCAGATGATGCTATTGCTTGAAGCTGCTTTTGTTTCATAGCGTCATCAACTTGAGCTTGTATATATTCATCTTTAGCTTGTTTAGCGGTAATAGGATTAAATCCTAATCCTGTTACAGAAGGACTGTAATTTTGACCAGCTACATTAATTACATCCGAATAATCAGCATCTTGCGCTTGCTGAAATGCTGCTTGAGAAGCAAGAATATCAGGAACACTTAATGTTGTTCCTTGAGGAAATGACGTACCTGTTTGAATGTCATATGGATTAACATACCCTGCATCAATCATAGCGTTTATGTAGTCTTGGCTTAATTGATTTTGTTGTAATCCAAGCAATGATCCTCTTGCAAACCTTCTAACTAATCCACCAAACCTAGCTTGTGGTATACCCATCTGTGCATTGGCAAACTCTGAAGGCATACTTGCATCTTGATTAAGCATTGCCATAGCTGGGTCGCCTTGGTACATATCAGGCTGCGCACCCATAGGCGGTAATGGCTGTTGTGACATTTGCTGCGGCATCTGCTGTGGCATCTGCTGTGGCATTTGTTGTGGCATTTGTTGTGGCATAGCACGCTGTAACAATTGCTCTATCACAGGAGGTTGTGGCTGCATTTGCTGTTGCTGTGCATCTTGACGTATATCTTCTCTTGCCTTCATCTCTGTAGCCGCTAAAAGGCTATCCATGCTATCTCCTTGAGAAGCAACTTGAGCAAGCATATCGTCAGGCATAGCCTCAGTACGTTCTGCAATCTTTAACAACTGTTCCATTGCCATTGTTTAAACGCTCCTTATACCGTTCTACCGCGACCAAGTGCTAATGCGCCTAATCCAAGATTAGCCATTTGCCCTAATCTGCTTGGCGCTGGTGATGTTATCGTTTGTCTTGCGTCTGCTGGTATTGGGTTTATGTTTTGCTTCATAAGGTTCGAGTAAAACGCCAACATTTCCTTCGGATAATCACGCTGCCTTATAAAGTCTTGGTATGCCATGTCTAGGCCACGCTGCTGTAATGCTCTCATGTCCTGACCAGACTGAGCTAATGCACCCATTCTTTGTAAGTCCATAGCTTGCTCAGTCTTATCAAGATCAACTCCGTACTTAGAAGCAGCATCTCTTCTACCCAACGCCGCAGCATAAGCTCTTTGATTAGCCATAGAGCTTCTAATGTCCTGATCTCCTCTAGCCCTAGCAGCTTGATCAGATGCTATAGCAGCTCTTAATCCTTGCTCTCCACCAGCTCTCATAGCCGCATCAGAAGCAATCATTGCCCTTAGCCCCTGCTCTCCTGATGCCCTCATTGCCGCATCTTCCATTTGCTGGCCTCTTAATGTTTGCTCGCCAGCAGCTCGTCTTGAAAGATCTTGATATTGCTGCGCGGTTAATCCTAACTTAGCTGCTTGTTGAGCTGATTGGTCGGCATATTGTTGTGCTGACAAATCCATTTGACCCGCTGATCTAGCTGCCGCATCACTGGCAATTTGCGCTTGTATATCTTGAGCGCCAGCAGCTTGACCAAATCGAGCTGTTGCTTCTTGAGCGCGTGTAGCCATTTGCGCCCTTGCTCTTTCAGCAGCATCTCTTGCAGTGTCTGCTCCAAACGCCATTTGTGCGCGAGTTCTTTCAGCTTGATCTCGTAACTGCTGAACACGAAGATCACGATCTATATCTCTTGATGATGCCGACAATGCTTGTTGATATGCTTGGTCTAATGCAGATGCCTCTATATCTGCTGTACCTTCATCAAACGCTGTTTGCGCTGTTTGTTGTTGCAATAGACCCCTTCCCCCAAAAGCTGACGCTCCACCTGCTGCGGTATCCTGCGCCTGTTGCTGCGCTCTTCTTTCTTGAAATCCTTTTTGCCTTCTTGCTAATTGTCTATCAAGAACCCGCTCTGTATATGGGTTCATGTAGTCATCTATATTTGCTATAGATCTTTGAGCTTCAAATTCTCCGGGTACATATGTAGATTGTATTTGTCCCGGCTGATAGTCAGATCCTATATCTGCCCCTTGAAATGAAGAGGTTATTTGTCCGGGCTGATAGCTAGATGTAAAATCCCTAGCTCCGTATCCAGAAGAAAAATCTGCTCCGCCATATCCAGAACCAAAAGATCCAGCCGTAGGTGCATATGCAGACGTTATAGATCCCGCAGTAGGCGTATACCCTGTTGATATTGTTCCCGGCGCATAATTGCTTGATACACCAAGGTAGTCAGTTCCTGATACTGGTGCGCCTGTTTGCCCAGCTAGGTTGCCAAAATATGTTTTTGCTCCAGTTACTCCGGGTAAATTTCTTCCAGCAATTGCTTGAACGCCTTGAAATGCTGCTGTTTCTTGTGGATTAAATCCAGCTAATCGCTGACCGCCATATGGTATGTAATCCTCTTGAAGCAAAGCATCCGCTAATTGCATTTGCTTTTGTAGATAAGGCCTAAACTCTTCAGGTATATTGTGCTGTACTACTTCACTAGTTTGGTCTACTTTTTGTGTGCCGCCACTTTTACGACCCATTCGCAACCTCCTTTAACATATCACCTGAATCAAATTCAAAAAGGTCTACAGCTTCTTTGCTTTCTTTTTGATCCTGATAACTTATATCTCTTGTCATTGTTACAAATTCTTTTTTAAAGCCTCTTTTTTTCCACGTTTTCTCAAAGGCTATAGCCGTGTTAGTTTCTAAGCCATCAACATTTAGCTCTTTACCAAACTCATTTAATACATCTAACGCCTGATCACCCCACTCATTAACCCTTAATCCGCTTAATGTATTTAAATCTAAATATGTTTTGCGAGGGTAATAAGAAATAGAACATATAAAAAATGCAATTATATTTTCGTCTTCTTTTACAACCCAAAGAAAACAAGGCTGTTCTACAATCTGATCAAATATATCTGCTGTTACATATCTTCCATAACTTCGTTTTTGAAGGTTATCTACGTGATGTTCTATCTTAGGCCACATAGATAACACATCTTCTTTCTTTACCATTTCAATAACAAAAGACATTTAAAGTTGTAAATCCAACATTATATCTGCTGGCGTTTCTTCCAGCTCTTCGGGTTGAATATCTGTGTTTGTCTTCATCATTCTAATATTAGCAATCATTTCATCTAACAGCTCACCACCACGCTCTGAGCTACCATCCCCTATATGAGACACGACATCAGCAGGAACAACATACTCATCACGCGACAATAATATAGGCTCAACCCCTTCTATTGTTGCTGGGACAAAATCATCCATGCCGCCACCAGATCCTTCAACCATGCCTTCAAAGTATGGTTCTTGAATAACTACAGGGCCACCATTGTCAAATCCTCTTGGATAAGGATTTAATAGCATCGGGCTTTGCAAGTTGTTTAAACGATTGTTCATCTTAAAACATTCCGCCAAATCTTGGTGCCATACCCATTCCCGGTATTCGTGCATTCATCTGATTAGGATCGTATAGAGAGTCTTGCGTTGATGGTGCGTATTCCATCGGAATATTAAAGTCCATGCTACCCATACCGCCCATGCCACTCATATCGCCCATTGAAAAATCTTCCATGCCTCCCACGTTAAATCCCGTGTTTGCTTGTACATTTTCTGGCCCTCTATTACCTCTAGGTATTGTAGAAACATTACTCATACCACCCATGCTGCCAATACCACCCATGCCACCCATGCCACCCATAGCAAAGTCTTCCATGCCACCCATTCGCCCCATTCCAATATTTGACATACCTGTGCCTTGGTTAGCATTAAATGCGCTAGTATCAAATGCTGGAGTAGATGCTGGTGCAGCAGGTGTCACTTGAACAGGATCAGGGGCAAACCTACCGCCAAACGCTGTAAAAGCTGGATTAGGCCCAAAGGCTGATAGCCCTGCATTATCAGGGTAATAGCTTTCTATCGCGCCTTGTAGTCCAGACAAAGCGCCCATGCCTCCTAAGCTACCCATACCGCCTAAGTTATACATACCTCTACCAATAGCATTAAGATCCGGCATTCTTCTTGTTGGTCTTGCTGCTATTTGCTGAAACAAACTCTGACCAGCATTATCACCAGTATCACTTGCTGTGGTTCGTGATAAATTAAAATCATCCATGTTGACAGGAGCTGGGCCATATATATCTGTCCCGCTAAAGTCAAAGCTCGGAGGCGCAGTTACCTGATCAAACCCTCTTATCCCAGTAAGATTTATTGGCTCATCAACCTTACCGCCATCTTCAAATTGCCTTAAATGACCGCCAGTTTTTGCAATAGGTATAGCTTGGAAAGGATTAGCAAAGTAATCAAACTCGCCATCACCAGCATCAAAGCCCACACCGGGCATTTGTATTCCTCTATTGCTAGGGCGCACCGCCTGATAAAAAGGATCTTCTTCCTCTTCTTCCATATCTCCGCCACTACCGGGATACATAGCAATTGCATCGTCACCTACAAACCCAGCAATAGTTGGCCCAACAATATCCCCCATTCCCATATTTCCAAGCGCATCTCCTGCTCCCGCAAACATTCCTCCTGCATCTGGAGCTGGAACTACTGGAGCTGCTTGCGGCAGCGGCATACCTGTAAACGCATCTGTTGGTGCTGAAGAAACTACTGGAGCTGCTTGCGGCATAAATGCTTGCGTACCAGCATTTATATCTACAACGGGAGAAGATGGAGGTACAACATTATTAACTGATGCTACATCAACAGAAGGAACCTTTGAAGCCTCTGATGCTCCTGCTCCAGCTCCTTCACCTAAACCTAAACCCCCTATAAGATCTCCTGCAACCTTTCCCGTTAAACCACCTACTACTCCAGCTTTTACGCCTTCCATAAGATCGCCAGTTTGAATAGCTGTAGTGGCTCCTGATGCTATTGCTCCAGCCGCTAATGGCGAAATCGTGTTACCAAGAGTTGCTAGCGTTGCTAATTTAGTGCCTAACGCTCCTTTAGCAGCCATTGATGCCAGTAATGACGCTAACATAGCAAATGCTTCTGGCTGTCCTGTTTGTGGATTTCTAGTTAACCCACCGGGAGCCATTTGGTCTAAGACCTGCACCTCCGTTGGATTCATATGAACCATCATTGAATCGCCATAGCGACCTTGATTAGCTAAACGATTAGCCTGTCTTTCCATAGGCGCTTGTCGCGGTTTAAAAGAACTGTTCATACAACCTCCATAATATGCAAGCGTTTAAACACTTTTATAATACCTCAAGTATTGAGACAAATATATCAAAGTAGTTAGACGCTCCTGCTGTCATTCGTAATTTATCTTTAGATTCTAAAACTATTACTTCGCCGTTCTCTAAATACGCTTGCCTTGTCTCAGCGCCAATAGAGGCGGTCTTTTCAAACTCTGTTGTAGCATCTGCGCTGCTATCATAAATATGTACAATCAAAGATGAAGCTGTACTCGCATTAGTGTTATACGCACTAATTGTTTTTAGTATTGCAGTTTTACCTTGCGGGACTTCATATACATCTGCAATAGACGTTCCGTCTAATGTTTTAATCGCATTTATATATGTACTAGGCATTAGGACATAAACCACGTTGTTGTAGACGAATCGTCTTCAGTTTCTGATTGAGATGGTATTAGTTCAAATATTAATCGCAATTGATTAATCAGCCGTTGCATATATTGCTCATCATACTCAGCAGTAGGAAACTCAAGCGGTAATCTAAACTCCGCGCCTTCGCTACTCATCGTCTACCATCCTGTCTAACATCTAATCTGACATCGCCTAACCGCCACGAATTATTAGAATCAGTGCTTTCTATTCTGACTCGCATCTGTCTGCCTCTAGCTCTAACATTAGATACACCATAATTGTTAGAGTTAGTTACTACAGTTGAAGATTGGTTACTTAATGTACCAGTAGCATCACTACGAGACTTAAGCGTGTATGTTATTTCTGGAGCTGTATTAGTTCCTATAAACTCTACATCTGGCAATAGCCTTCTAATAAACGCAAAATGCTCGCCATCATCTATATCAAAATCTGCTGTTTCTACAAACGCAGTCATAGGTGAGCCATCGTCGTTATAGCCTGTTTCATGGTTATACACATAACCTGTGCCACTAGATGTGGCCGTTGCCAAAGGTACACTTGATGTTGCTCCAGCATCATCCCATGCCGTTCTTTCTAATGACCCAATTGCCCATGCTTTTTCTACATAGTTATATGTGACATAACTATCTATTGTTGTTGAATCTCCAGTGCAATAAAACCAACCAATTTCATTAAATGCCGAATTAGAAAATGCAAATACTTGCTCGGCTTGTTCTTGATTTAAGTTATCAAATACATAACCAAGCACTGTGCATGGCAATGTTTGGGCAGCGCCTGTGTATATATAAAAGTTACGGCGATCCATAAAGTAAACTACATTATTAGCATTAACTGCTGCGTTAGGAGAAATCATACTCATCCCCTCTGTTATTAGGGTAGACTTAAATATAAATGGTGCGCCAATAAATCTAAGGCTGTACAACGCAACATCAGTCCAAACTAATACTTCTTGCCTTCCCCTAATTGCTCCAATAATTTCTGACCCAGCAGAAAGCCGTAGGTCACCAGCAGTATTTGTGGTAAGCGGTGTCCACTGAGCTGCATTACCCTGATCACACCATCTAATCTGCATTAAATCTATATTGCTGCCACCAAATGGCGTACATCCAATTGCCAGCACATGACGATCTTGAGTAGATACTATTGCGTTTAAACATTCTGAAGGCGGGTTAGAAGCTCCAGATAGACTTGATAAAGGAATGGCTCTGTTAGTTGGATTAGTAGCATCCCAATAATAAAGACCGCCACTTCTAACGTTAGCAATAAAGTCCTCTCCAAAGTTATCTATATCCCATAACCTTAATGAACTTAATAATCCTGATTCTGAATTACCCCATGTTCCGCCGCCCCATGTTCCAGAACCCCATCCTGTTCCTGCAACAGCCACATCCAAACCAATACTTATTTGATATGCACCAACAGTAGATCCTCCACCATTTCCAGAGTCACTAGCGTTAGCAGTAACCGCATTTCCTGATGTGTCCTTTGCAGTAATTGTATAAGTATTAGTGCTAGCTATTGTTGCAATCTCATACTCTTGATTAAGAACAGCGGCTGTAATTAAACCACCTAAAGTAGCGGCTCCAGTAAATGTAACAAAGTCTCCTTTAACGGCTCCATGAGATGTATCTGTAACCGTTAATGTCGATGATCCATTAGTGGCTGCAAATGTAACATCACCGGCAGATGTTGTAGTTCTAAGCGGCGTTACATCTGTAAACAAATCCCCTAATACTTGATATAGTTTTTTACTAGTACCAAGTGCTATATACCTTTGATTACTTAAATTAACCCATTGATGTATTCGTCTACAAACACCAATAAATGTAGATGTTGCTTCATTGTATTTTTTTACCCAGCCGCCCATTTTTTCTGCACGACCAGCACGCCATCTAATAAATGCCCCATCAAAAAATGCACCTTCATTATTATATGCAGTGCCTTCTCTTTTAATTCCGGCTTGAAAATTAAATCTTTTTAATGGCATATCTTACTTTAATATTACAGTTATCCATCCAGCCAATGCTGTTGTAAGAACAGTTCCTACAACAAGCCAAGCTAATTTTTCCCAACGAGCTGCATGAGCTTTACTAGCCTCTTTAAGCTCTCTTAACTCAATAGTGCATTCAGCCCAACGCTCACCACATTCTTTTTCATGCTTTGCAATTTGCTCTAATGCTTCTAACGCTAACGCAGTAGGTGTTGTAGCTTTTTTAGATTGTGTTTTTTTTGTCGGCATTTTTTGTAAACTGTATTGGGTTTACTGTAGTACCTTGCTTTGCCTTACCTATATTCAAAGCAATGGTTTCAAGCACAGGGTATATGTACTTACC
>TARA_R110001592_G_scaffold84138_1_pt1 | contig 11979 bp, 17 predicted proteins | sample TARA_R110001592 | Tara Oceans TARA_R110001592 (sample SAMEA4398387) | marine metagenome | biome: Polar Biome; feature: [SRF] surface water layer (ENVO:00010504); material: water (ENVO:00002006), including particulate matter (ENVO:01000060) such as... | depth 5 m
TTCTCTTCTATGGCTGGGTTTTCTACTACGGATATAGCTTCTACTCCGTCTAATTGAAGCTCATCTATGACTAATTCTATAATTTTCATATTCATATAACGATTATAATTTATATACTTGCACTTTCTACAATATTTCTTTCCAATGATTGTGCTGAAGTAACATCATTTGATACTACAAAAGCCTTTACTGGCTGCTGCTCGGTTTCGCCAATAGCTTCGGCTAACTGATTTGTACCCCCAGAGCCTACTATATTAAAGGCTGGAGCTTGAGCTGGAATAGGCGTAGGACCTGAGCCACCACCACCACCACCACTAGGTCCTGGTGTTTTCGTAGCTGCTATTTTCTTAACTGTTGCTATACCAGACGCCACTGCTGCAGCTGCTGCTATACCCCCCAGAACTGGCCCTACAATCGGAATACCAGCTAATGATTTATAAGATGAAGTAGCACTTTGATACGTGTCAATAGTCGCTGCTGCAATCGCTGCTGCTTTTCCTGCTGCAGATTCTTTACCCAGGAGGCCAGCTAACTGTCCCAGAGATTTACTAGCAACTCCTAGCTTCTCTTCTGTTGTAAGCTCGGCCCAATTAATCTCATTCTTACTCTTCTCTCTGTTTAGAGCATCTTCATTGGTAGCCAACTGTTGGTCTAATCCTTGCTTAGCTTCGTTATAGGCTATTTGTGCGTCTATCTTAGCCTGAGTACCCTCAGCATAAACATCTATATTCATCTGTAATCTCGCCAGCTCTATCTCCCTTTCTGCCTCAAGTACCTCACGCATTTTCTCTAACTTCGTCAGCTCAAGTACCTCTCTTTCTGCAGCAAATCTCTTCTGCTCTAAAGATAAAGTCGTTTCTGATTCTAATTGTGACTGAGTAAGTTCTTGTTGCTCCTTTAATAAAGCATTAGTGTTTGTAAGCTGCTCAGATTTGAAACCAGCCACCTTAGCATCAACTGCTAAAAGCTCAGTATTCAATTCATAAAGCTCATTTGTACGCTCTACTGATTCTCCTTTAAGAGCAATCTCTTGTGCTATCGTATTTATACGTGCTTGAACAGATGCTTTTTCTGCCTCAGTTTGGTCCTCAAGGACCTTTCCTAATTCTTTGTTAGCTTCTATTCGCTCAGCTATTGAAAGTGTCTCATCGTCCCTTATTTGACGTTGTTGCTCAGCTTGTAAATCATACTTCTCAATCAGACGTTGCTGCTGCAAAGCCAATAACTCGAAATTCTTTGCCGATGCTACAAGCCTTTTAGCGTCTGCTGCTGCTGCTTTTATATCTACTTTATCAACTACTTCTGAAACCCCCTCTGCTATACCTTGAGCCAGGGTACCTACCTCTCCTAATGCTTCAACAAAATTATCTGATATCTGTTTACCAGCACCTTTAATATTCTCGCCAGTCTTTGCTAATTTTTCAGACGTTGCATCTATATCGGCCTGGAGCCGTTTCATCGTCGCTGGGTCCTTGTCCCCAAAGAAACTACCCTCCCAAGCTAATTGTGCTTTTTGAACACCCAGCACTATACCCTGAATGGCTGCTACAACTACATTAACGGCAATAGTCAAAGCACCCCCTAAAACTTTACCCAGAGCATCAAACCCTCCAGTGGCCTCATTAACTCGTTCTATAATTGGTTTAAATACGTCTATAATTTGGTTTAGAACAATACTCAGAGTCTCAGAAACCATAGCTAAAGCGTCTGTTACAATCTGATTCTCCTTAAACTTCTCTACTAAGTCCCCAGCCAGTTTTATAAGAATACCAAAACCCAGGCCTTTAAAGACCAGGCCTAATCCCTTGAAACCTTTACCCAAACTACCTACGGCTCCCTTTACTTTTTTAAGTACGCTAACTTGCTTTTTTCCAGCCTTGGCATTATCACTCAAAGCTGCAGTAAGTTCCTTCTGTTGCTCAGCATTTTCCTGGCCCAGCTTCTCTACTGCTTTTGTAAGCTCTGAAATCTTCTTTACTGCGTCTTTAACATCAGCTTGTATCTTAACTGTTTCTTGTACCATTCTTAATGTTTTTTATTTGACGTTTAAACTCTTGCCAGTTAGTCGGTAAATTATTTTTACCCTTTGCAATTTCAACGTATTTTCCCTCATCTACGTATGGCAGCATCTCAAGTATATTCTTTATCATATTATGGTGATTCTGGTACTGTTATTATTCTATCTGTAATTAATTCTAAGTCACTCTTCCCAGACTGTAAATTTGTCGAAATCGAGTTTATCTTATACTGCTTATCTCCTATCACAAGCCTATCTGAGAGCTTATAATTAAGTAAAAAACTCATTGGTAAATATGCACTCACTTTCGTTAATCTTTGCTTAGGATTAAAAACGCTTTCAATATAATTCTTGTAATATTTATTAAATAAATTGCCAGTAAAAATTTGCCCATTCTCATTCCTGGTCCACTCACTTGTTTCTTCAAAGAAATTTAACTGAAAATTATTTACCGAGGGATCAAGACTGACTGAATTAAAAGGCATTATTACGTTACTTCTTTTGACTCGAGACACTGCTACATTATTATCATCAACTTCATCAACTACGGCTATGCCTCCCTCTTCTACACCAGCTACACTAACCCTTATAGGATAAAATAAAAGAGGCTTTCCTAAATATGAACTCTGGTCGTTGTTCACATTATACCCTACTTGTATAGGCTGGATTGAGCCGTCACTATCACTCAGTCTTTCGTATAGTAAGTGTCCGAAAGGAGCTTTTATCTCGTATAATCCTCCGTCTAATTTAGCATTTCCTGAGTATGATATTTGGCCCCAGGGTCTGCCAGTAATTTCGCCAAACTTGTTAGCTAAAAACGTGGCCGTATCTTCAAACTTAAAATAGATTTCTTTGAAAGGCAATGCGACATTAACCTGACTGGAGCTTATATCTACATACTGCGTAATATCAGTACCTTTACTACCCAGTGCGTGCCCTATTCCGTTAGCATAAAATTCGTCTAATGGTTGAACTACTATAACCCCAGCCGTATCGACAAATGCAGTAAGATTAAATATTTTAAAAAGGCCAGTAAGAAAGTCTAGTATCTTTATATCAGGCATCTGCTTTGATACATTAAATTTAAAGACGTCCGTAGCAGAAAATGCTCCACTATTATAAGCGACATTTGCCTGGTATCCGTTAGCCGTTCCTCTACCTTGCCATTGTGCACCAGAGAACTGCATATCTACATTAGTCTCTACAAAAACCTGATAGCAACCTCCATAATAAACCCAATCTGTACCAGCTGATAATGATGTAGTCCCAGTCAATGTTAATCCAGAGTTATAAACTATCACTCCATTCTCTTCAATTCGTATTCCATATACAGTACTATAATATCCACTAGCTGGAGACACCAGTAATCGTAGTAATGAAATCTGACTCGTCGTGTAATAAGAACAAAATGTAGTCTGATAAATTTCAAATAGGCCGTCATAAGTAACTGCAATAAAATCAACTAATGTTGTAACTATATCTGCTCCTGATAAATCTTCTACCTTGCCAGACTTCCTATGCAGCCAAAGAAACATTCCGTGCATTTCTTTAACGTTTACATTCCTGAAAAAATCAGTCGAAAATTGTAAGTCATATTGAATCTCTAATTGCTGAATAATTGTGTTTACTCTAAGAGCGTATTTAAGCTCATTCCACTTTACTCCGTGTGTATTACTAGTATAATGTAAATTACCACTATCAGGCACGTTAGCAGTGGGACCACTATCATAATAAACCCTTTGAGAATGAGTTATAAGTGGCACAACCAGATTCATAGAATCAGAGATATTAATTTGAGAGAATTTTTGTATAACCAGTGACGAGCTATAATCTACATCGTAGCCTGAGAAATCAATGTCTGATAATTTGTCCTGGCCTAGCTTATCCTTAAGGACTACAATATCTCCAAAGAATGTAACTCTATATGTATGAGCTTTCCTATCCTTTAAATCAACCCCCTCTAACTTTATTTTACCAGTCCTAAACGGCAGTGTATTTAACTCAATAGCTGCGTTTACTTTTTTACGAGCATCGAAGCCATTATCAATAGAAAAATCATAGTAGTGCTTAAATATCTGATTATTAACTTTACTAGCTGGTAGACTAAAAGTCTGAGAAAATGCCGTAAACACCTTGTCAATGTCCCTCACGTTCTGAATACTGTCTGTTAGCTTGACACTTTCGTCCTGAAATAAATCGACTCTTTTTCCCTCTATATATAATTCAATCGTATACATTTATATCACATTATTTATGTAAGAATTACTAAAGTCAAAACCAATAGTATATTGTATTAGCTTATCATTAGTCACTGTTTTATAATCTAACTGTTTAGACGTGGCTACAACTGGCTCCACTTTTAAGCCCAGGCTAATCCAAATTTGCTCTGAGATAAATAGCTGCTCTACAAGTTGATTAAAGGCCTCAGGAAGGAACTCAGTATTCATCGTAATGGATTGATTAGCTTTCACGTTAAACGTGTATTTCTGATGCTTCAGAGGATTGTATTTGTTTAACTCTCTATTGAAAATATTTCTATCATAATCCTCATTTTTAATTGATAGCTTTTTTGAAGATTTTTTGTTCAAATAAAAGTCTTGCAAAGCACCATACTTATTATAAAAAATGACTCTATAATCATCATAAACTCCACATTCAATTTCTTTCAAAGTTATGACTACTGTTTGTAGGTTTCCACACGTACTCGTTACTGTAATCGTATCTCCAGTCAGAGCTTGAGCACTATCAATAATAACATACTGAATCTTATCGGCACTATCGGTGCTATCAACCACGTTTTGAGGTATTGATGTAGCGTCCCAGTTTTGATTAGCTGCCTCCCAATAAACGTCTGTCGTATTCCAGACGGCCGTTATAGTCGTTACTATGTTTGCACAAGATTCTGAGAATATAGGTATTCTAATATCCTCTCCACGATTGAATTGTACTATCCTATTATCCATTAAAACCATAGGTGTGTAATCTCCAGTCGGTGTTACCAAAGGATCAGTGCTAGTCCGTGGGTTAGTCCCCTCGTCCCAATATCCATATCCGTCAAAGGCCAGGAATGTTTTAGTATATGTCTCAATTACACTACCTCCGTCATATAAGGTATCATCAACTACTACCCAGACTGCATCGTCTGCCGTGCCTCCTATCCCCTCTGTAACATTATAATATTCAGTGTCAAGGAAATCTCTGATTAATACAGAAAGCTCTAAGTTAGTAAATTCATCTGAGCCTATAGGACCTTTAGTAATCGTGTATGTCGGTGTTGCTGGTTTAGATGCTAAGAGGCCAGTCCAAATATAAATCTTTGATTGAGCAGTAGATAACGAATAACCCTGACTAGATTGGGAATTAGTTATTTTATGAAAATATGGACTTCTTGCGTTAATTATTGTACTCATTTCTTTTGTTTCTTTTTATTATTCATAAAGACCAGGCGTACCAGCTCAGCAGCATCTAAGCCGTATGCCTCAGCTAACAACTCAGGTAGCATCTTATAATGCTTTTGGAAAGGCTTTGTAAAGAACATACTCGGCTTTATACCGTTTTTAAATACCCCTACTGCAATAGCAAACTGAATACTTTTACGTGGTAGAAATTTACCATTCTCGTCTCTCATTGCTATCTTACGCCTGACAATCCACTTATCTAATTTGCTTGGTGGTGGCATTCCTTTCAATCCGTTCTTACCCCCTTTGCTTTTATATGAATATGGCGTATCATATTTCTTTTCAACTCCTGAAACCCCTTGGTCTATAAAGGCTCCGTAATGCTCCATTTTGATAATAAACTCTAAAGCTCCAGACGGATATACAACTACTGGCTCAGGCTTAATACTCTTGCTAAGCTTTCCAGAGGCGTCTATTGGCTTATTATACTTGCCTTGTGGCCTAGCTAGGTTTTCCTTTGCATCGGCTATTACGAGGTCTCTAAACTCCTCTAAAGAGGCTTTTAAGTTTGTAAACTCGTCTAACATTTGCTAAAGTCATTTGCTACAACAATATTTGCAGTCATAGTCCAGCCAGCAATCTTATTCTCAAACCTATCATAAAACGGCTCACACGTCGGTTGTCCGTCTACTTGGAATAAATCCGTATTTAAAGTACCTCGTCTTAACACTTCGTTTAACTTATTCAGGACCGAGAGCTGCGTATTCATTACATCGTGTTCATTATCCAGGCCGTTGAACGTTTCATCTAAATTTACAGAGCCGTCTAATTGGTCTTTATTTTGCCACACAATATCCATTGCCAGGATTGATAAATTAAATACAATCACATTGCCCTGGAGAGCAGCATTATTAACTATAATATGTGATAGTGGAAATATAGTAATCTTATTCAAGTCTATCTCAGTCAGGTCCCCAGACGTCACTGTATTGACATTGGGATCTAATAATAACTCATTTTTAATAATCTCTAACGTCTTATAAAACGCTTGTGGTCCAGCTATGCTCATTTTCTAAATTTACTTTTTATGTTTTCCGATTCCATTTCGGCTTTCTCTTTCTCAAAAACCAGCATCGTTAAGCATTGGTTTATTCCTAGTCGTGTGATATCATCAAATCTTCTAACATCGCCTTTAGCGAGTGCGTAAATCGATTGATACCAACCCCATTTACTTGCGAATGATTGAAATCTTGAATAATCCCTTTCTCCTGAGTCTCCAAATAATTCACTATACCTTTCGACAATTCGACTCCTAAACGATAAAAAAAAACCAGGCTACCTACTACTGCGTCCATTGGCATATTAACCATTAATTCATCGTACACCCCAGCGTCATAAGGTTTGAGCCGATATTTAGCTCCTACTTTTTGCTCTATTGGTCTGTATAATACGGCCATAGCTTTGTGCATATTCTCCCAGTCCCCCAGATGCATATCAAGGTCTATATATTCTCCAAAACTCATATCCTCGAGCTTAGGAATAAAACCAAAATCAACCCCTCCCATACTAAACCTATGAACTAACTCAGGCTGAGAGTTAATCGTATCTGTTAATATCTTCACAATATTAGTAACGTCTTTAATCTTTAATGCTATGGCTTTATCATAAGGCACGTGACAGAAGATTTCAAGCATTTTAAGAGACACAAAAGAATCAGAATTTACATCATCTTTATTCGTCTCAATCAGCTTGTTATATTTCATATATTGAGCTAAAGTAATTTCAGATAGATTGTTCGGTACATCGATTTTAAACTCCATATTATTGATTTATTATATAACGCACGGAATTGGCGATTTTACATTTGGAACAAAAAAAAATAGGCATCTTGTTAGACACCTATCTTAAACACTCTCAGAATGCTTTAAAATTACTCTCCAGGCGTTTTAGCCTTGCCTCTCTTTCCTTTCCAATCCTCAGACAACAATTGTTTAAACTTGACATATTTCTTAGTCTCGTGTTCTTTATCTTGCTCTATAGCTTGCTTAGCGATAGTGTAAAGGCTTGGAATATCCTCTATCAAGGCTTTAGCATCAAACTCGATTATCATACCCTCAGACTCATCATAGCCTACTGTTTCAATGTGTACTACACCAGGACTGGAGTGTAGAGAAATAGTCCTTAAAATAAATGCTTCTTTCTTCATAATATATATATTTAATAGTTAATAATTGGCAGCTTCACTCTGCAAAAAAAGTGAAACGAGCCTTTGTGATAATTTATAATCCAGCTTAACGGAACCAGGATCATTAAAAACCCCTATTCCGTGTGCCGTTCTTTGTACTTCGTATGTATTATTATAATCTAATATAACTAATAACGTACCTTTCATCGTATGTGTGTGTGTAACTTCCATATTAATTTGTTCTAAATATCCAGTAACCAAATTTTACGCCACTACCCTCTACGTCTGTAAAGTCATACTCCTCCTCAGAGCCGTCATAACCACTAAAGTGATGTCCGTATCCGTCAGAGCTTCTCAGATTCTCAGCCGTCTCTTCCCAGTCAATCGCTATCCACGAGTATTTATCTAAGTCAGTACCACTCAGGTAACAGTCAGTAACCATATCCTTAACGGATTCTACGTGTATATCTTCTATGGCATTATCAGAAATAAAGCGATAAGATTCAGACCCGTTATCAATCTCAAAACAATGTTCATAATCAGCCAGGTTATCAAATAATTCTTGCTGGAAATCTTTACAGTCTATCCCCAGGACATCATTACTAAATTCTATAACCTCTCGGTATAATTGTATTTTGCTCATCTTCTGCTAGTCTTTATTGATTCGTGAATATAATCCTCAAGGTCTTCTCGGTACTCCTCTATCTCTTCTATAAGGTCAAGGATACGTTGTAACCCCTCCAGCTCCATACGGCTTTCCAGAGGCTCTCCGTTTAATATCTCTTCAGTGATTGCATCAAAGCATTCTTGTAAATCTCCAGCCGTATTGTGAAATCGGCAATAACTCATATTACTCATAATTGTTCGTGTTTAAAGGTTAAAAATTATATCTAAATTTGACTAGGTCCCACCAGCACAACTGCTGATATTCCTCTTCTGTGTAAACGTTTACTCTGCCAGACACTTCTAAAGTGTGCAAGCCAGTCCATAATATTTTATGCTTCATCTCTCGCTATTATATATTGTTTTTTTAAATCTCTTGTAATTCTCTCATACAAAGCCACTTCTTGGGACAAATTAGCACCTTGTACATACCATTGATATTCTCCAATCTTATCGGATTCTATCTTTCTAAATTCTTGTCGTGTGATAATCTTCATATTAAAATTTTACTTTAAAAACACCCATATCAAAAGCCTTACCAGTTTGCTTCTGAATAGAATATCCTATGTTAAAAAAAGCCTTGTAAACACGGCCAGCGTAAGACGGCTCAGCACCTGGGAATTCAACCCACATAAAATCGCCACCAGACATATGGTGTGTGTTAACAGTAGTAAGCTTCCAGCCTCGTAGGAGCTTATCAACAATCGCTTGTTGAGGATCAGTAAATTTAATGTTGTTTTCTAGTAGAAACTTAGAGAATAATTCAGTCGTCATAATGTTCGTTTTTAAGTGTTAGACAAAGCGAAGATAGGACAAATAAAGTTACCAACAAAATTTAATAACTGGAAATTTTACTTCTTAGAGTATTTCATAGCGTGTTCATAGGCCTTAACTAGCAGCACGTGTTGCAGTGGATTCTGAGGTTTAGTAACGCTTATTCTAAGGCCTTTACAATGGTATATAAAATTGCTTATTACTAGAGCCATCTCTTCCTCAGTTTTACTTGATTGCATACTTACCAAATCTAGGTCTACTCAGGAGTGAGTAAGTAGAATATCTCAGGCTATCGATTAAGTGATTGTTAGCGTCCTCAGGTTGATTGGTTAGCTTTCCACTCTTGTCCTCTTTCCATTTATAGCTACGGAACTCCCTAACCAGATTGTCAGAGCTGGAGACCAGGTTTAATGTATATCTCTTTAATAAATCAATACCAGCATTTATACTATCCTTACCTTTTACAGACGGCCTAATGTTCCAACCCATACGTCTAAGCTCATCATTTAATCTAGGCTCAGCTGAGTCTGCGTAAACCAGACTTCTATTAACTCCTATATCCCCTAATACTTTACTAATATCAGAAGCCGTCATATGTGTTCTATAAAGATGTTCTTCAATATATAGTTGATTCTCGTCTTTCCATACAGATACGATTGCGGTCGGATCGTTGGAGTAACCATAATCCATTCCGTAAGCTACAAAAGAAGCCGTCTCAGGGACTTTCATACACTCTTGGTACTTGAATATAGTCGAGCGTGATGCTCCCCTCTCTCCGAGGCCATATATTTGCCAGTATTGTTCATCAGTATCTCGTAACCTTTCAATCTCAGATATAATAGTCTCATTTAAAAACGGATTATCTAGGTATGTAGTTTGATAGAATTCACAATCATCTCTTGTAATAACACGATCGTATATCCAATGGAACTCGTCTGAGGGATTGTAGTCTAATATAATCTTGTCTTGTGTTCTAAAGACCAGCTGCTGCCAGTCCTCAAAGAATAATTCATTTGCCTCATTAATAAATAGTAAATCTCTCTTCCGTCCCCTCACTTTCTGAGGCTGGTCCAGGGATATAAATTCAACCAGGTTACCAAATAACTTATACTCAGAGCTGGACTTATTATGATTGGCTTGATTGTAGATACCATAGGATTTTAGTATATCTATGAAGTCCCTCATAACAGTGGCCCTGGTACTAGGGAATGTCTTACGAGTGATTGTAATCACCTTTCCGTTATTACTATTGCAGTAAGAGAATATAATCCATAATAATATATTGTAGGTTTTACCAGACCTTGTACCACCTTGCTCTACTACAATCTTAGTCTTAGAGTTATCTAAGTGCTGGTAGATAACGTTTGTATCAATCTTTTTTTCTGCCATTCGTAATGATGTTTACCTCGAATGATGTTTGCTCTCCGTCAGCTCCAGTAATCTCCTGACGTTCTACATAGCCTCTTTTTTTACCTCTTGTCTTCAACAGAAATATCGTAGCTGGCACGCTACCCTCTTTAATCTGCAAATGTAAATGCGACTCAGCAAAATCTAAAATAACATTCTCTATCTCGGTCACTTCTTTTGCATAATCTAAATCCTCTTTCATCCAGCGATAATGCGTATTACGACTTATGCCTATTATTTTACAAGCCGTAGATACAATACAAAGCGTTTTCTCTAACGCCTCAAGCATATTTTTCTTTAGGGTGTCACTATTTGTCATTTTCTTCGTCTAGTTTTATTAATCGGTTAAGCAACCAATAAGCTTCATTAGAATCATCAGCAGTGACGTGAGCCTCTATATTACTTACTCTAGTTGCAATAGACTTGAGGTGTCTTTCGGTTTGCTTAGAGCCTCTTAAAATACGCCCAGCTTCTCCGTTACCTTGAATCTTGAATATGACTGGCTCGGCTTTAGTAATAAATGTGCTATTGGTAAATCTATCGCCCTCACAAATTACTATCTTACTCCTGGCCCATAGCAGAAAATTGTCTAAGTCTGTATTCAGGCTCATACTAAGTCTATCACTACCCTCAAAAGTGCTGCCGTCATATACCCCTATGAGTATTATATCATCGTTATAATGGAATTTAATCTTTCCAATCTTGCCTGGCCGTAGCGTATGGTCTGCTAAGACTTGTTTCATTAACCAGGTTTTACCCACTCCACACTCTCCTATAATTAGTACATTCATCTTTGTCGTATATAATCGTTTAAATCGTTTGTAAATCCGTCCCAGTCCCTATCCATCATAATGACCTGACCAGTCGTTCTGTAATGATTTTGCTTAAGCTTGCCAAAACCAGGATCAGCTGGAGTTGATTCTAATCTCAAATAACTTGGTAAAACTTCCTCACGGCTATCCCAAAATATCTTAAACTTGCTTTTACTCCTCCATTGCTTCTCAGCGTGTTTTATTCTATCGTGAAACATATCGTTATAAACATTCGGATAACGTCTGTTAGGCCTATGCCAGGACTTATAACAACATAGGGTAGTTTCTAAAGTAAAGTAACTTAAATCTTTATGTGGAAATCTTGCCTCTGCCTCGTCAAGTAGCTTCTTACCCTCAACATCAAGCCAGGCTATTGTATCATCTCCATATTGCACATCATTCTTCCACCAATCTAAATCATCACGGCCCAAAACCTTGCATAACCCATTCCTATGCGACTTACTTCCCCCTATGTTACTTAGAAATAACGTATCACAATCTAAATGGAGTCCTGATATCTTTAAGTATTCTAAATAACTGAATGTAGCCAGACGGCCAAAGGTGTAAAAATTGTTAATAACAAAGGACCAGGTGCGTCTAAAGTTCTCATACTTATCATCAGTGTTGCATAGCTCTTTGAATAGCTCTACTTGTGTACGGCCTCTTAATACTTGCTTGTACTTTATGATGCAATCTTCAAATATGTTTTTTATGTATCGTCTG
>TARA_R110001592_G_scaffold362879_1_pt1 | contig 11977 bp, 13 predicted proteins | sample TARA_R110001592 | Tara Oceans TARA_R110001592 (sample SAMEA4398387) | marine metagenome | biome: Polar Biome; feature: [SRF] surface water layer (ENVO:00010504); material: water (ENVO:00002006), including particulate matter (ENVO:01000060) such as... | depth 5 m
GTACTCTGGCTTCTGTGTCAGTCAGATTGCTGCCTTTTAGGAAAACAACAATATCCTGACTTGAAACCGGCAGATCATAAGACACACTTGCATCAACCAAGGTGTAGCCACCGGTAGTGGTTTCGTCTGAAGAAACACGATCTTGCTCTTGGTAGCGAGTGATATCGAGATGTGCGCTCAAACGCGCAGTTTCATAGCTAAACTGAGAGCCGAAGCGCAGTGGTGGAGTGCGGGGTAAGTCGCCGCCATCTTTTAAGCGAGCGCGAACATAGTCAGAGAATAAGGTCGCTTTGAATGTGTCGGTGGCTTGCCATGCAATTTGTGCTTCGAAACCGTGTAATATGACGTCGTCAGTCTGAAAAAGATAAACGGGTAACTCATCTGTGTGCTCATCTTCCTCTACTGCACTTTCTTCATGTTCATGTTCATGATCGTGGCCACTTTCAGCAAATAATCCGGTGGCTATTTGGTAGTAGTAATTATCGACTTGGTTGTAGAATGCGTTGAATACAAAACCAATATCACCTTGAGTTTTACGTAAGGTTAAATCGATATTATTAGCGGTTTCTAAGTCGATATTTTCCCCGGTCAGACCTATGCTCGAGCCGTCGTCATCCAATGCGAATAACGCGCCTACTTCGTAAGTACCTGTGCCAATATGTGCACCAAACGATAGTAGTTCTGACGCAGACGGGGCTCTTTCTGAACGGGAAATAGACAACCCTAAGTTATACCCTGGGGTGAAGTCCCAGACTAAACCCGCAGATACACTTACTGGTGTAAATTCGTGGGCTAAATCAAAAACACGGGTCACTGTAGATTCTTCTTCATGATCGTGGTCATGATCATCCTCCTCTTCTGCTTCGTCATCGTGGTCGTGCGCATCAAGCGTGGGTAGCAATACGTTGTTGGCATCAATCGTTACGCGCTCAATACGCCCACCAAATTGCAGTAACACGTCACCAAAGTGTTTTTCTTCCATAATGGCTAATGCAATAGTTTGCGCCTCAGACGGCGGCGTGAATGCCTCTTCGCCTTGGGCCGCGACATCACTGTTTTTGTAGTGGAAACTGATACCACCGTTCCAATCTGCGATGGGGTTGTGGATGAAGTCGAGCTTGATTTCATGAGTTTCGTTTTTAAACACGGTGCCAACTGCGTCTTCTTCTATTTCAGCGTGCTCATAGTCGGTGAAGCCACCGCGTAAATTGATTTTACTGATCCACTTACTATCAACGTTCAACTCACCTAAAAGCTGTACGCGGGTTTGCTCTAGATCTGCATAAACATTTTCGTCTTCACTGTCACCGTGAGAGTGCCCAGGAATACCGTATTCGCGATTGAACTGCTCAACGGCTACACCGATGTAACCTTGATCGAATAAGTAGCTTGCACCTAACGTGACGCCATCAGATTTTTCAGCACTTTTCTTAACCACATGATCTTGCGGCTCATCAGAGTCGGAATCTGGTGCGACAGGCACGTCATAGTCATTCGATTCGCGCCAATATCCATCAGCGTAGAATCCGAATGATTCATAGCCTGTAGTGAGGTTGAATGAGCCCAGTTTTTTGTCATCTACTGAGTTTGTTTCGAGCAGCCATTCGCCACGCGTTGTGTTGTCGGTAGGCACGCGGCCATCTACTACATTGACTACCCCTCCCACTGCGCCACTGCCATAGAATAATGTAGCGGGGCCACGCAGTACTTCAATTTGCTGAGCGGTTGACGCTTCGGTGGCAACCGAATGGTCTGGTCCGACTCGAGACACATCGCTGACGTCTAAACCATTTTGTGAGATCAACACTCGAGGGCCACTTAGTCCACGAATTATCGGAGTGCTCGCAACCGCACCATGAAAATTTGATTGCACACCAGGCAGTTTTTCTAAGCTGTCACCCAAGGTTGATGCTTGTTGGCGGCGCAGTGTTTCCCCAGAAAGTACACTAACAGGTGACGCAGATTCCATTACTGACATATGAATTGGCGTCGCGTACACATCGATAACTTCGATAGGAGAGCGCTGCAAAGTAAAGGTAATTTCTTTTATGCCTTGTGTTGGCATCGAAATGTCCTGATGCAAATGGGCATATCCAGATGAGGAAATATGTAGTTCTGTTTTACCTTCGTTCAAATCAGTAAAAACAAAGCGCCCAGCTTTGTCGGTGACCGTTTCAGCGCCTATTCCTTCCACTTTTACTTTCGCCCCCGCGACGGTACGACCAGCGTTATTGACTACCGTCCCCTCTATGGTTTGCGCTAAAACACTGGCAGGTAAGAGCACGCTAATCAGCGCTGCTAGTGAAGATATCCTATTCATTTTTATTTTCCCACGTGATGTTATAATGTATCATTAATTAAATGTTATGTTATATTGTAATTAAATGGAAGAGCCTTATTAATCTTCAAATGGATTAATGAAGGACCTTTCGCATAAATAGCATTGCTTAGCACATAGGCTTGTTGCTTGGATGAAAGTAACCCTTAGATAAAGGATGCTACCGAGCAAAGAAAACGAGATAAATCAGCACAAAAGCGCGAGTTATTAGGGTTAGCCGTATTGCTGCAAAGAAGAGGGTAAATGAATGATGAAAAATGTATTGCTGTTGAGCGCGCTAGTGAGCTGTTGCTTTACAGTTGCTGCACAAGAGCATGTTCATGGTCAGGGGCAAATGTTCATTTCGCAAGAAGATAACAATTGGCACGTGCAGCTTATTTTGCCAGCAGCAGATGTGCTTGGCTTTGAGCATGCGCCAGAAAACGAGGCACAGCAAAAGACCATTCAGCTTTTCGCAAAAAGGCTAGAGGACAATAACTCGATAATCGAATTAAACCCTAATTGCTCCTTGAATGAAGTAACACATTCTTTGAACTTAGCTTATTTGAATAACATTGAGACTGTGCATGCACAAAAGCATGATGAGAAACATCACGAGCATGGCGATCATAATGAGTTTTTGCACGAGGACGTGAACGTTGAATACCGGTTTGCTTGCCCCGCTAAGGTCAAGAAACTGACAGTTACGCTGTTCAAGGGCCTTGTGTCGTTAACCAGTATTCGTGCGCAATGGATAACGAATATTAGCCAAGGTTTGGCGCAGCTAACGCCAGCTGAACCAGATATAGCGTGGTGATTATGTGTCCTGTAAACACCGATGATTTTATCGAAATAGCCAGAGATATGTGCGAAAAAGCAGGTAGCAGGCTGACCGAAACGCGTCTGCATATGTTAGAGGTGCTACTTGACGTTAAAACACCTATGTCTGCTTATGAATTGACGGATCATTACAACACGCTAATTGCATCAGACATCAAGACGATGTCGGTATATCGCGTGTTAGATTTCTTGGAATCGATACGCCTTGTACATCGCCTGCAATCCATCAACAAATATATTATTTGCAATCATACATTTGGCGCTTGTGAAGAACATCCGCCCCTTTTTATGATTTGTAAGTCGTGTCAGCACATCGAAGAAGTGGAGATTGCCCAAGAAGTTATTGAGGCACTCACTCACCATGCCAAAAGTGCTGACTTTTCGTCTGTCGGTTCACAAATAGAGCTTTATAGCCTGTGCAAAAGCTGCCAATCGACTTTTCATAAAAAACTTTCTTGAGACATCCATGACCAAGTTACAGCTAATGAGTGATAAAGCGGCAGTGGGCCTATCGCTATTATGTGTTATTCACTGCCTTTTCCTTCCTATTATATTGATTTTAATGCCGGCTCTTACGGGATTGCTGGCGTTTAATGATGAGCTATTTCATCGGATGTTGCTGGTAGCTGTTGTGCCTATTAGCGCAATCGCTCTAGTGATTGGTTACTTGCATCATCGCAGCCATCGCGTATTGCTTATTGGTTTAGTGGGGTTAGCGATTCTAATTGCTACATCTGCTTTAGGGCACGCGATAGTGGGTAAATACGGTGAAATTGCCCTAACGGTACTAGGGACAAGCATCATCGCTTACGGGCACTTTCTTAACTATCGTTTGCGTCGCCATGACGACAATATAGAAATACACGACCAGGACTAATATTAATGCTAAATCCAATGCCAAAGAACAGACTACCCGTTACCGTGCTTTCTGGGTTCCTAGGAGCAGGTAAAACCACAGTGTTAAGCCATATTCTTAATAATCGCCAAGGCAAAAAAGTAGCGGTTATTGTCAACGATATGAGTGAAATCAATATCGACGGCTCGTTACTAAAAAATGAGATTTCACTCAATCATAAGGATGAAAAGCTAGTAGAGATGAGTAACGGTTGTATTTGTTGCACGCTCAGAGAAGACCTACTTATCGAAGTTGGTAAACTAGCCAGCACAGGTCAGTTTGATTACCTAGTGATTGAATCAACTGGGATTTCTGAGCCTCTGCCAGTAGCTGAAACTTTTACTTTTACTGATGAAGACGGCATTTCGTTATCAGATATAGCGACCCTAGACACTATGGTAACTGTGGTCGACGGTGTTAATTTTCTCAAAGATTACGACGAAGCTAAGTATTTAACCGAGACCGATGAAAGCCTGGGTGAAGATGATGAACGCAGTGTTGCTGACTTACTTATTGAGCAAGTTGAATTCGCTGATGTGCTGCTTATTTCAAAAGCGGATTTAGTGGATAGCGTTGAAATAGAGCGGTTAAAGGCAATTTTAAAAAACCTTAATACTCATGCGCGTATCGTTCCAATCAATAATGGGCAGGTAAAGATAGAAGAAATTATCGGCACTGGGCTTTTTGATTTCGAACAAGCTCAACAAGCACCTGGCTGGTTGAAAGAAATGCGCGGTGAGCATAATCCAGAAACAGAAGAATACGGCATTCAAAGCTTTAGCTACTCAGCGAGACGGCCATTTCACCCAGAGAAGTTTTACAACTTTGTTCACAATACAAAAGGTTTTGGTAAGTTACTGCGCTCTAAAGGTTACTTTTGGCTAGCAACACGCCCTCAGTTTGCAGGCCTTTGGAATCAAGCTGGTGGTATTGCACGCTATGGTTTTGGTGGTTTGTTCTGGCAAGCCGTGCCGAAAGAGCAATGGCCAACAGACGAAGAATATCTGCAATCAATTAATGCCTTATGGCAAGAACCCTTTGGAGATATGCGCCAAGAGTTGGTGTTTATTGGTCAGAATTTACAAGAAGCTGCAATTAGAAAAGCCCTAGATGAATGCCTGCTGGACGATGAAGTCTTATTACAAGGAAAGGCTCACTGGAAAACCTTGCCTGATCCGTTCCCAGTATGGGAGGAAGATGCATGAGCTTAGCAGCAGTGGTGCAAACTCCAGAGCACATCATTTATCACGGTGCTAACGGCTCAGCAGACAGTGTTAATTACGCCTTAGGTGATAGTTGCAGTGTATTACCTGATATTTACCAAGAACAGAACAACATTGTTGTATGGCAGCGCACGCTTTCAAAAGATTTACTTGAGCACATAGCGCAGTGTGTAGAACAAAATCCGCGTCTCAACTTTGAAAAAACGATTGCTGCTAGCTCCATTATCGATGACTTAAGCATGGCCTTGACTCCCCTTGGATTTAATGACGAACTGACCGAAAACATCGCGTCACTTGTTGATATGTTTTGTTGTTTGTTTGACTTGAAACGTGCTGGTCTGCGTCTAAAAATGCTAGAGCAAGCTATGTGCCCGCGATTTCATGTGGATTGGATTCCGTGTCGTTTGGTCACCTCTTTTTGTGGTCCTGGCACACAATGGCTTACGAATGAAACAGTTGATCGTACTAAGTTGGGTGCTGGTAATAACGGCTTAAGCGATGACCAATCCGGTATTTATGTTGATAAAAGGTCTATTCAAGTTATGACCAGTGGCGACGTGGCACTGCTTAAAGGCGAAGGCTGGTTTGACAATGAGGGAGCTGGTCTGGTGCATCGTTCACCCCCAAATAGCAGCAACGAGCAACGCCTATTATTGACCTTGGACTTTGTATTTTGAGTGAATATTCAACCACAAGGTTTGAGCAAATAGCTTGTCAGTTCAACGTCACACTATCATTAATCATTTATCCAAAACGGGACCATTTTAGTTTATGAGCATAAATTTACCGGATGTTACGTCCAGCGAAAGCGTTTTGTCTGCCACTGCGCTCAAGTGGGTGGGTATGGAGCGTATCGCTGTACCGATTCAAGTGCCGTTGGCAAGCCAAGTTACAGCATATGTTAACGCCAAAACTGATGTGTATGTCAGCTTAGACAAAAGCGATGCAAAAGGTATTCATATGTCACGCTTATTTCTAAAGTTGAACGACATACTGGGTACTGAGTTATTAAGCGCTACTGCGCTCAAAGCGCTATTAACCGAGCTGGTTGCCTCTCAACAGGGACTTAGCCAAGGCGCGAAAGTGAATTTAGATTTTGAGCTAACTCTTCGAAAGAAAGCACTGCTAAGTGACGAATTTGGCTACCAGAGTTATCCTATTGGAATATCCACTGAGCTAGTAAATGGCCAAGTACGTACCGTGTTGTCTTTGACTATTGCGTATTCGAGCACTTGCCCATGCTCGTCTGCGTTATCACAACAAGCGTTGAGCGATGCCATTTCTGAGCGTTTTACTGATGATATGATTGCAAAAAGTGAGATAACCCAATGGGTCACATCTAAAAATGGTCTCGTTGCTACACCCCATAGTCAGCGCTCTTATGCGTATATTAAACTGACCCTTGATGGTAATACGTTGCCCAATTTTCCCGATCTAATAACACAACTTGAAGAAGTGATTGGCACGCCAGTACAAACTGCTGTCAAACGTCAAGACGAGCAAGCGTTCGCCAAGTTAAATGCTGAAAATTTAATGTTTTGTGAAGATGCGGCAAGGCGCTTAAAGCATGTACTTGAACTTAAAAAAGATGTGCTCGATTATTGGTTTAAAGTTGAGCATCAAGAAAGCTTACATGCCCACAACGCAGTCGCGATTGATTTCAAAAATACAACCATTAGTAGTGAATCATAGAGAATCGCGGTTGGTGCTTGTTTGCGCAAGCACACAGTCGTTTAACTAACTTCGCGGCAGATTAGTTAGTGGTTGCGGTATTCATCTGGTTGTTCGTGGAACTCTTTGATTTCAGACAGGTTTAGTTTGTATGCCGAAGTGCCTTGATGATCTTCAAATAGGCCCTTCTCCAATACACCGGTCAGAGTGAACGCTTGGCTCATCATTATTTTTGAAAAACCATCGATAAGGTCTACGTAAATCATTTGATTTGGCGGTGGTGGTGGGTAATGAATACATGCGCCGTAATAGGGCACCAAGAAAAAACGTTTAACGCTTCTATCTTCGTTTAGGTCGATAGGCACTATATAGCCTGAAATACTAACATGTTGGCCAATAATCTGCTCAACCACATCAGTGGAATACAACGCGGATTGATAAGCTTGGTCAGTGGAGGATTTTATGGAAAGGGCCACCTGTTCACTCAGGGATTTTTCGTTATTTGATTGATATTTTGCTAGCACCGATTGGTCTGAATTAGGTAACAGGTTACGCCAGCCTATCTGTATTCTTTCGCTTTTATTCAGGCGGTCACGTAAATCGATATCAGGGGTAACATACAGCACTGAACTGGAAAATAGCTTGTGTATTTGCAGTGACCAATTGTAATCCAATAATTGAGTGAGCGCGGCGCCAGCGCCAAAGAAAATTAATAATGTGGCAGCAATCTTAAGCGTGTTGTTTAACATAGACTCTTCACTTCAAACACACTAATTCCGCCTGCTACATACCATATATATCTGTACTCAAACTGATAAGCAGCAAGCGTTACCATCATGTAGCGTTTACAGTAATAGATTGTGTAAAGTCTACTGGAACGTCATGGTTTAAGGCGTTGATATGTAATGAAATTTTATGGCTACCAGGTTTGGTGACATGATATTTGAGTGGGTAGCTGCCCGACGCACCCTGAGCTGATAACGCTACGCCATCTAAAAACGTGACATTATCGCTACCAGAAAAACGAATGACGACATTTTTATAGGTATCGGGAATACCGTAATCAATTTTGACCACTGTCGGTGTATTTGTCTCGGCTTTAACGCTGCTTGGATGGGTGACGTGCAGCGGTTGGGTAAACGTTTGCTGGTAGTGCATTTGCTCCAGAGGATGAAAAGACGAAAATATGCCAAACCCTCGTCCACTATGTAGTTCGCATGACTGCGCTACTAACGGTATCAACAACGGTAATGTCAATATGCAACCGATTGATTTTAGCGTTCTCATTTATTCTTCCTCAAATGGGTAGGTTTTATCTAGCTTAAGGCGATATGCAGAGGTTCCAAGGGCATTTTCTTTGGTATCAATAACCAGTGTGCCTTCAAACCAAAAAGGGTCATAAAGACTGTCTAGTTTTATCCCTTGTTGGGTTTGACTATGAATAATTTGGTTAGGCGGTGGTGGTGGCATATGTAAGCATGCGCCAAAATACGGCACGATAAAAAACTCAGTAATACGCTGAGATGCATCCGATTCTAATGGCACAATAAAACCAGGGATTCGTATGCGTTTATTCGCATATGATTCAACCACACGTGTGGAGATCAACGCCTTTTGAAAGCGCTTTGTATTTGCATCATCCGCTTCTTTATTGTTAAAAGCGGCAACCGAATCTTGTTCTGATCCGTCGGCGATATCTGATAAATATTCAGGTGGGTTCATTAATGCATCAAGATCGTCCTTCGGCATTAATGCTATCCACTCTATTTCTTGATAATTGTCACTGGCTTGTACCGCGGTTGCCGAATAAAGCAAACCAGTGGTGAATATGAGGGCGATGACGCGCGAACTAAAAATGCGTAATTTCATTAGCTGTATCTGTGATTAAAATATTACTTAGTCTTAGGATGAAGTAAATGTTATAACATATCAATTGTTAAGTTTATATCGTAACGTATTTTAAAGAATTATCCATGAAAGCAGTTAAACCAGCTAACCGTAATATTAAAAGAAATCTAGCGATAAACGTACAAAATGTGCGCCATCGTTATCCTAAATCGAGTACAGAGTCAGTGCTTTGTATCCCGCAGTGGCAGCTTGAAAGAGGAGAGCGAGTGTTCCTGCACGGAGATTCTGGCTCAGGCAAAACGACACTGCTTAATTTACTCTCAGGCGTGTTAAACCCGACCGATGGGACGGTCGAGCTATTAGAGCAACCTTTCTCAGCGTTGTCTGGTAGGCGCCGAGATGCCTTCAGAGCGCAGCATATCGGTGTGGTGTTTCAGCAATTCAACTTAGTCCCCTATTTGAGCGTGCTGAAGAATATTCAGTTAGCCAACTACTTTGCTGCTAAACGGAATAAACATCTTGAAGAAGCTGTCAGCACCTTACTTTCAAGGTTAAAGCTGCCAGTAAATGTCATACACAAGCCGGCAAATTCATTGAGTGTGGGCCAGCAACAGCGTGTGGCGATTGCTCGGGCACTTATCAACGAACCAGAGTTATTACTGGTGGACGAACCAACCTCTGCTTTAGATGCATCAGCAAGGGATGCTTTTATGGATACCTTGCTAGAAATGTGTGAGACCGCTGATGCGACGCTGGTATTCGTGAGTCATGATATGTCCCTGCAACGCTTTTTCAAAAAAAGCATCGATATGCCAAGCTTGTGTGAGTCTGCAGAGGCTACAGCATGTTAATTTCCCTCGCTTGGAGCAGCCTGTGCAGCCGTAAAAAATCAGTTATTCTGACATTTCTGTCACTGCTGATTAGTATCAGCGTATTAATCAGTGTTGAGCATATTCGTCAGGAGGCGAAAAACAGTTTTAACCGAACTATTTCGGGCGCTGATCTCATCGTCGGTGCGCCGACTGGACAATTAAACTTGCTTTTATATTCGGTCTTTCGTATGGGGAATGCCACTAGTAATATCGATTATAAAAGCTATGAAATGCTAACAGAAAACAGCCAAGTAGCTTGGGCAATTCCTATTTCATTAGGGGATTCCCATCGTGGTTTTCGCGTACTAGGTACCAATAGTGATTACTTCATCCACTACAAGTACGGCAATGATAAGGCTCTTAATTTTGCATCAGGTAAAGCCTTTTCAGGTCTGTTTGAAACTGTTATTGGGGCAGACGTCGCCAAGCAGTTAAACTACCATGTGGGCGATAAAATTATTATTGCTCACGGCATTGGTGCGACAAGCTTTACGCATCACGATCATAGTCCTTTTGTCATCAGCGGTATTCTTAACGCGACGGGTACGCCCGTTGATAAAACGGTGCACGTAACGTTGCCCGCCATCGAGGCGATTCATTTGCCGCCATCCCAGTTAGCAAAAATCCTTCAAGGCGGATCACTAGAAAATATTCAGCCCGAAAGTGTGACAGCAGTAATACTTGGATTAAAAACCAAATTCGCTACCTTCAAACTGCAACGAGATTTGAATAATTACCAAGACGACCGTTTAATGGCAATTTTGCCAGGGGTTGCGCTGGCAGAGTTATGGCAAATGATGGCATCTGTTGAGAATGTACTTAGGGTTATCAGCATTTTGGTCTTAATCTCGTCACTGTTTGGGTTATCCACCATGTTGCTTGCATCCATGAATGAGCGAAAAGGCGAGATTGCGGTACTGCGAACATTAGGGGCTGGCCCAATTGTAATTTTTGCATTGGTGTTATTAGAGGCGCTTATTTTGGTGCTACTTAGTATTGTAAGTTCTATTACGCTCGTTAGTTTAACCTTGGCGCTGTTCACTGACGGGCTCGCATCTCATTATGGTCTGTTTTTAAGTGCAAACTTGTTGTCGTGGGAGACGCTGAAAATCACTGTCATCATTACCATTGCATCTGTCATCACCTCGGCTATCCCTGCATTTGAAGCGTATAAAAATGCACTGCAATCGAGTCTTTCTGGCAAAGGCTAAAGGGTGGTGATAACTAGGTAAAATGCGCTTACCAAAAAGGGCCGCAGTGTGCGGCCCTTTGGTGTTTATATATGCCTAGCTTTATTGGCTATCAGGCAACAGTGGTACGTTTAATCGTAAACGTTGGCTGTTACGGATAAAACCAGCGCCTTTTTCAACGAGTAGACGCCCTTCGCTCACTTGTTCTTGGGCTTTTGTTTGCAGTTTCTTCGACTTAGCCACCATGGCATTGCCTTTTTTGATGTCATCGATGGCATCTTCCCAGCGCTCTCCGATGGCGTTGAGCTTTTCTGCCTCAAATTCAACCTCTAGAGGTGTTGAAGAGTGACCAATTAGCGTTGCTTCGTTTTGGTAGTCTTGTCTGGCGCGTATAATGGCATCAGTACCAGACTGGATCAGTTTCTCGCCTTCACGTAATTCTTCTCGGGCGTCTTCTAAGGTATTTTCACCTTTACTGATCAGCTTCTCGCCTTTTTCAGACAGTTTTTTACCTTCTTGCCACATGCCGTCAGGATTATTTGTGTAATCCTCTAGTTTTGGTGTGCTTGAACAAGCTGCTATTAACGTAACCAATAAACCCATTATGAATATTTTCTTCATCTTAATGATCTCACTTTTTAATTGACGATACTTCTTGAACCGAAAAATAAATTGCGGTTCATCGCTTTACTGAGCTAATAGACGTCACAGGTATCAGGTTAGTCACATTATGGTGGGAAAACCTGCCTATCTAATTGTTTTTAAGAGGCTATAACGTATTTTATTTTTTTTGGGTTGGCGGATATTTAGCTACGCAAGGCTCTAATCGTTAATGATTCATCGTTGTGGGTGGTGGTTTAGCATAAAGTTGATTTTATAGGTTGATATAAAATGTGGATCACAGCTAGTGATAATCGACTTTATAGATGCGCAGTACCGGAGACTGGCAAGTGGCAGGAAGTATCACCGAGGATTTTGTGGCTGGGGATGGCGTTGTCGTTTGAACTCGATCATATCAATTTATATTTGGTAGAAGGTAATGATATCGTTACCCATGAGCAAAAATAGGGGGCCTCGCCTAAAAAAGGGTCACAGTAAATAGAGATAAAATTTACTGCTCA
>TARA_R110001592_G_scaffold27763_28_pt1 | contig 11976 bp, 22 predicted proteins | sample TARA_R110001592 | Tara Oceans TARA_R110001592 (sample SAMEA4398387) | marine metagenome | biome: Polar Biome; feature: [SRF] surface water layer (ENVO:00010504); material: water (ENVO:00002006), including particulate matter (ENVO:01000060) such as... | depth 5 m
CAACGTACTGGCAATCGCGCGCGGTAATTCAGCAACGATACCTGCAAAGATAATAAGCGAGATACCATTACCAACGCCGCGGCTGGTAATTTGTTCACCCAACCACATCAAAAACACGGTACCGCCAACAATCGTAATCACGGTTGAAATACGGAAAAACAAGCCCGGGTTAATAACCGCAGATCCGCCTTGTCCTTGCATGGATTCCAGCCCTACGGCCAAGCCGTAAGCCTGAACAGTCGCCAATAAAACCGTCAAATAACGTGTATATTGGTTAATTTTCATGCGCCCGACTTCGCCTTCTTTCTTGAGTTCCTCAAGATTTTTAGACATCGCCGTGGCCAATTGCATAATAATAGACGCCGAAATATATGGCATAATATTCAAGGCAAAAATCGTCATCCGCGAAAGCGCACCACCTGAGAACATATTAAACATGTCCAGAATACCGCCGCCCTTTGATTCGAAAATCTCATCCCATACGGCCAAATCAATGCCTGGCACAGGGATATATGTCCCTAAACGATAGACAATCAAAGCCCCTAAAACAAAAAATATCCGGTTTTTTAGTTCGGTCGCCTTCGCCAAGGCGCCCCAATTTGCATTTTTCGCAAGCTGTTCAACGGCAGATGCCATAATAATTCTTCCTTACATAACTGTTCAGATCGATTATTCATAAAGAAAAGTCATGTCCCGCACAAGCCCCACGCCTTTAAAAAACGCGTTATTAAACATTTTTTAAAAATGGGATTAAAGACAATTTGAAATTGAAGCTTTTTTTGAAGAGCCTGAGAATAACATTAGAGCGAAAAGTGATCTAAAAGACCGCTTAATCTTCTCTATCATAGAAAAGTTTACTGTTCTGTTGAGCGTCTTCTTTTTCTTGTTCAGCACAGCGATTTAATTTTCTGGTTGTGTTGAAAAGATATTCTTGTGGGCTATCGATCTTACTTTGAATTTTATTCAATTCCTCATAGGATTTTTCAACTTGCGCGTAAAATTCCTTGGCAAAGTAGTCTGCGATTTTCATTTCCACAGCCGCAGCCTGCTCTGATGATGTTACAGGCGGGAAAATGGGAACGTTTCGTGCAATACGCCCTAAAAAGCTTCTGTATTTTATGGTGCTTCTGTCATGAAAATCATATGCAGCCTGCAGATGTCTTTTTTCATGCTTCAAAATAATCTTATATTCGCAGCTTCCTTTTTTGAAATCTGTCGGCATAACGATTCTTGGTGCAGCCCAAAAACGTGCCTGCACCTTATCAAGCATAACGCATGCTCTCCCGTTACCTAGATTTTTATATTCATATTTAAACCGTGTATCGACGCTCAAAGGGTTTTGAACAAACGCCAGAACGGTGCCGTTATGCACACGGACAAAGTCGTTGATGCCTTTCAGACTGCCTTTTAGGAATTTTGTTTTCGCGCGTTTTGCAATCAATTCTGTTTGCACATCATGGCGGGGGCAACGATCAATTGCAGATTCAGCATAGCTGTTTGTCGTTGTTGCAAAAAATGTACCCAGCACAGAAAAGGAAAAGCACAGAAGAAATAAAGAATATGTACGCATGAAATTTTTTAACTCGCCATAGAAGCCTAATATAAAACCAAAACCAGTGTAAACTTTTGAAGCTTACGTGTCAAAACAAACAAAGCCCCTGCATGGCAGAGGCTTGTTATTTTTTAAAACGGTTCGAATATTATTTTTTCTCGCCGCGCTTCTTAACAGGAGCAACAACGCGTACGATCAATTCAACCTTACCGCCGGCCTTTTCAACCGCGGCTTGCGCGCCTTTAGTAATCTTTGATACCTTCAAAGTAACACTGGCTGTCAATTCGCCCGTTGCCAAAACCTTAATACCATCAAGTTTACGACGTACAACACCGGCTTCAACCAATGTGTCTTCGTTAATTTCTTTTTTCGCATCCAATTTCTTCGTGTCAATCGCATGTTGCAACTGAACCAAAGTCAATTCGGTATAGTTTGTTGTAAATTGTGTGTTACGAAAACCAACCTTTGGCAATCTTTGATACAAAGGCATTTGACCGCCTTCGAAACCTTTGATTGCAACACCGGAACGTGACTTCTGACCCTTTTGACCGGATCCTGATGTCTTACCTTTACCCGAACCAATACCGCGGCCAACACGAGTGCGGCTTTTGACTGATCCTTCTTTTGGCTTAATTTCATTCAGTTTCATCGTATTATTCCCTTTTATCTCTCAAGATCAGCCTTAGGCGACGTCTTCGACCTTTATCAAGTGACTGACTTTGTTAATCATACCGCGAACCGAAGGTGTGTCTTCCAATTCACTTGTACGATGCATTTTATTTAGGCCAAGACCGATCAAAGTTGCACGCTGATTTGGCTTACGTCCAATCGGAGAACCTGTCTGCGTTACAATCACTGTTTTACCGGAAGGCTTCTTCTTCGCCGGAGCAGCTTTTTTCGCAGCAGGTGCTTTCTTTTCAGCAGCTTTCGGCGCAGCCTTCTTCGCTTCGGTTTTCTTTGCCGGAGCTTTTTTCGCAGGTGCTTTTTTCTCTTTTTTCTCTTCAGCCATAACTTTAATCCCTATGGTTTATCTTCTTACTCGTCAGTTTCAACAACACCAGCAATGGCTTGCTCTTCACGATTGGAAACAATGTCACTTACCTTTTTACTGCGGCGTGACGCTACATTTCTTGGGCTTTGCATATTTTCAAGAGCCGCAAATGTTGCATTCACCATGCTGTATGGGTTGTTTGAACCGATTGCTTTCGCAACGATGTCTTGAACGCCCAATGCTTCAAATACCGCACGCATCGGACCACCGGCAATAATACCTTTACCTGGAGGCGCTGAGCGAAGGAAAACACGACCAGCACCAGACTTACCAAATACGTCATGATGTAGTGTCCGGCCTTCACGAAGGGGAACACGGATCATTTTACGTTTTGCTTGATCTGTCGCTTTCTTAATAGCTTCAGGCACTTCTTTTGACTTGCCATGACCATAACCAACGCGTCCTTTACCGTCACCGACGATCACAAGAGCCGCAAATCCGAAACGACGACCACCTTTTACAACTTTCGCAACGCGATTGATACCAACCAAACGTTCGATTAGTTCCGGTTCGTCGCGATCGTTGCGCTGATGTTCTGCCTGTTGTGCACGTGCCATTTTTCTTTAATCCTTTTTTTAAAAATCCAAACCGCCGTCACGAGCGCCTTCGGCCAATGCCTTAACACGTCCGTGATAGATGTAACGACCGCGATCAAAAACCACCTTTGTTACACCGGCTTTTTTCGCGCGTTCCGCGAGCAATTTACCAACTTCCAAAGCCGCTTCTTTATTTGCGCCGCTTTTTACTTTTTCTTTCAGCTCTTTTTCAAGAGTAGATGCCGCCGCCAATGTTTCGCCTTTGATATCGCAAATCACTTGTGCGTAAATCTGTTTTCCACTGCGGAATACAGAAAGACGTGGACGTGTTTCACGAACACCAACGCGGTCAATATTAACGCGACGGATTTTGTTACGTGTTCTGAAATTACGGCGCTGTGCCGGTTTCAATTTTACAGATGCTGCTCTTGCCATCGTCTTATCCCTTACTTCTTCTTACCTTCTTTGCGAACAATATATTCGTCCGCATAACGAATACCTTTACCTTTATATGGCTCAGGTTTTTTAAATCCTCGGATTTTTGCAGCGACTTCACCAACAAGCTGCTTATCAATGCCGCTAATCGTCAAACCAGTCTGCTTTTCAACTTCTACTTTCACGCCTTCAGGCACTGTATAGCGCACTTCGTGTGAGAAACCCAATGCCAAGACAAGGTCATTGCCTTGCAAATTCGCACGATAACCAACACCGTGAATTTCAAGCTTCTTCTGATAGCCTTCACTCACACCAATGCAGATATTATCAACCAAAGTACGCATTGTCGGCCAAATCTGCTGTGCAAATCTGGATTTCGATTTTGGGCCAAGGATAATCAACTTTGATGTTTTACCATCATCATTTGCAACGTCTTCGATTTTCGCACTCACTTCATCGTGAATACGAAGCTCAAGTTCGCCTAATTTGCCTTTTGCCTTAAGATCCTGACCATTAAGCTGTACTTCTACACCTTCGGGGATCGTTACAGGATTTTTACCAATACGTGACATTATCTCAATTCCTTAATAACTTTTCTTCATGCCGGCCTTCAGTTAGAAGACCTGACACAATACCTCACCACCAACATTCGCGGCTCTTGCCTTATGGTCGGCCATTATACCTTGCGGTGTAGACACAACCAGAACACCTAAACCGTTATAAAAACGTGGCATGCTTTTAACACTTGAATACACACGACGGCCAGGCTTTGACACACGGTCAATCTGACGAATCACGCCGCGGCCTTCCGCATATTTCAATTGAATTTGAAGGTACTTTTTATTGCCTTCACGCTCTTCAATTGTATATCCGCGGATAAAACCTTCATCCTTCAAAACATTACACACATTCTCGCGCAATCTTGAAAAAGGACATTCAACAATTTCTTTTCCGGCTTGTTGCCCATTACGCAAACGCGTTAGCATATCACCGAGGGGATCACTCATTGTCATGACGCTCGTCCTCCTACCAACTTGACTTAGTTACGCCTGGCAACTCACCACGAGATGCCAGATCTCTCAACGCAATGCGTGAGAGGTTAAACTTACGATAATAAGAACGCGGACGACCTGTTAGGGCACATCTGTTGCGCATTCTTGTTTTCGATGAATTACGAGGCATTTCTGCCAATTTCAGAACAGCCTGAAAACGCTCATCCGCAGGAATAGACTGATTTTTAATAATCGCCTTTAATTCTGCGCGCTTGCTTGCGTATTTATTCACAAGCTTTTTGCGTTTTTTATCTCTTTCAATCATACAGACTTTTGCCATAGCTCAGCTCTTTCCTTTTCGCTTTCCTGTGTCTTAGTTTTTGAAGGGCATCTTGAAACCTTTTAACAGTTCCTTGGCCTCTTCGTTATTATCCGCTGTTGTACAGATTATGATGTCCATACCACGGATTTTGTCTACTTTATCATATTCAATCTCGGGGAAGATGATGTGCTCAGTAACACCCATCGCATAGTTCCCGCGACCATCAAAACTTTTACCATTGATACCGCGAAAATCGCGAATACGTGGCATTGCAATCGTTACCAAACGATCAAGAAATTCATACATGTGATTGCCGCGCAATGTGACTTTTGTCCCAATGGCTTGACCTTCGCGAATTTTAAAAGATGCGTTTGATTGACGCGCCTTGTTCACGACAGGCTTTTGACCGGAAATCAATGTCAGATCATTCACAGCATTATCAATATGCTTGCGGTCTTGTGTTGCTTCACCAACACCCATGTTAATGACAATCTTATCCAAACGTGGACGTTGGTGCGGGTTTTTATATCCGAACTTTTTATCCATCGCAGGGCCGATTTCTTTTTCGTATAATTCTTTATAGCGCGGTTTCATATCTTCTCTCGCTTTACACTTATTCTATTGTTTCGCCGGATTTTTTCGCCACGCGAACTTTTTTACCGTCTTTCAAGGTTTTGTAACCAACGCGTGTTGCTTCACCAGATTTCGGATCAGCCACAGCCACATTAGATACATGAATCGGCACTTCCTTTTTCTGGATACCACCGGGAGAAACCTGTGTCGGCTTCTGGTGTTTTGTCACAAGGTTTACACCTTGAACAACCACACGTCTTTTTTCAGGAAGAACCATAAGGACTTCGCCTTTTGCTCCTTTATCACGACCTGTCAAAACTACGACTTGATCGCCCTTTTTAATTTTCATTTTAGGCTGTGTCATCTCTAAAGAACCTCCGATGCCAATGAAATAATTTTCATGTAACCACCAGCACGCAATTCACGTGTCACGGGGCCGAAAATACGTGTGCCGATTGGCTCACCATTGTTATTGATCAAAACGCATGCGTTACCATCGAAACGAATCTTTTCACCATACTTACGCTGAAGACCGAATCTGCTGCGTACGATAACGGCTCTACGCACATCGCCTTTTTTAACTTTGCCGCGTGGAATAGCTTCCTTTACGGAAACAACCACAACATCACCAATATTCGCTGTGCGTCTGTGAGAACCGCCAAGTACTTTAATGCACTGCACTTCTCTCGCACCGCTATTATCGGCTACATTCATACGGGATTGCATCTGTATCATTGTTTACGCATCCTTCTTCGTAGATTTTGTTGTCTTCGCAGGCGCTTTCTTAGCGGCCGGCTTATCGTCTTTCTTCTTAGCAGCAGCCTTCTTAGGTGCAGCTGCTTTCTTATCGTCAGCTTTCTTCGCTACTTCTTTTTTAGCAGCTGGCTCAGCTTTCTTAGCAGCAGCCTTCTTAGGGGCTTCTTTTTTCGTTTCAGCAGATTCATCACCTGTCAAAACTGTCCAACGCTTTGTTTTTGAAATCGGGCGGCATTCGATAATAGAAACGCGATCACCTTCCTTCAAAGTATTTGCTTCATCATGCGCTGTGTATTTGCTCGAGCTCTTAATGTATTTCTTGTACATCGGGTGCATAAAACGACGCTCAACAAGAACCGTAATGGTCTTGTCTGTTTTGGCGCTAACAACACTTCCTTCTAATATGCGACGTGGCATGAACGGTATCTCCTCTTAAGCGGCTTTCTTACCGGAAGGCTTTTGAGCTTCTTCCTGACGCTTTTGGTTTAAAATGGTTTTTGCTCGCGCGATTTCGCGGCGGTTTTTGCGAATTTGCGCTGTGTTTTCAAATGACCCTTGGGCCTGTTGGAAACGAGCATTAAATTGCTCCTTACGAAGATCAATAATAATCTTCACAAGTTCATCAACGGACTTTGCTCTCAAATCTTCGGCACTCATAACTATGCAGCCTCCTCTATTGCGCCAACGCGCTTAATAAATCTTGTTTTTACCGGCAACTTCATCGCAGCCAAAGACAAAGCTTCGCGCGCTACTGTTTCCGAAACACCATCCAACTCAAACATCACACGACCAGGCTTAACGCGTGCCGCCCAATATTCAGGTGAACCCTTACCCTTACCTTGACGAACCTCAAGAGGCTTTGCTGTCACAGGCACATCAGGGAAAATACGTATCCATACTTTACCTTGACGTTTCATGTGTCTTGTAATCGCACGACGCGCCGCTTCGATTTGACGCGCTGTTACGCGATCAGGGCTTAATGCCTTCAAACCATACGCGCCAAAAGCGAGCTGTGTGCCGCCTTTCGCATTCCCGTGAATACGGCCTTTAAACTGCTTACGATGTTTAAACTTCTTAGGACTTAGCATCTTTTATCCGTCTTTCCTTTTACTTTGCCTTATTCTGCCACGCAGATTCAGACATAAAAAAAACTCGTTCACATGGACTTTTAACTCTTTGAGCTCTAGTTCCCATATGGCGCTTTAAAATAAAGCTTTTCTTAAATTTCGCGCGACCTTATCGCACTTTGTTTTAAAAATCCAGCTTTATTACCGGATTTTTAAAATTTTTTAATTACGAGGCATACCGCCCTGTGCTTCTGACTGACGTTTATCGCGTGCCATCGGGTCATTTTCCATGATATCGCCCTTATAAAGCCATATCTTAACACCGATAATACCGTAAGTTGTCAGCGCTTCGGATGTACCGTAATCAACATCTGCGCGCAATGTATGCAAAGGCACACGACCTTCACGATACCATTCTGTACGCGCGATATCCGCGCCGCCCAAACGACCCGATACATTGATACGAATACCTTGTGCACCAAAACGCATCGAGTTTTGAACCGCGCGCTTCATCGCACGACGGAAAGAAACACGACGCTCAAGCTGTTGTGCAACGCCTTCTGCAACCAATTGTGCATCAACTTCGGGCTTACGCACTTCAACAATATTCAAGCTTACTTCACCACGAGCGCGACGAGATAGTTGCTGACGCAACTTTTCAATGTCTGCACCTTTTTTACCGATAATCACACCCGGACGCGCTGTATGAACAGTCACCTTGGTTGATTTAGCCGCACGTTCAATAATAACCTTACTGATACCAGCTGCTTTTAAATGAGTCTGCACATATTCACGCAATTTCAAATCATCAACCAGCTTATCAGCATAGTCGCGGCCAGCGTACCAACGTGAATCCCACGTACGGTTAATGCCTACTCTCAAACCAATTGGATTAATCTTCTGTCCCATAAACTTAAGCCTCTTCTGCTTCTTTAACGATGATTGTCATATTGCTGACTGTTTTATTGATGCGTGCACCACGACCACGTGCACGAGCGCGGAAACGTTTCATCGTGACACTTTTGCCGACATAGGCTTCGGATACGATTAAACGGTCAACATCAAGTCCGTGATTGTTTTCCGCATTGGCAACAGCAGACTGTAACAGCTTACGTACATCTTGTGCAATACGACGTTGTGAAAATTCAAGATCGATCAAAGCACGTGACGCACTCTTGCCGCGAATAGTGCGCGCCAAAAGGTTCAGCTTTTGCGGTGAAGTACGAACATACTTCGCAAATGCCTTTGCTTCGTTATCTTTTTCTTTTCTCGGGTTTTTTGACTGTCCCATTTTCTTTTTCCTTACCTTATCCTAATACCGGCCTTATTTTTTGGCCTTTTTATCCGCGCCATGACCATGATAGGTGCGTGTCGGTGAAAACTCGCCCAATTTGTGTCCGATCATTTGGTCGGATACAACAACAGGGATAAACTTTTTGCCGTTATGCACACCAAAAGTCAAACCGATCATGTTCGGCAGAATTGTTGATCTGCGTGACCATGTCTTAATGATCGTATTTTTTCCGCTTGCACGTGCTTCTTCAACTTTTTTCAGAAGACTTTTTTCTACAAACGGGCCTTTCCATACACTACGTGCCATCTTAAATGCTCCTTATAAACCTATTTCTTACGACGACGGATAATGTACTTATCGCTCGCCTTGCCTTTTTTGCGTGTTCTGTACCCTTTTGTTGGTACACCCCATGGCGTAACCGGGTGACGACCACCAGATGACTTACCTTCACCACCACCATGTGGGTGATCGACAGGGTTCATAACAACACCACGCACATGCGGGCGACGTCCTTTCCAGCGGTTACGACCAGCTTTACCCATATTTGTGTTCATGTGATCGGGGTTTGAAACCGCACCCACACAAGCCATACATTCAGATAAAACAACACGAAGTTCACCAGAAGCCAACTTAATCTGAGCATAACCCTGATCACGACCAACAAGCTGTGCATATGTACCCGCAGAGCGGATCATCTGTGCGCCCTTGCCAGGCTTCATTTCAATATTGTGAATAATCGTACCAACCGGCATATTTTTCAGCTTCATCGCATTACCGGGTTTCACGTCAACTTTATTACCGGCAACCACTTTATCACCAACTTTTAGACGCTGCGGCGCAATGATATAGGCTTTTTCACCATCTGTGTATTGGATAAGCGCAATAAAAGCCGTACGGTTCGGGTCATATTCAATGCGTTCTACTGTCGCATCCATATCCCATTTTGTACGTTTCCAGTCGATCTTACGATATTTACGCTTATGACCACCACCAATGTGACGTGATGTAATACGTCCCATATTGTTACGACCACCACTCTTGGTCAAACCTTCGGTCAATGTCTTTTCAGGCGAACCTTTATAAAGATCTGAACGATCGATCTGAACAAGCTGGCGTGTACCAGGTGTTATCGGATTAAATTTTTTCAATGCCATTGTCTTACTTCCTTTTTTCTACCCACTATCGGCGAGCCACCATAATTTGCATTAAACCTTATAGTCTAAACACCTGTACCGGTGTCAATTGTTTGTCCGTCTTCTAAAGTCACAACTGCCTTTTTGAAGTCTGAACGACGGCCAATGATCCCTTTGAAACGCTTATTTTTGCCCTTCTGGATCAATGTATTAACGGCCTTCACCTTTACATCAAACAAAACTTCAACAGCTTCTTTAATTCTTGGCTTTGTTGCAGAATGCGGCACTTTAAATGTCACTTGAGAATACTGGCTTCCCAAAGTTGCTTTTTCTGTAATATGCGGCGCTCGGATGATTTCATACATCCACTCAGCTGCTGCTTTTTTCTTTTCTTTTGCCTTAGCCATTGTTCTAACCTTTCAATTTCTCAGTCAGATCATTGACTGCGTCTTTTGTTAACACCAAAACATCGCGGCGTAAAATGTCATATACGTTCGCACCCTGAGATGGAACAACATCAATACGTGGCAAGTTTGCCGTTGCGCGTGCGAAATTCACATCAACTTCGCCGCCACTTACGATCAACGCAGAGTCAAAACCGAATTTTGCCAACGCATCAGCCATAGGCTTCGTTTTGTGTGATTTTGCTTTCACGTCTTCAAGAATGATAAGTTTGCCTTCGGCTGCTTTTGCAGACAGAGCAATTCTTAATGCTAATTTACGGACTTTCTTAGGCAACGAAATCGCATGAGAACGAACAACAGGACCGAATACAGTCGCGCCGCCGCGGTCAATGTTACGTTTTTTGTCACCTGCACGTGCGCGGCCAGTTCCCTTTTGCGCATGTGGCTTTTTGCCTGTTCCGCTAATCTCGTGACGTTGTTTTGTCTTGTGATTACCTGAACGACGCTTAGCGAGCTGATAATTCACCATACGATGAAGGATATCCTGCCGTACTTCGGTACCGAAGATAGACTGATCAAGGGTAATTTCCCCTGCTGCCTTATTTTCAATTGTTTTTACAGACACTTTCATGACTAATCTTCCTTACTCTCTTCTGGCTTTGCTTCCGGCGCAGCTTCTGTTGCTGCATCGTCAGCCGGAGCCGCTTTTGCATCATCTTTAGGCAATTCTCTAAAACCGGCTGGCAAAGGAACACCTTCAGGTGCAGGCTTTTTAACAGCATCGCTGATTAAAACCCAACCTTGCTTTGCACCAGGTACGGCACCCTTAACAAGGATCAGATTAAATTCAAGATCCACACCAACAATTTCAAGGTTTTGCGTTGTTACACGCTCTGCGCCCATGTGACCGGCCATTTTCTTACCTTTGAAAACACGACCCGGCTCTTGACACTGACCTGTCGAACCATGTGAACGGTGAGATACAGACACACCGTGTGTGGCACGTAAACCACCGAAATTGTGACGCTTCATCGCACCGGCAAAACCCTTACCAATCGATGTACCTGTTACATCAACATACTGACCGGCGATAAAGTGGTTTGCACCAAGTTCCGCGCCGACTTCAAGAATGTTTTCGTTAGATACACGAAATTCAGCAAGCTTTTTCTTAGGCTCTACTTTTGCTTTCGCAAAGTGACCACGATTTTGCTTTGATGTGCGCTTAACCTTGGCTTTACCAGCACCCAGTTGAACCGCAACATAACCGTCTTTTTCTTCATTACGCACGGCAATAACCTGACATTCATCGACTTTCAGAACAGTCACAGGTATGTGACGCCCATCTTCATCGAAAATACGGCTCATGCCTTCTTTGCGTGCAATCAATCCAGTTCTCATTTTTCTTTTCCTTTCCAGAGGTTGACTGCCTTAAGCCAACTTAGTGTCCATTCCGGCTAATTCGTTATGCTGCCATCTGGCCGATTTTAATTTCAACATCCACACCTGCAGGCAAATCAAGCTTCATCAAAGCATCAATTGTCTGTGGTGTTGGCTCTACAACGTCCATAAGACGCTTATGTGTGCGCATTTCAAACTGCTCCTGAGAGCCTTTATTCACGTGCGGCGAACGAATAACAGAAAATTTCTTAATTCTGTTCGGCAAAGGTACAGGACCACGTACGCCGGCACCTGTTCTTTTTGCTGTATTCACAATCTCAGATGCGGCCGTATCAAGAATACGGTGATCGAATGCCTTGAGTGTGATCCTAATACTTTGCGTTTCCATTTTTCTTTATCCTATTCGCTTTAACACATTACTCGACAATTTTAGAGACAACGCCGGCGCCGACTGTGCGGCCAC
>TARA_R110001592_G_scaffold229_7_pt1 | contig 11974 bp, 13 predicted proteins | sample TARA_R110001592 | Tara Oceans TARA_R110001592 (sample SAMEA4398387) | marine metagenome | biome: Polar Biome; feature: [SRF] surface water layer (ENVO:00010504); material: water (ENVO:00002006), including particulate matter (ENVO:01000060) such as... | depth 5 m
CACACAAAAAATATGTCATCCTGATTTATCAGTAGACGTGGAAGACGTAAACAAAGCCCGTATGTTGGTTAAAAAATTAAAATCAGATAAAGATTTTTATACAATGTGTAGTTATACTGCTAAAATTAATTATAAAAAATATTATAATATAGAAAAATGGGAAAACAGAATAAATTTAAAATAATAATTCCTTCATATAATAATGAAAGTTGGGTAGAACCAAATTTAGCTAGTATTATAAATCAAACATATACTAATTATGATATACTTTATATTAATGACGCATCTACAGATAATACATTAGAAAAAGTAAATGGTATAGTAAAGGATTATGAGTTATCTAATTTTAAAATAATTACTAATCCTAAAAACAAAAAAAGAGGATTTAATATTAGTCCTTTTAATATTCATATTAAAGATTATATGGATAATGATGAAGATGTTATAGTGTTTATAGATGGTGATGATTGGTTGTCTGATAATGATGTATTAGATAATTTAAATAATTTCTATAATCAAAATGATAGTTGGATGACATATGGAGGTATGTATTGTTACCCTTCAGGAAATATAGCCAATCCCCAAAATACAGAATATAGTAATGAAGTTCATAATAAAAATTTATACAGAAAGGATTTATGGAGAGCTAGTCATTTAAGAACTTTTAAATGGCATCTTTACAAAAAAATGGATAAAAAAGACTTAATACATCAAAAAACAGGAAAATATTATTTCCATGCTGAAGATTTATCAACTTCCTTCCCATGTTTAGAAATGTGCCCCCAAGAAAAAATAGGAGTTGTTAATTTCTCAACTTATATGTTTAATGAAACACCAAGTAATAGAGAAAGAGGCATTGAAAGAGAAAATCAAGCAGGAGATGATTTAGAAAATGAAATAAGAACTGCTACTCCTTATAAAACATTATCAATACCTTTCAATTCAAACCAATTATTTAAATGGAATCGTTTTGATTTACCTATTAAAAATATGTTTTTAAAATTTTACGATAAAAATATAAACTCAAATTTTGGTGAAGAAATGTATAAAGAACATTTAAAACTCTGGAATGGGTTTAAAGAATATAATAATCCTAATAAAAATACTTTTAAAGCATTTAAAGATGATTTTATTAATATTTTTAATGATATCAAAACTAATAAATTTGATTGGGGTAGATCCCCTATAGTTGTAGACAGTAATAAACATCTTTTAAATGGTTCCCATAGAACTGCAGCATCATCTTATTTAAATTCAGAATCAAAATTCCAAATTGGTCAAGATAAAAAAGATGGTCAAAAAGTATGTGATTATAAAATGTTTAATGATTTAAAACTTAGTGAAAAGTATATGGATGCATCTGCTTTAGAACTAGTAAGAAAAAATAAAAACCTATTATTAGTAAGTTTATTCCCATCAGCTATTAATAACAGACATTTAGTTGATAATATTCTTCTAAAATATTCAAATATAGCATATAAAAAAGATATAGTACTTAACCCTAATGGAGCCTTTAATTATACTTTACAATTATATAAAGGAGAAGAATGGGCTGGAAATTGGTACAATAATTTTGCTGGGTTTAGAGATAAATCAAATTTATGTTTTGTTAATCAAAATCCCATGACTGTTTATTTAATAGAAATAAAAGATCTTAGTTTAGCTAGACAAATTAAAGAAGAAATACGTCAAATATACAATATTGGGAACCATTCAGTTCATATTAATGATACACATGAAGAAACTTTAAGATTATCTAGATGTTTATTTAATAGTAATAGTATACATTTTTTAAATAATTCAAAACTATCAAATTATCAAACCTTTCAATCTCAATTAAATTATTTTGAACAATATTTAATTGCAAATAATTTAGATTTAGAAGAATATTGTATTGCTGCAAGTAGTGTTTTATCTTTGTATGGTTTAAGAGAAGGTAAAGATTTAGATTATTTACATTTTTCCCCTCATATAATACAGGGCCACCAGGATGTTAGTTCACATAATGAGTATGGGGTTGGAAGATACTCAAAGGATAAGGATGATATTATATTTAACCCTGATAACCATTTTTATTTTGGTAATTTAAAAGTAGCTTCATTAAATGTTATAAAAGATTTAAAATTAAAAAGAGGAGAGGAAAAAGATTATATAGATATAGATTTAATAAATACAGTTATATGATAAAAATATATTTTGCACCTAATTGGGGTTTAACACCTGAACAAATGGTAAGTGATTATATTACACAAACACCTGGAAACACAGGTAGATGGAATGAAATAATTTATACTTTAAATCCTGATGAAGCAGATTATTTAATAATTCAAGATAGTTGTAGTAATGAATTAATGGATAAATTTATACCGTCTAAAAGATTATACTTTTCAAGAGAAGCACTAACTCCTAATGTTATAAATTCCTATAGAAATAAGGTTGTAAATTGTTCTTTTTGGGATGAACAAAGTATATTATGGACTAAATGGTCTTATCCCAATAAGTGTGGGGGTATTAATAAATCTTATGATTATTTGTTAAATGAAAAACCTATTACTAAAAATAAAAACTTATCTTGTATTCAATCTAATAAAATTGATAACCATGGACATCAGTTAAGACGTAATTTTATATCAGATTTTAATTCAAATTATGATTTAGATTTATATGGGGCTATCAGTTTTTCTAATAAAGTACTACCTACTAATAATAAATGTGAAGGTTTAGATCAATATAAATATTGTTTAGCTTTTGATAACCAAAATACAATAAAACCTTTCTTTGGAACCCAATTTACTGATTCTATTTTAAGATGGTGTGTCCCTATATATTGGGGTGGAGCTGCCTTAGAAGATTATTTTCCTGAAGATTCTTATATACAAATTGATATTGAAAAAGAAGGAATAGGTGATGATATTAATAATTTTTTATTAAATGACGATTATAACAAAAGAATACCAGCATTAAAAGAAGCAAGAGAATTAATTTTAAACCAATATAATATGTGGCCTCTAATAGAAAATATTATTTTACAAATTAAATAAAATGGAACTATCTAAACAATTAACTGTTGTATTAACTACACATATTTTACCAACTGCACCTTCAACTTATATTATAGAAGAATGTATTAAATCAATTAGAGAACAATTTGAAGGTATTAATGAATGTAAATTTTTAATAGTTTGTGATGTAAAAAACCCAAATTCATCAACAACTAAGGAATATATAAATAATTTGCGTAAAATAAAAAATATTGATTTAGTAGAAAGTCCTAATAGTAGTCTTCAAATAAATTATAATAAAGCAATAGATTTAATTACTACTCCTTTTATGCTATTTGTGGAACATGATTGGATATTTTTGAATAAAATAAATTTAACTAACTTATTAAAAACTATATCTGAAAATATTTTTATAAATTTTATAAGATTTAATAAAAGAGATAATTATAAAGCCCACATAGACAATCCTGAACCTGGAGATGGTGATTTTTGGGAAACTCATATTGAAATAGAAACTAAGGATTTACCTTCACCTTTAATAAAAACCAATTGTTTTGCAACTCACCCCCATATTATAAGGGTTAGTAAGTTTATAAATGATTGGAGAATATTATTAAAGACTTTTAGTATAGAATGGGATATACATGAAAAATATAATGAAGCAATAAATAAATATGGTTTTATAGAAGCTCATAATACTTGGGGAATCTATAATTATGGAAAGATAAATGATAAAAAAATTATAACCCATTTGGATGGGAGTAATTCAGGTAGAATTTAATAATAAAACAAAATAAAATGAAAATAATAAAAAATAATTTATACTTAGTAACAGGAGGGTCAGGATTTTTAGGCTATCCATTAGTAGAATATATCCTTCATAATAAAGGTAAGGTAAGAGTATTGGCTAGAGATGAAGGTAAATTAGTAGAATTAAAAGAAAAATACCCATCAATAGAAATATTCCCAGGAGACATAGCTGATATATTTGAAGTAAAACAAGCTATGAAAAATGTTAATGGAGTTTTTCATTTAGCAGCATCTAAGCATGTAGGATTAGCCGAAACATATGTCCGTGAAAATGTAAAAAGTAATACATTAGGATCCTTAAATATTTTAGAAGAATCCCTTAATATGGATTTAGAATTTGTTTTAGGTATATCAACTGATAAAGCAGCTCAAGTAGCGGGGGTATATGGAGCTACTAAATTATTAATGGAAAGATTATTTACCCAATTTGAAATGCTTAATCCTAAATGTAAGTACAGGATAGTACGTTATGGTAATGTTTTGTATTCAACTGGGTCAGTATTATGTAAATGGAAAGCTCTTATTGAAGAAGGTAAGGAAGTTATAGTTACAGAACCAAAAGCTACAAGATTCTTTTGGACTGTGGATCAAGCAATCCAACTTATAGTTGATTGTTTAGAATTTGCTAAAGACTCAAAACCTTATTGTCCTTCAATGAAATCAATGAGTGTAGACAATTTATTAAAAGCTATGGTTAAAAAATATTCTAAAGGTAATAATATACCTATTAAAATTATAGGTTTACAATCAGGAGAAAATTTACATGAAAAAGTATTAGAAGAAGGACCTTACGCCAATGAATGCGAACAGTTTACTATAGAAGAAATTATAGAATTAATATAAAACTTGGATTATATAAAAATATTTCGTATATTAACATTATAAAAATATCAAGATGAAAGTACCACAGTTTATGCCATATGTTGATATGGAAGAATGGAAAGCCATTGAACCATGTTTTAAAGAGAATTGGATAACAGAAGGTCCACGTTCTAAAATATTTGCTGAAAAATTATGTGAAAAAATAGGATGTAAATATGGAGTATTTGCTAATAATGGTACTTTAGCTTTATATTTAGGGTTAAAATCAATAGGAGTAGGACCTGGGGATGAAGTAATTGTACCTAATTTTACATTTATAGCATCAGCAAATGCGGTTGAAATGGTTGGGGCAACACCTATATTTTGTGATATAAATAAAGATGATCTACAAATCAATATTAAGGATTGCCATAAACTAATATCATCAAAAACAAAAGCAATTATGCCCGTACATTTGTACGGCTTTTCAGCTGATATGGATGAAGTAATGAAATTTGCTAAGAAATATAGTCTATTGGTAATTGAAGATGCGGCTCAAGCTTTAGGAATAAAATGGAAGGATAAAGGGTGTGGTTCTTTTGGTGATGTAGCTACGTTTTCATTTTTTGCAGATAAAACTATTACTACAGGTGAAGGTGGATTTGTGTGTACTAATAATAAAGAAACATATGAAAAATTACTTTATCTAAGAAATCAAGGAAGAATAAATAGAGGTTCATTTGTTCATCCTGAAATAGGCTATAATTTTAGAATAACAGACATACAAGCAGCTATTGGGTTAAAGCAATTAGAAAAATTTGATGATATTGTTTCAAATAAATTAAAATCTTATAATTTATATTGTAAATTATTATCTGATGTTAGTGAAGTAGAAATAATTAAACCAAAAACTGAAGTATCACCATTTATTCCCTTTAGAGTTATTTTAAAAACAAAAACAAACTCATCACAATTACTTATGGATTATATGGCTAAAAATGGTATTGAAACAAGAACATTCTTTTATCCTTTACATCTTCAACCATGTTTTAAATCTATATTAAAAAAACAAAAATATAAATTTTGGAGAAAACAAAGTAAATATATTAATTCAATTGATGCCTACAATAGAGGAATTTGTTTACCTAGTTTTGCTTCATTATCTTCAAAACAAATAAAATATGTGTGTAAAGTTATAAGAAAATACTACAAAAAATAATGAGTACAATTAAAGAAATCAAAGAAATATTATATCCTAATTATGATAAAACCTATAACTATCCAGAAGATCCTTACTGGAATGGTATAGTAAATAATGCTTTACGCTGCACTGATTGTGATTCTGTTCCTAAAGTAGATAACGCTGGGGAAGTATTTACTGATGATAAAATACAGTATCAACTTATGCATAATGGTGTTTTAATACATGAGGGTTGTTATCATGGTAAATGGATGACAGATGTTATTAAAGTTGGAAGAGGACACCATGAACCACAAGAAGAAAAATTATTTTATGAAGTATTAAAATATATCCCCAAAAATAGTGTTATGGTTGAATGCGGAAGTTTTTGGGCGTATTATTCATTATGGTTTAATAAAATAGTTAAAAACGGAAGAAATATAATGATAGAACCAAATCCAGAAAAATTAGAAATTGGTAAATTAAATTTCCAATTAAATAATTTTGAGGGTGAGTTTTTCAATGGTGTTATCTCTACTTTATCTCAAGAACCATCAATATTCTATGATGATTACCTAAACACAATCTCAGTACCATCTATTCCAATAGATTATTTATTTATTCATGCAGATATAGATAAAATTAATATTTTACATGCTGATATCCAGGGTAATGAAGAAACTTTATTAAATAGTGCTAAAGATTCTTTAACTAATAATAAAATAGATTTTTTATTTTTAGCAACACACTCCCCAAATAATATTTTTATTGAAATATTAAAATCATATAATTATCATATTCTTGAATCATTTGAAGTTGAAGAATCTTGGTTTGATGATGGGTTAATATTGGCATGTTCCCCTAAGATTATAGATAAAATTGATAAAACAAAATTTAAAGTTTCTAAAAGATGAAAAATATAATATCAAAAATAAACAAGGAAGTTTTACATATAATATTTTATGCTAAAGAAATATCTAAAAAAAGAATAGATGTTATTCCTGAAGATAACCACCTACAATTCTCAGCATTAGAGTTAATAAAAGATCAAAAATTTAGACCCCACTTTCATATACCTAAAAAAATAGACTACGATGAAACTACAGCTCAAGAAGCCTGGGTTATAATTAAAGGAAGTATAAAAGCTATACACTATGATGTTGATAATAAAATAATTAATAAAGAAATTTTAAATGTAGGGGATGTAGCTGTAACTTTAAAAGGAGGACATACATTTGAGGTATTAGAAGAAGATACTATAGTATATGAATTTAAAACTGGACCTTATTTAGGTGTTGAATTAGATAAAGTATTTATTGAAAAAAAAGATAAAATAACAACGGATGAATATTGTTTAAAAAATAATATTGATCCCTATATACAAACAAAATAATATGAAAAAAGCATTTATTACAGGTATAGGAGGACAAGATGGGAGTTATCTTGCAGAATATTTAATAGAATTAGGTTATGAAGTACATGGTATAGTTAGAAGAAATTCTACACCAGAAAACCAAGATCTTAGATTATCTCAAATAGAGGATAAAATTACTACATATTATGGTGATTTATTAGATCAAGGAGGAATTGAAAGATTATTAGATGATATTCAACCTGATGAAATATATAACATAGCAGCCCAATCTCATGTAAGGATAAGTTATGATATCCCCCAATTTACAGTCCAAACTAACGCTTTAGGTGTACTTAATATTTTAGAAGCATACAGAAGATCATGCCCTACAGCTAAATTTTACCAAGCTAGTAGTTCTGAAATGTTTGGGTTAACTGTAGAAGATGATGGATTTCAAAGGGAATCTACAATAATGAATCCTGTATCACCTTATGGTTGTTCAAAAGTATTTGGTTATAATATAGTAAGAAATTATAGACGTGCGTATAAATTACATGCTACTAATGGGATACTTTTTAATCATGAGTCACCAAGAAGAGGAAGTAATTTTGTAACTAATAAAGTAGTAAAGGCAGCAGTAAGAATTAAATTAGGATTTCAAGATAAATTAGAACTAGGAAATATGGATTCTTATAGAGATTGGGGTCATTCATATGATTATGTAAGAGCAATGCATTTAATGCTTCAACATGATGAACCTGGAGATTGGGTAGTATCAACTATGGAGACACATTCAGTTAGAGAAATGTGTGAATTAGTATTTAAATATTTGGATTTAGATTATAAAGATTATGTTTTCCAAAACCCAATATTTTTAAGACCTGAGGAGTTACCATATTTAAAAGGAGATTCATCTAAAATTAGAAATGAATTGGGTTGGAAACCAAAATATACATTTAAAAGTATGATGGAAGAAATGGTAGATCATTGGTTAAAACTTTATACCCCTATTTGTAAATAATATGGTATACGGTCCTGGTTTAAAATACGATTCTATCTATGAACAGAAGAATTATTTAAAAGAAGTAGAATACTTAATTTCATGTTTTTCAAAATATGATAAAAAAGTATATAATATATTAGATATTGGGTGTGGTACAGGTTCTCATTCTGATATTTTACTTTCTAAAGGTTACTTACAATTAGGAATAGATCCTTGTCCTGTTATGATAAAAACAGCAAAGTCAAAAATACCAAATGGTAAATTTGAATGTACTGATTTATTAAATATTAATGATAATAGTTTTGATGCTTCCATTAGTATGTTTAATGTAATTAACCATATAAACAGTATACAAGACTTAACTGCATTTTTTTATAATATTAGTTTAAAATTAAATCATAAAGGTTTATTAATATTTGATTGTTATAATAGTATAGCATTTAATAAGGATAACCCTAAAAAAATACGTAAAACAGATTACACTATCACACCAGAATTTGATAAATTTACTGCTACTTTAAATTTAGTTAGTACTAGTGATATAATAGAACTAAACTATAAAATTAACCATAGAATATGGAGTGTAGATATTTTAAAAGAATTATTGAATCAGTATTTCTCATCAATTTCCATTTTTAACCATTTATCATTTACACAAGCTAGTGAAGATAAATATAAAATAATGTTCATATGTCAAAAATAGTATATATAACTGGTTGCTTAGGGTTTATTGGATCTTATATTACACAGAAGTGTTTAGAAAAAGGATGGTATGTTAAAGGTGTAGATAAAATAACATATGCTGCTAATATTAACTTATTAAAAAAATTTGAAAAATATCCTAATTTTTCATTTGTAAAATGTGATATAAATGATTTAGAATTTTTATATGAATGTGATTATATTATAAACACAGCAGCTGAAACACACGTTGGTAATAGTATAGTTAAAAGTGATGATTTTGTGCATTCAAATATTAACGGAGTACACCATTTACTTGAATTAATTAGAAATTATAGAGCTGAAGGAAAAGATAAACCTACATTATTACATTTTAGTACTGATGAAGTATATGGTGATGTAACAGAAGGAGAACATTTAGAAACCGACATATTAAAACCTAGCAACCCATACTCAGCTACAAAGGCAGCAGCAGATCAATTAATATTGGCTTGGGCAAGAACTTATAATTTACCTTATATTATAGTAAGACCAACTAATAACTATGGGATAGGTCAATATACTGAAAAATTAATACCAAAATCTATAAAATATTTAGGTTTAGGTAAAAAAATTCCTTTACATAATGATGGTACACCTATTAGGAATTGGTTACATGCCCAAGATACAGCAGAAGCTATTATTACCATTATTGAATCAAATATTCAAAATGAGATATATAACATAGCAGGAGGATTTGAACAATCCAATTATAATACTGTAAAAAAAGTCATTACAGATTACGTTGGGAATAAACCTATAAATGTATCTGATTATATAGATGCAAGTTATTCTAGAATAGGTCAAGATGTTAGATATGCTTTAAATGATAGTAAATTAAGAAATTTAGGATGGAAATCAAAACGTTTATTTGATAATGAACTACATAAAATAGTTGAATATTATAAAACAAATTTTATATGGTAAAGAAAGAATTAATAGAATTTGAAAATAAAATAGGAGATGCTTTTAATAAAGGAGAAATTAAAGCACCTATACATTTATATCATAATAATGAAGATATAATGATTAAAATATTCAAAGATATAGATATTAAAAATGATTGGGTATGCTGTACTTGGAGAAATCATTATCAAGGATTATTAAAAGGTATACCATCAGATATAATGGAAGCTAATATAAGAGATGGTAAATCTATGGTAGCTAACTTACCTGAACATAAATTTATATGTAGTTCTATTGTTGGTGGGATCCCTTCAATTGCTACAGGTATAGCTTTATCTATTAAGTTACAAAATAAAAATAATAAAGTTTGGTGTTGGGTAGGAGATATGAGTGCAGAAACAGGTCATTTTCATGAAGCATATAAATATTCATTAAATCATAATTTACCAATTACTTTTATAGTAGAAGATAATAAAAAATCAGTATGTACACCAACACCTGATATTTGGAAAAGAGAAACACCATATTATTTAGAATCTGAATATAAAGGTGGTATTTTAAAACAAAAAAACTTAATATATTATCAATATGATAATGTTAAATATCCACATGCAGGTGCAGGTATAAGAGTACAATTTTAAACATATGAAATATTCAAAAGAAATAGTAAAGGCAATGAGTATGTTGGCAGAACATCCTAAAACATACTTCATAGGACAAGCAGTTGAATATGAAGGAACAGGTTTATATGATTCACTATCTCATATCCCTATATCTAAAAGATTAGAACTACCAGTTGCAGAATATTTTCAATCAGGATTAGCTAATGGGATGGCTATTGAAGGTATGATACCAATATCAACATTCCCTAGATGGAATTTTTTATTAATGGGCACAGATCAAATTGTAAATCATTTAGATAAATTTAAAAGTATGTCTAATGGTAAACTAAATCCTAGAGTCATTATAAGAGTAGCAGTTGGGAGTGAGTATCCTGTTGATCCCCAATGTCAACATAAAGGAAATTTTTCAGAAGCATTTAGAAATATGACTGAAAATACTGAAATTATAGAATTAATTGAACCAAAAGACATTCTCCCAGCTTATACAAAAGCATTAAATAGAAAAGATGGTATTAATACTATATTAGTAGAATACGCTGATTATTGTAAATCAAAATGAAAATATTAATTACAGGTGGAAATGGGTATATAGCAAAATCATTATCTAAAAGTTTAGATAAAACAATTTCAATAACACGAAAAGATTTTAATTTAACAGATAGAAATGCTACTAATGAATGGTTTAAAGGTAAATACTTTGATATAGTAATCCATACAGCAACAGTAGGAGGTAATAGATTAAAAATAGATGATGCTAATGTTTTTTACCAAAACATTCAAATGTTTTATAATTTATTAAATAATAAACATTGTTTTGGGAAACTTATTAATTTTGGCTCAGGTGCTGAATTAAATATGCCTACTGATCCTTATGGTTTAAGTAAAAATATTATTAGTAGAATAATAGATGCTGAACCTTATTTTTATAATATAAGAATATATGGGGTATTTGATGAAAACGAGTTAGATACAAGATTTATTAAGGGTAACATTAAACGTTATATTAATAAAGAACCTATACAAATCTACCAAAATAAAATAATGGATTTTTTCTATATGGAAGATTTAATTACCTTAGTAAGCTATTATATTAGTGAAACTCATCTACCTAAAAATGTAGATTGCTCTTATAACCATAATCATTCATTGTATGATATAGCATATATAATAAATAATCTATCAAATTATAAGGTTGATATAGAATTAACTGGAGGGGTATTAGGACACGATAAATATGTTGGAGAATACAACTCGATTATTAAAAATTATATAGGTTTAGAACAAGGTATAAAAAATACATATAAAAAATTATTAGATGAAGCAAATTAGTTTTGTAATTAATACAGCAGTAAATGAGTTAAATCATATCAGTTTACTATTAAAATCTCTTAAATTAAATTTAGATGGAGATAAACATGAAATATTAGTCTTTATAGATAATGATAATCAAGGCACATATGAATATCTTAAATCAATTAAAGATCAATATTATGACTTAAAAATAATAACTCATAAATTACCTCCTTGCATAGGTTATTCTAGAAATAATAATTTACTTGTTGAATTAGCTAAACA
>TARA_R110001592_G_scaffold108519_6_pt1 | contig 11953 bp, 14 predicted proteins | sample TARA_R110001592 | Tara Oceans TARA_R110001592 (sample SAMEA4398387) | marine metagenome | biome: Polar Biome; feature: [SRF] surface water layer (ENVO:00010504); material: water (ENVO:00002006), including particulate matter (ENVO:01000060) such as... | depth 5 m
CAGTTTATTCGAATCAGGTATGTCTGACCTTGCTACTAAACATGATCTAGATATAGTGTTTGCAGGTTCAGGTCCCAGACATAATCTAACTTTTTCAGACAATTATAAAGATTCTTCAGGAATGAGAGATTTGTTTTATCAAGAAATGGTAAAGCAGCAAATTTTATTTTCAAATGTGTTATACATAAATTTTGCACACACTGAAAATGATATTATAAAAACGATTGAATCAGCAGACAATGCTTTTAAAATTGTAAAAGAAAACATAAGCAGTATCGATAAAGTCTTAGAAGGTAAAAGATCGGTAGCTGTTTTTAGAAAAAATACATAAGGGAACTCATGATACAATATGTAGAACGACATATTAATAACACTATAAATGACAAATCATGTTTTGCAGAGCTATTAAGAAGTGCAAGACATACACATACAGGCGTCAATGACTGGAAGCAAGTTTTTGCATTGCAAGAAAATAATGCACACATTATTTGGGACAATTTCAGTAATGGTCGAAAATTATTTGTAGATAAAGATGACATAATAAGTAAATTTATAAAACTGCATAATTGTAAAAATTATCTAGAAATAGGCGGGCAGCCTTTTGCAGGACAAAGATCTACATATCATAAAATACAATGTGAAAATAAAGATTCAGTTAATACAGATCCAACAATAGAGTTTGAGTATGATCTGCCAGCTGGATCAAATCATTATGTAATGACGTCTGATGAATTTTTTGAAAAAGTAAAAGATTCTAAAAAATCATATGACATCGTTTTTATTGATGCTTGGCACGAACACAAACAAGTCTTGAGAGATATTAACAATTCTTTAGAAAACTTAACCGATAATGGTACGATTATCTTACATGACATGATACCACTGACAAGGGACCTTGAAAAAGACCCGCACAGAACGGGTTGCTGTTGGCGTGCATTTGCAGATCTTCGCGCAACAAAAAAAGACATAGATATGTCAGTCTTAGTCCCTCCATGGGGATCTGAGGACTCTTTGGGAATCATAAGAAAAGGTCAACAGGCGCTATTTGAAAAGAAAATAGAGTACAATTATGATTTTTTATTAGACAATATGGAAGAGTTAATGAACTTGATTGACTTAGACGTATTTTATAAAAAATATATTGAGACATCATTAGATAAATGAAAAAAATTACAATTATAGCTGAGGCCGGTGCAAATCACAATAGAGACTGGAATACCGCTGTTAAACTTATTAAAGCTGCAGCAGGTGCAGAATGCGATATAGTTAAATTTCAAACTTATTCTTCTGAAATGCTTTATTCAAAGTCAACACCTGACTTTGCTGGCTATAAAAATATTAATAAACTCATTAAAGATATTGAACTTCCTAGAGCATGGCAAAAAGATTTAAAACTGTGCTGTGACGATTTAGGTATAGAGTTTATGTCTACACCTTTTGATGAAAAAGCAGTAGATGAACTCTATAAAATTGGAGTAAAAAGGTTTAAAATTGCAGGTTTTGAGTCAACTGACCCAAGAATAGTCAGATATGCTGCATCAACAAAATTACCATTGATCATTACAGCAGGAATAGGAACAGACCTTAAAACAATAGAAGAGATTTATAATTGGGTAAAAGATGAGAATGCTAGTCCAGATATCACTTTCTTGCATGGTAATAATGCGTATCCCACACCCTTTAAAGACATAAATTTGGGACAGATACAAGAAATAAAAAACTTAAATCTGCAAATAAACGTCGGTCTATCTGATCACACGCTTGGAATATTAATACCTCCGATCGCTGTTGGTTTAGGCGCTACAACAATTGAAAAACATTATACGCTTGATAGAGGCATGCCAGGACCAGATCATCCATTTGCTATAGAGCCAGATGAACTTTCAGAAATGGTAAAAAATATCAGAACTACAGAACTATGCTTGGAAAACAAGCATGGGAAAAATACTGAAAGTGAAGAAAACTTTATAAAAGCAACAAGGTCTATTGTTTCTAAGAAAACAATAAAAAAAGGGGACATTATCACATTTGATAATCTAACTACAAAAAGGCCTTTTTTAGAAAACTGTGTGCCTGCTAAAGAGTTTTACAATATACAGAATCTATACGTTGCTAGAGGTGATATTGATGAAGATCATTTAATCACTTGGAATGATATTTCAAGGATAAAAAAATGAACTGTATCTTTGCGTCAAAAGATAATCTGTGGTCTAATAATCTTTTTAGTTCGCTCAAGGCACAAAAGAACATAAACTGGTTAAGAGCTAAAGATAAAAGCGATCTATCGATTCATCTAGACAGCGTTAGACCAGACTGGATCTTCTTTTTTCATTGGTCAAGCATAGTACAAAAAAGCATATTGGAAAATTTAAGATGCGTTACGATTCATACATCAAACTTACCGCACGGTAGAGGTGGAAGCCCAATACAGAATCAGATTCTCGAAGGCGTAGTATCATCTCGCATTAATGCAATAAAAATGTCGCCTGTATTAGACGGAGGTCCAGTTTATTGTTCATTGCCCGTGACATTGCAAGGCAGTTTGACAGATATTTGGCTTTCAATCTCCCATCAAGCAGAAAACTTAATTGAAAAATGCATTAAAGAGAATCTAGTACCCACTGATCAAGATCTCAGCTCTTCTACATTGACTAAGAGAAGAAAAACTTCTCAAATACCAGTTTTGGATATTGATAACATTATAACACTACATGACTATGTTAGAATGTTGGATGCAGAAGGCTACCCTAAATCACAATTTAATATTGGTAAATTTTCAATAGAGCTTTCAAGGTCTTCAATAGAAGGTGATAGTATTCTATGTGACGCAAGAATAAGGGTGTTAAAGTGAATATTTTAGTTTTAGCTGCACATCCAGATGATGAAACACTCGGCTGTGGCGGCACAGTTGCAAAACTTTCAAATGAAGGTCACGACATACATTTAATCACTTTTACAGACGGCGGAAGTGCAAGAATTTCACCAGGCGATAAAGCTGATAGACGTCATACTATTCAACATGTTTCAGAACTCTTAGGTATAAAGTCATATAAGAGTTTTGATTTTCCTGACAATGCAATGGATACAGTTTCTCTTATTGAAATTGTTAAAGTAATAGAACAATACATTAATAATAAAAATATAAATCCTGACATGGTTTTTACACACTCGCCGTATTGTTTAAATATTGATCATAAGATAGTGTATAATGCTACTATTACAGCATTTCGCGGCCTTGAATGTTTTAATCCAATAAAAATATTGGCATACGAAGTGCCATCATCTTCAGAGTGGAACCCTATTTCTAATTTTTTACCAAACTGTTATTTTGATATATCTAAAACGCTTGATAAAAAGATAGAAGCACTAAAAATTTATAGTGACGAAATGAGAAGACACCCACACCCAAGATCATTAGAAAATTGTAAAAGATTAGCAATGACCTATGGTACAGAATCAGGGCTTAATGCTGCTGAAAGATTTATGATTTTAAGAGAGGTAATAAAATGATTACAGGTAAAAAATGCTATTTAACAGGTGTGCAACCAGAGTCTATTGAGCAACTAAGACAGTGGCGTAATAATCCACAGTTAAGAAAGTATTTTCGGACAGCTAAAGAAATAACAAAACCAATGCAGGCTGAGTGGTATAGAAGCGCTTGGAAGCCTAGCGTTGAGCAGATCGACTTTGAGATTCATGAATTAGAAACTGGTAGGCTTATTGGTCACTGTGGTTTTTATTACATGGACACTATTGTAAGAAAAGCAGAATTTTCAATTTACATAGGCGATATGAGTTTTAGAGGCAAAGGCATTGGAAGCGATGCGCTTAGAACACTTTTGAAGTATGGGTATGAAGAACTCAATCTAAATAAGGTCTGGTGTGAGGTATTTTCAAATAATGCCGCTATAGACGTATACAGAAGAATTGGCTTTGTAGATGAAGGTGTTTTAAGGCAAAATGCATTTAAAAATGGCGAGTATCTCGATGGACTTGTATTGTCGCTCCTAAGAGAAGAGTGGCTAGAAAATAACAAGAAGCAGTAGTTGATTTTTTAAAGTTTAATACTGACTATAAACTGTTTATTATTGCTTTAAATAGAAGGACTTAAATGAGTTACAATATAGGCATCATCGGAAATGGATTTGTGGGATCTGCAATATCTGCAGGATTTCTTTTACATGTAAACGAAATATACATCTACGATGTCTTACCTGAAAAATCAACACACACATTCAGCGAGACATTAGAGTTTTCAGATATTATATTTGTCTCAGTGCCCACTCCTATGCGAGAAGTAGAAGGCGGCGATATTGATCTTTCTATTATGGACTCTGTTATTGAAAAAATTGCAAGAGTAAACAATTCTGATAATATTATAGTGATCAAGTCTACAGTTGTCCCAGGTACAGTAGAAAAATATGCAGAAAAATATAAAAATCTGAATTTTGTATTTAATCCAGAGTTTTTAACTGAGAGAAAAGCAAGACTAGATTTCATCAATACAGCACGAATTGTATTAGGTGGGTCAGAAGAAGACTGCGATAAAGTAGAAGAGTTATACAGGCAAAGATTTCCTTTCACGCCTGTAATAAAAACAGACTTTGCTACTGCACAATTGATCAAATACATGGCTAATTGTTTTTTTGCAGTCAAAGTTTCATATATGAATGAGATGAAACAAATCTGTGATGCTGCTGGTGCCAATTGGGATGATGCGCTGCATGGATTTATAACAGATGGTAGAATTGGAAATTCACATATTGATGTTCCTGGTCATGATGGCGATTGTGGTTTCGGCGGAAAGTGTTTCCCAAAAGATCTAAATGCAATAATGCATATGGCTGAAGATTTGGGTATAAAGCCACTTCTGCTTAAGTCAGCCTGGGAAAAAAATCTAGAAGTCAGAACACACTATGATTGGTCAGAAATTAAAGGTGCAGTAAGTGAAGACTAGCGAAAAATACACATACACAGAAGTGATGCAAAAAAGAAAACTTGTCAGAGAAAAATTTCCAGAAATAAATCATCAACTTTACAGACAATGGCCAGGCAGCGATAATATAACTCATTATAAAGCAATGTCATTCGGCTCCGGTCCGATAAATGAACCAAACAATAAAACTATGAGAAAAAGTGTTAAGCAGCTTGTAACTGTTGATTCTGACCCAATGGCAGATGCTGACTATTTATCCTTGGATGATGTTACTGACAATGACTTCGATATAATAGTATCAGAACATACAATTGAGCACATTTTATTTGATGATTGCGCTGACTTGTTTGGTAAATTTAAAACAAAATTAAAAAAGAACGGCGAAGTATTTCTAACCCTACCTGACATACAAAATCACGGAGCATGGTTTTGTGACTACGATCACAAAAACTTTACACCTTGGTGGGATTTATGCGCGCTTTTAGAACTCGAAGAATTCGAAGTTAAGCATGTGTTTAACTGGTCAAAAAGATCAAAAGCAGCAAGGCTTGATCCAAAAGTCTGCGGAGAATTCGAGCAAAAACTGATGTCATTTATGTGGCACAACTACGGCATGTCAATTGCAGACTACGTTTCAATTCACGCAATGGCGAGATAAAACAAGTTTGTCAATCTAAATATGACGAATTATAATAGATCTATGATAAATTTCCCTACAGGCAAACCTCACGTTTCTTTCTCAGAAGTAAAAATATGGAAAGAATGCTCCTACAGGCACAAGCTAGTCTATATTGACAAAGTAGATATGTTTGAACCCTCACCTTTTTTAGATTTTGGTACAGCAGTTCACGAAGGCTGCGAGACTTACCTCAGATCAAAAACAATTGATAGAGAAAAGATACTAAAAGAAGTTAGAAGTGCTTGGGAGAAGTATGGGTTTGACAATCCTGAGTGGATTGCAAAACAGCCAGGGTGGTATTTAAAATCATCAAACGTAGGTATCGACAAGTGGTGTGAATGGGCATCTAATATGTGGGATGAAGTTCCTGCATTCCTTGATGAGACTTTCCCGGGATGGGAGTGTTTTGAAGCTGAAGAAATGTTATATGAGGAAGTTGATAATAAAGATTTAAACTTCAAGGGATATATCGACGGCATTATTAAGGTACCCAAGAAACGGGGTGAGGGGTACAACTACTGGATTATCGACTGGAAGACAGCAGGCTCTTACGGTTGGCGCCGTGACAAAAAGCAAGATATTCTAATGACTGCTCAGCTAATACTATATAAACATTTTTGGTCTAGAAAACACTCTGTTCCACTTAAAGATGTCAGATGTGGTTTTATTCTTTTGAAGAGGGGCGGTAAAACAGGCAGCATCTGTGAGCTGGTAACAGTATCTGTAGGGCCTAAGGCATTAGAAAAAGCAAACAAGATTTTAAATAACATGATTTCTGCTGTCAGACGGAAAATGTTTCTTAAGAATAGAAATTCATGTACTTATTGCCCGTATAAGAACACAGCACACTGTGTTTAAAATTTAACTGATTTATCATTATATGATAATATCACAATTACCTAATCACAAATAAATAAAGAGGACCATGGTTTTGGAAGTAAAAAGAAAAAAGAAGGTATTAGTACTATCAGATCATGCGCTATCAACTTCAGGCGTAGGCTGTCAGACACGTCATCTTTTAAATGGTTTAATTCAGAAAGGCGACTGGACATTTAGGCAGTTTGGTGCTGCGCTTAAACACACAAGTTATGATACAGTCGTAGTAAACGATGACTTAATTATTAAGCCTATTGATGGTTTTGGTTCACCAGAACTAATCAGGGTTGCAATGGCAACTGAAAAGCCAGATGCTATTCTTATTTTTACTGACCCTAGATTCTTTATTTGGTTATTTGAGATGGAAGATGAAATCCATCAAATGTGTCCAATAGTTTGGTGGCATGTCTGGGATAATCGACCCACACCAAGATTTAATGACACACTATATCAGTCAACTGATCTTTTAAACTGTCATTCTTATCTGACATATGAGATGTGTAAAGAAAACTTTCCAGAAAAGACAAATTTCATACCTCATGCAGTACCTGAAGATATTTTCCATCCTTTATCTGATGAACTTATTATTGAAAATAAAATTAGTCTCTTAGGCGAAGATAAAAAAGATGGTTTTGTTGCAATCTGGGTAAACAGAAATGCTAAAAGAAAGAGACCAAGCGACTTACTTATTTCTTGGAAAGAGTTTCTAGACAATTTAGAAGAAAAGCATGGTCATAGAAATGCGACGCTTATAATGCATACAGAACCACTTGACCCAGAAGGTCCCAATCTATTTATGGTAGCTGAGGAGCTAGGTATAGCAGATCAACTTGTTTTTTCTAGAGATCGTCTTGAGTTTGACAAGATGAACATACTGTATAATATTGCAGATATCTGTATTAATTGTAGTTATGCTGAAGGTTTTGGACTCTCAACATTAGAAGCTATGCAAACAGGTACGCCCATCGTTGCAGTTAAAACGGGCGGCCTGACAAGACAGGTGGTCGATCATCGTGACGGCACCGAAAATGGTGTCGCTGTTGATGTTGATTTACAAACCCTTGTAGGTAGTCAACAAGTACCTTATATTTACGAAGATTACGCTTCTTCTGAAAGTCTAGCCAACGCATATATGAAAATCTATGAGATGTCTAAAAAAGACCGTAAAAAGTTAAGTGTAAAAGTAAGAGAATACGCAAATAGTGAATTTAATATTAATCAAACCATTGACTTATGGCACGAAGCGCTAAGCGACTGTGTCGATAACTGGCAAGAAAGATATCAGGCATACGACTGTACAACATTCTAGTACGTCTTGGGAAATTAATTTATGAAAAAGAAAGTTTTAATTCGGGCACCTCTCTTAACAGTAAGTGGGTATGGTGTACATTCTCGACAAGTTTTTAAGTGGCTTTTATCTAGAGAAGATTTTGATGTAACAACACATGTTGTTAATTGGGGTACAACAAGTTGGATGGTCAATCCAGAATTTGAAAATGGTATTGTGGGTGAGGTAATGAAAAGATCAAACCCAGGACCAGACAAATTTGATATATCATTCCAGGTACAACTCCCTGATGAGTGGGACACTAATTTAGCAAGTTTTAATGTAGGCATCACAGCAGGTGTTGAGACAGATTTATGTAATCCTGCTTGGATTGAATGTATTAATAAGATGGACCTTGTTATCGTGCCATCAACACACGTTAAACAAACTTTTGAACGAACTGGTGTTATCACAACAAAGATAGAAGTTGTACATGAAAGTTTTCATGAGCAAATTGAAAATTCTAAAAAAGTCAAGCTTGATCTAGAGATTGACACAAATTTCAACTTTTTACTTGTAGGTCAATTTACTGCAGACACAGCAGAATCTGATAGAAAAAATATTTTCAATACCTTAAAATGGATGTGTGAAGCTTTTAAAGATGATCCTGACGTAGGCGTCATTATTAAAACTAACCATGGAAAAAATACAAAAATAGATAAGTCCATAACTAAAAAATTAATTAGTGATGCTTTAACACAAGTTAGAAAAGGACCGTACCCAAAAATTCATTTACTTCATGGGCATCTAACCGGAGATGAGATATCTTCTCTATATATAGACCCATCTGTTAAAGCATTTATTAGTCTAACAAGAGGCGAAGGTTTTGGTTTACCGCTACTAGAGGCAGCAGCAAGTGGATTACCGATTATTGTCACTAATTGGTCAGGTCACTTAGATTTTTTACAAAAGAAAAAATTTATACCAGTACATTATAAATTAGTTGATATTCCAAAATCAAAAATTGATAATCGCATATTTGTCGAAGGATCAAAATGGGCGGAGCCTCTTGAGAATGATTTCAAAAAGAAAGTCAAAAAATTTAGACATAATTATGAAATACCCGGGAATTGGGCTAAAAGTTTAATGGCAACTGTAAGACAAAATTTTTCACAGAAAAAAATATGTGAGTCATATAATTCTGTAATGCCCATAGGCACAAAAAAAACTAATGCGGCAAAGAGTGAGCGCTAAACATGATATTTAGTGGGCTCTTAGTTTATGCTATATTTTTAACATGCATACTATTCCTGTCCATCTTTTTTAATATAAAGTTTATAAGCGCAATCCTTAAAGTTCAAGACAGCGTCGAAGAGTCACTTGACATATTAGATCAAACATATGCCTCAGTAACTAAAATTTTAGGCAGGCCTGTTTTTTTTGACAGTGTAGAAGTTAGACAAGTTATAAGTGAAATTAATAAGTCTAGAGAATCAATTCTTTACGTAGCAAATGTACTAGGGCAAGTTGAAGTCGCTGATAAAGAAACCAACGAGGAGACATATTAGTGGCAATTGTTAGGAAAAAAACACGAAGAGTCAGAAGAAAAGGTGTAAAAAGAAATTTATATTTTAATGCAGACACTCATGCTGCAATAGTAAGATATCAAAATGAAGAAAGCACAGAGGTAAAATCAGATATTTATGTTGCAGATATACTTCCAGCATTTAATAAGCTAGTTGAAAATTTAATTTTTATTCATGGTTTTGCAAAGATAAACGGGTCATACGAAGATCTAAGAAATGACTGTGTTTCTTTTTTATACGAAACCCTTCATAAGTTTGATTCAACAAGAGGCACAAAGGCATTTTCTTACTTTAATGTAGTTGCAAAGAATTGGTTGATTATCAGAAGCAAACAGAAGATGAAGAGTAATCGTAGACACGTTAGTCTTGATGACCTCACTTCGTTAAGCATGGTAGATCAAAATAAAATTGAAAATCATAGCGTAAGCCCAGCCCAAGATTACAGAATAATCATCAAAGAGTCTAAAGAAAATCTTACTAAGATGATGATAGAAATTAGAAAAAAACTAAATAGTGATAATGAACTTGCTTGTATGGACGCTATCATTACTTTGTTTGAAAAAGTTGATGAGCTTGACCTGTTGAATAAGCGTGCAGTTTTTGTTTATATGAGAGACTTATCAAATTTAAATCCCAAACAGTTATCTATTGCTATGTCATCTATTAGAAAACACTATAGAGTGCTTGCCAAAAATGATGATTTTGATATATTCTTCTAGGAGAGGCACCCAATGACAAAAGCAATGGATGATGCACTTGATGCGATACAAGACAAGGAACAAAAAATAAATTCTTTTGGAGAGATATTAGATGGTCTTGATAACACAGCTGACAAGAAAAAGCTGTTATGGAAAGAAATCTATGAAAATGCTTTAACTGATAGAGAGAATGCTTACACACTATTTTCAGATCTCTTGCAACAGTCACATGGGAATGCTGCAAATCATGCAATGTTTGGAGCCACAATGGCAAAGTATCTTGAGCGAATGTCAAAATCAAATGATCAAATTCTAAGGCTAGCTGAGCTAATTGGTAAATCAGAAGAGCAGCAAGCAATAATTAACCCAGACGAAATTTTTGACAAGATTATAGAATGACTAATAAGAGTAAATTATGCCAACTTCTAGATTAACTAAAGTATTATATCAAGCAGTCGTCGTCGATGTATTTTCAAATCCAAGTCAGCTATCTGAAAAACAAAAAAATATTTTAAAGGGCAAGGTTGCAAATACTGACTATACCAGTAAAATGCCGAGAAATTCTATTGCAGCTGTTATCCTAGATTCAGATGGGACAGCAATATTGGATAGTCAGTCTGTTATTTTATATCCGTTTTTTTCTGGGCACTTGTCAATGCCCATCAAGCCAGGAGAACGGGTCTTTGTTATGTATGAAAATGCACAAAGCCCAGATAAGTCAGTTGGAAATGGTGTCTTAGGATATTGGATAACTAGGGTGCCTGCTAATATTGATATAGACGATATAAACTATACATGCATGGAACGTACGCCACCAATAGTAACTAAAACAGATAATATGAATGCTTTTGAAGGAACAACCCCAGAGGGCATCCCAAGTTTTCCTAACGGCCCAGGATCTGTTGAACAACAAATTTTTAAAAATAAAAGTGGTTTTGATGACATTGTTATGTCAGCCTATGCTTTTAGAAATGCTGCTGATACTCCTGAAGATTGGGAAGCAAAAGTAGATCAAGCTAGCCCATTAACTGCGGCTGAATTCACTGGTGAACCAATCCCTAGATACTCAAAAACATGCTCAGATCTATGTATACAAGGTTCAAATAATACACTTATAGCGCTTACAGAAGATCCTGCAACTAGAAAAGCAGGTTCCTCAGAAAGTGGATCAATAGACGGTGCGGGAACAATTGATATAGTTGCAGGAAGGGGTTTTGGTGCCCTGAATGCAGTTGTTCCAATTACTAACACTAGAGACTACGATGAAACTGATAAGAAAGTAGACGTTGCGACGAAAACAGAAGGTGAAATAGACTTTATAACTGATCTAAGCAGAGTATATGTCTCAATGAAGGCAAGCCCAGACACTGACTTTGGATTGATCTACTCACACACAACAGCAACAGCAGCTGTGGAAGTCCCGTCAATTGTTATCAAGTCAGACGAGATCAGACTCGTCGCACGTGAGACAGGCAGCGTGAGGCTTGTCAAGGAGGGGGGTCTCTGTGAGATCAGCATGCTCGCAGACAACACCATCGCCATGGACGCGTCAAAGATATATCTTGGGCATAATGGGTTCATAACAGGTGGTCTGGAAGGTCAACCCGTTATGAGAGGTGAATTGCTAGAGGCAGCACTTCACGATCTCGCTAATGCAATCAACGCTGCTGTAGGCGGGGCGGCTAATGCTTTTGGTTTACCTCTTCTGACAGCAGGAGCAGCAGCCACGGCTATTACATTATTTAAGGCAGACGTAACAAGCGCGCTTAGCGAAACTGTGTTTGTGAAGTGAGGAGGCAAAGATGTCATGTGATATTGGAATAATACCGCCCTTGCTTGGAGCATTTGCTATTGCCATAGACCCGCCTGAAATTGCCAAATTAGCTTTGGACTATGTTGCCAAAATACCTG
>TARA_R110001592_G_C13188747_1_pt1 | contig 11947 bp, 4 predicted proteins | sample TARA_R110001592 | Tara Oceans TARA_R110001592 (sample SAMEA4398387) | marine metagenome | biome: Polar Biome; feature: [SRF] surface water layer (ENVO:00010504); material: water (ENVO:00002006), including particulate matter (ENVO:01000060) such as... | depth 5 m
ATCCCCAATTAACCATGAGTGGTGCACTTATTATCTGAATTCGGGAGCTTTAATTCATTAGTACCTAAAAATTGGCTTACTGCATTTTTAGACTCTCGCAAAATTCAATATCCTGATGGACGCCCTTTATTCGCCTATCAGATAGATAATAAAGAGTTTGAACATATTGGTAATTGTTTAAGTTTTTCTGCTGCACTGAGTGCTGAGAATATTAATAAACGACTCCCTAATTGGGATGCACTTTTTGTACTTTATGCTTCATTATGGTGGCGAAGTAACTACCAAGGTGGGGCGTGGAGTTGGGAAAATATTTTAAGCTCTTTAGAACTATCACAGGATGAGTTTGGTCATAAAGTATTAAGATCTCTTGTAACCACCGGTTTAAAATATTGGAAGCGTGAACTGCTAATTAACTCTCAAGGTCGCCAGTTTTTGGGCACCATTATTTTTGAGGGGGGTATTCCGTTGGGTTTATTAACTCAAAATTCAAATTTTGATACTTTTTTAAAAGGAGTATTAAAAGACTCTATTGAGTTTGCAGGGGCAGGCCTAACCCCAACAGATTTTGCGTTACGTAGAAAAGATATGCTAGCTACTGCATATCAAAAAGAAGAATTTTTAATTTTAGTTGGCGAAGTTATAAATACAGTCATCAGCTTAAAATTGAATAACGGTTTGTCATCCCAACAAGATCCAGTTGCACACCTTGATAACGTTTTACCTAATTGGCGAACTTTATTTCCTATTTCTATCGAAGGACCTGAAGGAAATACTTTAATTAACAGCTTAATTAGGCAGTCTTCTAAAGTTAAAAAGAAAGCTAATGCGCCAATCTATCTAAAGCGCAGTTTGACATTTTCTAATCAATCTTGGGCGCTTGGTAATGAGGTTTATTTTCCAAAAACAATTTTGGAGGAAGATTTACAAGAATTCTGGCAGGTTGTTCAATGTGGAAACAAGATAGACATTATTGCCAGTAATGGCGGCAATAAAGTCAATTTGGCAGTATTAACATTGTATCGCAGTGGTGAATTCCAAGTTTCGCCATTAGTAAAAAGCTTGCCTGAAAGTAATAGTCCAGAGGATTGGTTACTTTGCTTTTATCGTAAGGGTAAAGCAATTTCTGAGTTATTGCCTCTTAAAGGGGGGGAAGCTATTGAGCCTGACTTACCGTTGGGTTTTGAACTAAACCAAAGTCAGCAGTGGACATTGGTTTGCCAAGGAAATGTAAGTACCACAAAAGACAAGCTTAGAGTGGTATTACCTGAACTCATTGACCCAGCTAGATTTGGTCAAGTGAAACTTGGTGAGTTACCTGGTAGTCGCTCGATCATTGAATTAACCGATAATACAGATCTACCTCTTGATGGTAACGAAATCTACCATTTCAAAGTAAAGTCGGAAAATCCAGCTAATAATAACATCGTTTACCGTATGTGGTCAGACAGGACCTTGACGCAAAAAAACTCTTCAAATGCGGTATTTTTAGGCTTTCCCAGCATAACCAAGATAATTGCTGGTAGCTTGCTATTAAATGTCGAAAAAAGCACTGTTTTTTGGCGAGTGCGTGGTGGCGCTTGGCAGTTTGATTTAAATAAAGCTATGGGTTTAGTCGATATAGCGGTAATTGATGACGGTAAAATTGTGTACCGCAAAAAAGTTGTCGTTCTGCCAAAGGATCTCAATGTTTCATTCAAAAGTCATACTGAGCAATTTAATCGCGGAGAAATATTTTTTAACTCAGCATTAATTCGCTCTGTCTCAGCACAATTAAATGAAAGAGTAATTCAGGGCGAAGAAGTAAATGGGGTAATTTGTTTAGATGTTTGTTCGGATGAGCCTCAACATCAACTTAATGTGACCTTAGATTTAATTGGGAGTGCTAATCCAATTAATGTCGAATTTCCATTCCCTTCTTCCGGGGCACGTTTCATGCGTGTTGATGGTGTCAACCTTAAAGATGGCATGTTAGTTACACTTAGCGAACTTAATTCCATTATGTTAGATGTTCAACATAACGATCCCACCGACGTCCCACGATATTCCCTTGACCTCAAATTGCAATCGAATGATAAAACTTCGTTGTTAAACAAAGCTCAGAGTAGCGTGAAACTGATTTTGGAGTCACAACAATTAAGCGACGGTTTAAACCTCCAGTTGCCTTTAATAGATAAACAATTGCACATTAAACGCTTGTTTGCGCTGTCTGAAGATTTAGATGCCCACATTAAAGTAGCTATTCGAAGGGGATCGGACGTACTCGCGCATTTTGATGTTGTGCGTTATTCATTAACATTAGATTCAGAGGAGACTGCTAGCGGAAGGGTACTGTACTTAATTGGCTTAGAAGGTAATTATGATAACGTTGAAAATTGTAATTATCCTGATTTGATTGTTAAGGCTTTACATTATCCAGAGGAGCGCGGATTTGTAGTGCCTAGACATGAAGTTGCTGGTATAAAAACTGACCAATGGCTGCTTCAAAACTTGTCTAAGCATAATGGCCCTTGGCTAGTTTATGAGCCACAGCTCAACTCAAGGATAAGACCAAAGTTAATTTTTGTGACTCATCCATATCATGAAAATAGTAGCGATGAAACAAAGGGAAGCCCCCTCAGGGAAGCTATTTGTGAAGGAACACATCAAGCACGTATATTTAAGTTAGATAACGCGATTCAAAATTTAGTTGATGATGATAAACATCCTGATTGGTCTCTAATTGATGCCTACATCAGTAGTTTCAATACTTTGCCTCTTACCACTTTTGATCTGTGGGATCGCTTTATTAAGAACGAATATGCTATGGCTGACTTATATTTTCGCTACATTGACGACCCAACAAAGTCACTTTATATAGATAATTTTGCCGAAGAACTTCCATTTTTATGGGAGAGCATAAGTGCAAACGCATGGAAGAGTTCTTTTTCCAAGAAAAAGAACCTGCTGAGTGAAAAATTAGCACCATACGAGAATGGCCATACAATGTTAGTTGAGCTGTGCTTGAAGTGGTTAAAATCTCTCGGGGAAACTGGGGTAACAAGCCTCACAATAGTTAAATATTTAAATCACCAAGTTTTAGGTAAAGTTGATGACTTATTTTCCGTGTTTAAGACTGATGGTGCAATTGAGATAGCAAACAACTTTTTAATGGCAAAAGTTGAGGACTCGCATTATCAAAAACTAGTTCGTAGCAACTCGGAGGAAAGTTGGCCTTCTTTAGAGGATGAACTTTCCACAAAATTAACGGTAGATTGTGACCCTAAAGTTATGAAATTATTACAACTCATAGTCAGCGATTTACCGCCTTGGCGCAGTTCTGTCGTATTAACCCCTCTTTTACTCGGCATTATGCAAGCCAATAAAAACCATTCAGCTCTTATTACCTCAGGTATAGATGTACTTAGCTTAAGAAACATCATGCATTTTGACCCAGAGTGGTTTGCAACCGCCTATCTTGTGGGTTTTTCATTTGCAATAGGACAGTTAAATAATCATGAATAAAAGCTATTTTACATCGTTAACTAATGATTTGGTTGAGCGTTCTGCTAACTCAGTCATTGGCTTATTAAATATTGCAAATGCGCCTTTAACTAAATTCTTAAAAAATAAATTTGTTTCTTCGCCTGGTGAACAAGGTTGTTTCTTAGGTGATCCTGTATTTGAGGGTAAATTCGGCTGGAAAGAATCTGATGTAAATATGCAAGAATTAGCCGGAAATTTACTATCCCCTACTTTAGTTCAAGCAATGGCGAACCCACCAAAAGAATTAAGTGGCGAGTATACATTTGACTCTAGTTTGAGTCCTTATACTCATCAAGTTACTGCTTGGCAAAACTTGCTCCAAAAAGAACCAAAATCAGCCATTGTTACCAGTGGTACCGGATCAGGGAAAACCGAATGTTTTCTTGTTCCTGTTTTGAACAGTTTACAAATACAAGCAGAGCAAGGAAATGGCTTACAAGGGTGTCGGGCTTTGTTTTTATACCCTTTAAATGCGCTGATAAACAGTCAAAGAGACCGCCTGAGGGCTTGGACCCACGGCCTTGATAAGAAAGTGCGTTTTTGCTTATACAACGGTGAAACACCTCTTCAGCCGCAAAGGAAACAATCAGACTATCCAAGAGAAGTCGACAATCGGAAAGATTTGCGCGCTTATGTGCCCCCCCTTTTAGTGACGAATGCGACCATGCTTGAGTACATGTTAGTCCGTAAAGATGACAAGCCAATTATTGAGCAATCTAAAGGGAAGTTAGAATGGATAATTCTCGATGAAGCTCATACTTATTTAGGATCTCAGGCGGCTGAACTTTCCTTGTTGCTAAGACGCGTTGTATCTTCGTTTGAAGTGGATCCTAAAAATGTTCGGTTTATAGCCACGTCAGCCACAATTGGTGGGAAAGATAGTCAAAAAGAATTACAACAATTTTTAGCTGATATAGCAGGAGTCCCCCTAGAGCAGGTGATCGTAATTGGAGGAGAAAGAGAGTTTCCAGCGTTAAATACGCATCAAAAAAACAATCAAAAACTCAGTGAGCTTGAAAATATAGATTGTGAAAACGAGCTATCAGAAGACCGTTTTGCAGCGCTTAGTGCAAACGAGGCATCATTAAAACTGCGACGTCACTTTGTTAAAAACGATCCTCCAATAGCCTCATTAACAGAAGTGTGTGCAACCCTTTTCGGTGGCAGACAATATTCAAACGAACAGCGCATCCATGCTTTGCGTTGGTTGGATATTTGTTCAGGAACCAGTAGAGCGTTAGGGGATGGACGAGAAGATACTTATTTGCCCTTAAGAGTGCATTTATTCCATACAACTATGGCAGGTTTATGGGTATGTATTGATAAAAAATGTAAATATAAATCTGCTTTATTGAATGATCCTAAGTGGCTTTTTGGTAGCGTTTATTTTGACAGAAGAGAAAAATGTGATTGTGGCGCTCCCACATATGAATTAAAAATTTGTAATGATTGTAGTGATGTTCATCTGCATGCTAAAAGGCTTTCAAATGGAAAGTTGGTTTTGATTGATGATCTCGAAAGTGATGATGATTTCTCATTGGAAATAGATACCTCTCAAGAAGAGTTAGATATAGAAGACAATGAAAATTTTGAAGTGCGTGAAGCCAAAATCATTGATATAGGCAAGGTTATAATTTCGGGACGTGCAGGTAACCAATCCATCTCCGAGAAAATATCACTATCAACTAGAGATCTAGATAGTGATGAGACTGATGCCTTAACCATATATCTGAATCAGTCTATAGATACTCCTGTTCGTTGCCCTTCCTGTAATGGTCCAAACAATCGGGATTTCTTATTTAGGCCCGCCAGACTAGGCGCACCTTCTCATATTGCTACGGCAGTACAAACGTTATTAGAGTATGCCCCAGAAGGCAAAGGAGAAGAGGCTCAAGGTCCATTTGACGGTCGCCGTATCATAACATTTACTGATAGTAGACAAGGTACTGCACGTATTGCTGCGAAACTCCAACAAGATGCTGAGCGCAATAGGGCGCGAACCTTAATTTATCATCACCTCTTGCGAGAACAAATTGGGGCGAAAGGTGACCAAGAAAAAATCGGTAAAATTGAAAGTCAATTAGCTACTTTAAGAGCAGCTCAACTTACACAACCTGATTCAATGAAAGCAAGCTTCGACAGCATGATTGAGGATAAGTTAGTTGAATTAGCAAAATTTGCTGGCGATACAGTTGTAACAATTTCGTGGCTAAATTTAGAAGCTAGTTTGGCCAATGGCGAGAAGTCAATTTCGAAATGGATGTTTGACGTATATCGCAATCTAGCACCAAACGTTTTTACAAGTGAAGTAGGCTCAAATTTAATTGCCAGAATGCTTTTAGAGCGCGAGTTTCTTCGTCGACCCAGAAGAGCAAATAGTTCAGAAACAATGGGTTTAGTTAAGCTCAATTACCCGAGACTAAATAAAGTAGTAGATCTCCCCCTAGAACTAAGAGACAAGAAAACACTTGAGAGTTGGCACTGTTTTTTAAAGATTTGCTTAGATTATTTTGTTCGAGGTGAGTTAGCCGTAGAGGTTGCTCAACAGACCAGAAATTGGTTGGGAGAAAAAATAAGACCTAAAGAGCTTAATGCCATTGTGGGATTAAATCGCAAAGATGCTGGTTGGACTGTTGTTTGGCCAAAGTTTGCGAGACACGCAGGTCGTTTACCAAGATTAGTCAATTTATTAAGAGCCTGGCTACAACTGGACGTAGAAACGCCAGCCAATCAAATGTTAATTAGTAATTTACTTAAACAAGCTTTTGAAATATTAAAAAGTGACAAAGTTGGAATATTTACTAAGACCGGAGAAGGGAATTTTATACTAGAACTAAGAAAGCATGTGGAATTTTCCCTGGTAACTTCCGCATGGAGATGTCCCATTACAAATAATGTATTAGATACTACGCTTGATGGAATTACTCCTTATCTACCCTCTGATGCTGATCCTAAAAACTATGTTTGTGACAAAATTTCTATTCCCACCTATGACTCACCCTTTGGCAAAGGCGATACACGAGCAGAGCAACTGATAGAAGCAAATAAGTGGCTAAAAAACAATTCTGATGTAGAAGCATTACGTACTTTAGGAGTATGGAGTAACTTGAACGATAGAATTGTAGAGCAGGTTCCTTTTGTTCGATCCGTAGAGCATTCAGCCCAATTATCTGGAACCAAATTACGCCAGTATGAAGATGAGTTTAAGAAAGGGAAATTGAATATACTTTCTTGTTCAACGACCATGGAGATGGGGGTCGATATCGGTGGAATTTCTGTTGTTGCCATGAATAACGCTCCTCCTCATCCAGCAAACTACTTGCAACGTTCTGGTCGGGCCGGACGTCGGGGAGAAAACAGAGCAATAGCGTTTACTCTTTGTAAGCAAAATCCACATGGAAATTTAGTCTTCTCTAATACCAAATGGCCTTTTGTGACACCTACAGCAGTCCCAAATGTTTCCTTTCAAAGTAGAGTGCTAGTACAACGTCATGTAAATGCTATGAGTTTGTCCTTATTTTTAAATACCCATTTGGCAGACCACGACCTTATCAAGTTAAATTGTGTTGCTTTTTTTGGTGGTGCTGAGGATCAAACGGTAGCACCGGTTGAAAGACTTCTTGATTTATTAAACAGCGGTATTAACTCATGGCCAAATAACTTTAAAGAAAAACTATTACGATTAGTAAAAGGAACCTGTTTAGCGAATATTGCAGCCGATGTTCTTCTCATTGCTTCGGCAACCGAGTTAAAAAAAGTTAGTGATAAGTGGCTTTTAGGTAGAGATCGATTAGTAACTGAAAAAAATGGGTTACTTGGAGGAGATAAACGCGCTGAAAGAGCAATTTCTATTCAATTGACAAGAATAGAATGCGAATATCTACTAAGAGAATTAGCCACAAACGGCTTCTTGCCTGGTTATGGTTTCCCAACTCATATCGCTAACTTCAATACGATCAATATATCGCAGTTAGCAACTGCTGAACGCGATAATGAGAAAACAAAAAATAACCAAATGAACCGCCACAGAATTGATAATAAAATGATGGCGAGGGATTTTCCATCTAGGGATATGGTGGCTGCCATTCGCGAATTTGCACCAGGTGCCGAGGTAGTCATTGATGGTCAAGTATTTAAATCTGGTGGGATATTACTTAACTGGAAGGCCCCCTCAGATCAAGATAAAGCGAGAGAGCCTCAGGGATTTAAATATGCTTGGCGGTGTCATTCTTGCGGGGCTAGCGGTTCGACTCATATACTCGCTGAAAGTAAGTTGTGCTCTGAATGCGGTAGTGAAATATATAGCAAAAATTCTAAAACATTCACTGAACCAAATGGCTTTGCTGTAGATATTTATGAGGCAACACACAATGATATATCTCGCCCTAAATACCTACCAGTAAGGGAACCATGGATTACAGCCAATGGAGCGTGGGTTAACCTAATCAAAGCTGATTTAGGGCGATTCAGAACTACAAATGATGGACATATTTTTCACTTTAATGATGGTAATGAAAACCAAGGTTACTCGATATGTTTGGAGTGCGGTCGAAGTGAAGCATCTGCTACGCACGAATTTAGTCAGTTTGCCAGCAAAAATGGTCATAAACGATTGCGTGGAGGTAAAAATGAAGGTTCATCAATATGTCCAGGAAGTGATGACGATTGGAAAATAAAGCAAAACGTTAGTTTTGGGTGTGAAGACCGCACCGATATTTTAGAGTTACAATTAAAGGATCCGATAACTGGCGTATTTATGAATGATAGGGAGGTTGCTTTATCTATTGGAGTAGCATTAAGGCAAACAGCAACCCAAAGACTTGGTATTTCAGAAGAAGAGGTCGGAATATCGGTCTCACCTACGAAAGTTCGCGATATGGAGACCCAATCGATCTATCTTTTTGACCGCGCGGGTGGTGGTGCCGGATTTATGTCGTCAGTAGCGCAGGAAATTCCACTTCTAATAAAGCAAGCTGCAATTAGATTAAACTGCTCTGCAAACTGTGAAACATCTTGTCATCATTGTTTACTGAGTTATGACACTCAATTTCAGGCTAAATATCTCAACCGTAAAAAAGCGCTCGATTTCTTGAATAGAAATTGGCTAAATTTATTAGACCTGCCTGTAGAGGAGCAATTATTTGGTGAATCAACTGTGCTTGAAACTAGGCCTTTGAGAGCAGCTATAGCGGAAAGTATATTAAAGTCGAATTCACCTAAATTAAGGTTATATCTAAAAGGTAATGTCAGTGATTGGGATGTGACTCAACCAGAATTTAAGAAATTCATAATGCAACAGTCGCTAAATGGATGTTCCGTTGAACTAGCTTTGTCTGATCAACTACATAATGAACTAAATGTTGAAGTGATTGAGCAACTGACGTCATACACTCAGGCCAATATTTTATCGCTAGTAAAATACACTAAGAAGAAAAACACGTTAATTGAATTGCAATCTGGTGAGCTTTTAACGACATGGGGCTGTCGTGATTTAACGTCAACAGCAGGGGTACCAGGGGAATATTTCTTTGAATCCTCTGATATTTCACCTGTAGTGCGTTCTGATCAAGCTGATATGATGGCGTCACTTCCAATTGTGATGTTTGAGAGTAAAGAAATTGCAACGGAAAACACAGCTACAACTAATGCCTATGAAATAGAGTTAAAAACTCAGTTAAATGGCAGTATAAATGGCTTTGGCGAGAGGTTTTGGCAACTATTAGATACTGAATCTAAAACAATTCAATATAATCTAAATTACGAGTATAGTATTACCAAAATAAGTTACTACGACCGCTATTTAAATACCCCCTTAATGGTAGCGTTATTAGCGGAAATAATAGAAAGTTTGCGAAACAGCGCCTCTCAGTGGGATTCTCCCGAAATATTGATTCATTCTGCTTCACCTTCGTTACCGAAATTTACTTCCACTAAACTTTGGAATAATTTCAATAGTGCTGATAGCAGAGACAAAGCAATTGAATCGACCCTCGAATACTCAGATATTAAAGCTTACGCTTACACTAAGGAGAAACATAAATTACCTCACTACAGAAGATTAGAAATTGAATATTCTAATGGTGAAAAATTATTAGTGAGGTTTGACCAAGGTTTGGGGTATTGGGGAGTAGATCGTAGTTATCGCGTACCCAGTTATGAATTGCTTTTTGATTTTGACATGGTTGGAAGTTGTATGGGTGAAAAGATCGCTGAATTTAAAATGAAAATATCTAATGAAAGTGAACATCATGGGACACAAATTGTTATAAAACATGAAAGGTAAATATATAGCGATAGAAAATTTCAAGACAATGTGAAGTTTTATCTGGCTTTGGTTTAATATTACTTGACCACTAAAAATACGTAATCTCACCTGTTAGAGATGATAATCACACTTGGCTTTTGATGATAGGATAAAAATATTTAGTTAACCCTAAGCACATTTTGTAAATTTTTGAGAATTAAAATTCATATACATTATCGGGTAGGCGGCGGTATCTTACCTCCAGCGCTCACAACACACAGCATGCGGCACCGATCAGGGCTTTAGACTTACTTTTGACGGCACCAACCCTCTGCGTCTATGTGGCGTTTTAAATCAATCAAATAGCATCAGTCGAGATAACTTGATCAGTGTTTAAAAAAGCTTAAGGGTATTTTATTTTATGCACCTGCTAACGTGGCAGAATAGGGCCGATTAAATTTCTTAAAAGAAGTAATATTAAGACAGGCTAAACAATACGCTAAATCATATTTTGCGTGACACTGGGATAGGGACTTTATGAAAAATTCTATTTTAAGGGATGCCTTAATTTCTGTAGGGTTAAACCGTACACCAGTGCAAATGAAAGGAAACTCTTTTCATTATTGCTTTAAAGGAAATTCGACAAGCAAGACATTGTTAAATCAAGGTGGATTATTAGGCTACGATAAATTAAACAACGTAGGATTTTCAACTTTTCAGGCTGTCTTAGACTCATCTCAATATGTTCAATTAAAGTCATTGTTATCAAAAGAACCTGATATTTACTACCTGAGAGATAAAAGCAGTTACTGGCTATTTTTTCCGATTAAACATGACAGTGAAGCAAAAAAAAATATACAAGACCAGATTAATTCAAACCTAATCAAGAAGAAAAATAAGGAGCGAGGTCACAATGATAGTCTAGATATACAGTTATTAAGTGATGAGAAAATACGCAAATTCCCTAAAGAATATGTTGTAAGTAGTGAAGGATTTGAAACTTTAGAATTGCTCAAAAAATCAGCTGACTTCTGGGCGCTTACTTTTAGTCAAAGCGATTTATCTACAACAGTAATCGAAGTATTTAAATCAAAGGATGGCTTATTTAGGCTTTGTAAGAAAAAGCCACACTCTTCTCCAAGTAAATCTACAAAGCCATCAGTCTCGCATGCTAACAAGGAAAATAACCAAATGTTTTTTGTGAGGCTGCGCAAAAAAGGATTCTCTTCTAAATACGATAACAGGATTGCAGATTTATTAAGTGTCATTAATGATATAGAAAATATTAGAGATGTTCGGGTGTTTAAGGAAAGACTTGGAATTCCGGTGGTAGCCTTAAATGGAAGGCTGGGTAAAGGGGTCCATAAGGGGATCAATAAATTTTACAAAATAAATGAAAAAAGTATTAGTAGGAAAATTTCATTCATAGAAATGTTACTTCAAATTAATGTGGATGAGATTAACAGGGAGTACTCCTTATTAGAGTCCATTAAAAACAAAAAAAACAATGGAACAGATGCCCAATCTATATTAAAGGTAAGGAAAGCATTGCCTAAAATCGGGCTTGGTTTAGAAAGTAATTTCAAGCCAGAAAGAATAAAAATACAGGATATTAAATTGGATGAAAGAACTAAGGCTAAACATGATAAACACATTATGTACACTGCTGGTTGGTCTTTGAATGGGGCATTTACCAAAGAGTGATCGAGGTAAACGATGATTTAGTTATGCTTAATGAAGAAATTTTTATTAAACGCTTTGAACAATACAGCGAACTAAAAGTGTTTGATGTCGCTGATTCAGCCATAATAACTTTTGAAGGCTAGGTTTTCTTTCCATGAGCGTAAAACAGAGACATAGTTTGGCCTAATTGCCTAGGAAAGTTTGGATGCATTTAGTGGTTTAAAAATAAATCACTGATATTTACAAATTAAGCAAATATCTGCACTGCTTTAACACTGGTTAACAAAAAATTAATAGAGAATTACATGGAACAGTTCACGCCATTTTTAGATTTAATTAATTACTTTGCTAACGAGTTTGATTATGAGCAATCGAACTGGTACAAGATTACAAAAACACTCATCAACAAATAATGGCAAACCCCACTTCAGACTCCAGTTTGGTGATCTACCCCCCAGTTTCGTAGACACTTAACTTGCCTGTGAATATGTATTTTCA
>TARA_R110001592_G_C13188743_1_pt1 | contig 11945 bp, 10 predicted proteins | sample TARA_R110001592 | Tara Oceans TARA_R110001592 (sample SAMEA4398387) | marine metagenome | biome: Polar Biome; feature: [SRF] surface water layer (ENVO:00010504); material: water (ENVO:00002006), including particulate matter (ENVO:01000060) such as... | depth 5 m
AATAAATGCATTGTCCCTGTTTTTGCAAAAGATAATGAAGTTACTATTTCCCATTATGGATTTATAAACTCCGTTAAAGAAGTAGTTGAGTCTGTCTATTCTGATATTAATGTAATAACTCCCTTAATAAGAGCTTCACATCAAATAAAAGGTAGAATACCTAGTGCAATTGGTAAACCTGTTAAGGAGTTGTTAGAACACGAAAAAACTATTTATTATGAACGAATGGCTTTTATGATAGAAATACCAAATAAGCAAGTAGTAGTTAATGATCAAATATTAAACCTCACAATTGGCGGGGTTAGAGCATATAATCAAGAAAATTTATTTTCTAAAAAATCAATTGAGAGGTTTAAAGTTTTTATTGGTTACAAAAATACGGTATGTACAAACTTGTGTATTGCAACGGATGGACTACAATCAGAAATAAGAGTAAGTAGTATTCCTGAGTTACAGGAATGTATTTATAATTTAATTCAGGGTTATAACCAAGAAGCGCATTTAGGTGTTATGGAGAGAATGAGTAAGTTTCAGTTAAGTGAACAGGAGTTTGCTCATTTATTAGGGAAAATGAGAATGTATCATTTTTTAAGTAAAGAGGAAAGAAAAACTAAATTTCCTTTACAGCTTACAGATTCTCAAATAGGTATAATAACTAAAAATTATTTTACAGATAAGAATTTTAAAAGAGCAAGTAATAAGATGATAAATCTTTGGCAAGTTTATAATTTATTTACAGAGGCAAACAAGTCATCTTACATTGATACTAATTTAGAAAGAAATGTCAGTGCGTATGAGTTTATCCAAATGCTAGGTTTTTATAGAGAAAATGGACAGAATAATTTCTTTAATCATATAATTATATAGCTTTTTTACTAATAAAGTGTAATTCTAAACTGATGAAATGAATGATAAAGAATTAGCGGAATTTTTAAAATATATTTCTCCTTTTGAAATTTATATAGTTAATAGAGAAAATGAATTAGAGTGTGTAAAGTGCCCTTTTAAAGCTAAAGTAAAGTACAATATTGGGGTTTTAGTAAAAGATGAAATTGTTTTAGTGGATAAAGTAAAAATTACAAAAGATTTAATTTCAGTTTACGTGATTAGAAATCAATCTTACTATTGCTATCATTTTGTGATAATTTAAAAATAATGGGAGTCTATGTTGTATTTTGAATATTGAAACTTTTGAGACTTTTCCTCCGTTATCAAAGAAATACTGAAAAAGTAATCTAGATTATACACAACATATTTATAATATTACTAATATGTTGTGTATTTTTATAAAAAAAACTTGTCGGACTTGACGAGATAACTTCTAAACTTTTTACTCTATGAAAAAAATATTAACTTTTGAAGATGTATTAAATTCTAATAACTTTTTAAAATTACAAAATACTTTTAAATCTTATGATAATAAAAGTAGTAGAATTGATAATTATTTTAAAGCCCCACAAATTGATGATTTTAATATTGTATTCGGAGGAATAAATACAGAAACAGGAAAAAATGTGCTAGTAGAGGAGTTTTTTTACAAAGATTATCTAATTGAAAAAGTGAAATCTATTAATGATTTATATTTATCAGACTTTAATCGTAATTATAAGAAATTAAAATTATCCAATGGAAACATTAGTCTGTATTATAGACAGAAAAAAGAAGAATTAATTTCTTATTTTGAATTACTTGATTCTTCCACTTATTTACCTATCGTAATTAAAGAATCAATTGAGTTTCAGTTAAATTTGTGTTTAGAAAAAATTCAAGATATAAGTTTAGACGAAGAGTTGTTTTTGGGAGATAAATTGAATTTTAAAATAATTAGACAAGATGTACTTGTTTTATTTTATCTATTGAGAGAAAAAGGACATATAAAATGGCACAGCAATTCAGAACTGAAAGTGATATTAGAAAACAACTTTATGTCATACGATATTCAGGAAAAAAAATATGTAAACTTCAAAGTAGGTAAAAGTGTTTTTTCTGATTTTAAGAACGGTAATAGACCAATAAATCAATCCATTGAGAGATTAAAGAAAATTTTTTTGGGAGATAATTTCTTTGATATCACTTAGCTTAAGCAGGGGTGCATCATTTAGACCCCTATAAATCCTTCCTTTCAAACGTATTTTTGCATTAGCACAGGATAAAACTGTCTTTTAAACACTTGCTATAAAAATTTAACAGCAAGTTAAAAATAGTTATTCCCTGCTAAAAATGAATATGAATTAATTTATAATAATTATGAATAATGTAGAAAACCCATTTTGGGGAAATGAGGAAGGAAAGCTAAAAATATCAAATTCAGAATTATTGAATTTCTTAGGGTCAAATGGTTTTGTAAGGTTAAAATTGTCACCAACAAACTATTTATTAGTAAAAAAAAAAGATAATAGAATTAGATTGTCATCAGAAGAAGAGATGATAGCATTTGTTGGGGATTATTTAATAAGTAAAAAGGAAGAGAAAGTTTATGAGGTTTTTGTTAAAAGTGTTGGTCAATATATATCAATTAAAAAACTAAGCTTTTTACCAGAGCATAAACTGCCTGAGGATAGGGATTCTAAAGATACAGGTGTTTTTTATTTTGAAAACTGCTATTGTTTGGTATCTAAAGAAGGTATAGAGGTAAAAGACTATAATACTTTACCCTATGTTATTTGGGAGAATAGAATAATAAATTGTTGTTATGGTAGAAGTGAGTCATCTAATATTGGTCAATTTGAACAGTTTTGTAAAAACATTACTAAAAATGATGACTCACGTTTTTTAACTTTAAAAACTATATTAGGTTATCTACTTCATAGAAATAAATCAAGAGGAGAAGCAAAAGCGATTATTTTATATGATGAAAATATGTTACTTGATAACAAAACTAATGGAGGAACTGGTAAAACATTATTATCCGATGCTTTATCACAAGTGAGAGATTTAGAGTTGTTTGATGGTAAATCTATTAAAGCAGAAAGCTGGTTTAAAAATCAACGTATAAATTTAACAACAGATGTAATTACTTATGATGATTTAAACAAGTATACAAGTTTAGAAATGTTTTATTCTATGATTACTACTGGGGTTGAGGTAGAAAAGAAAAGGAAAGATGCATTTTATATTAAATTTGAAGAGTCACCTAAAATTGTTATCACATCAAACTACCCTATAAAAGGACCTGGAGGTTCTTCGGATGAGAGAAGGAGATTTGAATTTGAGGTAGCCAATTATTACAATGCTGATTTTACACCAGAAGTTGAATTTGGGAATAGGTTCTTTAATGAAGATTGGGGTATAAATGAATGGCAAAAGTTTTATCATTTTCTAATGGAATGTTTGATGGAATACTTGAATATTGGTTTAAAAAAATCACCATCAATAAATTTTGAAAAGAAGAAATTAGAGATGAATACTTCTAAAGAATTCTTAGAGTTTGCGGATAATTTTTTAGAATTCAATTGTTGGGAGGATAAAAGAGAAGCAGAAGAATTATTTAGAGATTGCTTTCCTGATAGCAATATTTCTCCGCATATGTTTAAAAAATACTTGGAAGAATACTGTTCTGTAAATAAAGCAGAGTTGAAGATTAAATCAACTGGAGGTAACTATTTGTTTAATATGAATAAAATGTAAAAGATGATGAAGAAAGTAGTTTATAAAGTAACAAATAAGGAAACTGAAGAGGTTTACATTGGTATAACCACGAAATCTATAGAAGACAGGAAAAAAGACCATTTAAAAAAGTCTAAAAATGGTAAAAGTTATGCATTTCAGAATGCTATTGCTACTTATGGAGCAGAAGCTTTTAAATGGGAGCAGATTGATACAGCAGTCACAACAAATGAATTAGCTCAAAAAGAGAAAGAATATATTTTAGAATATAATTCAAAAGAGCAAGGGTATAATTTAGATGGTGGTGGTGGAATTCAAAAAACTGTATATCAATATGATATTATAACAGGAAATTTGGTAGATAAGTACTCTAATTTAACCAATGCAGGAGCTGTAGTTGGTTTAAATAAACAAGACTTGTCAAGTGTATGTTTAAGTGTAAATAAAGCCTCTAAAGGCTTTTATTGGACTTATGATTTTGTTGATAAATTTATTCCTTTTGAAGATGGAAGGAAAAAGAAAGTTCATCAATATAATATACAAGGTGAATTTTTAAAGGAATTTAATTCAGTTTCAGAAGCATCAAAAAAGACAAACTGTAATAAATCTAGTATAGCTAAAGTTTGTCGTAAAGAGAGGAAACTATGTGGAGGTTATAGTTGGTTTTATATCTAAAAAAAAAATTAAAGGGGTTATTAATTTAACTCCTTTTTTTGTTTCTAGACCTTCTTAGGAGGTTGTTTGTTATTAAATATACCTTTTTTAAACTTTTAGAAAGTTTTTAAATGAGAGTAGTGGATTTTGCTTTTGAATCCATTTTAATTATTATGACTAAGGAACTAATAATCTAGTGTGTTATTTTTAAATTTGTTATTAGTTTTATTGTATAAATAAAGAAAAATATCACTAACTTTAACAAAAAAACATATTTGCTATTTATTTTTTTGAAATTTCTTCCTCAGGTCTATTCTAAAGCCAAAAAATAAATATTTATTAATTTTATTATGAGTGATAATGTCGATTTTTCTTCTGCGGAACCAACAGGAGCAATTATTTCACAATTCTATATTGCATTAGAGAAATGTTTTGAGATGGATGTAAATGAATGCGTTTACATTGAAAGAGATGGGGATGTTAGCCTTGAAAATAATTCAAAGGCAGAAAATGGGGTTCAAATAGAATATAAAGAATATTCTGATATGGACAATCTAACAAATTCTCATACAAATTTTTGGAACACTTTAAATAATTGGATAAAACCAGGTTTTGATCAAAATAAATATAAATACCTAGTTTTGGCAACTACACAAGATATCGGTAATAATTCAAGTCTTTTAGAATGGAATGAATCAAATAAAAAAGAAAGAATTATAATATTAAGAGACATATTTAAAACAGCTAAAACTAGATATTCAGAAAAAATAAAAAAATCAATAAAAGAAGGAAAAGAAAAACCTAAAGAAACTAAGTCTTTTAAATTAATGAACGAGGTATTTCAAGATTTCTCGAAGGTTGAATTAATAATTGAAAAAATAATAATAGATAGTGGTAAGATTAATAGAGATAAATTGGCAATAAAGTTAGCTAATGTTAATTTAAAATCTATACCAGAAAAAAAACGTGAACAGGTATTAAATTCATTACTTGGTTTTGTGATAAAAAATGAAGAATATAATATTGGTTGGGAGATAAACTATCAAAGTTTTTCTCAAGAGTTTCAAGATTTAACAGAAAGATACAATAATGACTCAAAACATTTTCCTTATCATAAAAATTTAAGAACTGTATCTTCAGATAAAATAATAGAGACTTCAAAATATTCTTTTGTAAAAAAAATAGAAGAAATTGAGTATGATTCTGTAATTATTAAAAGTGTAAAGGATTATTGGTTTACTCTAAATACAATAGAACTTGAATTTAAGAAAAGAACTCAAAAAATGAATTCAATGACTATATATAAAGACGAGTTAATTGATAAATACTCAGGTTTTTATGAATCAATGTCTAGAAAGTGTAAATCTGATGAAGTAATTGAGAAATCTCAAGATTTTTATGATTCAATTTTTGAAAAAGATACTCCTAATTTTGATGTTTTTAATAATACCCCACAAATTTTTAAAAACGGTATGTATCATATTTTAGCTGATGACGAAAATGAGAATATTTCGTGGAAATTAAAAATCAAAAAAAATGAGTAAAGTTATTCAGCATTTAAATATACTTCATAATAATCCTTTTTTATTGACTCCTATAATTGTCAATTTCTATGAAAAATATAGTGGAAATCAAGAAAAGGATATGCTTTTGGCATATTTAATTTTGCCACTAGTTCTTTATGAGAGTAGTAAGTTAATTCTAAAAACCAAAAGGAAAGAGTTAAGAACGTTTATAAATTGTTTTCAAAGAGAACAAGTAGAAAAAAGTAAATTAGAAATTAAGAAAAACGATAAATTATTTGGTTTACCTGGTAGGGTTGAAGAATATAAAGAGCTAACAAATTTATGCTTGCAATATGGTTTTGATACAGGTAGTTTGCAATTAAATAGGGATTTATCTATAACTTTTTTAAAAAATGATTTTAAAGCAGATAATTCTTCAGTAGAGTATATTAAGGCAGCAGAAAATCTAGCATTATTATTGAAAAAAGAAAAAATCACTCATATATATATGAAGTTAGGTGTAAAAAAGATATGAAATCATTTATTAAATACATTGGAGTAATTACAAAAGACAGAAAAATACACTCTGTTGAATTTACTGAAGGAGTTAACGTGATTACAGGTAAATCTTCTACAGGTAAAAGTGCCATATTAGAGGTATTCGACTATTGTTTTGGAAGCTCTGAATTTATAATACCAGATGGAGAAATTACGGATAGATCAATGTTTTACTTTACAATTTTAAAAAAAGAAGAGGAATATTTAATATTAGGAAGAGGTTCAAATCCAAAAGAATGCTATTTGTCTATTTCAACAGATTTTAATTTAATAAATAATGTTGAAAATTTTAATTATGAATATTTTCAAGGGTTGGATCAATATGCTTTAAGAGATTTTAAAAAAGAGTTAAACAAACATTTTAGAATTAGTATTGAAGATACTGATATAGACCTTGAAGATAGAAATAAAAGGTATAATAAAGCAAAAAAGGCAGCACCGTCTTATCGTCATTTTACATCATTCATTTTACAACATCAGAACTTAATAGCTAATAAACATGCTCTATTTTATAGATTTGATGAAAAAGAAAAAAAAGATCAAGTAATAGACCAATTTAAAATATTTTCAAGTTTTGTTGATGCAGAGTATTTTCCTTTGAAACAGAGATTGGCAGAATATAGAAGAGAGCTAAAACAGTTAGGTTTTACAAAGGATAATATTATTAATCACCAAAAAGATAATATAGAAAAATTAAATTTTCTAATAGAAGAGTATGAATTAATTACAAATGAGAGAATATTTAAAGAAGATGTTGAGAGTGTTTTACTCAAACCAAGTTACAGTCTTGATTATCTTGATAAAGTATTAAATAATCCTGATGAAAAAATTATTACAAATGATTTTTCAATAAATAATATAGAGAAAAGAAGTTCATTACAGCGATCTTATAACAAGAAGATTGCTAATATTAGAAAAATACAAAATATAATAAGTGAAATTGATGTTTCTATTATTTATGCTAAAGATTTTGAAAATCAATCATCAAATATATCACATATTAATAATGTTAACATAGAAACTAATGAATGCAAATTTTGTGGAAACGAGAATGTTAAGTTGCTCGATAAACAAAAAAAATTACAAGATGCTATTCATTGGTTTAATTCAGAAATGGATAAATCTCATTACACAATAAGTTCTTTTGTTAGTAATAAAAAAGAATATGAAATAAAAATTAGTGAATTATCTAAAGAAGCGTCTAAAGATAGAGCTGAAATAAAAGCATTAGACAAAATTATCTCTTCATTAGAAAAGAATAAGAGTATAGAATATCAAGCTACAAAAGTTATTATTAAAATTGAAGCTTTTCTTGAAGCTCTTAAAGAAAATAATTTATCCATAATTGAAGTTGAAATTAATAAGAAAGAAGAAGATATAAAAAGAATAGAAGAACGGTTAACCAATGAGTATAACGTTGACGCAAAGCTTAATGCAGCTGAGAGACAGATAAATCAACAAATGAATGTAATTGGTAAAAAATTAGAATTTGAAAGTATATATAAAGATAATTTAAACTTGAAATTTGATTTAAAAACATTTGAATTATATCAACAAGCAAAAAGACATGGTAAACCTGATAAAAAGATTTATTTACGCTCTATGGGAAGTGGTGCAAATTGGCTTTCAAGTCACGTATCACTCTTTACAAGTCTATTATACTACTCATGTAGTTTGAAAGAAAAATCTTTGATTCCAACAATATTATTTTTAGATCAACCTAGTCAAGTCTATTTTCCAACAGCAATTGATAATGATGATGAGTTTGATGGTAAGGAGTTGAAGAAGAAGTTGAATGAAGAAAAAGAGTATGAGGATGATATTAATGCAGTAACAAATCTTTTTGATCAATTAGTTAAGTTTTGTGATGATACTTTAGATGAGACTGGTATAAAGCCTCAAATAATAATAACAGATCATGCAGACAAATTAAAGCTTAAAAATGCAGACTTTGATAACGATTTAGTAAGAAAAAGATGGAGAGGTAAAAATGATGGATTTATAAAATTATAATTTTTTAATTAATTTTTCTGTACAAACTGTAGATATTGTAAATGAATTACCTAAATTAAAGTTTGAATAATGATTAATGCACTTCTTAACCTTTATAAAAACAACTCCAATAAAACACCTTTAGAAGATTTTAATACAGAGTGTTTTGCGGGTATTTTAAATATGTATAATGATGTTAAGAAAGATTTTATAACAAACTTTTTACAATTACCATCTGATGATGAATATACTATTATTACACAATATAAAAGAGATTTAGTTGATTATCAAAATTGTATAATAGATTTTGCTTTAATTGGTTTAAAAAATGTTTGCTTTATTGAAAACAAGGTTGAATCTAAAGAGGGGGATGTACAATTATTAAGGTATAGTTTGGTCTTGCGTGAATATTTTCCTAATCAAGAAAAGTTTTTATTCTATTGCACAAAACATTCAGAACCTAAAAATTTAGATGGAGAGTATAAAGCATTTAATTTTAAACAATTTAAATGGTTTGAAATTGCTAAGTTTTTAAAACCATACGCAACAGAATATAAATTAATTAAGAACTATATAGAATTTTTAAAAAGATTTAATATGCAACAAGATAATACTGTAAAAATAAATAATTTACTTGCTTTAGAGAATTTAAATAAATCTATAGAAATAGTAGAGTTTCATATTGAGAATTCAAAAGATGAATTTAACAAGAGATTTTATCCTAAAAATTATGACAGAAATTTTAACTGGAAACAATTAAAAGAAAATAATAGATTTTGTCATCTGAGTGAATTTGTTTTAGAATCTGAAAGTAATACGTACTCAGAAATATTATATTCTATTCAATTTGAAACTCTAGAGCTAAATACTCAAATATATTTGAATGCAAACCATGAGCAATTCCAATTGTTTAATAATATTGACATAACTAATACTGACTTTAACATAGTGAAATATGAATATGGTTCTTGTATCTATAAAACTAAAAATCTTGCTGATTTTTTAAATGATGAAAATTCTAATAAAACAATTAAAGATTGGTTTATTAATAGTTTTAATGAATTAGTTGAGGTTATAAAGAGTACTGATTTAATTTGGAGTTTTAAGGATGATTAAAGATATACCAGAATTAAAGACAATAACAGATTGTTTTAAATCCTTAAAAGAAAAAGGAATTATTAGGTCAAATAACCTAGTAGGTGATTTAGGAGAATATTATTGTAAACAAAATTTTGGTATTACACTAAGTGAGAGTAAAGTTCAAAAAGGTTATGACGGAGTAGATGAAAAAGGGAGAACTGTACAAATAAAAACAAGGAAAATACCTAGAGGAGGAGCTTCTGTTTATTTTAAAAATTTAGATTTTAATTACTGTTTATTTGTTGAGTTGAATGAAAATTATGAACTTGTAGAGGTTCTTAAAATTAATAAAGAAGAAATTTTTAATATTCTTTTTAAAGACAATAATAGAACATCAGTTAGTAGAATAAAAAGTAAAGCAAAGAATACCAAAATTAAGCTAAAAACAGATTAATAATAAAGATGATATTATTTTAATTGAAGTTGTCAGGGCTTAAATAATATAAAATACTAAATCAAGAATATAATTTAAAAAAGCTAATAAAATTTAGAAAATAAAAATGTTAAGAATACAAGATTTAATTAATCAGAGAAATAGGTATAAAGTAGATTATAATTATCAAAGACCTAATGATGCATGGTCTATGGATGATAAACAGTGTTTAATTGATACAATTTTAAAAGATGAACCTATTCCTCTTTTCTTTTTTAATATAATTACAGAAGAAGGGTTTAGTTATATTGTGGATGGTCAGCAAAGAATAAATTGTATTTTAAATTTTTATGACAATAAAATTAAACTAAATAAAAAATATTCTGGGGTAGAAAACCACGGTAAAACATTTAATGGAAATTTGGCGTTAAATGAGGAAGAAATGGGTCAATTTTTAAATTACAAATTGCAAACTCATGTTTTAGAAAATTATAATGATGAAAGAGTACGATTAATATTTTCTAGGTTACAAAGAGGTAAGCCACTACAATTAGGAGAAAGGTTAAATGCTAAACCGGGGAAAATTGTAGAGTGTATGAGGCAACTAGCAAAACATGATTTTTTAAAATTTTCTTTAGGTGTATCTAAAAATAGATATGGTGTTTATCCAGATGCAGCTAGAATATTGTATTATGAAATCCATGGAGCTAAGCAAATGGGGTCTAAAGAAATTTATGATTTTTTTGATTTAAGAAAAGACTTAGATGTACATTCTAAAGCTTTTAAAAATATACAAACTACATTAAACGTATTATTAAAGTGTTTTCCGAAAGAACCAGGTGATTATAAATATTTAGAGAAACACGCATGGGTTTTGGCGGTTTATAGTATGGTGCGAGAACTTAATTTAAGATATTCAATGCTTAACCAAGAGGAGAATATTAGAAGTTTTGTTAAAGAATTTCATTACAAGGTTTATGACCAGTTTATTAGAGATTCAAATACAACATATCAGCGATTTTTTGAAAATATACGTGGAGGTTGGTCTGAAAAAATAATTTCATTGCGTAGAGATATTTTAATTTTAGAATTTAAAAAAAAGCATAAAATTTTAGAATTAGATGATAAAAGACAAATTAGTGACGAAGAAAAAATTATAACTTTTGGAAAAGCTCATGGAAAATGCTCATCATTAGATTGTAATGTTATTTTTAAGGATTATAAAGAAGCAGAGTATCATCATGTCGACCTTTATTCACATGGTGGGAAATCAGAAATAAAAAATATACAAGTTTTATGTACTAATTGTCATGATGATATACATAGGAAAGATATAATTAAACCAAATGCAGGAATAAAGCAAGAAGTTAAAAAAAATACTATAAAGAAACCTGCTGTTATACAAAGCATTTTAGATGCTATAACAAGTATACCAAAATCTAAGGAAGATATTTTAGAGGAATTAGTTGAGTTATTTCCAGATAAAGATAAAGACTCTATGAGTAATACCATTAGAGCACAAATAGGGCGTAAAAATCAACCTACTAGAATGGAGGAAGAAAAAGAGGTTGTTTTTAATATTAGCTATGATGAAAATAATACTAGGAGGTACTCAATTAGTAAGAATAGTCCTAATTCAAATTTGACAAAACCTGCAATTGGGGCTTTAGTCAAAGAAAAATTGAAAATATTAATAGACAATAACTTAATAAGTCCAGAAGAGGTAATTAAATTGCAAAGAGAAGATTACTCCATAGAAAAACTGCATTTAAGATATCCAATGTTATTAAAAGTTGGGAGTAATTACAGTTCTAAAATTCTAAGATATTGGAAACCTATCTACACCATAAGAGGGGAGAATTTTGTAGTATGTTCTGAATGGTATGAACAACCAGCAAATAATGACAGACCTTACTTTTTAAAATGGTGTAATGAGTTAAAAAAGAATTAAACTAATAATAATTGTCCAAATTATTATTTAATATAAGGGACAGGACAGTTTACATAATTATATTAAAGGCACACTTTTAGGATCACATATTTTAAACTAATTAATTAAAGTACTATAAACACTAATAAAACTTGAGCAGGTTCGAATCCTGCAGGGCTCACTTAAA